>WNEQ01001951.1_pt1 | contig 10862 bp, 10 predicted proteins | sample 5399971 | NCBI WGS metagenome assembly WNEQ01 (sample SAMN13153330, study PRJNA577476) | soil metagenome | isolation source: 20 cm grassland meadow soil 2 days after 1st rain plot 5 | place: USA:California | collected 2015-09-18
GTAAAGAACGTTCCCTTTCGAACCCCTGTTTGGGATCGTTGCCTTCATGGTCGATCCCATCTCACATGGCGAGGATGTTGCCCTGCGGCTGATCCAGATGCGGCGGCGCATCGACGAGCTGGAGCTCGAGTTCTCGCGCCTCGCGACGGAGTTCGACAAGACGGACTGGTGGGACTGCGAGGGTTTCAACACGGCCGCGGACTGGATCCGCTTGAACTGTCACATGAACTCGCACGCGGTGTGGAACGCCTTCGCGGTGGGCGGTCGTGAGCACGATATGCCCGCCACCACGACGGCGATGCGCTCGGGCGAGATCGGCTTCGCTCACGTGGCCACGATGGCCCGGACCGCGATCGAGGTCGGCGGCGCATTCGATGAAGATCGGCTCCTGCCGCTGGCGCTCGAAAACTCGCCGGGCAAGTTCTTTCACAAATGCATCCACTACCGGCACGCGGTGGACGCCGAGGGCTACAGCCGCGACCAGGAGAAGCTGGTGGAGGAGCGTGGCCTGCGCCTGAACACCGCGCAGGACGGATGCCTCCTCATCAGCGGCCTCCTCGACCCAGTCGGCGGCGCGGCCGTGCGGACGGCGCTCGAACCTCTCGCGCAGCCATCCGGCGCGCATGACGGCCGGAGTAGGGAGCAGCGCTACGCCGACGCGCTCGTCGAGCTCTCGACCGCCGGCAGGCCGGCCGAGATCCAGGTCACCGCCACCATCGAGACGCTCAAGGGCATGGCCGGCGCGGCCGCCGCTGAGATGGAGTTCTCGCTGCCCATCTCTTCGGCGACGGTGCGCCGCCTCGCCTGCGACTGCAGCGTCACGCGCGTGCTGCTGAGCGAGGACTCGAACGTGATCGACGTCGGACGCTCCAAGCGCCTGGTCGACGGCGCCCTGCGCAAGGCGCTGGCGGTGCGGGACAAGCACTGCCAGTGGCCGGGCTGCGAGCGTCCCGCCAGCTGGTGTGACGGTCACCACATCGTGCACTGGGTAGAAGGCGGCGAGACCAACCTCGCGAACTGCCTCCTCCTGTGCAAGCGGCATCACCGCATGGCCCACGAGGGCGGATGGAGGCTCGTGAGGGTCAACGGCCGGGTGGTCCCGGTCGCGCCGACGATCACTTTTGGGCTTCCGCGCGTCGCTGACGACTCAGCTCGGGCGCCAGCAGGCGCCGTGTAACCCAGCCAAGTATCCGGTGCATGCAACCAAGAACGCTCTTCGCCGGAGCCCTTTCCGTCCTGGCGTTGCAACTCGCGGCCTGTGGTGGATCGAGCCCGTCGACGGCAGCGTCCAGCCCGTCCCCGAGCGAAGCCGCTACCGGCATGAAGATCGCCGTCGCCGACAACGCCAAGTACGGCAAGATCCTGGTCGACGAGAAGGGCATGACCGTGTACCTGTTCGTCAAGGACACTGGCACCCAGTCCACTTGCTACACGCAGTGCGCGGTGTTCTGGCCTCCCGTGCTCACGACCGGCAAGCCGCAGGCGGGCGCCGGGGTCGACGCCTCGCTGCTTGGCACGACCACGCGGACCGACGGCACGGTCGAGGTCACCTACGCCGGGCACCCGCTGTACTACTTCCAGAAGGACAAGGCCCCTGGCGACACGACCGGGCAGGGAGTCAACGGCTTCGGCGACCTCTGGTGGGTCCTCAACCCGAAGGGAGAGGCGATCACCACGAAGTGAGCTGACACTCCGGGACAATCCCGGAGGTGACGGCCAATAGAGCGATCGTCCGGGACGCGCTCGGCATCGCGGTCGCGAGCGGAGCGTACGCGATCGCATTCGGCGCGATCTCCACCGCCGCCGGTCTCTCCCTGCCTCAGACGATGGTCATGTCCGCAGTCATGTTCACCGGCGCGTCGCAATTTGCGATGGTCGGCGTGATCGGAGCCGGAGGCGGCGTGTGGCCAGGCGCGCTCACTGCGGTCCTGCTCGGAACGCGTAACGCCTTCTACAGCCTGAGGCTCGCCTCGCTGCTTCAGGCTCGAGGGTGGAGCCGTCCGCTCGCGGCCCAGTTCGTGCTCGACGAGACCACGGCGATGGCGATCGCCCGGGACGATCCGCGCCTCGGGCGCTTTGCCTTCTGGGCTACCGGCGCCGCCCTGTTCACGTGCTGGAACGCCGGCACCTTCATCGGCGCGCTGGCGACCCAGGCCATCTCGGATCCGAGGGTGCTTGGCCTCGACGCTGCCATCCCCGCCGCCTTCCTCGCGCTGCTTGCTCCGCGCCTTCGCGCCCGTGAACCGCTCGCCATCGCGGTCTGCGCCGCCATCGTCGCCCTGGCGCTCCTCCCGTTCGTGCCCGCTGGAGTCCCGCTGCTGGTCGTGGCGGCGCTCGTCGGCCTGTTCGGGATGCTGCGCAGGTGACCTGGACCGCCGTCATCGTGGCGTCGGTCGCGTGCTACGGCTTGAAGCTCGCGGGCCTGGCCCTTCCGGGAAGGTGGCTGGAGAACGCTCGAGCGCAGCGCACGGTGCAGCTAATACCGATCGCGCTGCTCGCCGCGCTGATCGCCTCGGGCACGTTCGCGACCGGCCGGCACCTGGTCCTCGACGTTCGCGTCGTCGCGCTGGGGGTGGCCGTGGTGGCGGTGCTGCTGCGCGCGCCGTTCCTGGTCGTGGTCGCCGCGGCGTGCGCGACGGCGGCCTTGCTACGACTCGTGGGCTAGCTTGAGGGTCACGACCTGGAAGGGCCGCAGGTCCAGCTCCAGGGAAGTCGGGGCGCGCTCGCGCTCGAGAAGATCACAAAGCGCCGCACGCGAGTGCGGGATCGTCGTCTTGATGGTTGCCCGGCAGGGCCGGCCCCAGGCTTCGTAAAGACGCACGATGACCGCGTCCGAGTCCTCGGCGCGCTTGACCGCCTCGACCCTCACCTGCGGCGTGTCCACCGACACCAGCGATCGCGGCGTGCCGAGCAGGTGGTTGAGATTCTCGGCCGCTTCGATCACAGCCGCGTGGCGAAAGTCGTCCGGATGCGGCATCAGCGCGTAGGTGAACTCATGCAACCCCTGGTCCGCGTTCGGGTCGGGGTGGGTTGGCGCGCGCAGCAGTGAAAGCCGCATCACGCCGTCGTGGATGTCGTACCCATGTTTGCAGTCGTTGAGCAGCGCGACACCGTAATCGCCATCGCCGAGGTCAGCCCAGCGCTGGGCGCAGACCTCGAACATCGCCCGGGCGCGGCTGTCCTCGAAATGGGTCGGACGCATGACGTGACCGAACTGGACCTCGTACGCCGCCTCGCGCGCGGTGACTGAAACCGGGAACGCGACCTTCAGGATCTTGTGGCGTTCGTGCCAGTCGACCACGGTCTCGAACCGCACGACTCGACCTTCGAGTGTCATTCGCTGCCTCACCGACGAGTCACCGAAGCTCTGACCAACGACCAGGAACGATTCGCGATGCTCGACATCGAGATCCCACGCGTCCCAATAGCGGGGGTTGTCGTCGTGCAGCTCGAGCACGTTTCCAGGTCCGCTGAGCACCTCGCGACCCGCTTCCTTGTCCCAGATCGACGTCACCACCCCGTCCTCGCCCGTCTGAACGCGGAGGTACGCGTTCTCCAGGATGCCGGCGGAGTCAGCGGGCGGTCGCTCGGCCAGGGTCGAGCCGACCTTCCCAGCCGCGTTGCGGGCTATGGCCTTGGCGCGCGTCACCACCCCTTCGAGGTCGCGTTCGGCCTCCTCGTAGACCCAGTCGATGCTCGAGCCGGGGAGGATGTCGTGAAACTGGTTCAAGAGCAACGTCTTCCACAGACCGTCCAGCTCCTCGCGTGGATATTCGCCGGCGGCCACGGACCACATCTCCGCCTCCTTCAGCGCCTGCTCCGCCATCCGGTTCAGGCGCTTGGTGCGGGACTGGGTCGTGTAGGTGCCGCGGTGGAGCTCGAAGTAGAGCTCGCCGCGAACGGTCGCCAGGTCGTGCGCCTCCGCTGACGCGCGTTCGAAGAACTCGGCGGCGTGGCCGATGTCTACGCCGAGCGTATGCGCCGACTCGATCATCTCCGCCGTCGGTCCGCCGCCACCGTCGCCGAACCCGAACAGGTACAGCGAGCGGTTGGAGCGCGGGGCGTCCTTGAAGTTGCGCATGCTCGCCTCGACCTCTTGCGGGCTGAAGTCCCCGTTGTATGTATCAGCCGGAGGAAAGTGGGTAAACACGCGGGATCCGTCAATTCCCTCCCACAGGAACGTGTTATGCGTTGGCTTGTTGGTGTCGTTCCAGGACAACTTCTGGGTCAGGAAGTATTCGCAGCCCGATTCCTTGATCAGCTGCGGAAGGTTGCCCGGATAGCCAAAAACGTCGGGCAGCCACAGGATCTTCGTCTCGTAACCGAACTCGTCCAGGAAGAAGCGCTTGCCGTGCATGAGCTGCCTCACGAGCGCTTCACCTGACGGCAGGTTGCAGTCTGCCTCGACCCACATCGCGCCGATCGGCTCCCACTGGCCGCTCGCCACCTTCTCTTTGATCCGCACGTAGAGATCGGGGTACGACGCCTTGATCCAGGCGTACTGCGCCGGCTGCGAGCAGGCGAAGATGTAATCGGGGTTCGCCTCCATCAGCTCCAGCTGCGTCGACCAGCTGCGTGCGCACTTCCGCTCACCCTCCCGTAGTGGCCACTTCCACGCGGTGTCGATGTGCGCGTGCCCGACCGCGGTGATGACGTGCGAGCCGGTGTCCAACTTCTGCACATTGGGCGAAGGGGCCCGCCACAAGGCGAGCTCGGCCTGGCGAATGACGAATGCCGGCTCAGGCGATTCGCGAAGCGCGATCATCGACGGGGCGGGTTCGACGCCCTCCTCTGTCGCGGTCGGGTTGGCGGCCGCTTCCAGGTAGAAGTCGACCTCGGGACCGTCGATCGGCAGCCGGCGGTGATTTGGATCGACTCCCCACCACGGCCTACCCTCCTTCCACGCGAGGGCCTCGCAGGTGAATCCAGTCGCCCCTTCGAACCCGAGATCGAACACAGCGACGACGTCTTGGCCGGCCCATTCGTCCGGCACCTTTCCGCGCACGTGAATCCAGGTCGTGCTCCAGGGCGGACCCCACGGATCCCCGACGTCGATCTGCCGAAACTCGCCGCGGATGGCCTCCTCGTAGGGAACGGGTTCGCCGCGGATCGTTCGCGCTGTCAGCTCGAGCTCCAAGGGAGGCTTAGTGTGTGCCAATGCGGATCGAGGCCGTGACCAAGCTGACACCCGCGGTCCACGAAGCTCTCGGCCGGCTGCTGCCGCAGCTAAACGCCAACCTGCCGATGCCGGATCTGGATCGGCTCAACCGCCTCCTCAACGATCCGGATGTCGTCCTGCTGATCGCCCGCGATGGCGAGAGAATCGTCGGCACGACCACGGTCATCGTCTACACGACGCCCTACTGGATCAAGGCGCGGCTCGACGAGGTGGTGGTCGACGAGTCGGCGCGTGGCAGGGGAGTGGGCGAGGCCCTGGTCAAGGCGGCCCTCGACGTCGGCCGCGAAAGGGGCGCCCAGGTGGCCGAGCTCCAGTCGGGACGGGGTCCCGCTCGCGCCGCGGCGCACAAGCTTTACGAAAGGATCGGCTTCAAGATCCGCGATACGGACGTATTCAGGATTTCCCTCTCCCCCTCGGAGAGAGGGTCAGGGAGAAGGGCGTAGGCTAACTCCTCCCCATTCGTGGGGAGGTGTCGCCGGAGCCATCGGAGGGGCCAGCTTCTCGAGCCGGTCCACCATCGACGCCAGCGTGGCAAAGGCCGCCTCGACTGGCTCCGGCGACGTCATGTCCACCCCCGCCATGCGCAGTCCTTCGAGCGGATACATCGACCCCGCGCTCCTCAGGAAGGCGCGGTACGACTCAACGGCTTTCTCGTCGCCCGCCGCGACTCGCCCGACGAGGTGGTCCGCCGCGGCGATCCCGGTCGCGTACTGGTACACGTAGAAGTTGCTGTACAGGTGCGTGTGGAACTGCGCCCAGGTGGAACCGATCCGGTCCCTGTCTCGCCCACTGACATCGACCTCGGATCCGAAGACCTCGAGCATCAGGTCCGCCATCAGTTTGTTGAGAGCGTCGGCGGTGAGTGCGACGCCCCGCTCCACGCGCTCATGGACCTCGAGCTCCAGCCGCGCGAGCGACGGCATGATGAAGAAGTAGCGATAGAAGTTGGCCATCGCCTCTTCGATGACAGCGACCTGTAACGCGGGGTCGGTCTTCGTCGCGAGCAGGTGACGGCGCGTAAGCGCCTGGTGCATGTTTGACGCCACCTCGGCCTGGAACAACCCATAGTTCGAGTAAACGTACGGCTGCGTGCGCCGCGCATGGTAGGAGTGCATCGAGTGGCCGAGCTCGTGAGCGAGTGTGCTCATCGAGTAGATGTCGTTGTTGTAGCTCATGAAGATGAAAGGCGGCGTGTCCATCGCCCCGGTCGAGAACGCGCCCATGCGCTTGCCCTTGTTCGGATAGACGTCAACCCATCGGTCCTCAAACGCCCCTTTGCGCATCGCGGCGACGTAGTCGTCGCCGAGGGGAGCTACGCCCTCGACGATCCACTCCACCGCCTGCTCGTAGGGCACCTCCAGGACGGTCGAGCTGAGCTGGGCGCGTGTGTCGTATGGCTTGAGGACCTCGAGGCCAAGGATCTTGCGCCGGATCCGCCAGTAGCGGTGCCACGTTCCGACGTTGTCGCGAAACGTCCGCACCACGTTGTGAAAGACCTCGGTCGGGATGTGGCTCGGCTCCAGGGCCGCCTCGAGAGAAGACGCGTACCGGCGCGCGCGCGCGAAGAAGACGTCGCGCTTCACGCCGCCGGCAAGGCTGGCCGCCATCGCGTGCTGCATCGCAAGGTGCTGGTCGGCGTAGCTCTCGAAAGCCGTGCGCCGTACCTCGCGGTCGGGATTCGTCAGCAGCGCGCCAATCGTGCCCTGTGCCACCTCGTGCAGCTCGCCATCCGATCCGACTGCCGGCGCGAACTTGAGATCGGTGTTGGCAAGCACGCTGTGCACTGAAAGCGCTGACGCGAGGGGATCCGAGACCGCGGTCAGTAGCTCTTCCACCTCCGCGCTGCGCACCCGCTTCTGCAGCTTCTCGAGGCGGTCGAAGTAGTGGCCCAGATAGGCCAGGCGTGGGGCGGTGCCGACCCACTCGCGGAGCTTTGGCAGGCCGATCTGCAGCATCTCGGGGATCGCGAAGGCTGCGGCAGAGCCGAGCTGGGCTGCGGTCGAGCGGGCGCGGTCGGCACGCGCGGCGGATTCCTGGTTGCCCACGTCGACCGAGTACGCCATCGTGCTGTAGACCATCACCTTCGCCATGAGGCGATGGACGCGCTCGCTGGCTTCGAACCAGTCGGCCAGCGTATCGGGGCTGTCGCCGAGGTGGCCCTTGAACTCGGCCAGGTCGGGAAGGCGGGAGATGATCTCCTGCATCGCCTTCTCCCATCCGCCCTCGTCGCCGAAGACGCTTTGCCGGTTCCACGTGAACCGCTCGTCGACCTCATCGCGAGCGGGGAGCGGCTTCACCACGAGGGATTAGTAGCATGGGGCCGATGCCACGCGCCACCGCCAACGGGATCGAGCTCGAGTACGAGACGTTCGGCGATCGTAAGGCGGCGCCGCTCCTCCTGATCTCCGGCCTGGGCTCCCAGATGATCGGTTGGGACGACGACTTCTGCCGTCTCCTCGCAGGGCGAGGGTTCCACGTGATCCGTTTCGACAACCGCGACGCGGGACTCTCGACCTGGATGGACCGCGAGTATCGGCTCGACGATATGGCCGCGGACGCGGTCGGCCTCCTCGACGCACTGGGTATCCCCGCCGCTCACGTCGTGGGCGCGTCCATGGGAGGGTTCATCGCCCAGCTCGTCACGCTCAACCATCCCGAGCACGTGCTGACCCTGACCTCCATCATGTCGGGACCGAACGGCGACGACCAGGTGCGGCCGACGGATGAGGGAACCGCCGTCCTGATGGCGCCGGCGCCAGACACCCGCGAGGAACGGATCGCCGTCGGCCTGTGGGCGAAGCAGAAGCTGCTGGGGTCCGCCGACCCGTTCAATGAGCAATACGAGGCACTGCGCATCACACGCGCGATCGATCGCGCTTATCACCCGGCGGGCTTCGTCCGTCAGCTGCAGGCGATCATGGCCGCGAACGGGAGGCTGGCGCGGCTCGCCCATGTACGCGTGCCCACCCTTGTCATCCACGGTGCCGACGACATCCTCGTCCCGGTCGAGAACGGGCGCAGCGTGGCGGCCGCGATACCCGGCGCGCGCTACGTCGAGATCGAAGGCATGGGACACGATGTCCCCAGGAGGGTGTGGGCGCAGGTCGCCGACGCCATCGCCGAGCTTGCCGGTTCGGCCAGCCACGCGTGCTGAGCGGCCTCAACCCCGCGATCGCATTCCTCGCCGGTCTTGCGTCGTTCGTGTCGCCCTGCGTCCTGCCCCTTGTCCCGGCCTACCTCGCCTACCTGGGAGCAGCAACAACTCCTCCCCATTCATGGGGAGGTGCCGGCAAAGCCGGCGGAGGGGCTGTGGTCCAACAAAATTCTTCCATCGCGGTCGCCGGCGCGGGCTTCGTCGGGGGGCTTTCCCTCGTCTTCATCCTTTTCTTCTATGTGTTCTCGCTGGCCGTGCAGCCCATTCGCGCCTACGTGCCGGTGGTTGCGGGCGTCCTGGTCATCGCGATGGCCTTGCACGTTGCAGGCTTGATCCGGCTGCCTTTCCTGTCGTCTGAGCACCGCCCGATGAAGACTGCGCCTCAGGGTGGCGGTGTCGCCGGCGGGTTTCTGCTCGGGATGGGCTTCGCGAGCGGCTGGACGCCGTGCATCGGGATCACGCTCAGCGCGGTCCTGAGCTCGGCGGTGACTGCAGGCACCACGCCGCAGGGTCTGAGCCTGATGATCGCCTACTGCCTTGGCCTGGGGGTCCCGTTCCTGGCGCTCGCCTTCGCGCTGGAGAGCGCGCGGCCGCTCGTCAGATTCGTCAACGCGCATCGGCGCGCGATCGACCTGGGCTCGGCCGCGGTCCTCGTCGTGATGGGGGTCCTCCTGCTCACCAATAACCTGACCCTGTTGTCAGCCGGTCTTACACAGCTCGTTCCGAACTGGCCGTCGCCGTCACTCTGAGATCTCAGTCATCAAGACCCACGCGACGTAGATGTTCCAGCCGAACGCGAACACCATGACCACCGCCAGCAGGTAGAGGCCAGCGCCGATCTCAGTCAGAAGGCTCAACCCGGACACGATGAACAGGGCATTCCACGTGAGGCCTGTGACAACCTCGGCCCACATCCGAAACCGCGATATCGGGATCGAGCCGGCACCAGGTTCTCGGGCGAAGGTCGCACGCAGAGCGACGCCGAGCCAGAACAGCGAAGCGGCGGCGACCTCGGCTCCGAGCAATCGCACCGGCTGATCCGGAACGAGCACGGCCGCAGAAAGCAGGAGCTGTGTGGTCAGCGACATCAGCATCCCCACCGCGCGGTTGCGGTAGAAGAGGTTGGACATCACAGTTCGCGCGTGAAGCGACATGGCCACGAACAGGAGACCGGCCAGAGCGGCGGCCGCGCCACCGCTCATGACGTAGAAGTCGTGCCACCGCTCGGCGTCGAACGCCATCAGTCGTACTTCCGGCGCGAGGAGATCATCGGCTTCACGGCATCACGTAGCTCGCCGGCCGTCACCAGCCCGATCAGGATCCAGTGCGCTTCGCCTCGGCCGTGAATCACTCGCACGGATACATTCGTCCGAAGTCTGAATCAAGCCTGTTAAGAACACTTGTTTGTAGTCTCGGAAATCGTCAAACTGGGTGATGTGGGGCAGGTTCTCGATGCTCTCGATCTCTTCTCGCCGTCCGTTCGCGACTGGTTTCGCGCGTCGTTCGCCGAACCAACATCTGTCCAGGAGCGGGGCTGGCAGGAAGTGGCGGCAGGCCGCCACGTCCTCATGGCGGCGCCGACGGGCAGCGGCAAGACACTCGCCGCCTTTCTCTGGTGCCTCGACCGACTGGCGGCGGAACCGACCCCGGTCGAGGCAGAGCGCTGTCGCGTCCTTTATGTATCGCCTCTGAAGGCACTTGCGCATGACGTCGACCGCAACCTTCGTTCGCCGCTCGTCGGGATCCGGCACCAGATGGAGTCGCACGGCCTTCAGCCGCCCGACATCGCGGTCGCCATCCGCACTGGCGATACGCCGGCCGACGCGCGGCGTTCGATGGAGCGCCACCCGCCAGACATCCTGATCACGACGCCTGAGTCGTTGTTCCTGCTGCTGACAAGCGCGGCACGCAAGATCCTGGCTCCGGTCCGCTGGCTCATCGTCGACGAGATCCACTCGGTTGCGGCGACCAAGCGTGGCAGCCACCTGGCGCTAAGCCTCGAGCGGTTGTGTGAGCTAACGAAGGTTCAACCCCAGCGAATCGGACTGTCGGCCACGCAGCGCCCGCTCGAAGAGGTGGCGAAGTTTCTTGGCGGCGCGGACCGCGAGGTGTCCATCGTCGACGCCGGGCGGTTGAAGACGATGGAGGTGACGGTCGAGGTCCCGGTCGAGGACATGACCCGCCTCACGACAGAGGACGAGGACAGCGCCAAGGGGCAGAACAGCATCTGGCCGGCGATCTATCCACGCCTGCTCGAGCTGATACGGCAACACCGCTCGACGATCGTGTTCGTCAACTCGCGGCGGCTCGCCGAGCGCATTGCGGCGCGGGTCAACGAGCTGGCCGACGAAGAGCTCGTGCGCGCGCACCACGGATCGATCGCCCGCGAGCAGCGCCTCCTCATCGAGGACGAGCTGAAGGCCGGCCGGCTGCGCGGCCTCGTCGCCACCTCGACCCTCGAGCTCGGCATCGACATGGGCGCCGTTGACCTCGTCCTGCAGATCGAGGCGCCGCCCAGCGTCGCCGCGG
>WNEQ01001958.1_pt1 | contig 10849 bp, 8 predicted proteins | sample 5399971 | NCBI WGS metagenome assembly WNEQ01 (sample SAMN13153330, study PRJNA577476) | soil metagenome | isolation source: 20 cm grassland meadow soil 2 days after 1st rain plot 5 | place: USA:California | collected 2015-09-18
CCGTTAGCGAGTCTACATAGGAAATAATACTATTTTCGATGGTCCTGGCGTCATCTTTGAGCAACTCGCCGTACTCGTGGGCTCCCATGAATGACTTAAATTCACCCATACGATGTAGGTACACTACCTTGGTAGTTTCGGCTCTTATTGCCCGCACCATATTGCCCAGGGCTTTATCGTTTGCCGCCCTCTCAGCTATCATGGAGCTTAATGGGCCTGAGCTTGTTCTTATAAAACCGTTTGTAACTTTATTTACCGACAACTCCAGACTCTAAATAAACCTTCCATGACTACGAAGAAATGCGCCGCTTGCCATAGAAGCGCATTGAAGGACAGCGAATACTGCCTTAACCACAAACAGGCTTTTGACAGCATGACAAATCATTACAGAGTGTGGATCGACGCATGCGGCAACATTTCCTGGCAGAATTTTCTGCACAAATTATCAACTATGCAGGAAACCGGGAGCTGGGTAAAAGAAGTGATCGCCCTGGAACTAAAAAAGTAAGGGGTTGAAGACCTTACATGTCCATGCCGCCCATTCCGGGCATGCCGCCGCCCATTCCGCCAGGTGGCATAGGTGGGCCGCCGCCCGACTTGCTTGACGCAATGACGTCGTCGATCCTCAGGATCATCGATGCTACCTCTGTGGCAGACTTGATTATCTGCTCCTTGACTGCAAGCGGCTCAACGACATCCAACTTGCTCATATCTGCAATCTTGCCGTTCCTTGCATCGACGCCGGTCCACTTGCTTCCCTTGCTCTGTTTCGATCGAAGCTCGGTGAGCGTGTCTATCGGGTCCATACCTGCGTTCTCTGCAAGCGACAGCGGTATCACTTCAAGGGCTTCTGCAAACTTCTCCGCAGCCAGCTGCTCCCTTCCAGAGAGAGTACTTGCCCATTCCCTGAGCTTTGACGCAGCATAGGCCTCTGGGGCTCCTCCTCCTGCCACTATGGCCGGCTTTTCAAGAACGTCCTTTGACACCATCAGCGCGTCGTGCACTGATCTCTCTGCCTCGTCGACAACCCTCTGTGATCCTCCTCTTATCAGGATGGTCACTGACTTGGGGTGCTTGCATCCTTCAATGAACACCCACTTGTCTGTCTCTACCTTGCGCTCTTCGACTAGTTCGGCAGAGCCAAGGTCTTTGGCTGACAGGTCGTCGAGGTTGTTGACGATCCGGGCTCCAGTCGCGCGGGACATTTTGGTCATGTCAGACTCTTTTACCCGCCTTACTGCTAGAATGTTGGCCTTTGCAAGGTAGTGCTGCGCAATGTCATCAATACCTTTCTGGCACACAACTACGTTGGCGCCGCTTGCAATGATCTTGTCAACCATCGATTTTAGCATACGATTTTCTTCTTCAAGGAACATCTTCATCTGGTCCGGAGAGCTGATGTTTATCTTGGCGTCAAACTCTGTCTTTTCTATCTCAAGGGCGGAATTGATGAGGGCGATCTTGGCTTGCTGGATCCTCTTTGGCATGCCGCCATGCACGACTTCCTTGTCGAGAACTATGCCTTTGATCAGCTTTGTGTCGCGGACGCTGCCGCCGGCCTTCTTTTCCACCTTGATGTCGTCGATGTCTAGGCGAAATCCAGAATCGGTCTTTTCAGCCACCGAAGTGGCGGCGCTGACAACAATCTGCGCAATGTCATCAGCTTCCTTTGACACCAGCTTTGTCTGCATCGATGTCTTGGCGATTCTTATCAGCTGTTCCTTTTCGTTGCCAACTATTCTCTGCGCAATGCTGTTCAAAACCTCAATTGCCTTCGTCGCGCTCTTCCTGTAGCCGTCGACGATAATTGTAGGGTGTACGTCTTTATTGATCAGTTCTTCGGCCTTTTCAATGAGCGCGCCGGCTAGAACCACCACGGAGGTCGTCCCGTCGCCAACCTCGTTGTCCGTGGCCTTGCTTATTTCCACCATCATCTTCGCAGCCGGATGTTGCACATCGATCTCTTTCAGTATCGTAGCGCCGTCGTTTGTTATTGTCACGTCGCCAAGGGTATCGACAAGCATCTTGTCCATGCCCCTTGGACCAAGAGAACTCCTGACTATCTCGGCTATGAGCTTTGCAGCCGCGATGTTGTTCTTTTGCGCATCGCGACCCTTTGTCTGCGATGCTCCTTCCTTCAAGATTAGCACTGGGACGCCTCCAGCTGATCCCTGTTGTATTGACATTTTCTCATATTCCTCCTAAAATTGTAAACTAAATGGGCCCTCGAGGGATATTTTAAATTTGCTGTAATGTTGTATACTATTTCGTGAGCCTGATGCGGGCAATCCCATTGAGGTATTGGATATATTTCACGACCGGGTTGGCCGCCGTCGCTGGCAGCCGAGCTGACATTTCGTACTTTCTCGTGCCGCTCGCGACTATTCTTACCTGCCGGCTGCCGGCGTCGTAGACCGCACTAATGTCGGAGGCGTCTGACACGCCCCGCATCTCTGCAATGACCTCATAATAGTCAGGACCCTCTATCACCTCTGGAGCGGCTGTTACTACGTCCTCGATCCTAGGCCGGGCCTTTCTGAACATCGGACCTCTGAATACCGGCTTGGCGCCTCCTGCAGTGGCAATGCCTTCTCTGTACTTGATCGAGTTGGGCAGGATCCTCCACACAAGGCCGGCCGCAACGCCGGCGACGAAACCCCCAACGTGAGCAAGGTACGCCACGCCTGATCCGCCAGTCGGTCCTAGCTGGCCTATCACTGCGAATATTACCTGCATTGCGAACCATAAGGGGATGTAAATAAGAACAGGTATGCGGACGGTATAGAGGAAGAATGCTGCTATGACCGTAAAGATCTTGGCCCTCGGGAACATGACCATGTATGCTCCAAGGACGCCGGAAATTGCGCCTGACGCGCCGACAGCAGGGATTTGTCCTCCGCCGGTTGAAACTGCGAAAGCGCTATGGGCAAGGGCCGCAGCGACTCCCCAACCGACGTATATCAGGATGTACTTTATCCTACCGAACTTGTCCTCGATATTGTCGCCAAAGACGAACAAGAATATCATGTTACCCACGATGTGCGCAATGCCCGCGTGCATGAACATAGACGTGAGAATGGTAGGCGCACTTGCTGGAAAGTCATTGACTAGCCTGTCTGGCACAGCGCCGTAGGTCATGAACATTTGTTCGACTGCCCGAACGTCTGAAAAGAAACTAGTAGCGGACGCCTCCCAGATAAAAACGATGACGTTTATGGCAATCATGCCATAGTTCAGGTACGGCCTTCCATGCACGCGCTCTGTGTCATCGTGGATTGGAAACATGTTTGTCCTGAGTCCAATTGTAGGATGTGGTGACATGAAATAAGTCTTTGCGCTATGAAAAACCGAAGGGGTTCTTGTTGGGCATGTCGCCACCCTTTTCACTATGAGCCTTTTTCATGTGACGCTTCATCCTTTCCTTGTCGTCAAAGGTCATGTTGCAGTGCTGGCACTTCCACACCTTCTGTTCGTTGGCTTTCTTCCCAAACAGTCCCAACACGGCTGTCATCGTTTAACTGGTTGATTAAAGTTGCGATCCTGCTAATAATGGAGATTGTTGTCATAATTTCATACCATACGAATTTTATAAATGAATCTAGCGAGAAATTGTTGAGGTAGATTCGTATTGCAAGCTTCCGTGTCGCTAACTAGCCGCAAGTGGTCGTGGTACCTTGTGCCATTGAACGCGAGCTCATGCGGTCTTTCCACCATAATTCCAATTTACATGCTTGCGCTTGGCGGCCAAGTAAGGGAAGTGGCAATCGCCATGTTCCTCTCAAACTTGGCAATGACACTTGGCGCAGTTTTCTGGGGCCGGCTAATAGACGCCATGCACTGGCGGAAGACCATAATCGGCCTGTGTTCAGTCGCTATTGCGATCACGTGCGCTGCAATGTATTTTGTTTCAAGCATGCCTTCGCTCATGCTCCTATCTGCGCTTATAGGGTTCTTTTCTGTCGGAGCGGCACCGGTGACAAACTTGCTTGTCATGGAAAAGTCAAGGAAGGAGGAATGGCTCAAGACATTCAGCTGGACATCGCTTATCAGCGCAGCCGGGCTCGTCATCGCAATGGTGGCCGGCTATTTATGGCTCATGCAACACGACGCGCAGTCATACGCGCTCATATGCTCCACAATGGCGATTTCATCGCTTGCTCTGACGATCATATTTGTCAAGGATCCCCCGGCTACACTTGAACACAAGGCAATCGCCAAGTCACATGCCGCCCTTGTCGATCGCTTCAAACATCTGCCGATGATGTTCCTAAAGCCTGTGACTGACTTCTCGCTTTCAAAGCTGCAGGCAAGCCTATCAAGAAAAGAATTTCTGTTCTTTGCCGCTACTGGGCTGTTTTTCCTTTCGGGCAACCTTCTTTATACGCCTTATACTCCTTTCTTAAAGAGCGGCGGAGTCACAGACTCCCAAGTGTTCCTTGCATACACGATACTTCACATGTCAAAGGTGTTTTTCCTTCCCTTCAACTATGGGCTGATCGCAGCGGGCGGCGAAGAGAAAATGGGCAAGGTGGCCTACATCCCGAGGATGTTTGGCATAGTGCTTGCAGTTGCAGCAGCCTTTCTATTTGCAAGCGATCCGTCTTCAATGTTGATGATGACGCTCGCCGTGTTTGTGGCGGCAGAAGTTGGCTTTAGCCTATGGAGCACCACCACAACTTCGTCGCTCTTCAACATGATCCCTAACGGCCGTGCGGGAAGCGTGCTTGGGGTCAACAGCGCGATAACCGGCGCGGGACTCTTGGTTGGGTCAATAGCGGCCGGAGAAGTAGCGGCGACGTTTGGTTATGGTATCACATTCGCACTTGCGGTAGGGTTCCTTGGCGCATCTTTTGCGCTTCTAAGCAAGTACTTCAGAAAGCTCGTCGTGCTAAAAGCTGCTGCCTGACTATTCCATCACTATCATTGTAAGGGTGGACTTGACGCCGTTGAGCTTTCGGAGCTTCCAAGTGATCGTTTCTTTCACCTTTTCCATCGTGTCAGCCTCAACCTGCGCCACAATGTCGTAAACGCCATAAACCTGATAAACCTCTTTGACGCTGTCAAGTTTCTTCAGGTCATTAACAAGAGAATCTTCACTTCCAAGTTCGGCATTCATTAGAACAAAAGCTTTTGGCACATCATTGAATGAAGTCTGGCGTATAAAAACCTGATCTACACCTCATGTTTCAGCTTGTTTTCGTCAAACTGTCCGGCTTTCTCCCACTGGTAGTTGAACAAATCGGCGCACCATTCACGGAATTCCCTGTCCTCTCCGTAAAACATCGTGTTGAGGTCCGGCTCGCCCTTCATATTGGGAAAAAGTACACACCCATGCTTTTCGTTGAAAATCGTCATCACTGCGACTTCCGGGACCATCCTGCGTTCGACTAGGCCTTTGCTGATGAAATTGCGCCAACCGATCTTCTGCAAAAGCTGCGTCCTGCCCTTTGGCACAACAGCGTTGCTTGCAAATATGTAGGAAAATTTTACGCCGGATTCCACCCTGCTGCTCACAGTCTCTATAAGGTCTAGCGGCACTTGTGCCATTATCTCTTTGATGAATTTTTCAGATTCGGAGTAGAGGCTCTTCCAACGCTGCAGGATAGCCATGACGCCGTGCACTATTTCGCAGTTCCGGAACGAGGCCATCCTCTGGATGAATTTCGGTGGGAGACCGCCAAGGCCGTGGTCAAGGAAAAAGTCCCTGTTACGGTACAAAAAGTCATAACTCGGGATTATCATGACAATCGTCCTGCCGTAAGCGGTTAGCACCAGCTCGCCTTCCTTGTCCTTGGCCACCAAGCCCGAGTCGATAAGGCGTGTCATGTTCCGGTGAGCCTCCTGCATCGATGCGTCCAGCTCCGACGCAAGCTGTGATAACCGATAGTTCCTTTGGCTAAGCTTTGTCAGCATCGAGAGGCGAAGGTTGCCGGCAAGCTCGAAAAATAAGGACCCCACCCCCTCATTGGGCTGCTGATCTGACATCTTTGCATTTACATGCGGCACGGGCTTAATAAGGTGTCAAGCACGTTGAGAGGTGATACTAGAGCAAGAATTATAATTTACTTAAATCCACTGCTTGGCTGTTATGGGAGACAAGAAATCCGTTTCCGCGCTGGTAAGCGGCGGTGAAGCCAGTGCAGGGCCGCCTCTGGGTCCATCTCTTGGCCCTATGGGCGTCAACGTATTGCAGGTCGTAAATACCATTAATGAAAAGACTAAAGACTTTCCTGGAATGAAGGTGCCAGTCAAGGTCGAGGTCGACTCTGAGACCAAAAAGTTCACCGTCGAAGTAGGCATACCACCAACTGCTGCTTTGGTTGCCAAAGAAGCAGGCATACCAAAGGGCTCTGGCACGGCAGGCACGAACTATGCCGGCGACCTGACGATGGCAAGTGCGGTCAAGATAGCCAAGATGAAAATCGACGGTTCCTATGCCAAGGATGTCAGAGGGGCAGTCAAGGAAGTCATAGGCTCGTGTGTAAGCATGGGGGTCAAGGTCGAGGGCAAACCTGCCAAGGAGGTCTTTGCAGACATTGTGGCCGGCAAGTACGATGACTTGCTGAAGTAACTCCTAGAATGGCGCGTCCTATATATGCCGATCCCGTTAAGCAGAGTCGTCATTCTACTTTTACCAATAGAAATCATAATAACCAAGAATAATCCTCTGTAACAATAGCGTATTACATGCTCTGGAGTGCTTTTTGCCTTGCCTTACTCCTCTTGATAACCGCTTCTCTACTGGTCCCGGCGTATTCTTTGTCAGTCAAGGAATCGGGCCCTCTCACCGCGTTTTCCAAGCCGCTGCCATACTTGGGAAACGATATGATAACCACTAATGGCTCGCAGGCCGACAAGAACGCGATCAGGACGAACTTTGGAGTTATCGATCTTGGCAAAATGGAACATAACGGCAGCCCCGGCAGGACGCTAGTCTACGGCTCTGGGAACGTCGCGGCTCTTGGAAACACAGCACGCGTCGTGGCCTTGGGAGGGTCGATAGAGAACGGGCAGCCGCTCATGGGCGTGGCGGTATCGCAATCTCCGCTTCCTTCAAACCTTGGATTTTCATACGCGGCAGACTCACCCCTCCAGTTTGATTTTAGCAAAGATCAGATAAGCAACCCCGGCAGGCTTTCAGGCTCGTCGATAATAGGCTCTGACAAAGTTGCCGACAAATACAACGTTACCGGCCGCGGCGTGACGGTGGCCATAGTGGATACCGGCACCGACTTTTCCAACCCTGACTTAAAGCATGCTCTTGCAAGGGACGAAAACGGCATCCCGATAATGCTAGACGCAGATGGGCAAGGTATCGTGCTGACAAGGGCGTCCTACATTGCCAAGACAGACTCGTCTGGCAAGGTGGTTGACGGCGGCTACACAGAAGGAAACCTGCCGGAAAATATCACGTCCTGGGTCTATGTCAACGAAAATGGCACCGTCTTTCTCCACACCTCATATGGGGACATACCCACATACAACTCACTCTATCCTTTTTTTGGCACGCCGATTGTCAAGGCCACAGCAAGGGTCGATTGGATAATAGGACACAGCCCGAGTGACTACATCCGCTCTGCGAGCGGCATCTATCACTTTGGAGTAATATACCAGGCTCAGCAGCAATTCGGCACAATTACGTTTGGGCTCGTGCCGGTACTCGTGGTAGACAGCAAGAAGCCCGGGGTGTACGACACGATAATCCCTGACATGTACTCAGGGTGGTATTTCTATACGCAAAGCGAGCTCGCGCGGTTGGTGACAAACCAAAGTGAAATAGAACACCTGTTTGTCGAGCCCTCGTTTGACTTTACAGACGACGTCCCGATAAAACTTGGAGACGGCAATGAATTTCTGACGTATGATTACAACAAGGATGGCTTTCCTGACTTTTCCGCTGGGACGGTCGGCGCAAGGGTAGTCGACTTATGGCAGGCTACAGGCAATAAGACCAGTCCTGCAGTAGGGGAGGAGACCGGCTACGGCGGCGTAGTCGTCGCGGACCTGCTCAAGCCCCTTGATCCTGCCGGCGACTACTTTGGCGTGATGTACGACTTGGCTGGACACGGTACTAGCACTGCTGCTACTGTATCTTCAATAGGCGAGCAACAGTACGACATTTACGCCAACGGCACAAAGTACGGGCTTGTCGGCATTGCTCCGGGCGCAAGGATAATGCCTGTCAAGGCGCTTTGGGCTGGAGACTCGTTATTCGGTTGGCTATACTCGTCAGGGTTTGACCTTGAAAACGGCACATGGAAGTATAGCGGTGACCACAAAGCCGATATCATAAGCAACAGCTGGGGCGTGACATCGTTCCCGCTTTTGAAGTACGGGCCGGGGTACGACATAATGTCGGTGTTCTCGTCGCTCCTTACCGTGCCCGGCCTGCTCGATAATGATTACCCGGGCACGCTGTTTGTAAACAGCTTTGGAAACAACGGGCTTGGCTACGGATCGGTGGGCACTCCGAACTCTTCACCTCTTGCGATCTCTGTCGGGGCCACGACCAACAATGTGCATGTCGGTTATGACGGCTTCCAGAACGTCACGCGGTTTGGTAATGCGGCGACTTACTTTGATGATGTGGCGGACTTTTCCAGCAGGGGCCCGGGGTTGTTTGGAGACCCCAAACCGGAGCTAATGGCCATAGGGTCGTACGCATTCACACCGACCATAGTGAACCTCAAAAACCTGAGGACGACTGTTGACGATCCGAACAACGACAGCGCGTTCGCGCTTTTCGGCGGCACGAGCATGGCCGCGCCGATAGTCGCCGGGGCGGCGGCGCTTGTGATTGAAGACCTAAGGAGACAAGACAAAGCGATCGACCCATTTGAAGTCAAGACGATACTAATGTCCTCGGCCGTTGACCTGAAGAACGACCCGTTCGTACAAGGGTCCGGCAGGGTGGATGCGTTATCTGCAGTCGAGCTTGCAGAGAGCGAAAACGGCAAGTTTTCTGCTTATACAGAGGACACTGTTCCAAACGTCCTGTCTGAAATGTCCGGCGCAATCTACTCATACGATAGCGTGCTTGGCATAATCGAGGGAGGGAAGGGAGTTATTGAAAAGCTTGACACAAAATTCAGGGACGGCCGATGGTTTGCCGGCTATGTCGGGCAGGGCAACTCTTCGTCCACAGAAATCGTGATTGAGAATCCCTCCACAAAGGACATAAAAATTGGGGTCAACTCCGCAATAGAAAAGCTCGTAGCCAGATACGAAATACACAACGCGACGCGTCCATTTGAAAAAGACCCTGTGCACAACTCGAAAGAGTTTGGTTACGATCCAAACTATTACAACATCAATAAGATAGGCAGCATTCCGGAAAACGCTGACCTTATGGTCGCAAGGCTCACTTTTCCGTTCGAATCCTTCATGAACACGACTGACATCTATGGGAACTACCTTCGTATCGCTTCGCTGTACGCTTACGACTGGAATGACAGCGATAAGGATGGGAAGGTGTCGTACACCGAGACTTCAATGATTAACAGGGGTGGCTCGTGGGGCACCGTGCAGGAGCTCAGGATATCAGATCCAAATGAAAAATTCCAGAACACGCCTGTAATAGGTGTATACCCAGTCCCGACGGTGTTTTCGTTCTGGCAGGGCGACAGGCAAATAAACTCGACTTCGATGAATTACACGCTAACGATCGAATTTTACAAGAGGCTACCAAACCCTGCAATCACTCTTAACGGGGCGACAGATAGCAAGATGTCTCTCACGCTCCACTCAAAGAGCAAGGAAATGGTCAAGGCAACGATTCATGTCGCCGAAGAAACCTTGCCTGGCGTTTACTACGGCTCGATACTAATTGTGCCTGCAGATGAAAAGGGTCGCCAGATGGTCATGCCTGTAAGTTACGTGGTCACGAGCAAGCCGGTGCCAAAGGACGTGCCTGTGGTTGCCGTCCCTAATTCCCACGCAGCCGAGCAAGACCTTGGCCTGCGACCAAACGGCTATGTCGGCGGCCTGTTTGACATGACTTCAAGGTACTCCGCCGGTGATTGGCGGTCATACTACTTCATGGTGGACGACGGTACGATAACTTCAATGACTCTGAAAATTTCATGGCAGCATAATTCCACCAGCATTAGCGCAATGGCCTTTGGGCCTGACGGCAGGATGGTGGCTTCAAGCGTGCCATCAGGAGTGTTCGAGACCTTCGCTGGGTGGCCCAGCAACGACTGGCTTGGCACTACCACATTTAGCGAGGGAGGTGCGTTCTACTTCAGTCAGAACGCCGGCGAGAACTCTACTATTCTTCAGGTCCCGGTCAATGGCACCGGGGTTTACTCGGTCCTACTACACAACACAGTGTTCCACGGAAACAGCCTCTACGAGCCCTTGCAGGTGGAAGCCAAGTTCTCTACATTACTGCCGGACAGTGCTGCGCCAGTGATTGGAATAGACCTGCCAAAATTCATCGGAGGCAGTAAAGAGCACAGCATCGCTGTTACAATTACGGACGATAACCTCGCCGGCTACAAGTACGCAATAGATGGCAACAAGCCTGTCCTCCCAGACCTAGTGAACCGGACTTTTGACATAATGATCAACACCCGCGAGCTCTCAGAAGGAATGCATAGTCTGCGCGTAGACACGTCCGACCTCGTTGGCCACGTAGCATCGTTTGCATCAGAGTTTGAAGTCGATAACACACCGCCGTCCATAGACATCTTTGTAAAAGACTCAAGCGGCAACTTGCAAAAAGTGGCGGGAAACAAGGTCGGAATCTCGAAAGAATCAATACTTTTGTGGAACATCACCGACAAGAATGGGGTTATCGCGCGTGATGGCGTAGCCGTTACCTCCCACGACCCTACAAGAATCGTGC
>WNEQ01001967.1_pt1 | contig 10822 bp, 7 predicted proteins | sample 5399971 | NCBI WGS metagenome assembly WNEQ01 (sample SAMN13153330, study PRJNA577476) | soil metagenome | isolation source: 20 cm grassland meadow soil 2 days after 1st rain plot 5 | place: USA:California | collected 2015-09-18
ATACCGACCTCCGGGGACAGCGCCACTGGGGACTTGTCATGTACGGACGGCAGCCGCTGAATGATCTCCAGCTGCTTACCTGTCCGAAGTGCGGGGCGCCCCAAGAAAGCCCTGGCTCCACGGTCTGCGAGCTCTGTGGCGCGGACCTCCCGCACCATGGCGTTAAGAGGCCGGCAACTCCTCATTCGGCCCTCCGACTCAAGCACGTCCTCCGCGGACCAGTTCGCCAGCTCACACGGGGCGTTGCGGCGATGCAGCTCCTTGTTCTCCTTGTCGTTCGCGCCATGGCCCTGCTGGTGCTGCTGACATCTCTTGTCGTCGGTTCAAGCTTGGTCCCCGAAGTAAACGCGCTTATTCCGGCGACGCAAGCCATCGCGAGACCAGCGAGGGTGGGGCTGCAGCGCGTCGAGGATTGGGCTGGCAAGCTGCTGGCGGATTGGGAGGCGGAGCCTCAACGCCAGCACCTCCCAACACAGTCAACGGCCAGCCTGCAGAAACTCGCGGCTCCCCGTTTCGTAGCGACTCAGGCGGTGATGATTAGCTCCGTGCCCCGCGGAGCGACAGTTCGGGTGAACGCGCGCGAGATGGGGAAGACCCCGATGACACTCAAGCTTAGCCCCGGGACTTACAAGGTGACAATCAGCCGGCCGGGCTACAGAACTGCCAGCCGCACGCTCACCGTGGAACGAGGGCAGGCCGCGTCGCTTGGAGTGAACCTCACTCGGGAGCGCCCATCTCCTGCGCGACCGACGCCACCTTCAGGACAGCCTAGGGATATGAAGAAGCACGCCCCCCAACGGGATGGCGAGCCCTAGGGCAGTCCGTCTGAACGCGACTTATCCTTATCCCCGCGGGCAATATGGTAGGTGAACGCAAAACAGGGTAAGTTGACAAATCGTCGCACGGACCGCACTACCGCGCGAGCGGACGAGTGTTAGAAGCCCTAGTGGTTGGAAGGAGGGTGCTGGCATGGTCAGGACTCAAATGGTGTTCTGGGTCACGCTGGTCCTCATCGTAGCTGGCGTCAGCTCATCAGCGGGCGCCCCGACTGCCTATGTAGTGAATCTCGCCGACGGCGTTTCGGTAATCGATACAGGTACGAACACCATCGTGACGACCGTGACGGCTGGAACCGGCCCCCAGGCCGTCGCGATCACGCCGGATGGCAGATTTGCCTACGTCGTCAATCTCACATCCAACGACGTGTCGGTAATCAACACCGCTACCAACACTGTGGCGGCGACAGTGGCGGTGGGATTCGGCCCATTTGGGGTCGCCATCACGCCAAATGGGGCTTTCGCCTACGTGACGGCGTTCGGCGCTCGCTGCGCGAATGGCGGCGTCTGGGTGATCAGTACGGCAACGAACGCCGTGGTGGCAACAGTGCCGTTGGTAGGGTGCAGCACGGGAGTGGCCATCACGCCGGATGGTGCATTCGCGTATGTGGCCAACAACTCTTCGAGCACTGTCTCGGTGATCGAGACGGTCACCAATCACCTGGTGCTGACGGTACCAGTTGGGACTAGCCCGCAAGGCATAGCCATCACCCCGGATGGCGCCTTCGTGTATGTCACCCAATCGGCGTTGTCCGGCGCCTCCGCGAATTCCGTCTCGGTGATCGAGACGGCCACCAACTCGGTGGTGGCGACGATATCGGTAGGCGCTGTCCCTGAGGGAGTGGTGGTCACACCGAACGGGGCCTTCGCCTATGTGACGAACACCAACGCGAACAATGTCTCGGTGATCGAGACGACCACGAACGCGGTAGTGGCCACGCTGGATGTGGGGGTCGGTCCGGTGGGCATCGCGGTCACGCCGGACGGGGCCTTCGTCTATGTGACGAATAGCAATTCAGACAGCGTCTCTGTCATCGACACGGCGTTGAGAACGGTGGTGGCCACGGTGCCTGTAGAGGCCGGCGCTGGTCCCCGGGGCATCGCCATCGCCAATCCGGACACCACGCCTCCTGAGACGTCCATCGTGAGCGGGCCTGCGGAGGGGTCCCTGACCAACAGTCCCCAGGCGGTGTTCACGTTCTCGGGGACTGATGATCGGACCCAGGCCACGGCACTCGGATTCAACTGCAGCCTGGATGGCGCGGCCTTTGGGGCCTGCGTGAATCCCCAGACCTACACAGGTCTGGCAAGCGGCCAGCATGCCTTCATGGTGCGGGCCGTTGACGCCGCCGGCAACGTGGATCCCACCCCGGCCACCCGTACGTGGACCGTTGACACGACACCGCCGGACACGTCGTTGTTGAGTGGGCCCGCCGAAGGCTCCGTGACCGCTAGTGTCCAGGCGGCGTTCACCTTTGCGGGGACTGATGACCAGACCGTGTCGTCCTCACTCACCTTCATCTGTATTCTGGATGAAGTGACCTCAGCCGTCTGCGCAAGCCCTCAGACCTATGAGGGCCTTACAGAGGGCCGACATACGTTTACGGTGGCAGCCATCGACGCGGCCGGCAACACCGACTCCACTCCGGCCACCCGCACATGGACCGTCGACACAACGCCGCCTGCGCTCTCGGTCGCAGCGACCCCTTCGGCCCTTTGGCCACCGAACCATCAGCTCATCGAGGTCACCGTCGCCGTATCCGCCACCGACAACGTCGGAGTGGCCAGTGTCGTCCTTTCGAAAGTTGAATGCAACGAGCTGGGTCAGGGCGCGTGCCCCGCGGACGCCATCCAGGGAGCGGACATCGGCACGCTGGATACGTCGATCCTGCTGCGCTCAGAACGTACGGGAGGATCCGAACGAACGTACACGTTGACATACCAGGCCACTGATCTGGCGGGAAACACGGTGACCGCTACTGCGACCGTCGTTGTTGCCAAATCGCCATAGCGCGCCTGCTTCCCACAATCTTCCGGCGATCGCCTGATACCCCGGGGGCTCCGCGAGGCCGATTTCTAAGGCTTCGCGGAGCCCTGGCATGCCGGTTGCTCCATTTTCTGCCGCACACCGATGTCGATCCCGTTGCCCCGGCCGTCCCGTCCCACGTTGCTGCGGCGGTTTACGCTGCTCAGCCTCGGCACGACCATTGCAGTCGGCCTCATTTTTGGAGCGATTACGGCCCGGCTTGTTGAGGACTTTGCGCTTCGCCGGCAGGCGCGAGCGACCGCCGCGCGCGTGTTGGAGACGGCGGGATCCCGTCTGACGCTGCAGGATTACCTCCACTCCCCGCCGGCGCAGCCCCAGTTCGAGCGAGCCATGCGCCATCTGGTCGGTAAGGTCGACATCGTACACGTCACACTGTGGAACCCGCTGGGACGGGTCCTGTACAGCGATGGCGGCGTGGGGGGTGACACCCCGGCGCCACCACCCACCTTGCTCACCTCAGCGCTCGGCGGGCGGCTGCAATGGCGGCTGCTTCCTGTGGGGAAGGCGGGCGCCGGCAGGAGCTCACCACGTCTGGAAGTCCTTGTGCCGGTTGTGGCGTCCGGGGTACCTCAACCTATTGCTGTATATCAGGTCATCAGCGACCTGTCGGATCTCGCGCCGGCGCTGGCCCGCCTGACCTGGTCAGTGGTGGTCAGTGTGATCCTGGGTGTCCTCATCTTATACGCCGCGTTGTTCACGATCGTCCGGAAGTCCTCAAGTGACCTCGAGCGCCAGGAATGGGCGCTGCACCGCTCGTTCATCGGGATTATCCGGTCACTCGTCAATGCGCTGGACGCGCGGGACATGGCCACGGCGCAGCACTCCTCGCGGGTGGCGGACAACGCCGTGCTGATCGCCCAGGCGATGGGGCTGGACGAAGTAGCGGTGAGCGAGGTGCAGGTCGCGGGGTTTCTGCACGACGTCGGAAAGATCGGAATCCGTGATGATGTCCTCACCAAACACGGCCCGCACACCGACGAAGAGCGGGCCATCATGCGGCGCCACACCGTGTACGGATACGACATCCTCGAGCCGGTGCCCATGTCGGAGAGAATCAAGCGAACCGTCCGTCATAGCCACGAACGCTGGGATGGGCGGGGGTACCCTGACGGGCTGGCGGGGGAGAGCATTCCTCTCGCCGCCCGAATCGTTGCCGTGGCCGACGCGTTTGAGGCGCTGACCACTGACCGTCCGTACCGGGCCGCACGGAAGCCGACCACGGCCGTGGAAGTGATCCAGCGCGGTGCAGGCACGCAGTTTGACCCGGGCGTCGTTGACGCGTTCCTCAAGGTCTGGAAAAGATTCTCTCGAACTTCGCCTGAAATTCGCGGGAGAGTGCATGAACTTGCTTAGTTTTCGGGAAAGATCGCCGATGTGTGTTACACTGAGGACCCGACCAATTCACGCGGACCCTTCCCTGAGGGTATCCTTTGCGCTCGGAGCGAAGATTCTGTGGCTTCCTATTTCTCGCTAGGCGACTTCAGGACTGCGAGCCTGGATGTCGGCGAGCACGCGCATGACGAGCGACTCGACCGGACCGTCCTGGCGGTCGCCCTCAGTATCGTCGGCGCGGGCATGGCGTTCCTGCTGGCCATGGCGTTCGTGTTCTTTCCGGAATGGATCCGCGTGAACTCGTTCGCATCCAACGCCGGCGCACCCTCACCTGGCGCTGTGCTCCATAGCCCCATTGTCGCAGCTGAGAATGTGCAGGATGATGAAAAACCGCTGCACCAGTTCCAGTCCCAGGCGATCGCGAGGTCGAGGGGTCGAGCAGGTGAATCAGCGGCGAGCGGCATCGGCAAAGAGATACAGCGCGTCGCCCCGCAGGTCGCAGCCACAGGACCCGCAGGGTCACCGTCACCATCCATCGCTCCGGTCGGAACGGAACCCGCGGCGGGAGGAATTCGCCCCCCAGCTGGACGATCTGGGGCTGCGAATCCCGGATCGCCCTCTGCGGTACATAGGAGCGAGAGAGCCCGCTCCGACGCGGCTGCCGAAAACGGCAGATCCCCTGGCCGCAAAGCATAAGAGATCCCCTTCACGAAACCGTTGGCATGCTGTGACGTGCCTGTTACCTGCCCGGCGCATCGTCCCTTGTGGGGAGTTTGCATGGGAGGTGACAGCATGAGGTTCACGAGCTGGCTGGCGACCATCGCGGTGGTCATCGTCGCGGCCCTCGCCGGGCAGATGGTCTTCGCGCAGGGGTATGGTGGCGGCGGATCCGATTACGATAAGCCGGGCGGGGCGGGGACCATTGACGCCTTGAAGACCGCACGAACGCACGCCACCAATGCCGCTCGATCCGAGACACTGCGCGATTCGCTGTGGCACCTGGGCCACGTTGTGAATTGTCTTGAAGGGAAGGGCGGCAAGAACTATGACGCGAACAACCTCAACCCGTGCCAGGGGCAGGGTGGGGGAATTCTCCCCGACCTGCAGGCGGCAGCACGAAGCTATCGGATGGGCGCCTCAACTGCCCTTGACCTGTCGCGGAAGGCGGAGCAACTGGCGATGGACACGTTGAAGTTGTCGGATCTGACGCAGCTGAAATCCGGCGCCGCGAAGGTCGCGGATATGTTGGGTGACGCGTTGAAAGCGCTCGGACAGTAGCCGAAGACGTCTGGGTCTGGAGGCCGGCTCATCTGGCCGGCCTTCGGGCGTTTCCTGGGGTTGACATCCGGCCGCGCCTTTGCTAACGTCCTTAAAAAGCCCCAAAATAGCACGAGGAAGTGCGCCTAGGGTTCCACGGTTCCCACAAGGGCCGGTTGGTCCGAGCGGCGCAGGCGGTCCTCGGGGCCGCTACACCGTCAGGGGAAAAGCCTGAGGGATAGGTTCCTCAAGAATCTATCGCTCAGGCTTTTTCATCTACGCAGGGCAAGGCGACGCGGGGAAGTAATAGGCAGCCGGCTGGCTTTCCAAGAGAACCGGGAGTTCTGGGAACCGGTAGCCAGCGGTCGCCGAACTCGTCCCCAAGCCGCGGCGCCGACTGACGGTAGGCGCCGCCGGATCCCTCCGTTATCGGGCTGAGAGCCCCAACACGCGCGGTCGCGTCGTCGCGGAGTCGCGTAGTCGAATACGCGATAACGCGAGATCGCGATAACGCGTTGGGGAACTAAGGTGGTACCGCGGAGCATCCGCCCTTAGGGTGGACCCGCGGTCTGTATTTTTTATCGGCTTCTTCGCGAGGTGAGGGATGATGGTTCGCCAGATCACGGCTTCAAAACCGCCGGCTCCGGCCGTGCGGTCCCGCCAGATGAACGGCGCGCAGACGCTTGTGGAGTCGCTCCGCCGGGAGGGCGTCGAAGTCCTCTTCGGCCATCCGGGCGGCGCGTCGCTCCCTATCTATGACGCGCTGTATGATGCGCAGGATATCCATCATATCCTGGTCCGCCACGAGCAGGTTGCGGCCCATGCGGCCGTCGGATACGCGCGGGCCTCCGGCCGCGTGGGGGTGTGTACTGCGACGTCGGGCCCGGGCGCCACGAACCTCATCACCGGGCTCACCGACGCGATGATGGATTCCATCCCGGTGGTGGCGATCACGGGGCAGGTGCCGCGGCCGGTGATCGGCAACGATGCCTTCCAGGAAGCCGACGTCACCGGCATCACCATGCCCATCACCAAGTACAACACGCTCGTGATGCACGCGGTAGACATTCCCAACGCCGTCCGCGCGGCGTTCCACCTGGCTGGCACCGGGCGGCCTGGCCCGGTGCTGGTAGACATCCCGCGCGACGTGTCCCAGGAACTGTGCGAGCCGGATTTCGATAAGGAGCCCGCGCTCCCGGGGTACCGGCCGGTGGTGGACGGCAACCCCAGCCAGATCGCCGAGGCGGCCGAGGCGCTATCCGCGGCCGAGCGCCCCATCGTCTACGCCGGAGGAGGCATCCTCAGCAGCGGGGCCACGCCTGAGCTCACGGCGCTGGCCGACCGGACCGGTATCCCTGTTGCGCTCACGCTGATGGGCAAGGGGGCGATGGATGAGACACACCCGCGCTGTTTGGGCATGCTCGGCATGCACGGCGGCGCGTTTGCCAACTGGGCCATCAACCGCGCCGACGTCATTCTGGCAGTGGGGGTGCGCTTCGACGACCGCGTCACCGGCCGGCTAAAGGATTTTGCCCCCCACGCCCGTTTCATCCATATCGACATCGACCCGGCCGAGATTGGGAAGAACAAGCCGGCGCACATTCCCATCGTCGGCGACGCCAGGCGGGTGCTGGCTGCGCTCGTGCCGCTGGTGCGTCCCCCGAAGATTGAGGCGTGGTGGAAACAAATTGAGGAGTGGCGGGAGAAGTATCCGTTCCGCTACCGGCAGCGCGATGGCCGCATCAGCCACCAGTATGTCTGCGACCTGCTCAACCGGCTGACCGGCGGGCAGGCCATTGTGGCCACCGACGTCGGCCAGCATCAGATGTGGATGGCCCAGTGGTACAAGTGCCGCGGACCCCGCACCTTCATCTCTTCCGGCGGGCTGGGGGCGATGGGCTTCGGCTTCCCGGCCGCCCTGGGCGCCAAGTTCGCGTGTCCGGACAAGCAGGTCCTGGCCCTGGTGGGTGACGGCGGGTTCCAGATGACCATGCAGGACCTGATTACCGCGGTGGAGCATCGGCTGAGCCTGCCGATCTTCATCCTCAACAACGGCGCGCTCGGCATGGTCCGGCAGTGGCAGTCGTTCTTCTACCGCGGTCGCTTCTCGTCATCCATCCTGCGCAACCCTGACTTCGCCAAACTGGCCGACGCCTACGGCGCACGCGGCATCCGCGTCGAGCGGCCCGAAGAGGTTGAGGGGGCCCTGCGCACCGCGCTGGCCACGGAAGGTGTGCCGTGCGTGGTCGACATCCTCTGCGACCCGGAGGAGAACTGCCTGCCGATGATTCCTTCCGGGCAGTCGGTGGCGGAGATGATCCTGGATGACTGACCTGCAACACGCGGCCACCATCTCGGTGCTGGTGCAGAATGCACCGGGGGTGCTGGTGCGTGTGGCGGGACTGATCCGCAGGCGGGGCGTGAACATCCACAGCCTGTCTGTTGGGCCGACAGAGGATCCGAGCATCTCCCGGATGACGATCGTGGTGGACACGGCGCCAGAGCGTACGGAGCAGTTCGCCAAGCAGCTGCGCAAGCTGGTCGAAGTACTTCGGGCGACGTCGCTGGACAGCACCCCAGCAGTCGATCGCGAGCTGGCGCTGATCAAGGTCAACGTTACGCCGGGGACACGGCTGGAGATCATGGAGATCGCCAACGTCTTCCGGGCCAGCGTGGTGGACCTCACCGACAAGACGATGACGCTGGAAGTCACCGGCAGGGGCGAGAAGGTCGACGCCTTTGTCACCCTGCTGACCAAATACGGCATCCGGGAGATGGCCCGCACGGGTCAGGTCACCCTCGTGCGAGGATCGCAGAACACGTGACGCGGGCGTAGACCGCGTCAGACTGTGACGGGGGTGTTGTGATGGCAACCATCTATTACGACAAGGACGCGTCGCTGGAGCCGCTGCGGGGGAAAACCGTGGCCGTCATCGGCTACGGCAGCCAGGGCCACGCCCATTCCCAGAACCTTCGGGACAGCGGTGTGAGCGTCGTGGTCGGTTTATACCGGGGTAGCCCGTCCTGGGCGAAGGCCGAGGGGGACGGGTTTCGGGTCGCCACCGTTGGCGACGCCTCGGCGAAGGCCGACCTGGTGGCCATGCTCGCGCCGGACCACGTGCAGCGAAGCATCTATGAACAGGAAATTGGTCCGGCGCTGCGGCCCGCGGCCACGCTCCTTTTTGCGCACGGGTTCAATATTCACTTCGGACAGATCGTCCCGGCCCCCACGGTGGACGTCGTGATGATCGCGCCCAAGGCCCCGGGTCACCGCATGCGGGAGTTGTTCATGGAGGGCGTGGGGGTCCCCGGGCTGCTGGCCGTGCACCAAAATGTGACGGGACACGCGAAGGAGACCGCCCTGGCCTACGGCCGCGCGGTCGGCTGCACAAAAGCCGGGGTTATCGAGACCACCTTCAAGGAAGAGACCGAAACTGATCTGTTCGGCGAGCAGACCGTGCTCTGCGGCGGGATTTCCAGCCTGATCAAGACGGGCTTCGACATCCTCGTCGAGGCAGGCTATCAGCCGGAGATTGCGTACTTCGAGTGCCTGCATGAGATGAAACTGATCGTGGATCTGATGTACGAGGGCGGGCTCTCGTACATGCGGTACTCCGTGTCGGATACCGCCGAATACGGCGACTATAGCCGCGGCCACCGGGTGATCAGCGACCGGGTGCGCGCCGAGATGAAACGCATTCTGCGCGAGGTGCAGGACGGCACGTTCGCCCGGGAGTGGGTGAGCGAGAACCAGGCCGGCCGGCCGAATTTCAAGGAGCAGCGCAAGCAGGAGCAGGCGCACCGGATCGAAGAGGTGGGCCAGCGGCTGCGGGCGATGATGCCCTGGCTGTCCCGCAAAGGGACCAAGCAGCCAGTCGGCACGTCCTGAGGCGTCTCATGGCCGACAGAGTGTTCATCTTTGATACGACCCTGCGCGACGGCGAGCAGTCGCCTGGTTTTTCCATGTGGCCGGATGAAAAGCTGGAGATGGCGCGGCAGCTGGCCCGGCTCGGTGTCGATGTCATCGAGGCCGGGTTTCCCATCTCTTCGCCCGGAGAGTTCGAGGGGGTGCGGGGCATCGCGGCCGGAGTGCGCGGACCGGTAATCTGCGGGCTGGCCCGGGCGAATCCGAAGGACGTCGAGGCCGCGGCCGAGGCGGTCCGGCCGGCGGAACGGGCGCGCGTGCACACGTTTATCGCCACGTCGCCCATCCACATGGCCCGCAAGCTGCGGATGTCCCCCGATGAGGTGCTGGAGACGGCGCAGCGGGCGGTGGCGCACGCCCGGACCCTGGTCGGCGAAGTCGAGTTCAGCGCAGAAGACGCCACCCGGTCGGACGTCGACTTCCTGTGCCGCGTGTTCGAGGCGGCCATCCGCGCGGGTGCTACCATCATCAACATCCCCGATACCGTTGGCTACGCGCTGCCGGAGGAGTTTGGCGCGCTGGTGCGGTCATTGCGCGAGCGTGTGCCGGGCATGGACCGCATTACCGTCAGCGTCCACTGCCACAACGACCTTGGTCTCGCCACCGCCAACACCCTGGCGGGTGTAGCGGCCGGCGCCAGGCAGGTGGAGGGCACAATCAACGGCATCGGGGAGCGGGCGGGCAACGTCGCGCTGGAGGAAGTGATTATGACCGTGGGCACGCGGCGCGAGGCGATGGGGTACGTCACGGGCGTGGACACAACACAGATCTACCCCACCAGCCGGTTGCTGTGCGCCTTCACGGGGATCGATGTCCAGCCGAACAAGGCCATCGTGGGGGCGAACGCCTTCGCCCACGAGGCCGGCATTCACCAGCATGGGGTGCTGATGGACCGGCGGACGTACGAGATCATGACGCCCGCGTCGATCGGTCTTCCCACCAACCGCCTGGTCCTGGGGAAGCACTCCGGCCGACACGCCTTCGAGAAAGTCCTGCAGGACGCCGGCATCCGGCTGGGCGCCGACGAACTGGAACGCGCCTTTGCCCGTTTCAAAGAGGTCTGCGACCGGAAGAAGACGGTGCTGCAGGAAGAGGTTATCGCGCTGGTCGAGGAGCAGTTTGCCGTCTTCCCGCGGACCTGGGAACTGGCTCGGTTCGCGGTGACCACCGGGACCGACCGCAGGCCCATCGCCACGGTGCGAGTGGCCCGAGGGACGGCGGAGGAGGAACGGACGGCGTCGGGGGACGGCCCCGTGAACGCGTTATTCGACGCGATTGCATCTGGTGTCGGCGTACGGCCGGAACTGGTGGATTACACGGTGCGCGCGGCGGCGGGCGGCGCCGATGCGGTCGGCGAGGCCGTGGTGAAGCTGCGCTGGGAGGGGGACCTCTCCGTGGGACGCGCCAGCAGCACCGATGTGTTGG
>WNEQ01002141.1_pt1 | contig 10819 bp, 10 predicted proteins | sample 5399971 | NCBI WGS metagenome assembly WNEQ01 (sample SAMN13153330, study PRJNA577476) | soil metagenome | isolation source: 20 cm grassland meadow soil 2 days after 1st rain plot 5 | place: USA:California | collected 2015-09-18
CTATGTGTTCGACGTCCCGGCCGATGGCTGGTCGGACGCCAAGCCATCGTATACCTGACCGAAGATCGTGGCGACTCGCGCTTCTACCGTTTCGTGCCCACGACGCCCGGGAACCTCGCCGCCGGCGGGCACCTCGAGGCGATGGTGCTCGCGGGGACGACCGACACGGCGCTCGCGCACGCGGGCGACGAATGGACCGTGTCGTGGGTGGCCATCGAGCAGCCCGACCCGACGACCGACACCGTCCGGCAGGAGGCGGCCAGCAAGGGCGCCGCTCGCATCGTTCGCGGCGAAGGCTGCTGGTACGGCAATGGCCTCGTCTATCTCAACTCGACCAGCGGCGGCGCCGCCGGCGAGGGACAGATCTTCGCCCTCGATCCCGTGGGGCAGAGATTCGCGTGCGTGTTCACCTCGCCGAGCGCCGCCGTGCTCGACAATCCCGACAACATCACGGTGAGCCCGCGCGGGGGCATCGTGCTCTGCGAGGACGGCGAGAATCCGGTGCAGTCGCTTCACGGCCTGACGCCGGAGGGCGAGATCTTCCGCTTCGCCGAGAACCACGTGGTGCTCGCCGGCGAGCGCAACGGCATCGCCGGCAACTTCTCGGGCTCCGAGTGGGCCGGCGCCACCTTCGAGCCCAAAGAAGAGGGGGGCCCTGTAGCAGCGAGCGGCGCCGCGGGCGGTACCGTCACCACGAGGTTGCCGCTCGCGGCCACGCGCGCGCTGCCGCCGGGCCCGATCACCAGCGTCGAGCCTTCTTCTTCCACCACGGCCGGACCGCGCACGTCGTCGCCCGGCGCCAGCCGCGCACGGTCGCACACCGTCGTCTCGACGAAGCCCCGGCTCTCGCGGAAGTACGCCGCGCGATGTCCTTTGATCGCGCCGCCGGCGCCGGCCGTCTCGCCGTGGACGGCGACCTCGGCGCCGGCCACCGGCGCGCGAACGGCGACGCGGATGTTGATGAACTCGATCGGCACCTCGGGCGGCGTGAGCGCGAATTTCTCGCGGTAGGCCGTCTCGAAGGCGGCGACGAGTCGCCGCCGAGTCTCGACGCTGTCGTCGTAGGGCCCGCCGGGAAGCTCGACGACCAGATCGAACCCCTGGCCGAGGAAGCGGCCGTCGGCCAGCCGTTTGACGGTCGCCGTCTCGAGCTTCAGTCCCGTGTCGGCCATCACCGCGCGCGCCTCGTCCTCGAGCCGGCGAAACGCCGTCTCCAGCGCGGCCGGGCTGTCGCGATCGAGCCGCAGACCGACCGTGGCCACGCGGTCCACGCGCGCCGGCGCCACGAGCAGCCCGAGCGCCGAGGCGACGCCGGCGGCGGGCGGACAGATGACGTGCGCGAGCCCGAGCTTCTTCGCGACGCCCCACGCGTGCACCGGCCCCGCGCCGCCGGTGCAGAGCAGCGCGTAGTCGCGCGGATCGCGGCCGCGCTCGGCGATGTGCACGCGCGCCGCGGAGGCCATGTTCTCGTTGACGACGTCGTGGATGCCCCACGCGACATCGATGAGCGGCAGCCCCACGCGCTTGGCGAGACGCTCGAGGGCCAGGCGCGCCGCTGTCATGTCCACGCGGACTTCGCCGCCCGCGAAATCGTCGGCGTTCAGGTAGCCGAGCAGGAAGTCGGCGTCGGTCACCGTCGGCTCGCTGCCGCCGAGCCCATACGAGGCCGGCCCCGGGTGTGAGCCCGCGCTGCGCGGGCCGACCTTCAGCAGGCCGATCTCGTCGACGGAGGCGATCGAGCCGCCCCCCGCGCCGATCTCGATCAGCTCGATGGTCGAGATCCGGATGGGCAGTCCGCTGCCCTCCATGAAGCGCTTCTGCCGCGCCGCCTCGAAGGCGTACGCGGTGAGCGGCTCGCCGCCGTCGACGAGCGAGAGCTTCGCGGTGGTCCCGCCCATGTCGAAGGCGAGCAGGCTGCCGCGGCTGTCCTCGCGGCCGAAGAACGCGGCGGCGAGCGCGCCGGCTGCGGGCCCCGACTCGAGCATCTGCACGGGCGTGCGCTCGGCCTCGGCCACGTGGGTGAGCCCGCCGCTGGAAAGCATCAGCAGCAGCGGGGCGGGGATGCCGAGATCGGCCACGCGTCGGGCCATCGCGTCGAGGTACTGGTGGGCCAGCGGCTTGATGTACGCGTTGGCCACCGTCGTCGACGCGCGCTCGTACTCGCGGATCTCCGGCGCGACCTCGTGGGACGTCGTCACCGCGATGCCACGGTGCCGGCGGGCGATGACCCGCGCCGCCTCGGCCTCGTGGCGCGGATTCGCGTACGCGTGCAAGAACACGACGGCGATGGAGGTGACGCCGGCGTCGACGAGCGCCTTCGCGCGCGCGGCCACCTCGCGCGTGTCGAGCCGCCGCTCCACCGCGCCGTCGGCGCTCAGGCGCTCACGGACTTCCGCTCTCAGATTTCGGGGCACGAGCGGCTCCGGCTTCGCGATGTTCAGGTCGTACAGCTCGAACTTCCGCTCGCGGCCGATCTCGAGCGTGTCGCGAAAACCCGCGGTGGTGATGAGGCCGGTCACGGCGCCGCGACGCTCAATGAGCGCGTTGGTGAACAGCGTGGTGGCATGCACGACGCGCGTGAACTCGCGCGGCGGCAGCCGGTGCTGGCGCAGCAGGCCCTCGACGCCGGCGGCCACGGCGCGCGCGGGATCGTCGTGCGTCGTGAGGACCTTGCGGTTGTACTGCCGGCCGCGTGCGTGATCGTAGACGACGATATCGGTGAAGGTGCCGCCGATGTCGATGCCGAGCCCGTAGCTCACTGACGATCGTGGGGGGCCCCGATATGGCCCCCCAGCCACTTCAAGCGAAGGGAGCTACGCCCCCCTCGGACTCCCCCGGCCAACGCTCGGACGCGCCCCGGCGGAGCCGTGGCGCGCCTCGAACTTCGCAAGGCGTGTCTCACTTCTTGACTTTCAGATCCTCGAACGGCGCCGAATACGGAAAGCCGGGAATCGCGTTGGCCCCGCTCACCTCGACGCGCGGGCCGACGCCCCAGATGAACGCGAGGTCGTAGATCGGAACGTTGAGGACGTGCTCGGTCATCGTCTTCTGCATCTGCTGCACGAGGGCCTCGCGCTTCTTGAGGTCGACCTCCTTGGCCTGACGGGCGAAGAGATCGTCGATCTCCGGCAGCGAGCCGTAGGCATAGATGCCGTGCTTCGTCGCGTAGGGCTCCAGCCGCGTGGCGGCGTTGCCCATGACGGAGGTGATCACGAGGATGATGCCGTGCAGCTTCTTCTCGCGCCACGCCGTGAAGTACGCCGCGCGCTCCATCGCGCGCAGCCGGCTCTTGATGCCGACCGCCTGCAGGTAGCCCTGGATCGCCTCGGCCATCGAGTTGTACGGCGGAAACGGGTAGAAGTCGCCGGCGTCGAACCCGTTGGGATAGCCGGCCTCCGCCAGCAGCTTCTTCGCGCGCGCGGGGTCGTACGCCGGCGGCTCCACCGGCACCGCGAACTGGAAGATGCGGGGCACGATCGTGCCGGTGAGGCGTGAGAAGCCGAGCGTCTCGGCCTGGTTGATCGCCCCGCGGTCGATGGCGTGGCTCGCGGCCAGGCGCACGCGCCGATCGTGCCACGGCGACTTCGCGTCCCACTGCTCGGTGAGCTCCAGCCAGAAGGCGCCCGTCAGCAACGGCGCCTCGAGGCGAATGCCCGGCGTCTTGCGCAGTTCCTCGGCGACCGGGCCCGCGAACAGGTAGGCGAGGTCCACCTCGCCGCGCTTGAGCGCGGCCGCACGCGTGCTCTCCTCGCTCACCGTGCGCATCACCAGGCGCTTGATACTCGGCGCCGTTCGCCAGTACCCGTCGAACGCCTCCAGGACAAGCTCGACGCCCGGTGTGAACGACACGACCTTGTACGGGCCCGCGCCGACCGGCGCGCGCTTGAAGCCGTCGTCGCCGACCTTGTCGACGTAGTGCTTGGGCACGATCCAGCCGGCGCCGGAGGCGGTGGTGCCGTAGAAGAGCATGAAATCGGGCCACGGCTCGCGCAGCACGAAGCGGACCTGGCTCGGCGAGACGATCTGGACCTCCCGCACCTTCTCCTTGAGCAGCGTGGCCGACGCGCCTTTGTAGCGCTCGAACGAGAACTTGACGTCCTCGGCGGTGACCGGGGAGCCGTCGTGGAACTTCGCGCTCTTGCGGAGCGTGAACGTGTACGTCAGATGGTCCTTCGACTCGCTCCACGACTCGGCGAGGCTCGGCGTGGTCATGCCCGCCGGCATCGGCTTCACCAGCGCGTCGTGGACGGCGTAGAGCACCATGAACGGCGTGCTGAACGCCTCGGTCTCGGCGGGATCGAGCCAGCGGGCGGCGAGCGTGACGTGCAGCCCCCAGCGCATCTCGCCCTCGGCGGCCAGCGCGGGCGCGGCGGTGAGGCAGAGAACGAGGCACAGCCACGCGCGGATCACGCTCATGCGTCCACCCTCTTGGTGACTCGCCCGCCCTGGATGTGGTTGTTGACGTAGCCCTTCGACTGGTTGCGACCGGGATCGCCGGCGATCAGGATGCCGATCTTCTCGGGCTGCACGAACACGGGCACCGGCCGCTCGGGATCGCTCGACATCGCGTAGCCGGCTGGGAGCACGCCCGCCTTGACGTGCGCGTCCAGCGTGTAGGCGGTGGCGCCGACCTGCAGCGCGTACGTCTCGGCCTGGCGTGCGCTGATCGTGACGTGCTCGTGCAGATAGCGCCGCAGCTCGTCTTTCGACCAGCCGTCCTCGGCGATCACCCGCGCGATCGACGGGCCGAGGACGAGCAGCGGCTCCCAGCGCGCGTACTTCATGCCGATCGACGACCAGTAGCCGCACGCGCCGCCGAACACCTCGGCCAGGATGCGCGCGTGCTCCAGCGCGCGCGTGCCCGCCGAGTAGATGGGCGGGCTGATGCTCACCACGCTCTGCACGGTGACGACGCTGTCCTCGCGCGTGAATCCCTGGTCCGCGCCGAACGTCGGCCACCCGAGCGCGGCGGCGGTCGATTCGTCTTCGGCGAGCGCCACGTTGAAGGACCCGGCGATGCTGCCCTTGTCGCCCGCGCCCGGCGGGATGCGCAGTCCGGCGACGTTGCGCAGATAGAGACGCAGGAAGCGGCCGAGGCTCGTGTTGGCCTGGCGGCCGACGCGCATCACGCCCTGGCCGTGATTGAGGTCGAGCCGCGTCGCGATCGGGCCACTCACGATCACCAGCGGCTCCCAGCCCGGCGTCGAGCCCGCGTCCTCGACGCGGAAGATCGGCTCCGCGATCGCCTCGACGATGGCGACGAGCACCGGCATGTACTCCGGCCGGCAGCCCGCCATCACGCCGTTCACCGCGATGCTCCACACGGTGGCCGCGCGGTTTTCCGGCAGCAGCCGGCCGATCACCTCGTCGGGCGCGCGACGCGTGTGCGCGAGGAAGCGCTCGACGCGCGCGAGCGTCGGCGGAATCACGGGCAGGCCGTCGCTCCAGAGACTCTTGTGGAAGTGCTCCTGGATGTCGTCGAGCGTGCCGCGATACACGACATCGCGCGGCCGCGGCTCGGCGACGGCCGCGCGCGCGACGTCACGGGCTCCGGCCAGCCCCGCGACGATCTGCGGCAGGAGTGCCGCGACCTTGCGCGCGACGGCGTCGGAGCCGTCGGTCATCGGCACGCCGGGATACTCGGCGATCGGCAGCGACGGCAGGCCGACGCCCTTGGACACGACGGCGGCCTGCTGCATGAACGGCGTGGTGACGATGGAGACGCTCGGCACTCCTGCGCGCTCGGCGATCGCGGCGGCCCGCAGCACGGCGGGCGTGCACGACCCTCAGGCGCCGACGGCGGAGATCACCGCGTCGCAGCCGTGCCGGCTGAGCTCAGCCGGGAGTGTGCGCGCCAGCTCGGCCTCGTCGCGCCCGTGGGTGCTGCCGAAGCGCTCGTACTCGACGAAGCGGATCCCGGGGTACCGGTCGGCGAGGGCGCGGCGGATGAGCGGGAAGATCTCCTCACCCTTGAACAGGTAATCCCACAGCTCGCCGACGGTCTTGCCGCGGAGGTCGGCGGAGCGCGCGGCGAGCGATCCGGACGGCGCGGCGGAGGGAGCGAGCGGCCACACGACGTCGTAGACGGGTTCGGGGGTCGTCATGGCCCCGACTTATACCATCGGCGGCGGGGGCTGTGCGAGGTCAGGGCGCCCGCGACGCTCGGAACCACGAGCGCCGCCGCGGCGGCGATCAGCATCACGACGGCGGGACCGGAGGCCCACAAGCCGCTGACCTCGCCGCGCGCGATCGTGAGCGCTTGCACGAGCGAGCGCTCGAGCACGGGGCCCAGCACGAGACCGAGCACGAGCGGCGCGGGGCTGAAATCGAGCGCGCGCATCGCCCAGCCGGCCAAGCCCGCCGCGACCATGACCCACACGTCGAAGACGTTGTTGTTGTCCGAGTACGCGGCCACCGCGCAGAGCACGAGCACGCCGGGCATCAGATACCGCGGCGGGATGGTGGCGACGCGCGCGAACACGCCGACCAGCGGCAGGTTGAGCAGCAGCAGCATCACATTGCCGACGTAGAACGAGCCGATCACGCCCCAGAACACGCTCGGATGATCGCGGAGCAGAAACGGACCGGGCGTCACGTTCATCAGCAGCATGCCGCTCAGCAGCACCGCCGTCGACGGCGTGAAGGGCAAGCCCAGCGACAGGAGCGGAATCATGCCGCCGCCGGCGGCGGCGTTGTTGGCCGCTTCGGGTCCGGCGACGCCTTCGATGGCGCCGGTGCCGAGCTCCGCGCGGTGCTTGCTGACCTTCTTCTCCACGCCGTACGAGACGAACGAGGCGATGGTGGCCGCCGGGCCGGGCATCAGGCCGACGAGAAAGCCGAGCACGGTGCCGCGCACCATCGGCGGGACCGAGCGTCGCATCTCCTCGCGACTGGGGTAGAGCTCACGGAATTTCACGCGCGCGACGGCGGAGGCGGCTTCAGGGTCCGCCATGCTCGCCAGCACCTCGGCGACCCCGAACAACCCGGTCGTCACGGCCACGAAGCTGAGCCCGGCCTGCGCGCCCGCGAGATCGAACGTGAAGCGCACGGTGCCGCCGAGCGGATCCATGCCGACCGTCGCGAGCATGACGCCGAGCACCACCATGGCGAGCGACTTCGCGCGCGAGCCGCCGGTGAGATTGGCCAGCAGCACCAGGCCCAGCAGCGCCAGCGCGAAGTACTCCGCGGGGCCGAAGGCCAGCGCCGCCCGCGCGACGAGCGGCGCGGCCACCTGGAGCGCGACCACGCTGAACGTGCCGGCGACGAACGATGCGATGGCGGCGACGGCCAGCGCCGCGCCCGCGCGCCCCTTGCGCGCGAGCCGGTAGCCGTCGATCGTGGTCACGACGCTGGCCGCCTCGCCGGGGACGTTGACGAGGATCGAGGTCGTCGAGCCGCCGTACATCGCGCCGTAATAGATGCCGGCGAGCATGATGAGTCCCGCGGTCGGCCCGAGCTTGATGGTGAGCGGCAGCACCAGCGCCATCGCGCCCGCCGGTCCGAGGCCGGGCAGCACGCCGACGACCGTGCCGAGCACGGCGCCCGCGAAGCACGCGAGGAGATTTCCCGGCGTGAGCGCGACGAAGAGCTCGCTCACGGGAGCGGGACGCCGAGCCAGCGCGCGAACAGCAGGTAGCCGACGCCCGTGACGGAGAGCGCGAGCAGCGCCGGCCGCCACCAGCCGGGGGCGCCCATGAGCCGCGACGCGACGACGACCAGCGCAAACGACGCCACGACGAAGCCGAGCCGCGGCAACAGCGCCGCGTACAGCACCAGCGCGACCGCGAGCACCACCGGCGACCAACGGGCGCGTGACGGCGCCGGCTCGGTCGGGCGTGTGCCAGCCGCGCGCGCCTTGAACAGCCCACCTTCGGCCCGAGCCGGTCTCGCGGCCCCCGCTACAACAAACAGCCACACGGCGAGGGCGAGCAACGCGAGCCCCGAGCCGAGTGGCACGACGCCCGGGCCCGGCGTGGCGAGGGTGTCGAGCGGATAGCGGCGGGCCGCGAGCAGATAGCCGATCGCGAGCAGGGCGAGGCCGGCCGCGCTCCAGCGGTCGCGGCCCACCGCTACTGCTTCCTGAGGCCGATCTGCTCCATCAGTGCCGCGATCTCGCGGTCGTCGCGCGCCATGAACGCATCGAAGTCCTTCGCGCCCCGCACGTCGACGACGGCGCCCATGCGCGCGGCGAACTCGCGAAACTCGGCGCTCTGCGCCGCCTGGGTGAAGGCGCGCTCGAGCCGCGCGATGGCCGCGTCGGGCGTGCCCTTCGGAACGGCCACGCCACGCCAGAGCGTCATCGCCAGATCGACGCCCGACTCCTTGAGCGTCGGCACGTCGGGCAGGGACGCCAGCCGCTTGTCGCCGCTGACGGCCAGCACGCGCACCTGCCGGCCGGTCACCTGCGCCATGATCTCCGCGGGCAGCTGCACGCTCGCCTCGATCTTGTCGCCGAGCACGGTCGTCACGGCCAGCTCGCGGCCGAACGGCACGTGGGTGAGCTTCACGCCCGCGCGGTTCTCGAGCGCGACGGCGACGAGATGCGTGAAGCTGCCGCGTCCGGAGTTGCCGACGCGGACCTGACCGGGATGCGCCCTCGCGTGGGCGAGCAGCTCGCGCAGGTCTTTCCACGGCGCGTCCGTCTTCACGGCGAGCGAGACCGGCTCGCTCGTGAGCGCGGCCACGCCGGCGAACGCGGTGTAGTCGCGCTTCATGTTGCCGGCGTGGTAGGCGGTGCTGATGCTGTTGCTGTTCCAGACCAGCGCGTGGCCGTCGGCCGGCTGGCCCTTCACGTAGGTGTAGCCCAGGGCGCCGCCGGCGCCGGTGCGATTGACGACGGCCACCGGCTGGCCGAGGTCGCGCCCCGCGAGGTCGGCGAGCTTGCGCGCCAGGAGATCGGCGGCGCTGCCGGCGCCGAACAGCACGGTGAGCTCCAGCGGCTTGTCGGGAAACGCCGACGCCGGCAGCGCCGCGCAGACGACAACGAGGGCGACCGCGAACGCGAGCCGGCGCCTCACGGATTGAGGACGACCTTGAGCGGATCGCCGATCCGCTTCTCCAGCACCTCGAAGGCCTCGTGGACGCGGCTGAGCGGGAACTGATGCGTGATCAGCGGCTTCGCGGTCAAGCGCCCGGCCGCGAGCAGCGCGAGCGCGCGGCCGACGCTGGTACCGCCCTCGCCGCGCTCGGTGTAGATCGTGACGTTGCGGCGCACCGCGTGGCTGACGTCGGCGGTGACGGGCCCGTGATAGAAGGCGACGAGCAGCACCTTGCCGCCCGACTTCACCATCTTGAGCGACTGGTCGAACGTCTCGTCGGCCCCGGCGCAGTCGATGACGAGATCGGCGCCCTTGCCCGCCGTCGCCTCCATCACGGCGGCGACCGGATCCTGCGCGCGGCTGTCGACGGCCACGTCGGCGCCAAGCTGGCGTCCCATCGCCAGGCGCGAGGCGCGCGTGCCCGTGAGGATCACGCGCGTGGCGCCGAGCGCCTTCACGAGCTGGATCGCCATCAGCCCGATCGGTCCGGGGCCCAGCACGGCCACCGTCTCGCCCGCGAAATAGCCGCCCGCGTTCTCCAGACCGAAGAGCGGGCTGCCGGAGGTCATCACCACCGTCGCCTCTTCGTAGGACACGCCGTCGGGGATGCGATAGAGCGTGTTGACGTGGTTCACCGCGTACTCGGCGAGCCCGCCGTTGGTCGTGAACCCGTTCGCCCGGTGTCCGCGCTTGGCGTTGCCGTAGTTCAGGCACGCGGTGTAGAGCCCGCGAATGCAGTTCTCGCAGCGGCGGCAGCCCATGTGCGCCTCGACGACCACCCGGTCGCCGACCCGAAACTCGTCCACGGTCCGGCCCGCGGCGACGACGTCGCCCGCGTACTCGTGCCCGAAGATGAACTCGCCGTACGGCGGCATCTGGGGCATGCCGGTGTGGATGATTTTCAGGTCCGTGCCTCAGACGCCGCAGGCGCGCACACGGATGAGGACGTCCTCGTCGCCGGGCACCGGCACCGGGCGCTCCTGCAGCTCGAACCGGTGCGGGGCGACGAGGACGGTCGCCTTCATCGTGCGTGGAATGGCCATGGTCGATCCTCCCGCCGAGACTCTAGCATCGAACACCGCCCCGCCCGACGGACGTTGACAAGTGTCCCAAGACGTCATTGACAAGAAGAAGCATCCGCATGACCGCCTACAGCGTCGACCTGGACAGCAAGGCGGTGGAGGAGCTCGAGAAGAAGCACGGCGTGAAGATCCTCAAGACGCCGGACGACGTGCTGAAGGCCCAGGTGGCGGCCATCGACAAGGCGCAGAAGATCCGTCCGCCGATCGAGGTCGTGGTCGCGCACTACTGGAAGAAATAGCAGGGGAGGCCGCGTCATGCGCCTGGTCGATCTGAGCATGACGGTCGAGGAGTGCGACGCAGCGCCGTTCGCGAAGGACGAGTACTACTTCAAGATCACGCCGATCGTGCGGTGGGAGGACAAGGGGTTCGTCTCGAACTGCGTCGAGATGACCGTGCATGCCGGCACCCACATCGACTCGCCGCACCACTTCTTTCGCGACAAGCCGGGGATCGAGGCGCGAGGCCCAGGGCATCCCGATCACCCGCGGTGGCATGCTGCTCCTGCGCACCGACTGGCCGAAGGGGCACGTCACCACGGACCCGAAGTGGTGGGATGAGTCGCCGTGCCTGACCACGGCCGCCGCGGAGTGGCTGGTGGCCAGGGAGCCGTCGGTGCTCGGCTTCGACTTCGCCCAGGAGGAGAAGGGCGCCGATTACGAGAAGGCCGACGAGATCATGAGCTCGGGCATGCGCGTGCA
>WNEQ01001971.1_pt1 | contig 10815 bp, 10 predicted proteins | sample 5399971 | NCBI WGS metagenome assembly WNEQ01 (sample SAMN13153330, study PRJNA577476) | soil metagenome | isolation source: 20 cm grassland meadow soil 2 days after 1st rain plot 5 | place: USA:California | collected 2015-09-18
CGGTGACCTGCGTCGAAGTGCCGGGGAGAACACTCACGTTTGCCAGCGAGGCGGAGCTCTCGGCCACACCGCTCGCGCCGCTGGTCGAAGCCGCCAGCACCTCGGCCGTCAGAGCGCTGTCCAGGAGCGCCAGGTGGAGGTCTCTGGTGTCCAGAAGCGCGTCGGATCTGAAGCCGCCGCTCGGTGGCAACTCACCCGTATCGGTGATGAATATGGGGCCGGTGAGGGACGTGCTGACGAACGCAGCGAAGGCCCGACCGCTGTAAGTGGTCTGAGCCTGGACCGGAATGGCCCACGCGATCCCCCCGACGAGGATGGCGCACGCCGCGAGCGAAGACTTGAGAACCCGTAGTCGACTCTTCATGGGCGTTCCCCCTTTCGCGAAACGAGTCGGCAAGTCCTGTGCCGCGGCCTTAGTCCAAAGCGGGTGAATCCCGTACGAGCCGCCGTAACCACCGGGAGCGCTGACACGAATCGGGAGCGGGTAGGAGGGAGCGCGCGGGGCGCGCGATCTCCTTCGTGAGGCAGGACTCTGGCGCGGGCGCCAGATCTATGGTGCGAATGTTCTGGCCCGGGTGCCACACCTCCTAGGGGTTTCCTCGAATTTCGGCCAGGCAAACGCCTGAGCGAAGCTCGGGAAGACGAAAAACGAGGACAGCCTAGGACAATTCCCCCGGTCGGATGCCGTAGCGTCTCATCTTGAGGTGAAGTGTCTTGAAATCCGTCGAGAGAATTCGGGCCGCTTCGCTCTTGTTTCCACGGGCCGTGCGGAGCGCCTGCCGGATCGCCCGCCGCTCAGCCTCGGCGGCGGCCATGCGGGCCATCTCCCTGAGCGGAAGCCCGGGAGGCAAAAAGGCCGAGACCTCGACGGGACGCGCCTCCGGGCTGTTCGCGGGGAGGGGCAAGAGATGCCCGGGTTCGATGAGATCCGAGCTCAGGAGGACGGCCCGGCGAATCACGTTCCTGAGCTCGCGGACGTTGCCCGGCCAGTGATACCCGAGGAGAACCTGGACGGCCTCGTCCGAGATTCCGCGCACCGGGCGCTGGAGCTCCATCGAGGCCTCGGCCAGAAATCGCTCCGCCAGGTACACGATGTCCTCCACACGCTCCCGCAACGGGGGCACGACGATGACGAATTCGTTCAGGCGGTAATAGAGATCCTGGCGGAATCGGCCCGTTCGAATCTCGCCGTCCATCGGGACGTTGGCCGCCGCGATGATCCGCACATCGACCGGAAGCGGGCCTTTGGCCCCGAGGACCTGCACCTGGCGCTCCTCGAGCGTCCGGAGAAGCTTTGCCTGCGTTGGAAAGGGAAGGTTGACGATCTCGTCGAGGAACAGCGTCCCACCCTGAGCCAGCTGGAAGTGCCCCTCCCTTCGCCGGTCCGCCCCGGTGAACGCGCCCTTCTCGTAGCCGAACAATTCCGACTCGATCAGCGTTTCGGGAATCGCGCCGCAGTCCAGAGCCACGAAGGGCTTCTCGCGGCGGGCACTGAGCTGGTGGATCGAGCGAGCCACCAGCTCTTTCCCTGTGCCGGTCTCTCCCTGGATCAGGATGGTGAAGTTGGAGTCGGCGACTTGCTTGATCTGCTGGATCACCTGCTGGATCTCCTGGCCCCGGCCCATGAGCCAGCGGAGCGCGTCACGTTGCCCGAGCCGTCTGAGCTCTTTGAGCTCCGTGCCCAGCGCCTGATGCTTGAGGGCGCGCCGGACCACGACGAGAATCTTTGCAGGCTCAACGGGTTTGGTCAGGAAGTCGTACGCGCCGAGCCGCATGGCCTCGACCGCTGACGGGACGTCTCCGTACCCTGTGAGGATGACGACCGGGAGCTCCGGCGCGATCTCCTTGAACTTGCGCAGAGCCTCCATCCCATCGAGCCCGGGCAGCCGCAGATCCAGAATCACGATCTCCGGCGCCTCCGACCTCACCTGTTCGAGAGCCGTTCCCGCGTCCCCCGCGGAGATGACCTCGAACGCTTGTGACTGTAGCGCGATGCTGAGGAGCGAGCGCGTGAGAGGATCGTCGTCGACGACCAGGACTCTTGGCTTCGCTTGATCCATCGTTTCCAACGACCGGCTCGAGTGACCTCCCGATGTCGGTGTATTCCCGCAAGATGGATGCCATGGGAATAATCCAAAAAATCGGGAACATAACATCGGAAACGAGCGACCATATGGCCCCGCGCATGCTACAGACTGTCAGAACACCGACTCAAGCCGGATGCTGACCCGGCGCCGATCGCTCCTCGGCGATCCGCTGCTCTACGGAGTCGCGCTGGGCGCGGCGCTCGTCTGCGCCCCGTTCTTCCGCTACGTCGAGTGGCTCGGCGACGAAGGCGTCCTGCTCCACGGGGCGGCGCGGATCCTCGGCGGCGAAGTGCTCTATCGCGACTTCTTCGAGTTCCTCCCGCCCGGGGGCTTCCTGATCGTCGCGAGCTGGATGAAGGTCTTCGGAGTCGGCTTCGCCTCGGTGCGGGTGCTTGCCGTGTGCGTCGTCGCGGCGATCGCCGCCCTTGTCTACGCCACGGCCCGTCTCGCGTCCGGCTCCCGTCCCCTCGCGGCGCTGCTCGCGATCGCCTGGGCCGTCTTCTCGCAGGGCGACTGGACCGGCGTCCACCACCACTGGCTCACCACGGGAGCCTCGATGGCCTCGGCCGCGGGCCTGTTCCTGGCACTCGACGGCGCGCCTCGCCGGGGGGCTGCCTTCACCGCCGGACTGTTCGCCGGCACCGCCGCCATGATCACCCAGACGCGGGGCGCGCTCCTGTGCGTCGCCGTCGTCGCGGTGCTTCTCACCCTCCCCAGGGACCGCTCCCGGCTGGCGAGCGCGATCGCCGGCGAAGCCCTCGTTCCGGCGTCGATGATCATCTACCTCGCCGCACGGGGAACCCTCTCTTCGGCGTTCGACGATGTGATCAGGTTCCCGGCCCGGCACCACGCCTGGATCCAACCCGTCCCCTTCGGCAGTTGGGTGTCCTCGCAGACCTGGGCTCTCGTCGCGCTCTTTCCCGTGACCTTCGTGCTCGCCGGCGCGACCCTGGCCCTCGCGCGCGGAGCACGACTGCGCGAGTCGCGCTTCGACGCGGCGCTGGCGCTCGCCGTGGTCGGCCTGCTCGGCATCTACCCGCGCGGCGATGCCACTCACATCGCCTTCACCGTGGCGCTCGCCTGCCCGCTCTTCGCGCTCGCCGTGACGGATCTGCTCGGACATCTTGGGCGCCGCGGGCGCCTCGCCGTCAGTGCGCTCTTGATCGGCCTCTGCCTCCCCGGTGTCCGAGGTGCGCTCGAGGTGGTCACGGTCGCGAGCCGATCACGCCCCGTGCCGACGGCGCGGGGGCTCGTCGTCCCGGGCCGCGGTCTGTCGGCCGACGACTTCGCGGGAGACTTCACGGCCATCGTGGCTCAGCTGGAGCGCACGCCCCCCGGCGACGCCTTCTTCTTCTACCCCTTCTGCCCCATGCTCCCCTACCTGACGGGGCGCCGGCACGTCGCGGCGATCGACGTGATGACGCCCGCGTACACGCCGGTGGAGCACTTCCGTGAGACCTGCGCGCGCGTCGTGGGCGAGGCACAATGGGTGGTCATCGAGCACCACTGGAGCGACCCGAGCTATCTCCGTATGGTCTTCCCCGCCATCGCCGATACCGATCCCCCCGAAAAGCGCGCCTTCGAAGCGGCGCTCCGGCGGGCCTTCGGCAGGGTCGTCCACGCCTCGAGGACCTTCGAGTTGCGTGGGCGAACCGGGAGCGCTTCTGACGCGCTCTGCGATGAGATCGGCGTGCGCCCGTAGCGCCTGGGCGGGCGCGGTTTTCTTTGGGCGAATTGGTGATTTGTTCTCTAGGATCAAGACTGATGGCGACGCCGTCCGAGGGCGCGGGCGCAGCGAGGCCGCAGACGCGGTCCAACACGCTTCGGCAGGCCGCCTCGGCGGTGTTCGCCCTGACCGCCATCCTGCCGCTCCTCCTCTTCGTCTGGACGGTCCACTCCCTCGGCGCGCTCTCGAGGCTGCAGGCTCAGGTGGGGCTCGGCCTGGCCCTCGCCGTCGCCCTCCTGGGCTTTTGGGTTTTCCGACGGCTCATGGGGCAGATGTCCGACCTCATCCTGGCGCTCAGGCGGGCGGCGGAGTCCGCGTCGCGTTCGACTGCTCGGGCAAGCGCCGAAGCGCCGCGGGCTACCGTCGGGCCGGCACCAGGAGCCTGGGCACGCGCTGCGGCACTCCCGGCGCCGGCAGCCAGTCGCCCGGCGGCCGAGCCAGCACCGCTCGCCGCCGCGGAGCCCGCGGGCGTCACGGCGACGCCCAGCCCCTTCGCGACGACGTTCGCAGCGCCAGCTCCACCGCCGGCGAGCCTGCCCGCGAGCGTCGCCACTGAGGAGGGAATGAGCCAAGAGGCGGCGGAAGCGCACACCGTGCCGGGCCTCGGCACGATCCGGGAGGTGCACGATCTCGGCCGGGTCATGGGGGTGTTGTGGCGGGCCGAAGCCGCCGGCTACAGGGGACGGCGCGTCGCCGTCTCCGTGCTGAGCTCCCCGCGGCCGATCATCGGGACGCTGATCGAGCTGACCGACGACGGACTGATCCTCGAGACCGATGCGTCCGGGCGCCTCGCCGTGAGCTTCAATCGCGTCTCAGCGATCGATGCCGAGGAGTCGTCGACCGACGAGTAGGGCGCGACCCCGGCGGGACCGCGCCGGACATGATCGCTTCCGTCATCCGCGGCGATGGGACCGGAGTGGGCCCTAGAGATACTGACCCGGCTCGCGGTCGCCGGACTGCTGCTCAGGGGAACCAGGTGGCAGTCCTCGACGGCGCATCTCGTCGAACTGAGCCCGCGCCTGCATGTGCTGCGCCCAGAGGGCTGCCTGAATTCCCTGGAACAATCCTTCCAACCATCCGACCAGCTGGGCCTGGGCGATTCGGATTTCCGACTCGCTTGGGGTTCCCTCGAGAGGGATCGTGAGCGTGCCCAGCTCGTGCTGCAGATCCTCGGACAAGCCTTCCTTCAACTCGCCCACCGCCCGATCGTAGATCTCGCGCAGGCGTTTCCGGCCAGGTTCGTCCACCGAGGATTGGCGGACATCCTGGAGGACCTCTCGAATCATCGACGCGATCCGCAGCAGTTTCGCTGGCTGGGAGACGAACTCCACTGACTCCCGGCGTCGTCCCTGGCCGGGGGCTACGATTTCAGGGTCTCGCTCGGGCATGGCCGCACCTCACGGTCAACGAGTAACACATTCGTCCGCGTGAAGCACCTCTGAACGGTGCGGGGACTGCCTACGGCGCGGGCCCGCCGGTGCGGGCAGCGGCACGGAATGAACGTCAGCCGATCATCTCGCTAAAGGCATGCATCGAGGCGACCACGTTTCGGCTTCAGGCGCAGGCCCTCACCAGCTTCCTGACTTCGTTGTCTTCGAGCAGAGCCGCGTGAAGTCTTTGGATTCTGCCGGCCGACTGGTAGAGAAGATCGCCCTTGCCGAGCAAGGTCTCGGCGCCGATCGCATCGAGAATGGTGCGTGAATCGACACCACTCTGGACGCGAAACGCAATGCGGGTAGGAAAGTTTGCCTTAATCAAACCGGTGACGACATTCACGGAGGGGCGCTGGGTGGCGATGACCAGGTGAATCCCGGCCGCGCGAGCTTTTTGGGCCAGGCGCGTGATAAGTTCTTCAGCCGGCTTGCCAAGAATGAGGATCAGGTCGGCAAATTCATCGATGAGGAACACCACGTAGGGCAGGGGATGCCATTTACCGCTGAATGCGGCAAATTCACTGCGACGTCGGGTGCGGATCGTTTCATTGAACTCTTGAATATTTCGCGCCTCGAGCGCGAGCATCATCTCGTAGCGATTTTCCATCTCCGCCACCAAGCGGTGGAGGACGGCTCTGGCCTGGGTCTTCACATCGCTGATCACCGGACAGGCAAGGTGGGGTAAGTTTTTGTAAGCCGCCAATTCGACCATCTTGGGGTCGATAAAGACGAAACGCATTTCCTTAGCGCTATTCTTGCAGACGAGTCCCGCAATGAGGTCATTGATAAAGACGCTCTTGCCTGAGCCGGTCGTGCCAGCAAGTAACAGGTGAGGCATCTGCACCAGATCTTCGATCACCGGGTTGCCAAAGGTGTCGACTCCGAGGGCCACTGGCAGGGTGAGCTCTTCGGAACGGAATCTGGCACTCTTCACCACATCACCGAACCGAATGATGCTCCGTTGCTCACTGGGGATCTCGATGCCGACGGTATTTTTGCCGGGCAGCGCTGGAATCACCCGCACACTTTGAGCGCGCAACATGCGGGCAATGTCGTTCGCGATGCTGACGATTCTTGCGGCTTTGGTTCCCGCGCCTGGTTCATATTCCAGCGTCGTGACGACCGGGCCCTCGGTCGTGTTGGTGATCTTGCCTTCAATCTTGAATTCACGCAGGTGACCTTCGAGCTGCTTCACCAGGAGGCTGAAGTCGGTCTTTCTTGAAGAATTGACCTTGCTAGTCTGAAACATGTTGGGGTCGGGTTTCCCATTTTTCGGCACTGCGGAGGTGAGGTCGAGTGGAACGTCAATTTCATCCTCGTCGCCCTGGTCCGCAGTCATCGATTGGGCGGTACGCTTACCATTTCCGCCATTGGCTTGGGCTGTCGTCTCACTTGGGAGGGGGCTGGTAAGCGACGCCAGTCGTCTCTTGCTGTCTTGGCCCGCAGGTCGGCTGGCCAGGCGTTGCAGGAGAAAGAGCAGGTACTCGACAAATTTTGCCGTATTGGAAGCCGTCAAGTTACCGCTCATCACCAGGCCAGCGACGCCTGCAAACGTCAACCCGATGACCGCGCCCCCGTAACCGATACTCTTCAGAAGGTTGTTGCCGAGGAACGTGCCGATCACACCGCCAAGACCATGGGGCAGATGCGTCGTGCCTAGATTCGGTTGTTCAATATGAACGAGTCCGGACAAAACCACGACGATGACGGCGAAGCCCACAAGACGTTTGGGCTTCGGCCAGCGAATGAAGCCGAGGGCCATAAGCCCGCCGCAAAAGAACAGCACAACCGCGATCAGCAAGCTGACCATCCCCAAGGTGCTGAGCAACACACTGGCGAGCCAGGCGCCCACTGGTCCGCCCATATTTCGGTAGGTTTCGCTCGTCGTGGCGATCCGGGTCGGGTCGGTAGGGTCGTAAGTGAGGAGAGCAAGGCCGCAAAAAATACCCGCGGCAAGGACCACAAATCCAAGCAGCTCAAAGAATGTATTCTGCTTCGCCTTGGATTTCTCGATCAACGCCTGCAACGCGGACATAATAGTCAACGTTTTCCTTTAATTAGGGTCATTTTCTGCGGGCTTGAGCGTGTCGCCCAGGCGGTCCAGTGGATCCAGACTCCCCGGCCCCGTTCGGATGCCGTCCCATCGATCGTGACACCCTCACCCTGACCATATGCGCGCACGAAACGTGCCGGCCTGACAAGCGACGTCCTCGTTGACACAGGGATTTCCCCGACGCTCGATGCAACGGCCTCACCGCCCCGTGTCCTTGTCCTGAATTTCCGAGGTGTTCGCCGCCGGCTCTCGAGCCTCGTCCGAGGAGCGTGCGAACGCCTTATGAACCAGCGATCTCGATAGGCGAGGTTCGTGCCAGGTCCAACGGTTAGGGCGGGCTCGAGACCAACCGGCGTGACGAAATTCAGAAGTGCCAGAGATTACGGTGGTGACCCCGGCGGGATTCGAACCCGCGATCTCGACCTTGAAAGGGTCGCGTCCTTGGCCTGGCTAGACGACGGGGTCAGGCCTCGTCAGTATACCCGACCTATGGCTGCACCCTGAGATTCGGGTGACGCACCCAGAAGTAGCCGCCCATCGCCGCCGCCGCGAGCATGTTGGCGACGAGCACCGCGGGCCATGCGAGCGCGTGCAGGATCGGCTCGGCGAAGAACATCGCGCCGACGACGAACCCGCACTCGAAGAAGACGAAGAGCATCAGGATGCCGAAGCCCAAGTTCGGGTTGCGCTCGGCGAGCGCGAGGAGGCGCGCCACGATGCCGCCGATCGCCACGAAGACCAGGCCGTGGACCCAGGTGAACATGAGGACCATCTCGAGGTCGGGCAGCACCTCGGACAGGGGCGTCGTGGCGCCCCGCCGGAAGAGCGCGGTGCCGAGCACCGTGGGCGTGTAGAGCGGCCGACCGCTGAGCGAGTCGAGGAGTAGGAACCAGACCGCGATGGTCGCGGCGCCGACGAGGCCGGCGATCAGGCCCTCCTGAGCGAGCGCCATCGTTCGAGCCTCGGGAGTGGTTGAAGCGGTCGCGCCGGTCTGAGTGGCCATCACCCTCTCCTTTCCGGGTGTCTGCACCGACCCGTCGACGAATGAGCGGATTATACGCCACTCGCGCCGGAGCGGCCGCGCGGGTAGAATCGCGCCGTGGGCGAGATCGTCGAGGAGATCCGGCAGGCATACGCTTCGGTGGGGATCACGCTGGACGCGCCGGCGGCGTACGGGACCTACTACCGCCTCCTCTGCGCCGGGTGTGGGCGCATGGTCGGAAACGTGGGCGACCGGCTCCTGCCGGGCATGGCCGCCGCACTGGTCGCCGAACAGTTCGACCTCTACGCGTCGGGGCTTCTCGGCTGCCCGTGCGGGCATCAGAGCGAGCGCGTGCGCCAGCTCGACGCCCCGCGCTGGCAGGCCGCACGACAACGCTTCGCCGGGTGAGCGAGGGACGATGGCGGACGGATCCGGACTGCCGAGCGAGATGAGCGTGATCGAAGACGCCGAGCGGCGGGGGCGCACCGCCCGCTGGCCCTTCTGGCGACCGGCCTACGCCCAGGGCGATCCCCTGCCCGCGCTCACCTCTCAGGTGAGCCGGCCGACCTATCGCTTCGACGAAGGCGAGCCCCTGCCACACGAGTACAAGGAGCTCCTGATCAAGATGCTGCGCCACGAGGGCGAGCGGGCGGGCAACAAGAGCTTCCTCGGCTTCATGGCAACCTGCCTCGACATCGCCGAGGCGCTGTTCCCGACCGCGGAGGCGAAGCTCCTCAAGGCCGAGTACCTCGCCGAAGAGCTCAAGCACGCGATCATGTTCCACCGCATCGCGGTCGGGCTCCAGCACGACTTCGCGCTGCGCGACGTCCCGTACGCCCACTACGCCTTCCACCTGCCGCGCGAGACGTGGGCGGACGACGCCTACTTCCATTTCTTCGTGGACCTCAACGGGGCCTTCCACGCGCGCGACTGGCGCGAGTCGAGCTACGTCCCGCTCGCGAAGATGTCGGCGACGATCGAGCGCGACGAGCTCGGCCACTCGGAGATGGGTTACCACTTCCTCGGCGAGATCGTGAGCGAGGGGAGGGGGCGCGAGCTGGCCCGGCGCCTGCTCCTCAAATGGTATCCGGCGGCGCTCGACATGTTCGGGCGCTCCGACTCTCGCAACGCCCCGAAGTTCATCCAGTGGGGGCTCAAGGGCGTCGACAACGCCGAGATCCGGCAGGCCTACAAAGGCTACGTCGATCGTAAGCTCGTGGCGCTCGGGCTCGAGCCGCCCGACGAGCGCACCAACCGCCGCTTTCTCTAGCCTCCGCGCTCGCAGGCGTCCGGCCTCAAGGCGACTCGCTGCGCCCGAGCCCGAAGCGGAAGTTCGAGACGCTGACCCTGAAGCCCGTCGTCCCGGCGACGTTGGGTACCCGGGCGCTGAAGTCGGCGTCGCTCCGCGCGGGGATGGACCTGGCCACGAACGCGACCCCGCGGGCCAACACCTTGCCCGACGCGTCCAGGGCTTCGGCCGTCACGTACACGTCAACCGCGTCCACGCTGGCGTCGTTGTACACCCGGCCCGCGAGGTACACCCGATTGGAGTCCGTCCGTTCGACCTGGTAGGTGACCTTGAATTTCGCCTGGGCCGGGGCCGGGACGGGCGTTGCAGTCAGCGCGAGCAGCGCGACCGCCGCGACGAGCAGCGGCCGGTGGTGTCGAGGCGGCGGAGTGGACACGGTCGCGCCATTATACGGCACTCGTATACGGCGCGCCCCGCGGCGCGCCGTCAGGGCTCGGCCAAAAGACTGCCGGCCAACGCCTCGGCGACCAGTCAGATCTTCCGTATCGCCTCAAACTTCACCGTCGGCGCGCAGGGTGAAGTGGCGGACATCTCGTAAGCGCCAAGTTCGAGGACGAATCCAGACGAGTCGTCTGGCGCCATGGCCGGGGGTGCTGGTTCGAGAATAATCTGCCAGGGCAGAGACTGATCAGGCCGCTCCTGTTCAGAGCCTCCCAAGCTATTGATAGTTCTGGGAGTTCGAGTTCGGTACCAGAGTTGCTCTGGAGCCCTGCCATGGAGGCCTCCGGTCAGGTGCTCGACTGATGGTCGTCTGGGTTTTCGCGCTCTACCTCTCGGTCGCGACGGTGGGCTCGAGCGGCCACGCGCGCCATTTCGAGCCAGACGGGCAGTTGGTCTACCCGACGCGCGAGGTCTGCCAGGCTGCGCGCGCTGCGATTCGCCGCATGGACCCCTGGACCGACCACTACTTCGTGGAGGACTGCGTTCCCCGAGAGGCTGAACCGTCCTGATGATGAGGCGTGCCGGAACGCGGGACGTCTGAAGTTCTTGGGTCGCGGCCCGATGTTGCCGGCGCAATATATCGTGCCGGTCCGCAGAGTGTGATGGATGTATGGGGGTTGACTCAGCGCCGACACAACACATGGTTTCCAGAGCGGCAAGATCGCCGTCAAGAGCTCGTACTTCAAGAACCGCACCGCGTGAACCCGCCGGCTCTCGCCAGCGCGGATTAGAGTTCCCCGCTGACTGGCCAACCTTCGGCGTCGCCCGCGCCGCCACCGCGGGC
>WNEQ01001974.1_pt1 | contig 10789 bp, 9 predicted proteins | sample 5399971 | NCBI WGS metagenome assembly WNEQ01 (sample SAMN13153330, study PRJNA577476) | soil metagenome | isolation source: 20 cm grassland meadow soil 2 days after 1st rain plot 5 | place: USA:California | collected 2015-09-18
CGATCACTTCGCGATCTGGATCGCCCTGCGTGCGCTCGCCGGGATCGCGAGCGCCTGGGTGCTCATCTGCACCTCGGCGTGGTGTCTGCAGCGCCTCGAGCCTCTGCGCCGGCCCCTGCTCGAAAGCACCGTGTTCGCGGGCGTGGGGGCTGGCATCGCGGTGGCGGGCGCGGCGTGCCTGGCGTTCATGCGCCTGCATGTGACGTCCGCGCGCGCGTGGATCGTGTTCGGGATCGCCTCGCTGGCCGTGGCGGTCAGCATCTGGCCGATCTTCGACACCACAACGACGGTCTCGGCGCGACCGCGGCCGCGCCCCGAGCTCGCGTGGGACGGCGAATGGCTGCGCCTCACGCTCTGTTACGGCGCGTTCGGCTTCGGGTACATCATTCCCGCGACGTTCCTTCCGGTGATGGCGCGGCAGGCGATCGCCGATCCCGCCGTCTTCGGCCTGTCGTGGCCGATGTTCGGCGCGGCGGCGGTGGCGTCGACCCTGCTGGTCGGCCGCGTTCGCCGCCTCGTCACGAACCGCCGCCTGTGGATCGTGAGCCACCTCGTGATGGCCCTGGGCGTCGCGTTGCCCGTGATCCGGCCCGGCATCGCGGCGACGATGCTCGCCGCGCTCGGCGTGGGCGGCACCTTCATGGTCACCACGATGGTCGGCATGCAGGAGGCGCGCGAGGTGGGGGGCGCCCGCGCAACGGCGCTCATGGCGGCGATGACGTCGGCCTTCGCGCTGGGCCAGATCGCCGGCCCGATCGGCGCGAGCTATCTCCACGGTGGGGACGGGACTTTCTCCGCGGCGCTGCTGGTCGCGTGCGCCGCCCTCCTGGCCAGCGCCTGGGCGCTGAGGCCATTCAGCCCCTGCGTTTCACGCGGAGGGTGACACCGGTGTCTAAATAGGCGTATGGACCTGCAACCATTCGAGACGGTGGTGACGGCGCATCACGCCGAGATCTATCGCTACCTGCTGCGCGTCACCTCCCGGTCGGGTGACGCGGACGACCTGAGCCAGGAAACCTTCCTGCGCGCCTACCGCGCCTGGGGCGGCCTCGACGACGGCGCCAACGTGCGCGCGTGGCTATTTACGATCGCCACCAACCTCGCGCGCAACTACTTCCGGTCGGAGAGCCGGCGGCGTCGCGCGTACGCCGGCGTCGGCGAGATCCGGACCGACGTCGATCCCGCCAGCCCCGAGGAGGCGCGGCGCTTCCGCGAGACGCGCGCGCTCGTCGAGCGCGTCGTGGACGGCCTGCCGCTCAAGCAGCGGCTGGCCTTCGTGCTCCGCAAGCTGCACGACCTCGAATACGACGCGATCGGCAAGAGCCTGGAGTGCTCGCCGGAAAGCGCACGCGCTCACGTGTTCCAGGCGCTCAAGAAGATCCGCCTCGGCCTCAACGGCCACGAACTTCCGATGATGGAGAGCGTGCGATGAGTACCAAGCACCCGTCCTGCCGCGCGATCGAACTCGATCTGGTCGCCACGGCGACGGGGGACGCGGAGTCCCGCGCTGCCGAGCGCGTTCACCGGCATCTCGACACCTGTGCGGAGTGCCGCGACGAGTTCGGCCGCTACCGCGCGGTCGACTCGGTGGCGCGCGGGCTGCGCTCGACACCGCCGGCCGACGCGCTGGCGAAGTCGCGCGCGGGGCTGGAGTCGCGGCTGGCGGACCTCAAGCAGCGCCGCGTGGCGTATCGCATCTTCCCGTCGCCGCTCGGCCACATCCTGGTCGGCCGCTCCGAGCACGGCATCGCGGTCGTCGAGTACCTGCACGGCGGCAGCTCGCTGCGCGCCTCGCGGCTCGCGCGCGTGGAGGGCATCGAGCCCGTCCCGGGCGGACCGGAGCTCGAGCGCCTGCAGCGGGACCTGCTCGAGTTCATCGGTGGCCGCCGGCGCGACCTCGACTGGACGCTCGACTGGCGGCTGGCGCGGAGCGACTTCGAGCGCGCCGTGCTCGAGGCCACCGCCGCCATCCCGTACGGCGCCGTCGCGTCCTACGCGGGCGTCGCGCGGCGCATCGGCAAGCCGAGCGCGGTGCGCGCGGTGGCGCAGGCGTTGCGCTGGAATCCGCTGCCGATCGTCGTGCCCTGCCATCGCGTGATCGGCACCTCGGGACGGCTCACCGGCTACGCGGGCGACAAGCTCGGTCTCAAGCAGCAGCTCCTCAGCGTCGAGGGCGTGAAGCTGCACACCGCCCGTCGCGACGCGAGCGTCGCGCGCGAGGCGATGTACGCGCTCGGCGAGGGGGAGACGGAATACTGCCTGCCGACGTGCGGCTCGATCGGCACGCGCAGCCTGGCGCTGCTGACGCTGTTCGCCTCGCGCGCGGACGCCGAGGCCCGTGGCTACGCGCCCTGCACCAACTGCCGGCCGGACCTCCACCCACTGTAGACATGGGGGGCCTCGAAGGGCCCCCAAACCCCCCAGGGCGGCTCGGGGCGCCCCGGCGGAGCCGTGGCGCCCCTCGATGATCGATGTTTCACACGCGCCGCCGTGCGGTGTCATACCGGGCGGAGGTGGATAATGGCCAAGCGAATCCTCGTTCCCGTCGGAGACCACACGCGCGCCGAGGCCATCGTGCCGGTGGTGGCGGCGCTGGCCCGCGACAGCGGCGGCACCGTGCGGCTGCTCAGCGTGCAGCCGCTGCAGCGCACCCGCTTCGACGATTACGCGCGGAGCTACGGTTACGACGTCGGCCTCACGCTCGACGTGCACCAGCGCGTGCTCATGTACGGCCACGCCCAGGAGGAGCGCCTCGAGTCCGAGACGCTGGAGCGCCTGCGGCGGCTCGAGCTGTTGCTGGACGGCGTGCCGGTGGAGCGCGCCGTGCGCTTCGGCGACGTCGTCGAGGAGATCGCGTGCGAGACCGACGCGTTCGACGCCGATCTGGTCGCCGTCACCGAGCGGCGGCGGCCGTGGTGGCGCCCCGCGCTCGCCCGGATCGTCGATCGCGTGCGGGCCCGCGTGCGGGTCCCGGTGCTCGCGCTCTCGGGAGGTGCGCGATGACCGCGCTGGCGGGCGTGCTCGCGGTGGTCGGTCTGCCGGTGGCGGCGATGGTGGGATTGTTGAAGCTCGTCGACGCGCTGGAGCGCCGGCGCGCCGCCGTGATCACGCGGCAGATCGAGGTGACCGACGCCATCCATCGCGAGTTCGGCGCCATCGTGGCGCCGACCGTGCACCGCGCGCGCGGCGGGTGGCGCGTGAGACTGCCGATGGACCCACGGGACCCGGACACCGCCGGCGTCGTCGAGCTGGCCGCGCGCACGCTGGGGCCGACCGCCGCCGTCGAGGTGGCGGTCGTCGCCCCGCCGGCCTCCGCGCGGCGCCGGCCCGCCGCTCAGAGCAGGGACCGGATCGCCTCCGCGATGTCGGCCTGAGTCGGGATCGTCGCGCGCTCGAGGGCGTCGTTGTAGGGCATCGGCACCGCGCGCGCGCCGACCCGCACCACCGGCGCGTCGAGATCGTCGAGCGCCTTCTCCGCCACGATGGCCGCCAGCTCGGCGCCGAAGCCGCTGCGCTTGACCGCCTCGTGCGCCACCACCAGCCGGTGCGTCTTGCGCACCGAGGCGAGGATCGTCGCCTCGTCGAGGGGCACCAGCGTCCGCGGGTCGACGACCTCGACGCTGATGCCCTCCTTCTCGAGGTCGGCGGCGGCCGCCAGCGCGCGCGCGACCATCGCCTGCGTCGCGACGACGGTGACGTCGGTCCCCTCGCGCTTGACGTCCGCGCGGCCGAGCGGGATCGCGTAGGCCGCCGCAGGCACCGGGCCCTTCGCGGCGTAGAGCGCCTTGTGCTCGAGGAAGATGACGGGATTGTCGTCCCGGATCGCCGAGGTCAGGAGCCCCTTCGCGTCGTACGGCGTGGAGGGGGCGACCACGACCAGCCCCGGGACGTGGGCGAACCACGCCTCGAGGCACTGCGAGTGCTGGGCGGCCAGACGGATGCCGCCGCCCTGCGGTCCGCGGATCACCAGCGGCACCGTCGGTCCGCCGCCGAGCATGTAGCAGAACTTCGCCGCCTGGTTCACGACCTGATCCATGGCCACCGCGATGAAATCCCAGATCTGGATCTCGACGACCGGACGCAGGCCCGCGATGGCGGCGCCCACGCCGGCGCCGAGAAAGCCGGCTTCGGAGATCGGCGTGTCGCGCACGCGGTCCTCGCCGAACTTCTCGCGCAGGCCGCGCGTGACGCCGAAGATGCCGCCGATGAGCGAGACGTCCTCGCCCATCACGAACACGCGCTCGTCGCGCGCCATCTCGGCGTGCAGCGCCTCGTTGATCGCCTCCGCCATCGTGCGCTCGGGCCCGGTGCGGTCGGCCGGCTCCGCCGCCGACGCGTGCGGCGCGTAGACCGACGACTCCATCACGTCCACGCTCGGCTCCGCGCTCGCGGTGGCGAAGGCAACGGCGCGGTCCATCTCCACCTCGATGGACTCCTCCAGCTCCTTGAGCCGCATGACGGACGCGCCGCGGCGCTCGAGCTCGCCGCGCAGCCGCGCGATGGGATCGCGCTCCATCCACCGGCGCTCCTCCTCCTTCGTGCGGTAGTCGGGGAGGTTCGCGCGCATGCTGTGGCCGCCCCACCGATAGGTCAGCGCCTCCACCAGCGTCGGGCCGTCGCCGGCGCGCGCCCGCGCCACCGCCGCGCGGACGGCCTCGTAGACGGCCAGCACGTCGTTGCCGTCCACGCTCACGCCGGGAATCGCGTACCCGCGCGCCCGCCCGGCGATGGACTCGCCGGCGATCGTGCGCTTGGACGAGGTCGAGAGCGCGTACTGGTTGTTCTCGCACATGAACACGATCGGCAGCCGCCACACGGCGGCCAGGTTGAGCGACTCGTGGACGACGCCCTGGCTGGAGGCGCCGTCGCCGAAGAACGCGATGACGACGCGGTCGGTCTTCCGCAGGCGCGCGGCCAGCGCCGCGCCGTTGCCGATGGGCAGCCCCGCGGCCACGATGCCGTTGCAGCCGAGGATGTTCAGGTCGAGCGCGGCGATGTGCATCGAGCCGCCGAGCCCGCGGCAATAGCCGTCCACCCGGCCGAACAGCTCGGCCATCATGCGGTCCACGCGCGCGCCCTTGGCGATGCAGTGGCCGTGGCCGCGGTGGGTGCCGACGATGTAGTCGTCCTCGCGCAGGTTGGCGCACGCGGCCGCGGCGACGGCTTCCTCGCCGACATAGGAGTGCGCGGTGCCTTTCACGAGGCCTTGCACGAACAGCTCCGCCGTCTTCTCGTCGAAGCGACGGATCTTCACCATCGTCGTGTACAGGCTCTCCAGCCGCTCGACCTCGAGCTTCATGGGTGACCTCCGGGACAGAGTGCGGCGCGGACCACGCCCGCTTAGATCACGATCGAGGCCGGGCCGTCAAGCGCCCTTGACAGGCGCGATGGACTGGGAGCAGGGGGAGGCACGTCCAGAGGAGCCCACCGATGGGTTGGAAGTCGCCTTGCGCGGCGCTGTTCATGGGGCTGACGATCACGCCCGTCGCAACCGGGGGCGACCTCGAGGGTCGGAGCGGGCCGCTCGCGTGGCGGGCGACCGACGTTCAGCAGAACGTTGCGAGCGTGGACGGCAAGCGCCACGCGCGGCACGAGTTCGCGCTGACGGTGAAGAACACCGGCGCGCAGGCTCTGACGCTCGAGAGCTACGGCGCCGCCATCACGTATTTCGGCCTGCCGCTGAGCGAGATGACCGGAACGCTGCAGACGACGGTGCCGCCGGGGAGCGAATCCCGACTGTCGTTCGCGACGCTGCTGGCGTGTCTCGACGACGCAGCCGCCTGCCGCTTTGCAGAGGGCCCGAGCTGGCGCATCGTCGTCGCCGGTCGCGCCGCCGGGGACGCGTTCACGGCGCCCATCGAGGTGACGCTCCCGGTGGACGGCGCCTCGCCCATCGTGCGCCGAGAGAGCGTGCGGGTCACGCGACCGACGTCGAGTCCCGATCCGACCCGCGTCGCGGCCACGTTCAAGGCCAACATCATTCTGGTTCCGGTGTCCATCAATGGCCAGGATCTCACCATGGTCTTCGACACCGGCGCGCAGGCGAGTGTCCTCAGCTCTGACGCGGCCCGACGGCTGGGCATCGCCGTTCCGGCCGACGCCCCCGTCTTGCCCCTCATGGGCGTCGGGCCGGCGGTCCGCGGCCCTCTCGTGCTCCTGCCGCCGCTCCGCGTCGGTGACTACGTCGTCGAGCACCTCACCGGCGTCGTCACGTCCCTGGAATTTCCGTTCGTCGTCGACGGCTTCCTCGGCGCGAACTTCATCGAGGCGTTCCGCGTCAGCATCGATTACCGCGCCAAAGAGCTCCGTCTCGAGGCTCGCTGAGCCCGCTGGCACTTCCCTTGCTCGAAAGAGGCTCAGGAGGGCTCGCTCATGTCGCGCGTTGTCCCGGCCGTGCTCATCGCCATCGCCGTGGCGACTTCGGCCCTCGCCCAGGACCGGCCCGCCGCCGGCATGAACCGGGAGCAGAACGCGCCGGGCGCCGCCGGGCCCAAGGACCGCGGCGTCGTGCAGCGCGGCGAGCAACCCAACCCCGGAGAGGTGCGGCCCGGGCGGCGGATCCTCGGGCTGCCCGTCGACGCCGCGCTCCTCATCGCCGGCCTGGTGATCGTCCTGGCGGTGATCGCCGGCGTCGTCATCCCCGGCGCGCGGCGCCGCGACCGCGCCCGCGGCGGCGGAACGTACGGCGGCGCCGGCCGCCGCGACTGAGCCGCCGGCTCGGCCTCGCGCCCCCCCATCGCGGGCCCGCGGACGCCGCATCCGCCCGCCGGCCATCCTCCGTAATCCTGGGTGATGGCGCGCAAGTATTTCTTGCCCAGGATCGCGCGACGGTTTTAACTGAAACGACACCGCATGCCGGCCTTCGACCTCGATGCGTGGGTGGCGCGGTCACGAGCGATCGATCTGGCCGAGATCGATTGGGCGGCGGTTCCCCATCACGCCGTCTCGCCCGAGACGATCCGCACGCTGCGCTACATGCAGGACATCGAGATCCACACGATCATCTACACGCGCGCGTTGCTGGCCACGCGCGCGATCGACGATCCCGACGTCTCCACGTTCCTCGCGTGCTGGCTCTACGAGGAGACCTTCCACGGCCTGGCGCTCGCGCGCTTCCTGGACGCCGCCGGCCATCCGGTGGGCGAGCGCGCGCGGCCGCGCGGCAGCGAGTCGTTCCCGCAGTGGCTGCAGGCGCGCCTGACCGCGCTGCTCTCGCGGGCGTGGCCGGACTTCTGCGCGGTGCACATGACGTGGGGCGCGATCAACGAGCTCACGACGCTGACCGCCTACCGCCGGCTGATGGCCGCCGCGAGCCATCCCGTGCTGACCAGTCTGCTCGAGCGGATCGCGCTCGACGAGTCGCGGCACTTCTTCTTCTACTATCGCCAGGCGGAGCGTCGCCTGGGGCGCCGCGCGGTGGCGCGCGTCGCGCGGCTGATCATCGACCGCTTCTGGGCCCCTGTCGGCAGCGGCGTACAGCCCGACACAGAGTTGCGATTCATGGCACGATACCTCTTCAGCGACGCCGACGGCCGCGTGGCGGCCCGCCGGGTGGACGAGACCATCCGGCGGCTGCCCGGGTTCGCCGACGTCGGACTGCTCGAAGCGTGGTTGCACCGGTACGCGAGGGCCGCCAACGGCAATGGAGAGCGCAATGGCCACGGTCACCACTGAGCACTATCGCGCGTACACGCCCCGTCCATTCACGCGACAGGAGCGCGACTCCGTCACGATCCTCTTCGGCGGCCTGCACTGGCGCGCCGAGCGCGTTCTGCAGGCCGTGCTCGAGGGCGCCGGCTATCGCGCGCGCATCCTGCCCATGGCCACCAAGGACGACCTCCTGACCGGACGCGAAGTCGCCGACATCGGCCAGTGCTGCCCGACGTCGTTCACGACCGGCAACCTCGTCAACTTCCTGAAGGGCGAGGCGTCACGCATCGGGGTCGAGGAGCTCAACAAGCGGTACGTCTACCTCACCGCGGGCGCGTGCGGCGCCTGCCGCTTCGGCCAGTACCACCAGAGCTACGAGCTGGCGCTGCGCAACAGCGGGCTCGGCGCCTTCCGGATGTTCCTCATGGCCCAGGACCAGCTCGACCAGAAGGCGGCGATGGGCGACGGGCTCGACCTGAACCTGCCGCTGACGCTGGGCCTCCTCTGGGGGATCTTCGTCACGGATCTCGTACAGGACCTCGAGTACCAGGTGCGCCCCTACGAGGTCGTGCCCGGCGCCACCGACGCCGTGGTGAAGGACAGCATCGAATACCTCTACGGCGTCTTTCGTGACCGTCCGAAGCGCTCGCCGTATCGCTCGGTCGCCTGGCATCTCACCACGCGCTACTTCACGCGCGCGCTGCGCCGTGTGCACGACACGTTCGCCGCGATCGAGGTCGACCGGCTGCGCGTGAAGCCGACGGTGAAGATCACCGGCGAGTTCTATCTCCAGACGGTGGAGGGCGATCCGAACTACAACATCCACCACTGGCTGGAGAGCGAGGGCGCCGAGGTCTATCCGGCGGGCATCTCGGTGTGGATGGACTACCTGCTGCGGCACGGCCTGCAGCGGTTCGAGGATTATCGCGGGATCGAGAAGGGCGCGCGCCTCAAGCTGGCGCTCGGCCGTGTCGCGCAGGCCATCTACCGCCTGACGTTCAATCGCCTGCGCCGTGCGCTGGCGGACCTGCCGCACGAGATGCCCAACCAGTTCGAGCTCCGGCGACTGGCCGCGCCGTACTTCCACAGCCGCCTGGACGGCGGCGAGGGCGACATGCTCGTGGGCAAGGCGATATGGGCGCATCACAAGAAGAAGGCCCACATGATCTGCGAGCTCTCGCCGTACTCCTGCATGCCGAACACGATGTCGATCGGGGCCATGGCCGGTGTCATCGGCCGCTACCCGGATCTGCTCTACGCGCCGCTCGAGATCAAGGGCGACGCCGAGGTGCACGCGCTCTCGCGCTGCCAGATGATCCTCACCGAGGCCAAGAAGCGCGCGCAGCGCGAGTTCGACGACGCGCTTCAGGGCACCGGGCTGACGCTCGACGAGGTGCGCGCCTATCTCGACGCGCACCCCGAGATGAAGAAGGCCACCTACCGGGTGCCGCACGACGGCCGCGCCGCCGGCACCGCCGCCAAGCTCGTCCTGCACGTCGCGAAGAAGCTCGGCCGGTGAAGACGATCGGGGTCGACGTCGGGTCCACCACCGTCAAGGCGGTGGTGGTCGAGGACGGCAAGGCCGGCTGGCAGGACTACCAGCGCCACAACACGCGGCAGGCCGAGAAGGTCGTCGAGTTCCTCGGCCGCATGGAGGCCGAGGCGGGTCTGACGCCCGGCCGCGACCGTGTCTTCTTCACCGGCTCCGGGGCCGGGTTCCTCGCGCCGCTCGTGGGCGGCAAGCTGATCCAGGAGGTCGTGGCCGTGGCGGCGTGCGTGGAGCGCCTGCATCCCGACGTGCGCTTCGTCTCCGAGATCGGCGGCGAGGACATGAAGACGATCTTCTTCACCGCCACCAGCACGGGCCCGCTCCCGCGAGATCAAGTCAGATCGAAGCAGGTCTACATGCAGTCGGCGTGCAGCGGCGGCACGGGCACCTTCATCGAGAAGACCGCGCGCAAGCTGCAGGTGCCGGGCGAGCGGCTGGCCGCCATGCCCTACGAGGGCATGAGCCTGCACAAGGTCAGCAGCAAGTGCGGCATCTTCGCGGAGACCGACGCCAACACGCTGGTGAAGACCGGCGTGCCCGTCGAGGAGATCATCGCGAGCCTGTTCGAGGCGGTGGTCTACCAGAACCTCGCGACGCTCACCAAAGGCAACACGCCGATGCCCGAGGTGCTGCTGCTCGGCGGCCCCAACCTCTTCTTCAGGGGCCTGCAGGAGGCGTGGCGCCACCACCTCGCCAAGCTGTGGGCGCAGCGCAAGATCGAGATGCCGGAGGGCCGCGAGCCGGCGTCGCTGATCAACGTCCCCGCCGAGGCGCTCTACTATGCGTGTCTCGGCTGCGTCGAGATCGGCGCGGGCGAGAAGCCGGAGGTCGGCGTCTACCAGGGCGCTGACAAGCTGAAGTGGTGGGTGGAGGTCGGCCAGCACGAGCAGAAGGCGAAGGACGGCGCGCGCGGGCTGATCGCGGGCGAGGGCGACCTCGCGACCTTCGTCAGCGAGTACGTGCGTCCGGCGCCGGCCTCGCCCGAGTGCCCAGCGTCCGTGGGCCCGGTGCTGATCGGCTGCGACTTCGGCAGCACCACCGCGAAGGCCGTCGTCCTCTCGGACGAGCGTGAGCTGCTCTTCTCCTGCTACGCGCTGAGCAAGGGCAATCCGATCGAGGACGCGCAGTCGCTCTTCCGCCAGGTGCGGGACGCCGGCTTCACCGACGTCGGCGCGCTGGCGCTGACCGGCTACGGCAAGGATCTCTTGAAGGACGTGCTCGGCGCCGACGTCGGTGTCGTCGAGACGGTGGCGCATGCGACGGCCGCGCTGCACTTCTACCCCGACGCCGACGTGATCTGCGACGTGGGCGGCACGGACGTGAAGATCATGATCCTGCGCCAGGGGACGGTGGCGGATTTCCGGCTGAACTCGCAGTGCTCGTCGGGCAACGGCGCGTTTCTGCAGGGCGTGGCGGAGCGCTACGACATCCCGCTGGAGCGCTACGCCGACCGCGCCTTCGAGGCCAAGGCGATGCCGAGCCTCACCATGGGCTGCGGCGTGTTTCTGCAGTCCGACATCGTCAACCAGCAGCGCAAGGGCTGGTCGGCGGAGGAGATCATGGCCGCGCTGGCGGCCGTGCTGCCCGTCA
>WNEQ01005195.1_pt1 | contig 10763 bp, 9 predicted proteins | sample 5399971 | NCBI WGS metagenome assembly WNEQ01 (sample SAMN13153330, study PRJNA577476) | soil metagenome | isolation source: 20 cm grassland meadow soil 2 days after 1st rain plot 5 | place: USA:California | collected 2015-09-18
ACTGACCGAGGCGGTCATCGCGCAGCTCGGCGAGGTCGGGCGCATTTCCGTCAAGTCGCGGTCCGCCGTACGGCGGTTCCGCGGCAGGAACGTCCCCGATCTCCCAACGATCGGCCGGACGCTCGGCGTCGCGTATCTCGTGACCGGGAGCGTGCAGCGTGCGGACCGCGCCCTACGCGTCACGATCGAGCTGGCGCACACCGCGACCGGCACGCGCGTGTGGGGCGACCAGTTCGTCGGCGCTGACGACAGTCTGTTCGCCCTCGAGGACAACATCGCCCGGCGGGTGGCCGAAGGTGTAGCAGGACGGCTCCTCCCCACCGAGCGCCGTGCGGTCGCAGCGGTGCGGCTGACGCGCAACCCGGAGGCCTACGAGCACTTCCTGCGCGGGAACTACGGTCTCGCCCAGCGCACCTCCACCGGGATGACGCGGGCAACGGCGGAGTATCGGCGGGCGGCGGCGCTCGACTCGGGATTCGTCTCGGCGCTGGCCCGCGTAGGACTCGCGTACGCACTGCGGCTCGACTGGAGCTGGGATGCGACAGGGGCGTCTCCGGCAGACAGCCTGCTGGATCGGGGAGAGGCGGCGGCGGACGAAGCGCTGCGGCGCGACCCGTCCAACTCCGATGCCTGGCTCGCCCGGGGATACCTGCTCGAGTTCCGGCACCCCCACAGCTGGGATGGTGTGATGGCGGCGTTCGCGCGGGCCGTTGCACTCGACCCCCGGAACGCCGAGGCGTGGCACCAGATGGGGGACGCGGCAACGGACATGGGTGACGACTCGACCGCGGTCACGGCCTGGCGGCGCGCGCTGGCGATCGATCCGGGGCGCCCCATCACGCTCCGCGCCTACGCACAAATGGTCGTACCCGCCGAGGCCAGGTCACTCTTGGACAGCGCGTTGGCCGTGGACCCGGGATTCCATTTGGCGCGGCTGAGCCGTGCAGACATACGCCTGGCCCAAGGCGATACCTCTGGCGCCCGCCGCGACCTCCAGGCCTCTCGCTGCGAAGTATGTGCGGCGGACATGTGGCCGTCGTGGACCGCGTGGCACGCACTCTCACTTGGCTCGCTCGGTGACACGGCAGCCGCCCGGGTCGAGGCGGATTCGGTGCGTGCCCGTCTCCGCCTCTCGGGAGGCCTCAGCTGGCGTGTGGGGGTGTCGCTTGCCCTCCACTACCTACAGCTGGGTGACTCTGCGACGGCGTTGGACCTGCTCGAGCGGATCTCTCCGCGTGGTGTGAAGCTGTGGTCTCTGTTAACAGGCGACCTGAGCTCCCGGTTCTATCCTGTGGCGTCCAGTCGAAGGTTCCACCAGATCGTGTCCGACGCGACGCCACCGTGGTCGCCGCCGCAGGCGGACGTCTTCGACCTGCCTACCTCGGCGACGATGCGGACTCTCTGGGTGGCGACCTACACCGGCGTGTACGGGCGCGCGCGCATCTACGCACGCCAGGACCGGCTCATCGTGGCGCTCGAGGGCCAGGAACTGGGGGGGTTGCTGTACCAGGGAGGCAACACGTTCGTCGCATCCTGGGACCACGGCGTCCGGGTCGTGTTCGGCACAGGTAACGTCCCGGTGGCGGGATTCACGGTCACCCGCCGCAAGCGCGTCGTGACGTACCAGCGGGTGGAGTAGCACACTGCGCTACGACATCGTGAACCAGCAAGACCGCACCGACTGATTGGCTACGCCGCCAACATTTCAGTAGCATTGAAGGTCCCGGATGACCTCGATGACATCTCCAACCTGCTCAGTGCGCACAGCACGTCGTTCCGTGACTGCGGCGCCGAGCGTCACATGGCTCGCAGCGATTGTTTGCTTGCTTGCGGCTCCGGCCGCTGCCGCGCGGCAGGCGCCTGCCACGAGCGCCCAGGTGCCGGGCGCCGGCAAGCCCGGAAGCGGGGCCGTGACGGCGGACAACGCGGCCGGGTTTGATGCGATCTTCGATGGTAAGACGCTGAAGGGCTGGGACGGCGATGCCGCGTTCTGGCGCGTCGCCGATGAGACGATCGTGGGCGAAACCACCGCCGAACGGCCCCTCAAGGCGAACACATTCATCGTCTGGCGAGGCGGCACGACCAAGGACTTCGAGTTGAAGCTGGAGTACCGGATCAGCACCACCAACCCCGCCGGCAACAGCGGCGTTCAGTTCCGCAGCTCGCTCTTGCCCGACGCCGGCCGCTGGGTGATGCGGGGCTATCAGGCGGACATCGACGCGGCCAACACCTACACGGGCCAGATCTATGAAGAGCGGGGCCGCGGCTTTCTCGCGAGACCGGGTCAAGCCGTGCGTGTCGCCGCAGACGGCCAGCTGAAGCTGCTCGCGTCGCTGGGCGACCCTGCCGTGCTGAAGACGTTCATCAGGAACCGCGACTGGAACCAGATCCACGTCATCGCGCGCGGCAACATCATCGTGGAGTTCGTCAACGGCCACGTGACGAGCCTCCTGGTGGACGACGACACGCAGGGCCGGGCGTGGGATGGATTGCTGGGCCTGCAGCTGCACGCCGGCCCGCCCATGAAGATCGAATTCCGGAACATCCTCCTGAAGCATTGGGACGCCACAGCGACGAGCCAACCGGCGGACTGGCTGACCGACGGCGGCAACCCCAAGCGTACGGCGTGGCAACAGGAGGAGCGGACGGTGACGACTCGTAACGCCAGGGACATCGAGCTGCTGTGGAAGATCACGCTCGACAACCTGCCGCGAGAAATGCACTCGCTCTTGCCGGCGCTCGTCGTGGGTCGGGCGTCTACCCGTGAAGGGCCGAAGCAGATCGTGGTCGTGACCGGCGTGTCTGACAACCTGTACGCGATCGACGCCGAGCGCGGCGTGCTGCTGTGGACGAAGCGCTTCGACCACTCCTCGGTGGGTGATACCGCCCTGCGGGGGGGTCTCATGTGCCCCGGCGGCATCACGGCGACCCCCGTGATCGGCCCCGCCACGGTGGGCGGTCGCTACACGATTTACGCCGTGTCGTGGGACGGGATGCTCCACCAGATCAACGTCGCCGATGGTGAGGACCTGGCCCCGCCCGCCAAGTTCATGCCGCCGAACGGAAAGCCCTATGCGTTGAACCTCTGGAAGAACGTGGTCTATACGCACACTGCGCAGGGGTGCGGCGGTCATCCCAACATGGCCTACGCCTACGACCTTGCCACCACCAGAGTCGGCAGCTGGGGGCCGGCGGGCGGCGGCATGTGGGGCCGCACCGGGCCGGCCATCAGCTCGAAGGGGGTCATGTACACCGGCACCGGAGATGGGCCGTGGGACCCCGAGCGCGGGCTCTATGGCAACGGGATTATCGGCGTCCAGCAGAATCCCACCACCAAGGCGCTCGAGCTGGTGGACTACTACGCGCCGTCGAACGCCGCGTGGCTGTTCAAGCGCGATCTCGACATGCAGGTCACGCCCGCGATCTTCGATCATAAAGGCAGGGAGCTGATGGTGGCGGGCGGGAAGGAGTGCCGCGTTTACCTGATGGACACCGAGTCGATCGGTGGCGATGACCACCGCACGCCGCTGTTCCGCACGCCGCTCCTCTGCAACGAAGGGGTGAACTTCGCCTCTGCGGGCATCTGGGGTGCCATGGCGAGCTGGGTGGACTCGAGTGGCACCCGCTGGGTGTTGGCTCCCTTCTGGGGGCCCAAACACTCCGCCTTCAAAGCGCCTGGGGAGCACGGCGACGTCACCTCCGGCGCGATCGCCGCTTTCAAAGTGGAAGAGCGCGATGGCGGCCTGCAACTCACCCCGGCTTGGATCTCCCGGGATATGAACCGTGCCGAGCCGCCGGTCGTCGCGAACGGCGTCGTGTTCGCCTACGGCAGCGGCGAGAGCACCATCCAGGCCACGCCGGAGCTCGGACTGCGCGCGAACCAAGCGGACTACCGCATCAAGCATTCCACCCACGCCGTCCTGTACGCGCTCGACGGCCAAACCGGCGACGAGCTGTGGTCGAGCGGCACCCAAATCACGTCATGGAACCACTGGGCCGGCCTCTCGGTCGCCAACGGCCGCGTCTACCTCGGCACCTTCGACGGGACCCTGTACTGCTTCGGTATCAAGCAATGAGAGCGCCTGGGGGGGCGGCCGCGCTGGTGTGCCTGAGCGGCGTCCTGGTGGGGGCCAATCCGGCGCCGGCACAGGATTGGACCACGGCAGGTTATGACGCGCAGCGCTCGTCCTGGGTCAGGGCGGACGCGAAGATCTCCCGCGACAGCGTGCGTGCGCCCGGGTTTCAGCTCCTTTGGAAAGTCAAAGTCGATGTCGACTCGACGCAGTCGAGCGCCGTGACGCCGCCTGTGCTGTTGGATCTCGTGATCGGTCATCGGGGATTCCGGGCCTTGGGCTTTGTCGGCGCGCCATCCGATCACGTGGTGGCGATCGATACCGACTTGGGCCGTGTGGAATGGGAGCGGCGCCTCGCCCCAGGTGCGCCATCCGCCGGTGGCTCGCCGGCCTGCGCGCGCGAGATCACCCCCGACTTTGCGCGCTCAACCAACGCGGCATTTCCCGCTCCGCCGGGGGGACGCGGCGGCGGGCGTGCCGGGCAAGCCGCGCGCAGCGCGGTCGGTGAGCCCGGGCTAGGTGCGGTTACCCTCGCCCAACTGGGCACGCGCCGCACAGCCGCCCCGTCGGCCCCGCCCAAGACACCGGGCCCGCATGTCCCGCCGCGTCCGTTCCCAGTCGTGTATGTCTTGTCGAGCGACGGCATGCTGCACTCGCTGAACGTCATGAATGGCGCCGACGCCGAGGCGCCGGTGCCGTTCCTGCCGCCGCAATCGAGCGCGCGTGGTTTGATCGTCGTCGACGATGTGGCCTACGTGGCCACGGTGTCTGGGTGTGGGGACGCGCCCAATGGGGTCTGGGCGCTGGAGCTCGGCTCCAAACAGGTCGCTACCTGGCGCTCCGCTAGCGCGATCGCCGGCTCCGTGGGTCCTGCCATCGGTCCGGACGGAACGGTCTATGTGGCCACCACGACTGGAGAGCTCGTGGCGCTTGAGCCGCGGACCCTGAAACCGAGGCAAACCCATCGCGCCGGCGGCGCGGGCTTCACCTCCTCACCCGTGGTTTTCGAGCATGCGGCGAGCGTGCTGATTGCCGCGTCGGCCCGGGATGGGCGGATCCATCTGCTGGACAGCCACCGCTTGGCCAGCTCGAAAGCGACCGAGTCCCTGAACTCGGCGAGCGTTGCTGCCGCCGCGGTGGCGAGCTGGGCGGCCCCTGACGGCACGCGCTGGCTGCTGGTACCACGCGCTGGCGCCATCGTGGCGTGGAAGGTGGTGGACCATGACGGAGTGCCGACCATCCAGCCCGGCTGGGTGTCACGCGATATGATCACGCCTCTGACGCCGATCGTCATCAGCGGCGTGGTCTTCACCGTCTCGAGTGGTGAGTTTCGCGCCCAACCCTCGTCGCCCGCAGTGCTGTACGCGCTCGATGCAACCACGGGTAAGGAGCTGTGGAATAGCGGCACCGCGATGACGTCGTCCGCGCGCGGAGGACTGTCGGGGGGCGGCGGCCAGGTGTATGTCGGGACCAACGACGGCACGCTGTACGCCTTCGGTTTCCCTATGGAGCACTGAGATCGAGGTGGAGCACCGCATCACCTGGCGCGTTGTCCTAGCCATGATAGCCGGCGCGCTTGGCGTCCCACCCGCGCAGGCGCAACTGCCGGACGGCGCGGGCAGGGACGAGACGGTGAGACTCTGCTCCCAATGCCACCGACCGGAAGTAGCGGTGTCGCTGCGTCAGGATCGTCTCGGTTGGGCGGCGACGCTGCGGAAAATGACGGCCCTCGGCGCCAAGGGGACAGAGCAGGAATTCGCAACAGCGCTCGACTATCTGGCAACCCACTTCCCAGCGGACGAGGTCCCGCGGATCAACGTCAATACCGCGACGGCGATTGAATTGGAAAGTGGATTGACCCTGAGACGCTCGCAGGCGGCGGCCATCATCGCGTACCGGGTGCAGCACGGCGCTTTCAAGTCAGTCGAGGAGCTCAAGCAGGTACCCGGTCTTGATACGGCAAAGATTCAAGCCAAGCGGGATCGCCTGGCGTTCTGACTTACCAGAGGAACCGACGAACCCCTCGCCACGAAGCAGTTGCGTGGCGAGAAGTGACTGCGGAGAATAAAGGTACTAGCATGTGTCCTAATCGTGGCTGGGGCGCGGTGTTCAGCGCGTTCGTGGCGCTCGGTTGCGCGAGCGCTCACAGTGCGCCGCCCGCCTCCCGTCTGGAGCTCAGGATCGATCTCGGGAACAGAACCGAGTTCTTTGAAGGCGAGCCGATCTACGCCGTACTCACGTTGCGGAATGCTGGCCCGGATACCGTCCCCATCATTCAGTTCGGCCTGGTGGAGGATTGGCTTCAGTGGTCTCTGCGTCGGCGCGCCGGGACGCCTGTTCCGCACCGGCGAGACCCTTACGTTAACTGGATTTGTCCTCGGCCCGGTGTCCCCTGCCCGCCCACCGACCCGCTGGCCCCCGGCGCTGCGCGGTACCGCCCTTTGGTCCTACAGACATTCTGGGGCGAGCAAGGTCCCCTTACCGACGGCTCGTACTATTACGATCTCCCTGCGGGAGAGTACGTACTCGAGGCCTCGTTTCGCTACAACGATAGCGTGGCGGCATCGGTCGTCGCGCCCTCCGTGTCGCTCCGCGTCCGCCCCCGCACACAGCGCGGTCCACTGGGCAGCCATCGACGTCCGGCATTGGACGGACGCGAAGCTCGATAGCGCCCATGCCTGGGTCTCGCAGCGGCTCGCCGCCGATAGCGCGGACCCGTTCTCCGTCGCGCTCCTGGTAACGAGCGGCGCCCGCACCGTCGACTCCGCCCGGGTCGCCAGGTACTACGATCTCATGCTGGCCGCCGCGCAGGCGCAGGCGACACAGCCAGCCGGCGCCTTAGCGGCCATCTACTTGGTAGGGTCCGGGTTCAAACACTTCGGCCACCGAGACGTCGATGTGCCTTCTCTCCTGGGTGCCACGCTCGCTAGGGACGTCGCGCGCGATCATTGACCTTCTCGCCAGGCCGCGGCAGCGTAAGTTCAGTGCTAGTAATCAGGAGGGCTAGACCTAATTGGTAAGGCGGCGGTCTTGAAAACCGCTGGGCGCAAGCCCGTACAGGTTCGAGTCCTGTGCCCTCCGCTGGAGTTCAGACCGCCAGGCGTCGTGCCTCGAACGGCCAGGTTCGTCCCTTCCACGACCACGCTCCGAAACACACGACACCCAGCAGCAGCGCGCCTAGCCCGAACGCCACCACCGCGGGCGGCGTCGTGGCAAAGATGAAGATCCATCCCACCAGCGCGACGAAGCTCGGCAACGGATAGAGCCACATCCGAAACGGCCGCGGCAGGTCCGGCGCGCGCCGCCGCAGCAAGGTCACCGCGCCGATCTGCCCGATGAATTGCACGAGAATCCGCGTCGTGATCAATGCGTCTATGACCATGCCCAACGACACAAAACCGGCGAGGATCGAGAGGACGCCGAGCACCACGAGCGAGACGTATGGAAATCCCTCGGACGGATGGAGGCGCGCGAATACCTTGAAGAAGTAGCCGTCCTTCGCCGCCGCGTAGGGCACGCGCGAGTACCCGAGCAACAGGGCGAACACCGAGCCGAAGGCGGTCCAGAGGATCATCGCCGTGAATAGCGTCGCGACGCCGGGACCGTACGTCCGTTCCATGAAGACCGAGACTACGAAGTTGGACTGCGGGTGTGACGCAGCCGGGACGAAGTCCCGCCACGGGACGACGCCGATGATCGAGAGATTGATCGCGAGGTAGATCGCCGCGACTAGGACGGTGCTGATGAGAATCGACCGTGGGATCACTCGGCCCGGGTTCTCGACCTCGTCGCCGATATAGCAGACATCGTAGTAGCCGAGGTAGTCGTACACGCCGATCCGCGACGCGGCGCCGAGGCCCAGCAGAAAACCCAATGAAAAGTCGAGCGCGCCCGGCGGAAAGTCGAAGGCGACCTTGGGGTCGAAGTGCCGTGCGCCGGTCACGACGACCACGATGACGGTGACGATCGTGCCGATCCACAGCGCGACGGTGATCGTTGCGATCGAGGTGATCCGCCGGTACAGGAGTGCCAGGTTCGCGAGCCCGACGAGCGTCACGACGAGGATCGTCTGGCGCGCCGTGATCCCTTTCCAGATGTAGCCCAGGTACTGCGAGAACCCGATGTACCCGGACGCGATCTCGAGGGGACCACTCAGCACAAATTGCCACACGAAGAGAAAGCCCATCAGCCGGCCGACCTTCTCCGCGCCATAGCCGTGCCGCAGATACCCGAACGAGCCGCCGGATCCCGGCAGCGCCGCCCCCAGCTCGCTCCAGACCATCCCGTCGCACACGACCACCACCAGTGCGACGAGCCAGCCGAGCATTGCCTGGGGACCGCCCAGCGCGGACATGAGGAGCGGGATCGTGATGAACGGTCCGATCCCGATCATGTTCGTCATATTGAGCGCCGTGGCGTGAATCAGGCCAAAGCGGCGGACCATCGGAGGGGGCGACGACGCGACCGGGTGGGTCACCGCTGGTCGACTACGCGAGACTCGACCCTGAAATCATTCACCTGGGGGATCGCCCTGTCCCCCAATGACGCACGCGGCCGGAATCGTGAAATGGGAGGACTTCATGGTATGCCCCTAGTGCGCCGGCGCGACCGCCTGGGACAGGTCCGGGTACTCCCTCCGCACGAGCCCCCAAAGGACGGAACCCGCGGGAGGCTGAACCGGTGTCCGCGTCTCGGGACAAGCGGCCAAGGGTTTAGGCACTTGCCCAGAGAGGTGAGCAAGGCGGAACCCTTGGCGATGAGCGGCAAAGTCCACGAGGACGTCGCCCTCGCCGAGCATCTGTTTGACAGGAAGGAGATAAAGGACGTCCACGCGAAACGCGCCGAACGTACCCTTCACATCGGGCGAGACGACACGGGACTGAACGCCGGCTGCTCGAGGCAGCTTTGTGTCGCCAGGTCCTGCCCGGAGATAGACGCTCGCTGGCGGCAGCTCGGTGCTGTCCTGAGCGACAGCCGTCACCACTAACACCGCTTGATCGTTCATCGCTGCCAACTCGGCGCAGTCCTTTGGAAACGCAATGTCGTAAAACGCGATGCGCGGGACGGGAGCGTAGCTCCGATACTGTGCCGCGGCCTGGCTGAGACGGCCGTCCAAAGCCGTGTTGGAGACGGGTCCGTTGGCCCACCCGAGGTTTTGCTCGACGTGCTGCGTGACCTGAGCCGCAGCCAGGAGAGCGATGGAACCCAGGCCCGCCGCAATGAGCAGACTTCGAAGGGACCAGTTGGTTATTAGAGACACTAGGTCAGGTTCTCCTGGATGAAATGTGGGCTGAGATGTACATCAACCTGGACGAGCGGCCCCTCACCAATGCAGCGGAAGCCATGGATCTCTCCGGCCTTGATGACAAGAATGTCACCCGCGCCGGCTTCGAATTCCTGATGAGAGCTTCCTTGAAACGGCAGATCTTCCTGGCGGACGCGGTACATCCTGCGGGCGCTCCTGCTGAGGGGTCATCCAAGCATACTGCCATCACATCGCTAGCGCGCCGTAAGCGCCACGCCGAGCTGAATCAAGGTCAGGCGGGGCGAGCTGGTGACGTCGCCGCCGTTGAACTTCACGGAGCCGCCGACGACGCCGAAGATCGCGTTGAAGTAGGGAGCGAAGTAGAGCGTCCGGCCCACGGGGAGCTCATAGCCGATCCCCATCTGCGGACCGAACCCCGTTGACGTGATGACGTTGGTGCCGTCCTCGGCGCGGTGCGTCACCCACCCCAACCCGCCCTTCAAGTACAGCGGCGTCCGTCGCGTCGGATACCAATAGGCTGCCGCGCTCAGCGCCGCAAGCGTCTGGTGCACGCTGCTCGTGCGGTGGCGCCACATCGCGGCTTCCCCTCCAATCAGCACGCGCTTGCTGACGCCGCCACCCAGACGAAGGTGGCCGGACAGGCCGGACGGGCGGTCGCTACGGCAGATGTAGCACCCGACATGCCCCCAGCCCGCACCGAGGCCGACATCGAACCACACCCCCGTGCGGGCCTCGCGCCGCTGCGCCGCGAGCCCGCTCGGCAAGCCGAGCAGGATCGCGCTGGTGAGGACGACCGCTAGACGGGACATAGGTCTGCTTCATTGCTACGTCTCCACGGCCCGCACCGAGGTGATTCCAGTCACGGCGGTTTCGTCCGCGTGAGGCGCAAGCTGGGGTCGGAGGTCTTATGCGTCACACCTTACGCGCTATCGTGTGGGTAGCAGCGGTGGTCGGTTGCACCGAGCATCCCGTCGTCACGCCCGGCGGCGGGACACCGACCGGCTTCGCCCAGTCCTACGGCGTCTGGACCCCGGGGCCGCGCGACGACTGCACGGCGGCGATCCACGACAGCTATTCCGTCGTCGGGCCGGACGGCAAGCTCTACCCCACCTGGCACCCGCCGGTGGATCCCGTCACCGGTTGCTCGTTCGGGCACGATCATGGGCGCGATCCGCGCGGCTCGGCGCTGTACGCCGCGGTCGGGCCGATCCCCTTCGGGTACGCCAACGAGCAGCTCGACGCCTACGATCCGGCGAACCCGCGCCACGAAGACCACTTCGGCCACAAGGTCGAGTGGGAGAACGGGGTGCAGATGCATTTCGGCAGCCCCGCCGCCGACGCGCTGTTCGACATCCGCTGCGACGTACTCACCAAGCTGCACCAGGGAACGCACTCGAAGGACGCGTTCACCAACAACCTGCACG
>WNEQ01002296.1_pt1 | contig 10736 bp, 9 predicted proteins | sample 5399971 | NCBI WGS metagenome assembly WNEQ01 (sample SAMN13153330, study PRJNA577476) | soil metagenome | isolation source: 20 cm grassland meadow soil 2 days after 1st rain plot 5 | place: USA:California | collected 2015-09-18
AAGATCCTCGTACTGAGCTGGCTCGAAGGACCATCCGCGAGTCAATTGGTTAAGGATGGAAAAGGCAGGCGCGCAGGAGAACTTGCGGTAGCGTGGCTACGCGCGGCTTCAGGGGGAGATGTCAGGTTCGGGCCGCCGCGGGGATGCGGACATCTTATGTATCAGGCGGGGGCGTCCGTCGGGGCTCTGACCGCGGCCGATCCACTCCTCGGGGCCACCGCCAAGCGAACCGCCAAGATACTGGTGCGGACCCAGCCCGGAGAGGGAACGCCGCACCTCGTGCACAGCACTCTCTATGCACGCCACATCCTCGATATGGGCGACGGCCCCGGCGTGATCGACTGGCAACAGTTTGGCCAAGGACCTCTCGAGGTCGACGCGGGCATGTTCCTCGCGACAATTTCCCGGGCCGCACTGCGGCACCAGGAAGTCGCAGACGAGGCGACCCGAGCTAGGGAGGCGTTCTTGGAAGGCACGCGAGGCTTGGTGGACCCGAACTCTCTGGAATGGTACTGGGCGGCCTCCCTCCTTCACCTTGCTGCGAGCGGTCTGAAGACCGGGCTGAGAACCCAACCGATTCTTGGGGCTCACTCGCTCGTGCGCGAGGCGGCGTGGCGCGCGGAGCACCCGCTGGCCTCTGCCCTTCTCGAAGGAGGTGCCCAAGGAGATGTTCCCCGTGATCACCCTTGATATGAGCGACCATCCTCAGGTCGGACGCGTCGTATACGCGGTCTTCGAACAGTGTCACATCGACCTCAGGGCGGTCATGGCGCTGACTTGGATTTGGGCTTCGAATAGCCACTCGGGGATCGGGAGCAGCACGGTAGGCCCAACAATTCGGCGGTGGGAGAATGGGCAAACACGGTAGAAGCAAGGACATCCGTCTGGATAGAGGGCAAAGACAAGCGTTCGGCAAAGACGGAGGACGACTATTGACAAAGAGTTTACCGCTGATCGGCTCACTCGCGCTAAACTTTCTCCTCGCTCTTTGGCTCATTAACAACTACTTTTATGACCAGCCGTTCAGGAATTATGTCGATCTAACGCTAGGACAGATTGGTCTATATCTAATCCTCACCCTTGGCATCGGAGGAGGTTCGAGTCTCGGATACGTTTTTCTTAAGAGGAACCACCCTAGCGAGCAAGGCATCTTAAGTGAACTGCCGAAGGCTGATCTTTCCCAAACGAAAACCGGAGAACACTCCCGAACACAGACCGTCTTCCGACTCCTCTCCTACGTGAAGATGCACTGGCCGTACGCGGTCGGGGTCACCGCTGCAATCATCGCGGGCGCCGCTCTCGATTTGGCGCAGCCATGGATCATAGGATTCGTCTTCTTCAACGGCGTCCTCGGCGGGGGAAATCTCGGCCGGGCGGACCTAGGCCTTTTGCCTTCGGTCATATTCCTCCTCGGCCTGACGTTCGGCCTCAATCAGATCAGTTCGTTCTTTCAGGTGTACCTAAGCGAGGTACTGAGCCAGAGGACGATACACAGGCTGCGGTCCGACGTCTATCAACACATCGAGCTCTTGCCCGTGGACGTCTTCGACAAGTCTCATTCGGGAGACTTGGTATCCCGCTTGGTCAGCGACACCACCGAGGTGGAGAAGTTCATGGAAGAGGATGTCGCAGGCTTCGTTTCGAACGCAGTCACGGTGGCGGGTGCACTCGGCCTCCTCTTCCTGGTCGACCGGAGACTCACCCTCCTAGTCGCGCCGGTCTGCGTCGTCCTGGTGATCGTAGTAAACCTGTTCAAGCGGACGATCAAGCGCTTCACGGCGAGGATTCGCGAGGCATTTGCTGAGCTGACCAGCCAGGCGTTCGAGGTCTTCTCCGGGATTCGGATCGTGAAGAGCTTCCGGCTGGAGGACCGCAAGGCGACGGAATTCCGCGACCGATCGCTGTCGATGACGAAGGCGAAGGTGCGGCTTGCACGGTTGTCCGCCATCTATGGCTCCTCTGTCGATCTCCTCGTTTTGATCGCCAGCTTGGCCGTGATCTGGTTCGCCGCCCCGGCAGTGGTCTCAGGCGCCCTGAAGCTTGGAGCACTCGTCGCTTTCCTGGGGGAAATGGACAAGATGTTCAAGCCTCTAGTCCAACTGAGCAAGGGGAACCTCAAGCTTCAGAAGGCACTTGTCGCTGCCGACCGGGTGTTCGAACTCGTCGACCGAGACGCGGAGATCTTAGAGACTCCAGGCTGCCTCACTCCGCAAATGATCGAAGGGCGAATCGAGTTCGAAAGGGTGTCGTTCCGCTATGGGCCAGACAAAGACGTCCTTAGGGACTTATCCTTGTTAATCCGTCCGGGCGAGACGGTTGCCATCGTCGGATCGAGCGGGGCTGGGAAGTCCACCATTGTGAACCTCCTAATGAGGTTCTATGAGCCAACCTCTGGGAGGATACTGATCGACGGATATCCAATAACGAGACTGAGCCTCGGGTACCTCCGCAGCAAGATAGGCCTCGTCCTCCAAGAGCCCGTCCTCTTCTCCGGGACGATTCTGGAGAACATCAAGTACGGGAAACTTCAAGCATCCGACGAGGAGGTCAGCCGGGCTTCAAAGGCAGCGAACGCCCACGAATTCATCGTCTCCCTCCCGAAGGGATATGATACTGAGATTGGCGAACGCGGGGTCACTCTCTCCGTTGGTCAGAGGCAGCGAATCGCGATTGCGCGAGCTCTCCTCAAGGATCCGAGCATTCTCATCTTTGACGAGGCGACATCGAATATCGACTCCGAGTCCGAGTCTCTCATTCAAGATGCGCTCCGACGGGTGGCAAAGGGGAGGACCTTGATCGTCATCGGACACAGGCTGTCTTCGATCATAGACGCCGACCGGATCGTCGTCATCGAAAACGGAGGGATTGCCGAGGAAGGGACGCACGAGGTCCTGATGAGCAAGGGAGGCGCCTATAATCGGCTCTACGAAGCTCAGGTGGATCGGCTCGTGACAGGCGACAAAAGCTTGACCTAGGCCTTCACAAGTCCGTCCGTGTCGATAGAGACTCAAGTACGCAAGTACTCAGAAAGAGAGAAAAATTTTCTGGTTCCAAGACTTGGAGAGAGCTACGATAGCAGCAAGAAGACCGACTAAGACCGCGCCGCCCACTATCTGAATTAACGGCTTTGTCGCGATTCGGAAGATATTCGATTTGCTAGGATTGGAACTTGTGTCGGACTGCGTCTGTGAAGTTGCACCGCTAATGGTGACTGTATCTGAGCTTTGTGTGCTAGGTTCCCACTTGTTCCAAGCACGGTCACAGTGTATGTCCCTGATACGATGTCGTTGCTGACGTTGATTGTTACTGTTGCTGATCCTTTGCCGCTGATGCTTGTTCTACTGAGCGTGACCGCAGGACCTATTGGTGCGGCCGTTATAGTGAGGTCCACTGTGTTGTCGAAGCCATATTTTGGATCCAGAGTAATCTTTGCTGTTCCAGAGTTGCCGGCTGTTATTGTTAGTGAGTCGACACTGGTGGTCAATGTAAAGTCTGGAGTGCCGGGAGCTGGAGCTGTTACTGTTACTGCAACATTGGTTGTGTGGGTCACCGGTCCGCTGGTCCCGGTTATGGTTACCATGTTTTTCGGTATAGGTCCGCCCAGCACCACCATACCACTCTCCAGAAAGTTACCTATGAAAAATCGTGTCCGTAGCTGGTCAAATTGCACCGGATATAGCGCTTAGAGAGTCAAGGATTCGCACCAGTTCTAGTGCAAACCCCACGGGTCCCGCCATGCCAGCAGTTCCAACGGAGTTTCGGGTAATTTCCTAAGCTTCTGATAGGGGGTTTTCTTAGCTCGTCCTTGATCAGTTGCATTAGTTCACGGATAGCGAGTCGTTCTTTGGCGAGTGGATCCTCTATTTTGCTTCACTGACGCTCTTCTCCCTCTAGGACTTTTCTGACGCAAGAAGAGAAGGCATGGTTTGGACCATGTGCGTTCCATTAATTTAGTATTGCTGAGTCTCTTGTGCTCAGTTGTGGGCCGAAGAGGGGTAAATCAGACCTCAGCAGTACCGAGTCCTGTTGCTGCGAAGTGGGTGGTCACAAATCTCTCAGGATCGTAGATTCGTCTGGCGTCAAGGACGCGCGGCTTGTGCCCCATTAGCCTTGCCAGTTCGTTGCTGCCAAGGTCCATGAATTCTTCCCAGGCGGTCATGATGATGACGAGGTCCGAGCCCTGAACGCACTCCCTGGCGTTTGAAGAGTATGTTATGATGGGGCCGAGCTCCTTTTTTGCGCCTTCCATGGCCATCGGATCATAGGCCCCGACCGTGGCTCCTCTGTCCACGAGCTTTCTTATCAGCGGGATGGCACGGGACTCGCGAACATCGTCAGTGTCAGGGTTGAAGGCCAGGCCTAGAACTGCGATGTTCTTGCCCTTCACTCCACCAAGCATCCTCTCGGCTTGAGAAGCAATGTTGTCCGGCTGAGTCTCATTAATCGAGAGGGTCGACTCTAACATCGAAGCGTCTAGCCCCATGAGTCTCATGTATCTGACCAGTGCTTGTACATCCTTGGGAAAACAGGATCCTCCAAAGCCTGGTCCCGCTTGAAGGAAAAGTGGTCCGATTCTCGGGTCTAGCCCCATTCCTTCAGCAACGTCTTTGACGTCGCTGCCGGGAATCTTTTCGCAGAGTCTCGCCATGAGATTGATGAAGCTGATTTTTGTCGCGAGAAAAGCATTGCTGGCGTATTTGATCATCTCGGCTGTCTCGGGCGACGTATCTACAATAGGCGGCATCTGTTTTCCATAGAACTGCCTGTACAATGAGAGAACTCGGTGACGTGAGAATGGGTCGAAGGGCCCGATGACGATTCTGCTTGGCTTCATTGTGTCCCTAACAGCTTGACCCTCGCGGAGGAATTCAGGATTCGAGCAGAGGCCAAATCCCTCACCGAGTGACTTGCCCGAATATTGCTCAAGAACCCGAACAAGGCTCCTCGATGTCCCGGGGACCACGGTGCTCTTGACAATGACGACCGGTCGCCTCTTAGACTCGGCCATAGCTCGGCCTATTGATTGGACGGCGGATTTCACCTGGGAGAGGTCAATCTCTCCTGATGTAGTGCTAGGGGTTCCGACCGCGGTGAAGACGAAATCGGCGGTTGAAATTGGGTCAGAGTCTGTGGTGCAGCTTAGCATTCCACTTTGAACGTGCTTCCGAAGAAGCGGCGAGAGGCCCTTCTCGCGGAAGGGAGGGACTCCACGTCCAATCAGCTTTACCTTTTCCTTGTCGAGGTCGACGCCGATCACGTGGAACTTGGAAGCGAGACAGGCAGCCGTGGAGAGTCCCACGTATCCAAGGCCAACCATGACTACAACAGGATCAACTTTGGGTTTGACAGAGTGGGTTTTCTTGGGCTGGTCTCTCTGGGCGATGCCGGGGGGTTGCGCTGAGACCTTCAAGAAATTATCACTCGAGTCGAGAGTTTTTCTTTCCTACAGTTTGTGCCAAGATGCTCTCATCTTTAGGACGAGATTCCATCTCTTGCTTTGGCATCGACGTACTTCAACGAAAGCTTGAGAGCTTCCACCATTGTTTCAGGGCTGCCCAGGTCGAGCCTGAGCTCATTGTCACTGAGCTTGACTCCGATGACTGTCTTGCCTGCCGCCATGAGTTTCTGAGTGGCATCGGTGAGTTGAACTTCGTTGCCAACTCCTGGGGCGGTCCTTGACAGTGCTTTGAATATCTCCTCTGTGAAAACATAGATCGGCATTATGGCCTGGTTTGTCTTAGGTGCCTGCGGTTTTTCCAGGGCGGAAGTTATTCGTATTACTCCATCTTCTAGAGGATTGCCTTCCACGACCCCGTACTGTCGCGGATCAGGCATGTCCTGCAGAAGAATGGTCGCCGCTGCCTGGTACTTGTGATGCATAGCAGCGAGTTTTTTCAAGTACGCATCGTCTTCAGAGAGGATGTATGTATCCCCCGCTTGAACAATAAAAGTCCCTCTTACGAAGGGTTCTCCAAGGAGGACGGCATCTCCAAAGCCCAGGGATTCGGGTTGGTTTAGGAATACGATGTTTGAGGATTTTATCTTGGAGTAGAACCCGGACAAGCACTCTGGGTTTTTTCCCCTCTCCTTCAAGTAGGCAGAAAAGCCAGGGTCTGAAGAGAAATGATCTTCAATCGCCCGCTTGCCCCGTCCTACCACGACGTAGAAGTCTCTGACACCAATCTTGTGCAGCTGCTCAAAGATGGCCTGCACTACTGGCTTCAGTTCAAGGCAGTGGCTGCCGTTGTACATGACGATTGGAAACATTTCCTTCGGTATCTCTTTTGAGAAAGGCAACATCCTGGTGCCGATTCCACCCGCTGTTATGATTGCCTCGTATTCGCCCGAATCCGTTTACATGTTTGTAGTCTCGCTTTGGCACTAAACCAGGCACCTCCAGATTCTCCGGGGCTCTATTGAGTTCGCTATACTTAGATATCTTGGCTATACATAGATAAATTGTACGTGTGCTCAAGTACACGCAGTGTTTAATAGCTTGCCTAAGTAATCTCAGCCAAAGCAACTTTAGGGGGTCGCTAAGCAGTATGCAGAACGATCCCATGCAATGGTAGAGTGAAGTGGCATTTCAAACGTTCTGATAACCGATGGAAACGGATTCATAGGGAGTCATCTAGGCGAAAAACTAGCAGCTGGTGGTTCGGTTACCCAGGCATTTGTACCGTTTCGTCGATGTCTTTGCGGACGAGGTCTCTGAAGGTGTTTTTCAGGATTCGTAGCTGGTGGTCCTGGACATCTTCGCCGGCTGTGTAAATGGTCTCGCCTTCAGCCAAAGATTAGTTGCTGGTTTATAGTTTTCAATCTCTTGACCGAATCCCAAAGCTAATGAGACTTGGGCGCAAAACTATCTCTGAAGATGCCTCTTTCTAGGGTTGTAGGCGTTGGAGGACCGGTGGGATTCCTCTTGGCTTCAGTGGGGTATGCCGTATCAGTGACGATGGCCAGAACCTTCGTGTCCCTCGAGTCTCATTGTGTCCAAGCTTGTCCGGTTGTGAGAGTTGAGGGATTCCAATTCCATCACTTCTACTATGGCCTGATCCTCTCAGCAGTATCACTCGGCATGCTGCTGCTCGGTCGGCGCCAGCGGGTTCGTTGGGACGCTTCCCTGTTCTTCGGCATGGGAATTGGATTAATGGCCGATGAGACTGGATTCCTTTTCTTGGGCACTACTTACGATAGCATGTTGTCTTTCTTCATTGTGGGTTTAGTGGCTGCAGTTTTCATCCTTGCAATGCTTTACACTGCTTCGACAGCAGGACTACTAGAATTCAAAAGTCTAGACCGGGCCGATGTTCTCACATTTGCATCCATCGTACTGGTCATTGTCGGAATGGTCATTTTTGACAGACCGTTCCGGTTCGTCTTGGAGGTCGTTGGAGTTTTGGCCTGGTCGACCGCACTTGTCCTCCTCGGCTTGTACGGACGAACGCACATGCGCAAATTACGGTTGACTTAAGCGCGAAAGGGTGCAGACTGACGATCTACGATTGGCGAGATTGAGAAGAGTATAGCTTACCTCGACAAGATGTTGCTGTCTTCCTTGCGAGACGATTTGGTTTCTTGATTGAAACGCAAAATTCCACCGGTCCCACCATACAACCCCACGCACAAATTCCTCAAGAGACAAGGCGAAACTCCAGCTGCAGAAGCGGTAACCCGTTGGCCGATTGACCTATTTGGCTATGGACCCGGCTGGGCTTGTTTTTCCATGAGAGTCCTCACCGAGTGAGGGGTCTTGCTGAAATCGATAAGTACGTTAGGTTGAGTCATTCTTCATAGGAAGTAATTTTGCAATTCGACCGGTTTTCTGTGATAATTCTCGAACGTAACGTCGAGGCTCCAAAGCTTGATGAGAAAACTGGGAGAAGAATCCGAGATGAGCACTTAGCTCGTGTCGCGCAATTACACGAATCAGGTCAAGTACTTGCTGCCGGTCCATCCATGGATGGACGGGATGAGAAACTCGAAGCCCTAGTAATTCTTAGCGTAGAATCCGAGGAGGCTCGGAAGATCTTTCAAGAAGACCCAATAGTCAAGGCCGGAATCTGGAGGTTCAAAGTATTCTCATGGATGGTCCCGAAAGGAGCACTTAGTTTTGCGCTCGCCCACTTTCCCAGTTCAACCCAGGAAGCGGGAATGTAGTACACTCAGCCTGGAACCTCTCATTCCAGTGTTTTTTTCCTTCGGTCGACTAGAAGGAACCGAATCGTCTATAAAACTGCACAATCGTCCACTAATCCCAGGTCCGATACTACCCTGTCAGTACACTACCACGACAAACCAACTACTCCAACTCCGAAACCAAACCTAGCAGTTCTCTGCGATTTTGACGGAACTATCACCCTAAACGACACATTCGAACAAATACTGAAAAAATACGCGACCGGCGACTGGAAAATCTTTGATCAACAATATGCCCGCGGAGAAATTAATCTCCAGGAATGCCTCAGAAAGCAGGGTGCTCTTGTCCGGACTCCTGAGATGGTGCTGATCGCCGAACTTGAAAGAGTGACAACGTTTAGACCCAATTTCGGTCGATTGGTGACTTATTGTCGAAGCAATCGCGTCCCACTAGCCGTCGTCAGCGCCGGCCTCGATTTTGCCATCAAACACCTGTTGAGAATGAAAGGTTGGGATAATCTGGTCAAGTTGTATGTGGCAAAGTCCGAGATGACGCCGTCCGGGATCAAGTTCACTTTTCCCCGTCTACAAGACAAATCGTCTTTGAGTGTGAAGGATGATCTCGTCAAGCGGTATAAGAGGCAAGGGCGAAAGGTGGTTTATGTTGGAGACGGGATTTGGGACCTGGACGCTTTGAAGCAATCAGACTATCGATATGCTATCAAGGGCTCAAGACTCGCAACGCTTTGTAGAGAGAACAATATTCCTGCTAGAGAGATTACAGATTTTCAGGAAGTAGTCTCCGCCCTACAGTACGACCTTACACCCTGACCTCGTCTGTAGTAGCATTACTCACGACAGACTTAACTCCCATCGCAGATTCTACTGCACACGCGTGGTCACAGTAATTGGGAAGAAAGCTGAAGCGTCGATCTGGTGATGTGCCGAAGGCTGGCAAGCCTTTCATGCCCGGTTATGATATGATGTTCAAGAAAGGACGGAAATCTCCATCTTGGAATTGGACTGAAGCCAGGTTTACCAAGTCGCACAATTACTGGTTTGCAACAACTCGACCGGATGGGAGACCTCACGTGATGCCGATCTGGGGAGTATGGCTCGACGATGGTTTCCATTTTAGCACAGGTCCAAAGTCTAGAAAAGCTCGGAATCTAGCTAAGAATGCCAATTGTGTGGTTTGTACCGAAGGGGCAGCCGAGGCGATCATTATGGAAGGGAAGGCGCAGAAACTGTCAGGACCCTTTGGTCGCGAGGTGAAAGATGCTTATGAGAGGAAGTACAAATGGAAACTCAACGATCAGGAAGGTCCATTCTACACGGTCAAACCACGAGCAATATTCGGTTTCGTGGAAAGCGGAACGTTTGATCCAGTACGCTGGCTATTTTGATATTAAGCGAGGAAATTCTCTAGTCTTTTTCTGATCTCGGGCCACTCCTTGTCGATGACACTGTAAATGACCCGATCATGAATTGTTCCATCGTCGTAGACCATGTAGTTTCTGAATAGTCCTTCGTATTTTGCGCCGAGACGTTCGATCGCTTTTCTGGAACGTAGGTTCTCGGGAGCTGTCTTGATCTGGACCCGTATGCATCCTAGCTTGTCGAACGCATGCGTGAACAATAGCAACTTGGCTTCGGTGTTTGCGGCTGTCCGTCGATGACTTGCCCCTATCCAAGTGTGACCAATCTCGGCCCGGCGATTTCCAAGATCTATCTCAAACAATGAAGTGCTTCCAAAAGCCTGACCAGTCTTTGCATCTCGTTGAACAAATGCTAATGCTGTGCCGTTCTTTACAGCGTCGATCCTCTTCCTGATCCATCTAGTCAAGTCTTCTTGAGTCTTGACTTTCATGCTGAAGAATTCCCATATCTCCTCTTCTCGAGCTGAAGGATAGAGCTCCGGAGAATGCTCGATCCTCAGTCAGGGGCTCGAGAGTAACGTATCGTCCTCGAAGAGTGACCTCCTGAAGCAAGGGTTCAATTCGTGATCTTTGCAACCGTTCAACTTTCCTCTCGGAGGATTCCCTGAAGTTCTAGAGGGGTGTTTCCTTGTCAAGAGGTATAAATCTAGGGCCGGTCGCTGATTCATCGTGGCCGGGTGTAAAACGTAGGGAGGAGGCATCTCCATCTCCCGGATGGAGGGCTCTACGCAAGTGGGGCAACCTGTTCCCTATGGCACCAACCGGCTACCAAATCTGCTCCTAGCCAGCCTTGAGGAAGAAAAAAAATGAGCGAAAGTATTCCCCTTTTTTCCGAAAGTATTCCATAGCAACCTCATCTCCCCACGCTCAAAAATTTCTTTTCTAGCAGGTACCCTCCCCCGGTCCCACGCTCAATTTTCACGAGGGAATGATCGAATTTTGAATGAAACCCAGCCGTTTTCGAGCGAAAAAACGATCGTTTCTGCAAGTGTCCTGGCTGTAAGTATTCGCTGAGCTTGCGCCTCCAGGGTCGCTAGACGGGCACGGGTAGGGCTCATTCGTCTACCCTTAGTTTGTGCAGGGTCGAGTGGAGTGTCCATGAACCCCGAGAAAGATTAATCGGGCTTACCACTTCGGGTAAGTGGACGGTCTGATTGT
>WNEQ01001993.1_pt1 | contig 10728 bp, 10 predicted proteins | sample 5399971 | NCBI WGS metagenome assembly WNEQ01 (sample SAMN13153330, study PRJNA577476) | soil metagenome | isolation source: 20 cm grassland meadow soil 2 days after 1st rain plot 5 | place: USA:California | collected 2015-09-18
CGCGACGGCGGGCAGACCCTCCGGCACGGCGGCGACGGCGAGCGAGATCACCGAGCGGAGCATCTCGACCAGTGGCACGCCGCGCAACAGCCCGAGGACGAGCGTGCCGCCGCAGAACGCGAGCGACACGCCGACGAGCTTGCGGCCGAGTCGATCGAGCTGGTGCTCGAGCGGCGTCGGCGGCGCCGCCGTTTCGCCGACCAGAGTGCGGACGCGCCCGATCTCGGTATCACGTCCCGTGGACGTGACGACGGCGAGTCCCGCGCCTTCGGCGACGACGGTGCCGGCGAAGATCATGTTGACGCGGTCGGCGAGCCCGGCGTCGTCGGCGCACACCTCGTGCGGCCGCTTCGAGACGGGGAGGCTCTCGCCGGTCAGCGCCGACTCGTCGACCGCCAGGGCCTGCACCTCGACGAGGCGGGCGTCGGCGGCGATCTCGTGACCGGCCCGCAGCACCAGGACGTCGCCGACGACGAGCGAGGCGGCCGGGACCAGGACGTCCTGGTTCTCACGGCGGACGAGGGCGCGAGGCACCGTCGCGTTCTGGAGCGACATCAAGACGCGCTCCACGCGCCGCTCGGTGACGTAGCCGACCACGGCGTTGATGCCGATGACGGCGATGATCACGCCCGCATCGATGACCGCGCCGCTGACGATCGACAGGGTCGCCGCCACGCCGAGCACGAGAACCGGCACCGACATCACGTGGCCGGTGATGATCTCGAGCGTCGACTTCGGTCGCGGTTCGGGCAGGCGGTTGTCGCCGAAGCGGGCGAGCCGCGCCCCCGCCTCCTCGACGTCGAGCCCGGCTGCGATCGACGTCTCGAGGCGGCGGACCACGCCGTCGGCCGTGAGCGTGTGCCAGCCCTCGGCACGCGGGCGAGCGGGGTCGTGCGGCATGGGCCCCGACGCGGCGGCTTCGGCGACGACGGCCAGCAGGCGGCGCAGGTCGAGCGCGGGGGCGTCGAAGATGATCAGGACGTTGCCGGTGAGGGTACTGGCCTGAACGCGGCGGATCGCCGGCTGTCCAGTAAGACGCGCGGTCAGTCGGGTTGCGACATCGGGCTTGCGCCGAAGACCTTCGACTCGAACACGGGCACGTCCAGGGAGGGTGAAGACCGGAGCTACCGCGGGAAGGACAACGGATTTCCTAGACGGCCGGCGTCGAGCTGCAGCCGTCTTCATACGACGACGCCAGCGACCGCCCGCGGGTGGCGGGCGCGCCGGCGAGCTAGCGGGCTGCTGGGCGGGTGCGCGAGCCAGGCGCGAAGCCGCGTTCGGCGATGTAACGCGACATCTCTGCCTGGAACGTACGGTTCTTGGCCGCCGCGGACTCGAAGACGACGTCGGCCAGGAGCCCGATCAGCAGATGCACCAGCGCCACCGAACCACCCCCTCCGTGGACCCGAGAGGCCCCGCTCCTTACTTCGAGGGTACGGGCACATCATGTCAGTTCGATGACGAGGCGCGAACATTTTTGTTAAGGCGCCGCCCTCGCCGACGAACCGGCTGGGCCGCCGCGGACCCTTTCTGGGCTGTCGCCAGGGCCGCACCGACCGTAATGCCGTGCGTTAGCAAGATGCTGGCCAGGGGCTTCGCGAGACCGAACGAGGCGAGACCGACGACGCCGAGGCTCGCCTTGGCGGCGATCTCCACGGTGCGCCGCACGGCCACGATCGCCTCAGCGGCCAGGTCGAGAGCCCGCACGACCCGATCGAGGCCGCCGCTGATGAGGACCACGTCCGCCGCGGCGGAGGCCACCTCGGCGCCGCCGGGAACGGAGATGCCGACGTCGGCCTCCTCGAGCGCCAGCGCGTCGTTCACGCCGTCACCGACCATGGCCACCACGCGTCCCTCCCGCTTGAGGCGGCGGATCAGCCTCGCCTTCTCCTCCGGTGAGAGCTCGGCATAGTGCTGGGCGAGCCCGAGCGACTCGGCGATGACGCGGCTCGGCTCGGGGTGATCCCCGGTGAGGAGGATGATGTCGCGCATCTCGCGGGCCTTCAGCGCGTTGACGGCGTCCCTCGCCTCGGGCCGCAGCTCGTCCTGCAGGACGAGCAGTCCGGCCAGCTCGCCGTCGATGGCGACGAACGTCGCGGCGCCGCCCATCCGGTGAGCGCTGCGCTCGTCGGCGTCGGCCGCCGCCAGGCGTACGGCGCGGGATTCCATGAAGCGGCGACTACCGATCAGCACGTGGCGGCCTTCGACGTTGACGTCGACGCCGAGGCCGACCTGCGCCACCGGCGCGACGGCGTCGGGAACGCGGAGCTGCCGCTCGGCGGCGAGGTGCCGGATCGCGCGGGCGATCGGATGCTGGAACCCGTGCTCGGCCGCTGCGACGAGCCGGATGAGCGCGTTCTCGTCGAGGCCGCGAGCATAACAGGCGACACGGGCGACGCGCGGCGTTCCCGAGGTCAGCGTGCCGGTCTTGTCGAAGACCACGGTGTCGATGCGCGCGAGGGCCTCGAGCGTGCGAGGTCCCTTGACGAGCACGCCTTCGTCGGCGGCCCGCTTCATGGTCGCCAGCACGGCGGTGGGAATCCCCACGCGAGCTGCGGTGCCGTAGTCGGCGACGAGGATGGCGACGCCCGCGTCGACGCTGCGCGCCACCAGAGTCCCCAGCGCGGCCAACCCGAGCGTGCGACCGACCTCGCGGTCAGCGAGACGCTCGGCGAATACCTGGATGTCGGGCTTTTCGTCGGCGGCCGCCTCGATCGCCTGGACGATGCGGCCCACGGCGGTTTCGAGGCCGACGCGATCGACACGAACCTCGATCTCGCCGTACTCGACGCGGGTGGCCGCGAACACGGCGTCGCCGTTTCGCCGCTCGACCGGCAGCGCCTCTCCGGTCATCGTCTGTTGATTCACGAGCGCTTCGCCGGCCACCACGGTGCCATCGACAGGGACGATCTGGCCGGCGGCGACAACGATCACGTCGTTGGCGTGGAGTGACGCAGTCCGAACCTTGGTGCGACGATCGCCGTCGATCCGCTCGACGACGCCCTCCTCGGGCGCGATCAATTCACGCACCGATCGCCGCGTCGTGACCACGCTCTTGGCCACGATGTAATCGCCCAGCGCGCGCAGCCCGGGCAAGAGCGCGGCCGCCGGCCAGTTGCCACGCAGCACCAGCAGCCCGAACGTTGAGGCGTCGAGGAGCTGGCCATCGACGCGGCGGCGCCGGGCGAGCGCCTGCGTCGCGTGGGCGAGCATTGGCAGCCCGCTGGCCAGCACCAGGGCCGCGCGGAGCGGCGCGGCCACCGGCAGCCACGTCAAGGCGAACACGGCGCCGGTCCCGAGCACGCTGAGCAGGGGAATCCGTCGCGTCTCGATGCGCGGGTGCGGTGTGGCCGGGGCCCGCGCGCGGCTCGGCGCATCGAGCGCCTCACTCAGCTCGTGGAGATTGTCGATCAGCGAGGCTTCGGCGAGGAGAAATGGATCGTAGAGGATGCGAACGCTGCCCGTGGTGGGATTGCCGTCGACGCTGCGAATCCCCGGAATCCGGCGAACGCCAGCTTCGACGACGTCACGCCGGCCGGCAAACCAGCGCGCGGGGTATCGGATCCGCAGTCGCCCGCGGACCGCATGGGCGATCTCGTAGCGCATCCGGTCAGTCGCGACCGTGAATGTTGTAGTCGCGGAAGAGCCCGTGCGCGTACCAGAGTGCCGTCGACCACGGCAGCGAGCGGATCGGGCCGCGCGTGAGGTCTCGGACGGCCCACAGCGTGAGCGCGAGGGGAAGCAGGACCCCGAGCGTGAACACGCCACCCGACGCGCGGCCCAGTCGACGATCCATCCCGCTCACGGTCTGGACCAACGCCGCGGCCACCGGCGACCCGTTGCCGGGCGTCGCGGATGCATCGGGAACTGGAGCAAGATCGACGCCGGCCTGCTCCACGATGGCGTCGACGATCGCCTCGGCCTCGATCTCCGCGGGCCGGTAGATCGTCAGCAGGCTCCGGGTCCGCGGCGACCATCGACAGCTCACGACGCCCGGGAAGTGAGAGACCGTCCCTTCGAGATCGGCGATCCGCGCGGTCATCGGCAGGCGGACACGGAGCCGCCCGGGAATGTCCTGAACGATCGCGAGAGCCTCGCGGGGCAAGGGTCTGTCCGCGCTCAGGACGTCGGCCGGCGGTTGCCGTTGCCGCGGCGGCGACCCCGGGCCGGGGCGGCGGCTGGCTCGGGGTCACTGTCGGCCCCGACACTGTGGTCGATCCCGTGCGCGACACCGTTGCCGTTCCCATTGGCGATGATCGTCTCGCGACGCGCCCGGGCTTCGGCGGCGATGTCTTCCATGACCTCCATCTGCTCGGCGAGGATGCGGCGGCCCTCCTCGACGAAGCCGAGTCCGGCGGCCATCGCTTCCACCGCGAGGGGACGAAAGACTTTCGAGAAGAGCGGGATCATGACGGCGGCCCCGATCCCCAGAAGAAACGAAAACGGGTGGATCCTCATGCCTCGACCTCCGAAGTCAACGCTGATGGTGGTGTCAGGCGACGCGACGGCGGGACCGCGAAGCACGCGCGATCGGGGCCGCTTCCGCTTTGTTCAACGACTTGCGACTGCCGACGTTGGCGCGCGTAACCGCTTCGTCGACCACGCCACGCACCAGGCGCACGGTGGCCGAGCCGATCCGATCGGCGGCGTCGAGGGCGCCGTCCGCGGCATCGCGAGCGATGCGGGCGACGTCTCCACCGACGTCTCGGCCGGCGACGACCGCGCCACCCATCATGGTGCGGGCGACACGCCCAAGATCCCCGCCGATCACCTCCGCCGCGCGGATGGAGCCGCGCACGGCGCTCACGGCGGTGGTGCCGACCTCCGTCCCGATCTCCTGCATTCCTCTCAGGGCCGACACCACCGTGCCGGTGAGGACGTTGACGGCGCCCACCGAGATCGCCTCGACCCTTCGCATCGTGTCGTTGGTGGTCGGTGTATGGCCATTCGTGTCGCGTGATCGTCTTGTCGTCGGCATGTCAGCCCTCCTCGGGACCCAGCGGGAGTCGGAAGGGCCACATTCCAACCGGCTCAGGCCCCGATGTCAACTGGGTGCGTAACGCAAACGTAATATTCGACCCGGCGGGCCGCGTGGCTATAGTCCGCGGCGCGCCGGAGTCATCCGGCGACCGGAGGTCTCATGCGAACCGAGGACGCGATGACCGCCGAAGTCGTCGAGTTGCTGCGCACGTTGATCCGCAACGCCTGCGTCAACGACGGCACCGACGCGTCGGGGCACGAGATCCGCAGCGCCGACACGCTCGAAGCATACCTCTCCGGCGTCGGGCTCGCCATGGAACGCTACACGGCCGCGCCCGGCCGCGTGAGTCTCGTCACCCGGATCGACGGTCGTGATCGGCGCGCGCCCACGTTGCTGCTGCTCGGCCACACCGACGTGGTTCCCGCCGACGGCCGTGGCTGGCGGCACGATCCCTTCGCCGCCGACGTGGACGACGGCGTCGTGTGGGGACGCGGCGCCATCGACATGCTCAATCTCACGGCGACGATGGCCGTCGCCTGTCGCCGCCTGGCCGCCGACGGCTTCCGACCGGCCGGCACCCTGATCGTCGCCGCTGTCGCCGACGAGGAAGCGAACGGCGCGCACGGCGTGGCGCACCTGCTCGATCATCACGCCGACGCCATCCGCGCCGATTACGTCATCACCGAGGCGGGCGGGGTGCCGGTGCCGTCACGCGAGGGGCCACGCCTTCCAGTGGCCGTCGGAGAGAAGGGCGTGGGCTGGCGGCGCCTGGTCGTGCGGGGCACCGCCGGTCACGGCGCGCTGCCGTTCGGCGCGGACAATGCGCTGGTGACGGCGGCCGCCGTCGTGCAGCGTCTTGCCAGCTACCAGTCGCCGGCGCGCATTCTCGACGTGTGGCGGCGCACCGTCGAGGCGCTCGGTCTCGACCCGGCGATCACCGCCGCCCTCACCGATCCTGAGCGCGTCCTCGACGCGGCCAGGTGGCTCGACAGTCCGGGACTGGCGCGGGTCGTCCACGCGTGTACGCACACGACGCTGTCGCCGAACGTCGTGCGGGGCGGCACGAACGTCAACGTGATCCCCGACCGGGTCGTCGTCGAGGTCGACGTGCGGACGCTGCCGGGGGTGAAGGCGGCCGACGTCGACGCGATGCTGGCCGACGCGCTCGGCGATCTCGCGGAGCGAGTCGAGATCTCGGCTCCGGCCTTCGGCGAAGGCTCCATCAGCCCGATGGAGACGCCGCTTCGCGATGCCCTGGCCCGAGTCGCCGCCGCGCTGGTGCCCGGCAGCCGTCTCGTACCCCAGCTCACGCCCGGCGCCACTGATGCGCGTCACTTCCGCTGGCGCGGCGTTCCCGCCTACGGGTTCGGCCTGCACTCGCCGCGGATCCCGTACACCGAGTACCCGTTGATGTTCCACGGCGACAACGAGCGCATCGACGTCGAGAGTCTCGGGCTGTCCTGCCTGCTGTGGGAGCGATTGGCGCGCGATTTCCTGGGCTGAGGCGCGTGGCCGCCGCGCCGGACCGCTCGAGCAATTGTTCCCTCCTCGGCGCCACGCTACCATCGTCATCGACGCGAAGCAGGCGCCGCGGATCAAGGAGGACGAGATGGCCGGACTCGACGTCACCGCGCTCTTCGAGGCTCGTGGCGATGGCCACTATGGAGAAGCCGTGACCCAGCGCGACCACGCGCTGCAGTGCGCGGGGCTGGCGTCTCGCGCCGGCGGCGACGACGAGCTGGTGCTCGCGGCCCTGCTGCACGACCTCGCCCACCTCGCGGTGCCGGAAGGGCGTGAGACCGCCGAGCGTCATCACGGCCATCGCGGCGCGGCGCTCGTCGCGCCGTTCGTGCCCGCGCGCGTTGCGTGGATCATCGAGCACCACGTGGCGGCCAAGCGTTATTTGTGCGCGGTGGACCCCGTCTACATGGAGCGACTCTCGCCGGCGTCCGTGCACTCGCTGGCCGTCCAGGGCGGCCCGCTTCACCAAGAGGACGCGATGGCGGTGGCCGCGCATCCCTGGTTCCCCGATGCGCTGAACGTCCGTCGCTGGGACGACGAGGCCAAGGACCCGCAGGCGAAGACACCGCCGCTGAGCGCATGGGTGCCGTTGCTCGAGAGATATTTCGGCCCGCAGACGCTGCGCCGCGCGTGAAGACCATCATGTGACCCGGCCGCCGAGGCCATCGCCGACGGCTCGGTCAGCCGCGATGCGAAAGGTTTACGGGATCGTCATCGTCCTGTAACCCGTGCCGTAGAGACTCCGCCCGTGGGAAGAGCCATTGAACGCCTCGACGCCATGCTCGATCCGATGACGCAGAGCCCGCCCCGCAACGCCAGCCCGCAACGCCGAGGCCGTGTGCTCGTGGTGGAGGACGAGCCCGACGTTGCCGAGCTGATCCGCTACAACCTGGTCAAGGAGGGCTGGGAAGTGCTCACGGCCAGCTCGGGCGCCGAGGCGCTCAAGCGCGTGCGCGAGGCCCACCCCGACGTCGTGCTGCTCGACATCATGGTGCCGCATCTCAACGGTTGGGAGGTCTGCCGGCGACTGAAGGAAGATCCGGAGACGCGCGGGATCCCCGTGATCATGGTGACCGGACGCGTCGAGGAAGGTGACAAGGTGCTCGGCTTCGAGCTCGGCGCCGACGACTACGTCACCAAGCCGTTCTCGCCACGCGAGCTCGGCGCGCGCATTCGGGCCGTCGCTCGACGCCGCGTTGGCACCGAGGAAGACCCCAAGCGCTCTCTGGTCAAGGCCGGCGAGCTCGAGATCGATCGGTACCGCTTCGAGGTGAGGATGAAGGGCCGCGCCGTCGAGTTGACGCCCAAGGAGTTCGAGCTCCTCGCCGTCCTCGCGGGAACGCCCGGCCGCGTCTTCGGCCGCGACGAGTTGCTCGATGTGGTTTGGGGCCGCGATGGCTTCGTCGAGCCCCGGACGGTGGACGTCCACCTCGCCCGGCTGCGCCGGAAATTCATCCTGGCCAAGCTGCCGGCGCCGAGAATCGATACTGTCCGCGGGGTTGGCTACCGGTTCCGCGAGCCAGTGTAACGATGTTGTAACAAAGCCATAACTCTTGCGAAACACGCCCGGCGCACACTGAAGACCGGGAGGGAGAGCCAATGATGACGTCACGACGCGTGGTCGTCGGTCTGCTCACGGCCGTGGTGGTCGCGTGGAGCTGCGGCGTGGGCCCGGCAACGGCCCAGCTTCTCATCAATGGTGCCGGCGCGACGTTTCCGTATCCCATCTACTCCAAGTGGTTCGACGAGTACGCCAAGATCTCCCGCAGCGTGAACTTCAACTATCAGTCCATCGGGAGCGGCGGCGGCATCCGCCAGATCACCGCCCGCACGGTGGACTTCGGCGCCACCGATGGCCCGATGACCGATGAGCAGTTGAAGGCGGCGCCGGGTGAGCTGTTCCACGTCCCGACCGTGATCGGCGCCGTGGTCGCGACGTACAACTTGCCGGGCAATCCCAAGCTCCGTTTCACGCCCGACATCCTGGCCGACGTCTTCTTCGGCAAGATCACGAAGTGGAACGATGCGCGCATCAAGGACGTCAACCCGGGCGCGAACCTCCCCGATCAGCCGATCGTCGTGGTCCATCGTTCCGACGGGAGCGGCACGACGTACATCTGGGTGGACTACCTCGCCAAGGTCAATTCCGAGTGGGAGCAGAAGGTCGGGCGCGGCACGTCGGTCAAATGGCCGGTGGGCCTCGGCGGCAAGGGGAACGAAGGCGTGGCCGGACAGATCAAGAACACGCCCGGCGCGCTCGGCTATGTCGAGCTCGCCTATGCCATCAAGAACAACCTCCCGGCAGCATCGATCCGCAACAAGGCCGGCCGGTTCGTCGAGCCGACGATCGGGAGCACGACGGCGGCCGCCGCAGGTGCGGCAGCCGAGATGCCGCCCGACTTCCGCGTCTCGCTGACGAACGCTCCCGGGCCCGATGTGTACCCCATCGCCAGCTTCACGTGGTTGCTCGTCTACCGCGAACAGCCGGACGAGGTGAAGGGTAAGGCCATCGTGGGCTTCCTCTGGTGGGCGTCGCACGACGGCCAGAAGTACGCCGCCGACCTGCTCTATGCGCCACTGCCGGCGCCGGTGGTCAAGCAGATCGAAGCCAAGCTTCGCCAGGTCGTATACCAGGGCCGGCCGTTGCTGGCCGCGCAGTGAGCTGATGGCGGTCGTCTTCGGACGGTCGGCGGGAGCTGGTGCGGCCACGCCGACCGTTCCGCCGCTCGCGGGCGCCCGCCGCGCGCGGCGTCGCTTCGGCGACCGTGGGTTTCGTGAAATCACGAGAGCCGCCGGCCTTGCGCCACTCGTGCTGGTGGCCGGCATGGCCGCGGTGATGGCACACGCGGCCTGGCCCTCGCTGCGCCGGTTCGGCTGGGCGTTCATCACGACGTCGAACTGGGATCCCGTCGCCGAGCAGTTCGGGGCCCTGCCGTTCATCTTCGGGACACTGGTGTCGTCGCTGCTCGCGCTGCTCCTGGCCGTCCCGCTTGGCCTGGGCGCGGCGATCTATCTGGCGGAGCTGGCCCCTCGCGCCGTGCGGCCGCCTGTCACGTTCCTCGTCGAGATGCTCGCCGCAATCCCGAGCGTTGTCTATGGCCTCTGGGGCATCTTCGTGCTCGCCCCGTGGCTGCGCACGTGGGTCCAGCCCGCGCTCGGACACACGCTCGGATTCCTGCCGCTCTTCCAGGGGCCGCCGTACGGTGTCAGCATGCTGGCGGCCGGGCTGATCCTCGCCATCATGATCGTGCCCTTCATCACGGCGGTGAGTCGCGAAGTGCTGCTCGCGGTGCCTCGCATGCAGCGCGAGGCCGCGCTGGCGCTCGGAGCCACCGGGTGGGAGACGACGCGGATCGCCGTCCTCCGCTACGGCCGTTCGGGACTCATCGGCGCCATCCTGCTGGGCTTGGGACGCGCTCTCGGCGAGACGATGGCCGTCACGATGTTGATCGGCAACCGCCCGGAGGTCTCGTTCTCGCTGTTCGCGCCGGGCTACACGATGGCGAGCGTGATCGCCAACGAGTTCACCGAGGCGACGTCCGATCTGTACCTCGGCGCGCTCATCGAGCTCGGGCTGCTCCTGCTCGTTCTCACGCTGGCCGTGAACGGGCTGGCGCGGCTCCTGGTGTGGAGCGTGGGCCGCGGCCCCACGGTGGTGCGGGAGTGACCTCGACGCGCTGGCGCCAGCGGGTGAGTGCGTCGATGGCCGTCCTCACGGCCGCCGCGGCCGGGGCCGTGATCCTGCCGCTGGTCCTGATCTTCGGCTTCCTGCTCTGGCAGGGCGCGTCCGCCATCAACGTGGACTTCTTCACGCACTTGCCCAAGCCGGTCGGTGAGGTCGGCGGCGGCATGGCCAACGCCATCATCGGCACCCTGATCCTGCTGGGGCTGGCGTCACTCCTCGGGCTGCCGATCGGAATTCTCGGTGGTGTGTACCTGGCGGAATCGCGCGATCGGCGGCTGCCGTGGATCGTTCGCTTCCTGGCCGACGTCCTGAACGGCGTCCCGTCGATCGTGATCGGCATCTTCGCCTACACGCTCGTGGTGCTGCCGATGCGGCGCTTCTCGGCGGTGGCCGGCGGCGTGGCCCTGGCCGTCATCATGCTGCCGATCGTGGTGCGCACGACCGAGGAGATGGTGCGGCTGGTACCGGCCTCGCTACGCGAGGCGGGCCTCGCGCTGGGGATGCCCGAGTGGAAGGTCGTGCTCCGCGTGGTGCTGCCGAC
>WNEQ01001994.1_pt1 | contig 10724 bp, 9 predicted proteins | sample 5399971 | NCBI WGS metagenome assembly WNEQ01 (sample SAMN13153330, study PRJNA577476) | soil metagenome | isolation source: 20 cm grassland meadow soil 2 days after 1st rain plot 5 | place: USA:California | collected 2015-09-18
CAGGTCTTCGTGCTGTCCAACAACCATGTGCTGGCGGACAGCAATGATGCGCAGCGGGGCGACGCGATTCTGCAGCCGGGGCCGTACGACGGCGGCAAGTTTCCCGACGACCAGATCGCGAACCTGGAAGACTTCGTCCCGGTCAGCTTTCTCGGGCTGCCCAGTAAATGCCGCTTCGCGAGCGGCGTCGTTGCCGTACTGAACGCTGCGTGCTGGTCGATCGGAAGCAAGACGCGCTATCGCACCGTCAACCTGCAGGCCATCGATAATCGCGTGGACGCGGCGATCGCCAGGCCCCTGCAGCCGGACCAAGTGAAGAGCGAGATCCTCGAAATCGGCAGCATCGCGGGCCTGGGAAGCGGCAGCCTGGGCTTGGCGATCAAGAAAAGCGGACGTACGACCGGCCTGACGACAGGCGAGATCACGCAGGTGGACGTGTCCGCCAACGTGCAATACGGGCCGGGGCGCCTTGCGCGCTTCACCGATCAGCTGATGGCCGGCCCCATGAGCCAGGGCGGCGACAGCGGGTCGGCCGTGCTGGACAGCAGCAATCGCCTGGTCGGATTGCTGTTCGCGGGCAGCGAGAACAGCACGATCATCAATCGCATCGAGCACGTGTTTTCCGAGCTGAGGCTCACTTTGTGAAGCGCGCGGTTGCCGCTGCCCTGGCGCTGCTGATATCGTGGACGGGTTCAGCCGGGGAAAAGGCAATGTCCCCCACCATCCAGGAAGTGAAAGCAAAACACGCCCCGCGCTTTCTCGCCTTGTCGGGCGTGGTGTCGGTGGGCATCGGCCGCGATGCCGATGGCCGCGAGGTGATCGTCATCGGCCTCGACCGTGCGCGCCCCGAGACCCAGGCAAGCCTCCCCGCGCAGCTCGACGGGTATCGCGTGCGGGTGGAGATCATCGGCACGCTGAAGGCGCGGTGAGTGGGGGAAATATAATTACGGCATGGGCGACCGCGCGGTCAGCCGCCGCTCAACGCCTGAAGGATGATCACCTCGTCGCTCGCGTTCAGCGGCTGCGACAGGTCGCGCACCTGCTCGCCGTTGACGAAGATGCGGATGTGGCGCCGTATCCTGTCCTGCTCGTCGATCATGCGGAAACGGATTCCCGGGTACTGGCGCTCCAGGTCGGCGAGGACCTCGGCAAGTGTCGGGCCGCATGCCTCGGTCTCGCCGCGATCGGTGTACGAGCGCAGGGCGCTGGGGACGAGCACCTTCATCTGGATCGTCTACGACAGTTCGGCCGCTTCCACGGCGTAGATCTCCGGCAGGTGCCGCGCGATGCAGGCCCACCGGCGGCCTTCGTCGCGGCTCATCCACAGGTCGCCGCTGGTCGTGCCGAAGTAGAGGCCCACCGGATCCGACGCGTCCGCCGTCATCGCCTGGCGCTTCACCGTCCACCACGCCTGCTTAGCGGGCAGCCCGGCGTCAAGACGTTGCCATGTCTTTCCGCCGTTGCGCGTCGCGTAGACCGCGGGCATGCCTTCCGGGCTCGTGCGCGGCCAGACGGTGGTGCCGCTCATCGGGAACACCCAGGCGGTGTCCGCATCGCGCGGGTGCACCACCATCGGGAAGCCGATGTCACCCACGCGCTCCGGCATGCTCTTGCCGATGCGCTCCCAGGTGTCCGACGGCCGGTCGAGCCGGTAGATGCCGCAATGGTTCTGTTGATACAGGCGGTCCGGGTTGCTCGGGCAAATCCGGATGCAATGCGGGTCGTGGAAGCTGGGCTTGGACGCGTCGAACCCCTCGACGACCTCGAGCCCCTTCAGGAGCGTCTTCCATGTCCGGCCGCCGTCAACCGACTCGTGCACGCCGCCGCCCGACATCGCGACATAGAGATGCGTGGAATCGCGCGGGTCGACGATGATCGAGTGCAGCTTCGGCCCGTCCGGCGTGCCGTCCTGCACCGTGCCCATCCATTCCCGGAACTGCGGATCGTCGTTGAGCGAGGAGAACGGTTTCCACGTGAGCCCGCCGTCACCGGAGCGGAACAGTCCTTGGGGCGAGGTCCCGGCGTACCAGACGTCCCGCTCCGCTGCGCGTCCCGGGGCGAGCCAGAACGTGTGATCGACCGCGCGGCCTTCCTTGCCGTCCGCGGTTTTGGCGAACGCCGGCGGCTGCGCGGCTTCCTTCCAAGTGCGCCCCAGGTCGGTGGAGCGAAACACGGTCGGGCCGAGGTGGCCGGTCTTCGCCGCCGCGAGCAGCGTCCGCCCGTCGCGCGGGTCGAGCACCGCGTGGCTGATGACGTGGCCGAGAAAGTGCGGCCCGTCGGCTCGCCAGGTTTTCCGCGCCGCATCGCCGTGATACAGCCATGCGCCCTTGCGCGTGGCGACCAGCACGATCAGGCGGCGCTGCGGCCGCGCGCGAGTGGAGGGGCGTTGCCTTCGCGCCGCCGGTTTCCTGGTGTTGCGTGCCATCATCCGCTCCTTTATGACTCCTGGAAGCGCGCATTTTGCCCGTCCGTGCGTCCCATCCGCAACGCTCACCGAGGGGGTATAGATATCCTTCGACATCCAAGGATAATAAGGCATGGACCCGATCGAATTCGAGCTGTTCAAGAACGCGATCTTCTCGATCGCGGACGAGATGGCGCTCACCGTCTTTCGCACCACCTATTCCGGCGTGCTGAAGGACAACATGGACTACTCGACCGGGTTCGCCGACGCCGAAGGCAAGCTGGTGGCGCAGGGACTCACGCTGCCCGGGCACCTCGGCTCGGTGCCCACGGCGATGGCCTCGATCATGCGCCACTACCGCGACGACATCCGGCCGGGCGACGTGTTCATCATGAACGACCCGTTCGACGGCGGCATGCACCTGCCGGACATCTTTGTCTTCAAACCGCTATACCACGCGGGCGAGCGGCTCGCGTTCGCCTGCACCGTTTGCCACCACACCGACGTCGGCGGGCGCGTCGCCGGCTCGAATGCCTCCGACTCAACCGAGATCTACGCCGAGGGCCTGCGCATCGCGCCGCTCAAGATGTACGAGGCCGGCGTGCTGAACAAGACGCTCATGACCTTCATCGAGAGGAACGTACGCCTGCCGGTGAAGGTGTTCGGTGACCTGCGCGCGCAGCTTGCCGCCTGCCATATCGCCGAGAAGCAGTTCGCCGAGCTGGTGGCGAAGTACGGAGCCGGGCAGACCAGGCTCTACATGCGTGAGACGATCGACTATGCCGAGCGCCTGACGCGCGCGGCGCTCGAGAAGCTGCCCGACGGCGAGTGGAGCTTCGAGGACTGGATCGACGACGACGGCGTCGACTACGGCAAGCCGATCCGGCTGTTCGTGACCCTGCGCAAGCGAGGCGGCCACATGGTGGTCGACTGGACCGGCACCCATCCGCAGGTGAAAGGCGCGATCAACAACACGCTTTCCTTCACCAAGGCCGCCTCCTACACCGGCGTGCGCTCGGTGCTGCCGCAGGGCATTCCGAACAACGAGGGCGTGTTCCGCGCGATCGAGGTGATCTGCCCGCCGGGCACGGTGGGCAACGGCGTGCTTCCCGCCGCCTGCGCCGCGCGCGGTCTCACCGGTTTTCGCATGACCGATTGCATGTTCGGCGCGCTGGCGATGATGCTGCCCGAGCGCGTCAAGGCCGCGGGCGACGGCGGCAACACCGGGGTATCGATCGGCGGCTACGATGCCGAACGCAAGCCCTTCATCTACGTCGACTTCACCTGCGGCGCGTGGGGGGCGCGGCCGTGGGCCGACGGCCTCGACGGCAACTCGCACATGTTCGCCAACATGGCCTCGCACTCGGTGGAGGTCACCGAGACCGAGCAGCCGATGCAGTTCCTCGCCTACGAGTTCGTGCCCGACAAGGCGGGCGCGGGCAAGTACCGCGGCGGCGTGCCGTTCCGGCGCGACTACCGCTTCCTCGAGGAGGAAGGCGTGCTGCAGGTACGCTCCGACCGGCGCACGCACCGGCCGTTCGGCCTCTACGGCGGCAGCCCCGGCAGGCCGTCGGAGAACTATCTCAATCCGGACGGCGAGAACCGCGCGCTGCCGAGCAAGTTCACCATGACCATCAGGAAAGGCGACGTGTTCCGCCACGTCCTCGCCGGCGCGGGCGGCTGGGGCGATCCGCTCGAGCGCGACCCCGCCGCGGTGCTGCGCGATGTGCGCAACGAGCTGCTCTCCCCAGCCAGGGCGCTGACAGATTACGGTGTTGTGGTTGTTGAAAAAGAGATTGATACAAAAGCAACGGCGAAACGGCGCGCTGAAATGCGCGCTGCCCGCGGCTGGCGCGAGGTGCCGGCCGTGCAACGCGAAGATCCACTGCCGAAAACCAGAAAAGCGGCCTAGTGACGAGCTACCGCGTCGGTGTCGACGTCGGCGGCACCTTCACCGACATCGTGCTGCTCGGCTCCGACGGCACGATCCACAGCAAGAAAATCTCCTCCAGCGCGGAGAACTACGCGCAGGCGATCGTCGAGGGCCTCGCCGAGGTGTTCCGCGAGACCGGCCTGCGCGGTGACGCGATCGAGGAGATCCGCCACGGCACGACGGTGGCCTCGAACGCCATTCTCGAGCACAAGGGCGCACGCACCGGGCTGATCACGACGCGGGGGTTTCGCGACGTGCTCGAGATCCGCACGCTGCGCATGCCGCGCATGTACGACCTGACATGGACCAAGCCCGCGCCGCTGGTCGAGCGCTACCTGCGCCAGGTCGTGGACGAGCGCGTCAACGCGGCGGGCGTGGTCGAGCGCGCGCTGGATCCGCGCGATGCCGAGCGCGCGGTCGATGCGCTGCTTGCGGAGAAGATCGAGTCGATCGCGGTATGCCTGCTGCACTCGTTCACCAATCCGGCGCACGAAGTGTTACTCAAGGACATTATTCGAAGAAAAGCGCCAGCGCTGCCCTGCTCCATCTCGTGCGAAGTACTGCCCGAGATCAAGGAGTACGAGCGCACCTCGACTACGGTAGTGAACGCCTACGTGACGCCCATCGTCGCGCGCTACCTCAGGGCGCTGCGCAAGGGTCTCGACGACGCCGGCGTGCGCGCGCGCCTGCTCCTCATGCAGTCGAACGGCGGGCTCACCACCGACGCGGCGGCGGCCGAGCGGCCGATCCACATCATCGAGTCGGGGCCAGCCGGCGGGGTGGTCGGCGCTCAGGCCCTCGCGCGCGCCAAGCGCCTGCCCAAGATCATCAGCTTCGACATGGGCGGCACGACAGCGAAAGCGGCGATGGTCGAGGACGGCGAAGTGACGCGCGCCCACGAATACTCGGTCGGCGCCGGCATCGTGATCGGCTCGCGGCTCCTCACCGGCGCGGGCTACACGCTGAAGGTGCCGGCGATCGACCTCGCCGAGGTCGGCGCCGGCGGCGGCTCGCTCGTATGGATCGATGCCGCCGGCGCGCTGCAGGTCGGCCCGGAGAGCGCCGGCGCATCGCCCGGCCCGGTGTGCTACGACAAGGGCGGCGAGACGCCGACGGTCACCGACGCCAACCTGGTGCTCGGCTACATCAACCCCGCGCATCTCGTGGGCGGCGCGCTCAAGCTCAATGCCGCCAAAGCACGCGACGTGTTTACTACAAAAATAGTTAAACCTCTCGGCATGTCGATGGAACGCGCGGCGCACGGCGCGCATCTCATCGCCGCGTCCAACATGATCCGCGCGATCAGGGCGGTGTCGAGCGAGCGCGGCCGCGATCCGCGCGAGTTCGCGCTCTTCGCTTTCGGCGGCAACGGCCCGGTGTTCGCCTGCGGCATGGCTCAGGCGCTCGGCATGAAACGCATCGTCGTGCCGCCGTCGGCGGGGCTGTTCTCCTCGTTCGGGCTGCTCTACGCCGACGTCGAGTATCACTATTCGCGCAGCTTCCGGCGGCTGCTCCGAAAAGCCAACCCTCAGGAAATTGCCGTGGTTTGGGACGCGCTCGCGAGCCAGGCGCGCGATCAGCTCGCCGCCAGCGGATTCACGGCGGAGAAAGCGAGAATTCGCCGCTCGGCGGCACTGCATTACCAGGGCCAGACTTACGAGCTCAGCGTCCCGCTGCCCGACGGCGCCATCGATCTGGCGTATCTGGAGGAAGCGTATGGCCGCGAGCACGAGAAGACCTACGGCCACCGCGCCGGCGCCGACGAGCCGGTCGAGCTGGTCTCGATCCAGGTCATCGGCCTGGGCCTGCGCGAAGGGGCGGGCGTGCCCGAGCGCGTGCGCCCGAGCCGCGCCGAGCCCGAACCGCCGCCGCCGCGCCGCGCCTATTTCGGTTCCTGGATCGAAACTCCGGTGATGCGGCGCTCGGAGCTCGCCCGGCCGCGCTCAGGCCCGCTGATCGTCGAGGAGTACGACGCGACCTGCGTGGTCCCGCCCGGCGCCAAAGCCGAGCTCGACGCCGGCAGCAATATCATCATCGAGCTCGGATAGAGCTCGGAATCGTTCCATAACAGGACAGGTCCTGATCCTCGTTGTCGGATCGCCTTTCCCTTTCTGTCCGAGTAGCGTTGTATGCGTACGGGTGACGAAGTATCTTGTTCCTCAATGCAGGTTCATATCCCCGACCCGGACTACACCAGCTCCGAGCGGGCCCGCGCCAACTTCCGGCTGGCGGCCAAGATCGCGCTGGGCTTCGTCGTCCTGCTCTGGCTGATCCAATTGTTGAACGGGGGGCTCGATCTGGAGCTGCAGCGTTTCGGCGTCCATCCACGCGAGTTCGCGGGGCTGCCCGGCATTCTGCTCGCGCCGCTGCTGCACGGTGGGTTCCCCCACCTGATAACCAACTCCCTGCCGTTGCTGGTGCTGGGGACGGTGATGTTGCACCTCTATCCGAACTCGGCCATCAAGGTGATTCCGGTGGTTTACCTGGGGCCGGGCATCGCAGTGTGGTTGTTCGCCAAAGAATCAACCATCCATGTCGGCGCCAGCGGGCTGGTCTACGGCCTGGTCAGCTATATCTTCGTGGCTGGCGTGATCCGGCGGGACCGGCGTGCCATCGCCGCGTCCCTGCTGGTTTTCTTTCTCTACGGTTCCATGCTTTGGGGGGTATTTCCGATCCAGCCCGGGGTTTCCTGGGAAACCCATCTGGCGGCCGCGCTGATCGGGCTCGCGCTGGCGATCGCGCTCCGGCGCCTGGACTTGCCACCGCTCAAACGCTACGCCTGGGAAGACGAAAAGGACGAAGACGAGGACCAGGACATAGAGAAGTAAGGGCTACCGCTGGAAGGATCGATAGGCGGTGAACGACCGTTTCTGGCCGTTAGGAGACGTCGGCGAGCAATCAGTCAGACGCGGCGCGCGGCAGCCACAGCGCGAGGTTGGGCCAGTACGACAGGATCGCGATCATTACCAGCATGGCCACGACGAAGGGCGCCGCGCCGATGATCACGTCGTCGATCCTGCCGCGCTTGCGCAGGCCCTGCACGACGTACAGGTTGATGCCCACCGGCGGGGTGATCATCGCCGTCTCCATCAGGATCACGATCAGGATGCCGAACCAGATCGGGTCGTAGCCCGCCTTGAACATGATCGGCGCGATGATCGGCACCGTCGCCACCATCATGGACAGCGTTTCCATGAAACATCCGAGGATGAGGTAGAACACGATCACCGCCAGCAGCAATTCCGTGGACGTCAGGCCCAGCCCCGTGACCAACCGGTTCACCTGCCCGGTGAGGCCGATCGAGCTGATCACGAAGTTGAGGAAGTAGGCCGCGATCAGGATCGCCATGATCATGGCGTTGGTGCGCATCGTGCCCTCGAATGCCTGCAGCAGCATTTTCACGGTGAGCCGCCGGTGCCACGCGGCGACCCCGAGGGCGGCGATCACGCCGAGCGCCGCCGATTCGGTCGCGGTCGCCAGGCCGGCGTAGATCGAGCCGATCACGGCGAGGAAGATCACGAGCGGCGGGATGAGGTCGGGCAGCGCGCGGATGCGCGCCTTCCAATCCGTCCTGGTCCGCCGGCCGCCGAGCTCTGGCCGCAGCAGGCAGATGAACAGCACCGTCAGGCTGAACAGCCCGGCGAGGACCAGCCCGGGAATGAAGCCGGCGAGGTAGAGCTTGGGGATCGAGGAGTCGGTCAGCACGCCGTAGACGATCATGTTGATCGACGGCGGGATCAGGATGCCGAGCGTGCCGCCCGCCGCGATCGTGCCGAGAAACAGGCGCTCCGAGTAGCCGTGCTTCTTGATCTCGCCCATCGCCACCGTGCCGATGGTCGCGGCGGTGGCGACGCTGGAACCCGAAGTGGCGGCGAACATGGCGCACGCGGCGATGTTCGAGTGCATCAGCCCGCCCGGCAGCCAGGGTACCCACAGCACGAGCGCGTTGTACATGCGCTCGGCCATGCCCGAGCGCAGCAGGATCTCCCCGAGCAGCACGAAGAACGGAATGGCAACGAGCAGGAAGTTGTTCGACGTCGCCCAGGCCACCTCCCCGATCGCGAGCGTGAGCGGCAGCCGCGAGTAGATTTCCGAGAGTGCGATGCCGAGGAAGCCGAGGCCCGCGGCGACGGGGACCGCCAGCGCGAGAAGAACGATCAGGATCCCGAGCGCGGTCCAGACCATAGCTCTCGAATCTCTTCCTGCACCTCTTCAGCGGCAGAGCGGGTACTGATCGCCTGCTCGGCTGCCGACGCGTTGCGGCGCGCAATGAGAATTGCCGCATGGGCAAGAAGCGCCAGGCCGACGACGAAGAACAGCGCAAGGCCCAGAAGCCACAGCGACTGCGGGATCACGGTCGGCGTGGCGAGCGCCGACTGGCTGCGCGATCCCGACATCCAGGACCGCTGCACCACGCTCCAGCCGTGCCACGCGATCAGGCCGAAGAACGCGATGAAGAGCGCGAGTCCGGCGAAATCCAGGGACAGACGCAGCCAGCGCGGCAGCAGCACATAGAGCGAATCGATGCGGATGTGAGCGCGGTCGAGCAGCGCCGCGCCGAGCGACCACGCGGTGCCGAGGGCGAGCGCGTAGCCGGCGAGCTCGTCGGCGCCGCCGATCGAGGCGTTGAAGAACTTGCGCAGCGTGACGTCGACGCCGATCAGCAGCGCGGCGGCCAGTATCAGCGCGCCGCCGAACCACAGCCCGACTCGCGTCAGGCGCTGCGCGAGCGCAATCAGTTCGTCGGCGCCCGCAGACCGAGGGTTTTACCCACGGTGCTATTCCATTCGGCGGCGCATTCGCTGCCGCAGCGCTTCGCCCAGCCGGCGAGCACCGCGCCCTCGACCAGTTTCTTGTGCGTCTCGGCTTCGGCCGGCTTCACCGGCACGATGGTGATGTGGGCGAGCTTGCCCATCGTGCAGGGCTGCTTGCCGGTATTGCAGTTGTCGGCCTCGGCGGTCGCTTTCTTGAGCGTGCCCCACATCTTGTTCTCGTAGGCCTTCACCTGCTCGAGGAGGAAGTTCTGCATGCGCTTGTCGAGGCGGTTCCAGCTCGCCAGGTTCACCGCCATCACGTTGATGCTCCAGCCGAGCGACATCGGGTAGAGCGACTTCGTTACCTCGGGCCAGCCCGCCGTGTTGCCCGACAGGCTGCCGGTGACGCCGCAGTCGACGACGCCGTTGTTGAGCGCGGGAACGACCTCGGCGAACGCCATGCTGACCGCGGTCGCGCCGATGCCGCCCAGGAAGTCGCGCATGGTGTTGTTGAACACGCGCACCTTCTTGCCCTTGAGGTCGCTCAGGCCGCCGAGCACGCCGCGGCACCAGAACACCTGCGGCGGGTTGCCGCCGAAGGCGAGCAGTCTTGCGTTCCAGTTCTTCTGCATCTGGCGGTCGATCACGGAGCGGTACGCTTCGCACCCTGCACGCGCCTTGTCCGCATCAAGGGTGATGCCCGCGAGGTCGCAGCCCTCGAAGCGCGGATCGTCGCCCGCCATCTTGGAGATGTCCATGCCGGCGAAGTCCATCACCCCCAGGCGCAGCAGGCGCAGCATGGTCTTGTCGTCGATTCCCATCTGGTCGAGCGGAGTGATATCCGCGCTGATCGCGCCGTTCGAGGCCTTCGGCAATGTCTCGCGCCAGAACGGCACCTCGTCGACGATCGAGGCCACGGTGGGACTGTTGAGGCCGATGACCTTGAACTGCGTCTTCGGCAGGTCCTGAGCGTAAACAGCAATTGAAGCAAGCGAACCAATAGCGATACCACTGAGCGTGCGGCGTAGCATTGGTGTCTCCTCCTTGCGAAACATAGTACACCGCATGATCGAAGACCAGTACCGCGCCCGCACGCCGGGTTCCGCCGCCCTCTATGCGCAGGCTTGCCGCGTGTTGCCGGCGGGCCTCACGCACGATTCGCGTGCGACTTCCCCCTATCCGATCTACGTCGCGCGCGCTGCCGGCGCGCGCAAGTGGGACGTCGACGGCAACGAGTACGTCGACTACTTCGGCGGCCACGGCGCGCTGCTCTTCGGCCATTCGCATCCGCCGCTCGTCGAAGCGGTGCAGCGCCAGGCGGCGCTCGGCACGCACTGGGGCGCCTCGCACGAGCTCGAGGTGCGCTGGGCCGAGCTCGTGCAGCGGCTCGTGCCTTCGGCCGGGCGCGTGCGCTTCACCGGCTCGGGGACCGAGGCCTCGCAGCTCGCGCTGCGGCTGGCGCGCGCGTACACGGGAAAACCCAAGATCATGCGCTTCGTCGGCCATTTCCACGGCTGGCACGACGCCGTCGCAGCCGGCGGCATGTCGCACTACGACGGCTCGGTGCCTGTCGGCATTCCGGAATCGCTCGTCAGGGAAACGCTCTTGCTGCCTGCCGACGATGCGGGTCCAG
>WNEQ01004179.1_pt1 | contig 10720 bp, 10 predicted proteins | sample 5399971 | NCBI WGS metagenome assembly WNEQ01 (sample SAMN13153330, study PRJNA577476) | soil metagenome | isolation source: 20 cm grassland meadow soil 2 days after 1st rain plot 5 | place: USA:California | collected 2015-09-18
GACATCATCGCGGAAGGCGACAAGGTCGTCGTCCGCGGGACGATGACGGGCACCCACACCGGCGAGTTCATGGGCATCCCCGCGACCGGCAAGGCGGTGGAGATCTCGGGAATCGACATCACGCGGTTCGAGAACGGGCAGAGCACCGAGCACTGGGGACAGTGGGACGTCGCGGGCCTGATGGTGCAGCTCGGCGTCGCGCCCCCTCCGCCCGGGGCATCGGAGACCGAGACCGAGTGAAGGTCCCACCCGAATCGTAGCTCCCGTTTCGCGGGTCCCCGCGTTGGCCTTTTATGGCTCCGCGGTGTTCCTTTGGACGTGGAGCTCGCCACCCTCGCGAAGTACCCGTTCCTGCGGGAAGCGTCCGCGTTCATCCGGGCGGAGAAGGTCAGCCTCGAAGAGATCCTTCTGGAACCCGCGTACGCGCGGGCCCGGAATCTCGGGAAGGCACGGGTCCTCGAGGCGCTCGAGCGCGGGGCCGCGTCCGATCGAGTCGCGATCGCGCCGGCGGACCAGCTCGCCCAGCTCCTCGCATACCCGGTGTCCCGGATCCTCGTCTCCGCCTTGGAGGACACGTATCTAATCCGAAGGTTCGCCCTGCGAGAGGCGATCGCCGCGGAGGGACGCCTCGAGTCGGAGTCGGACGATTTCGCGATCCACATGGCCGGGCAGCTGGCGATGGACCTGCGGCGGGAGGACGGCGGATTCCGCCTTCACTTCACGGATTTCCTACGTTTCACGAACACGATGCGCGACGCGCCATGGAAACTGATTAACCAGCGGGTGGACCGCGGGTACGTCATCCTGCAACGGGCGAAGGCGCTTCGAGTCATGCGAAACGCGATCCAGCGGCACATCGAGGAAGGCCTGCCCCTCCCCGTGAACGACGACATCGTCACGGCATTTCGGACGGACCTCCGTGAGATCCGTGGAATCCTGGAGGCGAAGAAGGCGACGTTCAAGGCGGAAGACATCGGCAAGGTGAGCATCACCCGGTTCCCGCCGTGCATGTACAACCTCCTCGCGCAGATCCAGAACCACGAGAACGTCCCGCACATGGGCCGCTTCGCGATCGTCGCATTCCTCCATCACATCGGCCTGGGCAACGAGGAGATCTTCCGCGTCTTCGGGGACGTGCCGGACTTCGCGGCCGACGTGACGAAGTATCAGATCGAGCACATCACCGGTACGTCGAGTCCGACGGAATACACGCCGCCGGAGTGCGCGACGATGAAGTCATACGGCATCTGTCCCGGACCGGACCGAATCTGCCTGACGATCAAACATCCCCTCCAATACTATCGCGTGAAGGGGCGCGAGCAATGGCCCCGCGGAGAGAGCGCGTCGACCGCGACTTAGGCGGAGAAACCCCGCCACGTCTTCACGGCGCGTTGGACGGCCGTCGCGTTGCCGAGGACCGCGAAGAGGACCATGAACCACTCGAGCGGCCCGAACGTCAAGACGCCAACGCCCCACGTCGTACCGCCGGACGGCGCAATGATCAACTGAATCAGGCCACCGAGGAACAGGAGCACGAGACGGTCCGCGCGGCCGAGGACGCCGCCGTAGGCGCGGCCCTGTCCGACCGCCTGCGCTTGGGTCCCCATGTACGACGTCAAGAGGACGCCCAGCAGGGCGAGCATCCCGACCTCAAGATGGCAGTACATCGCGTTGAATGCGACTCCTCCCAGCATGAACACGTCCGCATAGCGGTCGAGCACATGGTCCAGGAAGTCGCCTCGCAGGGACGCCTTTCCGGCCATCTTCGCAATCTTGCCGTCGAGCGCGTCCAGGTAGGAGTTGGCCAGGATCAACACGAGCGCGAGGCTGAGGAACCCTCGCCCGCCGATGAAGAAGGAGACGCCCGCGGTGACCGCCGCGAGGAAGGCAATCCAGGAGACGACGTTCGGATTGACACGCAACATGCGAGAAGCGACGGGGACGAGGAACCGGTCCGCGGCCTTTCGGTACCGGTCTAGTACCAAGAGAGCACCTCAGACGCCCAGTCGACGGACCCGGGTTCGTAGCCTTTCGTCTTTCCTTGAAGGATCGCGAGAATCGCTTCGGCGGTCTCGGTTGGTTGCCTGTTCGTCGTGTCGACCTCGAACACGAACGGAAGGCGAGCGACTGCTTCTTGCAAGATCACGTCAATCGCCTCCGCCTCGACGTTCTCGCGGACTTTCTCCGGAGGCCAACCGCGCGCCTCGAGCCGGCCCTTGAGGACGGACGGTCGGCACCGCAAGACCACCGCGAGGTTCACGTCCATCCGGTGACTGTAGTGGCTCTTCAGAAAGGCGACCTTCGCGGGGATGTGCAATCCCTCCCGCAAGGCGTCCACGTCGACCTCGTCCGCGCCTCGTTTCTCGTCGCGCCCGACAATGAGACCTCCCTGGCGCGCGACATCGTCCAAGTCCACGATGACGTACCCGCGCCTCGCCAACGCATCACACGCGGAAGTCTTCCCGGTCCCAGGGGTTCCCGTGATTGCGACGAGCACGAGACGCACGAACGAGTCACGCGATAAATCACTTGCGATGCCGGTCTCCACTTGGCCGGAGGAAATCGGAGGATCGGAATCCGAATCGTTCACGAATCAAGAGGCCGATGACCCCGAAGATGCTGTAAAGAGGGATGACGAGCAAATACAGCGGGATGGGCAGGCGGATGACGAACGAGAAGATGTCGTCGGCTCGGACTTCGAGAAACCCGGTGGCAACCGGGGAGATCGCAAGGGAGAACGCGATGACCACTCCAATCGGGAGCGCCAGGAACGCTTGGATCACGCTCGATCGCAGGTCTTCCGTCAGGAGGCCTCCAAGGACCGCGGCTAGGAGGAGGATCCCCAGGATCACGGGCAACGACGCCTCGTCCGAGGCCGGTACACTCACATTTGGGAAGACGAGGTAGAATGCCGAATATCCGAGGGCCAGCCCGAGGAAGGTGGCGATGGCCAGCGCCCTCATCGGGCGGCGGAGGCGTGAGAGAAGATCAGCCCGCAAGGTTCAGCCCCACCTCTTGATCGATACGTCCAATGGTCCTCAAGTACGAAGCGGCGGTGGGGGACGATGCAGGCGGAACACCGTCAATCAGGAGGGTCAATCGAACCCAGAAGTTCCAGGTGAGCGCACTCACGTTGCCCGCTGTAGAGGTCGCAAAATCCGTGATGTTGCGGAGCGCCGCAAATCGAGCTGCATCTGTCGCGCGCGAGATCAGGTACGTGAACGTGTACGTGGAGGCGGTTCGGGGAGGGACCGGGTTCTCCGCGACTTCCCGGGATTCTCCGAAAACCCGGAAGAAGTAACGGGTCCCGTTCGCCTCTACGACGTGGGCATCCGCAAGGCGGCGTGACTCGTTCAGCCCGGCCTCCGCGGGACCGTCCTCGACCCATTCGCTAAAGGCGAGCAAAACGAGACGGTCGCCTGCGCGACGACGATGGAAACGTAGCTGTTCGCGGATCCGATGGCCAGGCCGGCCAGAATGGCGGTGATCACCGCCGCGACGAGCCAGAGGGGACGATCCGAGCGCCCCTCGTACGGGCCTATGTCGAGGGACCGGCTCATGGCTCGCCTGGGACTGTCGGGACAACCTCCGCGGGTGGCACGGGTCCCGCAGACGCAGGCTCCGTCATGCGACCGTCGAAGATGTCGTGCGCGAAGTGACACTCGGCAAAGTGGTCCCGCTGAACCTCGACCAACGGCGGGGCCGTGGTCGTACAAATCTCCTGCGCGAAGACGCATCGTGTCCGGAACCGGCAGCCGCTCGGCAGATCAATCGGGCTCGGAAGCTCGCCCTTGATTGGCACCTCCCGGTAGGTATGAGCCGGATCTGGGACCGGTACCGCCGCGAGAAGAGCCCGGGTGTACGGATGGGTTGGGTGAGCGATGAGGTCCTCTGTGGATCCCGTTTCGACGATTCGGCCGAGATACATCACGGCGATCCGGTCGGACATGTATCGAGCCACCGCGATGTCGTGCGTGATGAAGATATAGGGGTTCTGAAACTTTTCCCGGAGATCGAGCATGAGGTTCATCACGCCGGCGCGAATGGACACATCAAGCATGCTCACAGGCTCATCCGCGACGATGAGCTTCGGGTGCAAGACGATGGCCCGCGCGATGGCCACCCGCTGACGCTGCCCTCCCGAGAGCTCGTGGGGAAACCGCAGGAGGAAGTCCGAACCGGGCCGGAGCCCCGCGTCCTCGAGGGCCTGAACCACGAGTTCAGCCCGCTGTTCTTTTGTCGACCCGATTCGATGGATCACAAGAGGTTCGGCGACGGTCCGGAACACCGTGTACCTTGGATTCAAGGACTGATACGGATCCTGGAAAATCATCTGAAGGTTCCGGCGGAAGCGGAAGAGATCGCCTCCCCCGAGGTTCGCGATGTCCTTTCCCTGGAAGTCAATGTGGCCCTCGGTCGGATCTTCGAGCCGGGCGATGAGACGCCCCGTAGTCGTCTTGCCACAACCGGATTCGCCCACCAGCCCGAGGATTTCGCCTTGGTGTAGGTCGAAACCGATCCCGTCGACCGCGTGGACTTGGATGACATGGCCGCGAAGGGACTGGAGGAACCCGCCCTTGAGTTCGAAGTACTTCTTCAAGTCGCGGACTCGGACGACAACGTTGTCATCCTCGGAGGGAGCAGGCAGCGGTTCGATCACGAACGGAGACCTCCTTGGGCGAAGAAATCCTGGGAGAAGTGGCAGAGGGCGCGGTGACCCGGCTCCGGGCGAACGTAAGGGGGCGCGTCCGTTGCGCAAATCTCTTTTGCATACTTACACCGCGGATGGAATCGACACCCGGAAGGGGGCGTCAACAAACTCGGCGGGTTTCCCGGAATCGCTTCGAGCCGACGGCGGGGGCCGATGATGCTCGGGAAGGCACCGAGCAAGCCTTCCGTGTACGGATGGAGCGTGCGGCTGAAGATGTTCTGCCCGGAGCTTTCTTCGACGATCTGCCCGGCGTACATGACCGCGATTCGATTTGCGATCTTGGCGACGACGGACACGTCGTGGGAGATGATGATGATCGTCATTTGCATCGCCTTCTGGATCCGCAGGACCTCATCCATGATTTTCGCGGCCGTGATGACGTCCAGGGCGGTCGTCGGCTCGTCCATGATCACGAGCTTTGGATCAAGGGCGAGGGCCATCGCAATCATCGCGCGCTGCTTCATACCGCCGCTATATTCGTGGGGGTAATTGTCGATCCGATCCGTCGGGATGCCAACGAGTCGGTACAGTTTCTCCACGCGTGTCTTCGCGGCCTCGGGGCCGATGTCCTCGTGGGCCCGGATTGCTTCAATGACCTGATCGCCTACCGTGTAGACGGGGTTGAGCGCATTCATCGCTCCCTGGAAGACGATCGAAATCTGTTTCCAACGGACGGCGTTTAATTTCGGATGGTATTCCCGTAGGCGACCGTCGCGGCGGCGGACGACTTCGATGAGGTCACCTTGCTGGGTCGCGGCGGCAAGGCGGTCTCGCGCCTCCCGGAGTCGCCGCTTCGCCTCCTCGCCCCCACCGGATTCCAGGCGCTGGGACAGGGTATCGACTTCCTGCTTGAGGGCCTGGATTTCTGCGACGAGATATTCCCGATAGGTCACGGAAAGCGGATGTTGGAGGAGCGCGATCCGTTCTTCGAGGTTCTTAGTCTCCGGCTCGCTCTCGGAACTCGCGCCGGAGCCCCGCAGCCGCCGTAGCGCCTGCTGGGCGTCGTCCAGCACGGCTGCGATTCGTCCATCCGCGACCTTCCAATACTCCCGACGATACCGCTCGATCCTCGCATCCGAGCCGAAGAGAATCTGGCCTCCGAAGACGTACGCGTTCGAGGGCAAGAGCTGGGTGATCGAGTATGCCAGGGTCGTCTTCCCGCAACCGGATTCGCCCACAAGGCCGACCGTCTCCCCGGCGTCGACGTTCAAGTTGACGCCGTCGACCGCCTTAACCCATCCCTGCTGGACCTTGAAGTACGTTCGAAGGTTCCGAACCGCGAGGAGGGGCACCTCAGCGCCTCCGAAGACGCGGGTTGATGATCTCATCGAAGCCGCGGCCCAGGAGATAGAAACCCAGGGAGAGAAGGGTGATCGCGAGGCCTGGCGGCACGAGCCACCACCAGGCGGTCAGTGCGCCTCCGAAGGTCAGCACCTGAGCGAGCATCCCTCCCCACGAGATCACGCTCGCGTCACCGAGGCCGAGGAAGCTCAGGGCCGCCTCCGTGATGATCGCGCCCGCGACCGTGAGACTCATGTACAAGAAGCTGAAGGGGAGGACGTTCGGAGCAACCTGGAAGAAAATCAACCGAAGGTCGGAGGCCCCAGAGACCCGAGCCGCATCGACGAACGGCCGCTCCTTGAGGCTGAGGACCTGCGCGCGAATCACCCGCGCGATCCCAGGCCATCCGATGATGCCGAGTACGAGGATGATGACCCAGATGCTCGGTCGGAGGATCGACGCGAGGATGAGGACGATCGGCAGGAAAGGAAGCACGAGGAAGATGTCTGTCATTCGCATGAGGAGGGTGTCGACGAGCTTGCCGAAGAAGCCGGCCAACAGCCCGACCATGGTCCCGAGGCCCACGGCGAACACGGCCGCAAGCCCACCGACAATAAACGCGACCTGGGTCCCATAGAAGAGCTGGGTGAGGATGTCTCCTCCACGGAAATCCGTGCCTAGGACGTAACGGTTTCCCGACGGATATGTCCCTGGCGGCAACGGCGTGACAACGATCCCGAGGAGCTGAAACAACGTCGTCTTACCTGACGACGCATCCGTCCACACGCCGTACAATTCGGCTGGAGGCAGGCCGGTGCCATAGAGCGTCCCTCCCAAATCGCCGGCATATCGGAAGAGGGACGCGCCGGACGGAGGCGAAATGGCGAAGGGTTCTGGAGCGACGCGAACATCCGACCGGAACGTGGTGAGGACCGTGAAGATGCCCCCATGGGCGGGGAACACAAATACCTTGGAGCGCTCGGACACCTCGAAGAACCACCGCACGCGGCCTGCGAAGTCCGCGCGGAATAGAGGGGTCTCCACGGCCGTCTCGTTGATGCGAATGATGTGCGTCGTACCCTCGGGACCGTCGCTTGGGTCATACATCCCGACGTACGCTTCCGTTCCCCGGTAGCTCGTCGGAAGGCCGACGGACTCCCACACGGGGTTCGGTTCGGAGAATTCGTGCACGAAGGTCATCGAGGACAGATCGAACACGCCGATGCCCGCCGCGGTCGACGACTTCAGCGGAACGTAGAGCTTCATCGTGTCGACGGACGTAGTTCGCGTGAACCCGATGGTCCCGACGACCGTCGCCGGCTGCCCTCCCAAGCGCAGGGGGACCCAGCGGAGCACGGAGCCGTCGACGTTGTGGACCTCCATGGTCCCGTTGGCGAGGGGAAGGAGAATCGCCTGCCCGAGCCCCGTCCGAAAGTTGGTGCTCGCGTTCAACGCACCGGTATCCTGATTGTAATAGACGAACGGTGGCGCCGAGAGGGTCTCGTTTGAATAGAGAACCGCCTGACCGCCCGGGGCACCGGGGTATACCGCTCCTGGCTGGACGGTGCTGTTCGTGTGAACGAATACCGTCTCGAAGACGACGGTATGGGTTCCATCCGATGCGAAGAAGTACCTATAGGGTCCAACGTCTCGCCCCGGCAGGCCCGGGATGGGACGGACTGTGAACTGGACGGAGAGCGTGACGAGATCCCCGGAGGACGCCGGGTCCTCGCCGGTCCATACGGGGTCGAAGGTCAGCCTCGACCAAAAAATGGGCGTCCGAAGAAAGGGATCGTAGACGTAGAAGTCGCGTTGCGCGAAGAAGGCAATTGCGCCGTTCTCTCTTCGAGGACCGGTCGACTGGCCCGAATCCTGAGCGGGTACGATGGCGTACAAGGCCTCGAGGGGCGCGATCGGTTGGGGGGAGAGCGGAAGATCGCTGACATGGAATTGCATGGAATCGTTTCCCGCCTGGAACGGGGATTGATTCGTCGCCAACGTAAGTTTGGTGAAGTCCAAAAACACGTACCCTTCACGGGCATAGTTGATGAGCCAAATTCCCCCCTGCCGATCGGCCTGCAGGGGAGTCGTCGGACTCATGACCGGAGCCGAATAGTTGAGTCCTCGGAGAGTCAAGTCCCGAGGGTACGTGAAAACGGTGAACCGATCGGAGTCCGGCGCCTCGAAATTCCGGGGATACGGCGAGATGAGTGGGGCCAAGATTCCGATGACCGCGAACACGAGTACGATCGTGAGCCCGAACAGTCCGAGGCGGCTACCCTTGAACAGGGCGAAAGAGAGTTGGAGGGTGCGCTTGAACGCGTTGAGGAAACGAATCGCGTCAAGCTTGACGGACGTCGTCGATTTTTCAGATGCGGACACGCGGATCTAGAACTCCGTACAGGACGTCGGCGACGATGTTTCCAAAAATGACGAGGACGGCGATGATCCAAAGCAACGCCCCGGCAAGGAACTGGTCTTGGTTCACGATCGATCGGAGAAAATAATATCCGAGTCCGAAGTACGAGAAAATCCCTTCGAGGATGATCGCCCCGCCGACGATGAAGGCCAAACTGATCGTGAAGGACGTGATGACCGGCAGGTAAGCGTTCCGCGCAGCGTGGCGGCGGCGGACAACCCGCTCCGACAGTCCCTTCGCCCGGGCGGTGAGGATGAAGTCCTCTCCCATGACCTCGAGCATCGAGGTCTGCATGAGCAAGATTGTCCCCGCTGCGCTGATGAGAACGAGCGCCAGCATCGGCATGGCACCATGCATGACCAGGTCCACGATCTGGAACAGGACGTCGTTCGGTCCGCGGCCCGCGACAAACCCCACATGGGCCGCCGTCCAAGCCGGATCGCTGAACCCTCGCAGCGGGAACCAGTCTAGGGTGAACGCAAACAACCAGAGGAGGATGAGACCGATCCAGAACGAGGGCATGTTGTAGAAGAAGAGACTGCTCACGATGACGCCGCCCTCGCTGAACCGACCCCGACGCCACGCGATGAACGTGCCAATGACGACGCCGATCAGATACTCGATGACGACCGCTCCGCCGAACAAGAAGAGGGTACGCGGAAGAGCCGCCGAAATCACGTCGCCAACCGGTTTCCCTTCGACAAAGGAATCACCAAAGTCCAAGGTGAACATGTTCCAAACGAACTTGCCCATCCGGACGAAATACGGATCGTTAATCCCGAACGTCTCATTGAGATGCGCCAACCTCGCGCGATCAAAAGTCGGATCCGACCGAAACCGATCGATCGGTGTGCCGGGCATCAAATCGAAAAGGACGAAGATAATTACGGTGACGACCAGCAGGGTGATGACGCCTTGAATTCCCCGTTTCACCAAGTACCGACCCAAGGTGGCCACACGGTTCCCCCCTCGCTCGAATGACTTTCATTCGGTGCGGGATATAAGAACGTTTTCCAGCCTTCCGACGCTCATCGATGGAAAGGGAAAGAGGACCGGGGATCGTGAGTCCCCGGTCCGTTCGCGCTACAGATTCTCCTCCGGCGGGAGCTCTTCCTCCGAGGGCTTCGGCCCGCCACCCGTCTCGGCCTCCATGCCAGGCGGGCGCTTCCCGCGCATGCGCAGCGCCAGGATGCCGACCACCGCGCCGACCGCCAAGCCGGCGATCAGTGTGATGAGCCACGTGTAGTCCGTTGGCGTTATGTGCGCCGGAATCGCGGCGCTCGCCGTCTGTCCACCGACCCCCACCGTGTACGTGCCCGCCTTGTCGAACACGTAATCGAAGGCCACGGTCTGGGTGGCCGACGCACCGATCGTAATCGTCTTCGCCGCGACAACGTTGCCATCGACCGTCAGCAACACGGTCGCCGTGCCACCGACGGGTACCTGGTTCGTCACGGCCACGGAGATCGTCGAAGCCTGGCCCGCCTCTTTCGCCGTCACGGTAGGCGTGGCGTACGAAAGCACCGGCGGAGACGCCATGATGCCATACCAGGCCCGCGCGATCTGTCCGTTCGGCGCTGCCACCACGACGAGGTTCTCGACCGCGCCGGACGAGGCCCCGAAGACGAACGACGCTTTGCCGGTCGCGTCCGTCACGTTCTGGAACGGCCCGCTGAAGACCGTTGCGCCGACGACCGGGCTCCCGGTTTGATCCGTCGCGGTAACGGTGGCCGTCGCCGTGCCTTGCTCGGGGACGAGCGTCTTGTCCACCGAAACGGACGCGTAGATCCCTCCGGGCACGAAGTAGTACCCAATCCGGAACTCGAAGGGAACCTTCGCGATCAACGTCGCGAACGTCGGAGCGATCCAGTAGTCCCCGAGGCTTCCGGCGAACATCTGGTCCCGTCCTCCGTAGGCGAACCGCATGTCCGCCGGAACGAAGGCGTAGTAGATCGTCTGCGAGGCACCGAGCGGACCGTTGAACACGTCGTGGAACGTCCACGGCCAGGTCGAGTGATCAAAGACCCGGCGCCGGGAGAACTGGTCCCGCACCTGCCAGGTAAGCACGTCGTTCGAGTATGTCCCGACAAAGGGGTAGATTCCCGGATGAATCGTACCGAACGTGGCGGCGGAAGAGCGCGATGTCGTGTTGTAAAGCCCGACATTCCTTGCCGCGCTGCCGGCTCCTCGAACCAGGAACACCTCAGGATCGGCGAGTGGACCGTCCTTCGTGTAGAACCTTGCGTGGACCGTCGCAATCTCGTCCTGCGAGGTGAAGGCAGGCTGGTCGAACCAGGCGCTCCCGAGGG
>WNEQ01001996.1_pt1 | contig 10715 bp, 8 predicted proteins | sample 5399971 | NCBI WGS metagenome assembly WNEQ01 (sample SAMN13153330, study PRJNA577476) | soil metagenome | isolation source: 20 cm grassland meadow soil 2 days after 1st rain plot 5 | place: USA:California | collected 2015-09-18
CACGGCGGCCTGCGCGCAGTGTTGCTTCGAGAGCAATCCCCACGTCCAGGGCCGCATTCCCCTGCCACGCATCCTGGATTACATCGATCAGGCGGCGCGCGATTTCCCGACTCTGCGGCTGGTGGTCTTCTCCGGCGGCGAGTGTTTTCTGCTGAGGGATGATCTCGACGCCGCGATCGGGCGCGCCGCCGGGCACGGTCTGGCGACGCGCTGCGTCACCAACGGCTACTGGGCCACCTCGAAGAGGGCGGCGCAGGAGCGCATCGCGCCCCTGTACGACGCGGGACTCTCCGAGCTGAACTTTTCGACCGGCGACGATCACCAGGGGTTCGTGCCCTACGAGCGCGTGGTGATCGGGGCCACGACGGCGGCCGAGTTCGGTATCCGGGCGCTGATCGTCGTCGAGGGCCGCGTCGGGGCCCGCTTCACGATGCAGGACGCGCTCCGGCACCCGATTCTCTCGGAGTTCATGCGCACGAGCCCGGCTCGCGCCGGCCTCGATCTGCTCAACAACATCTGGATCCCGTTCCGCGACGACGCGGAGATCGCGCAGCCGGACGCCGTCTACCGCACCCGGGATCGGATCGAACGCTTCGTGGGCTGCGACAACGTGCTCGAGAACATGGTGATCACGCCCCACGAGAGACTGGCGTCGTGCTGCGGACTGACCTTCGAGCACATCCCCGAGATGAAGATCGGCGACGTGCGGACGCGCTCTCTGCGCGAGCTGTACGACAGCCAGCTCGAGGATTTCCTGAAGATCTGGATCCGCGTCGAGGGGCCCGAGAAGATCTTCTTCTTCGCGACGCAGAAGGACCCCGACATTCCCTTTCCGGACGGCGCGACGCACCCTTGCCAGACGTGTGCCGCGCTGTTCCTGAACCCGCGCGTCCGCAGCGTGCTGCAGGAGCATTACCTCGAGAAGGTCCCGGAGGTGATGTTCCGCTATCAGGTGATGCGGACGCTCGAACGGCGCTCCGATCCGAGCTTCGCCCCCGCCGCGGAGGACGCGCCCCCGGCACCGGCAGGGGGACCGCCGCGTGTCGGGTTCGGCTCGTGACGGTCGTCTGGCCAGGTCAAGGAGGCTCTCCATGAAGCGCAGGACGTTTCTCAAGCGCAGTTCGATCGGCCTGTCGGCCCTCGTGGCCGGCGTCGCAGGCCTCCGGGGGGCGCCTCGGACCGGCCCCGCCGCCGGCCGGGTCTACGGCGTCCCCGAAAGCGTGAAGCCCCGCACACCCCTCGAGGACAATCTCCTGCGGCTGTCCCTGAGCCGCACCGACGTTCCGCCGGAGGCGTGGCAGGACGTTGCCGCCCTCAGTCTTCTGGCGCAGGACGTGTTCGACAATCCGGAGGTGGCCCGGTCGTTCTCCCGCGACCCGGCCGCGTACCTGAAAGCCGTGGGTCTCGACGACGTCAAGCTGGATCCCGGCGCGGCCGAGGTGAAAGTGGCGCTGGCCCTCGGGGATCCCGACGTCCGCGCCGCAATCGAAAGGGACGACCCGCGCGCCTTCGTGCAGGCCCTGGAGACGCGCGGGCTCATCCAGTCGCCGGAGCCGTCGCAGCTCGCGCAGCGCATCGGCGCGCAGCTCGAGTCGCTCAAGTCCGAGCTCGGAGACCGGTTCACTCCGGAAGCCTGCAGCGTGTTCGCCATCTGTATTGCTGCCGTCTGGATCTGGGTTGCGGTCGTGCAGGACGCGGTGGTGGCGGTGGCGGTGGCGGCCGCGGTGAGCGTTTACGCCTACGTCCTGGTCTCCACGAGCGTCGCCGGCGGTGGTGGTGGCGGTGGCGGCGGTGGTCACCGCCGCAGGAGGGTGGGCAAGCTCCTGGAGGACCAACCCTCCTTCAGACTGGCCGGGGCGCTGGGCGGTCCCGAGTTCGGCGATCGGGTGGCCGACACCTTCCTGGAGGAGAACGTCGAGCGAATCGCCGCCGCGGTCGAGTCGCTGGAGGCATACCGCAGGGCCGGGGTTATTCCGGCCGATCGGTTGCGCCATCTGGTGCGCGGGCAGATGCTGCGCCAGTTGAAGGGACACGCCGCGGACTTCGCGGCGCCGCAAGCGTGAGCGCGATTCTCGCTCCGGGCATCGAGACGATCGTCCGGGCCTGCGGCGCGGGGCGGTTCGTGCCGTTCTTCCGGAACCGGCCGATAGGCTCGGAGACGGTGCGGGCCGAGACAGGCCCTTCCGGCCCGCTGCGGCTGCGCTCCGAGACCGAGATCATGGTCAACAGGTTCAGCCTGCGGCAGACCGTGATCGCCGGGTTCACGGCCGATCTCCGCCCGGAGTGGTGTACGGTCGACGCCTGCGTCAACTCGCGTCGCATGTCCCTCGAGGTGGAGATCGGCCGGGACAGGGCCTTGACGCGATACCGATCCGGAGAGCAGGTCCGCCCGGGACGGTGCGAGCTCGCGCGTCCGCCCCTGCTCCTGCTCGACAACTGCTTCGCGTCGCACGCTGTCGCGGCCCTGGCCGTTCGGCGACACCCGCCCTCCACGGCGGTGTTCATTGCGTTGCCGGCCTGCGAGGACCTCCCGGTCACTCGCTCCGGCACGCTCAAGGTCCTGCTCGGTGGACGCGAGTTCGCGCCGCCGGCGCTGAGCCTGCATCTGACCCCGGACCTCGACGAGCACGTCTGGGTCGCGGGCGACTGGATCGAGCGGCTGGTGATCCCGCAGACGCAGATGCGCGTAGAATGGACGGCAACTCTTCGGCCATCTGGAGGACCCCCATGACGCACTCGGCCCTGTTCACGGCCCCCTGGGATCAGAAACTGACGTTCATCACCGTCGCCACCTCGGCTCTTCTTCTGGCCGGGGCAGTCCTGGCCACCTGGGTGGCCCTGACGAAGGCGCCGGCCGGCGCCGGGCGGGCCGTGATTCTGCTCGGCGGCGTCGTGGCGCTCACCGCGTTCATTCTCGGCTTCCTTCTGGCCCCGCGCGGATACACGATCGCGGATGGACGCCTGACGATCGATCGCTTCGTCCGTCCCATCGAGATTCCTCTGGGCTCGATCGAGAGCGTCGAGCGTCTGCCCGCCGATCGCCTGGCGGGCTCCTGGCGGACGCTCGGGTCGGGCGGGTTTTTCGGCTACTACGGACGCTTCCGCAATGAGACGCTCGGCAGCTATCGCATGTACGCGACGCGCGGCGACGGTTACGTGCTCGTCCGCACCACGCTTCCCTACGTGCTCACGCCCGACTCCCCCGAGCGCTTCATCGAGACCCTGGAGCGTGGCCGACGTGGACCGGACGCCGGCGGCTAGGAGGGAATCATGAGATGTCCGGCGTGTCTGCTGCTGTGGCTCCTGCTGGCGGCAGGGACGGCGGCGGCCGCGGAGCAGAAGACGCCCGCCGGCGATCTGCAGGCGATCGCGACGAAGTTCGTCGATCGACTCGCCGCGGGTGACTTCGCGACCGCGGTGAAGAGCTTCGACCCCACGATGACGGCCGCCCTTCCTCCCGACAAGCTCGCCGAGGTATGGAAGAGCCTGAACGTCCAGGCGGGCCCCTTTCTCAAGCAGACCGGTGCGCGCGCCGCGAAGGAGTCGAAGTACCAGGTGATCTTCGTGGCCTGCGCGTTCGAGAAGGCCGTCCTCGAAGCCAAGATCGTCTTCGACGAATCGAAGCGCATTGCCGGGCTGTTCTTCGTTCCGCCGCCGGGCGCATCTGAGTACCGCCCGCCCGCTTACGACCGGCCCGAGGCGTACGGCGAGGCGCGGCTGCGGGTCGGCCGGGGCGACTGGACGCTTCCCGGCACGCTTTTGATCCCCGCGGGTCCGGGTCCCGTCCCGGGAATCGTTCTGGTACCCGGATCGGGTCCGCTCGACCGGGACGAGACGGTCGGACCCAACCGGCCGTTTCGCGATCTGGCGTCGGGGCTGGCGTCCCGGGGCGTCGCCGTCCTGCGTTATGACAAGAGGACGCTGGTCCACGCCCGCCGGCTCGCGGCAAAACGCGACACGCTGACCCTGCATGAAGAGACGGTCGCGGACGCGGTGGAGGCGGTGCGGCTCCTGCGCCGGAGCCGGGGCGTCGACGGCGGCCGCGTGTTCGTCCTCGGCCACAGCCTGGGAGGAGTGGCTCTCCCGAGGATCGCGGCCCTCGAGCCCGGGATCGCCGGCTTCGTCATGCTGGCCACCCCCAGCCGGTCGCTTCAAGACGTCTACCGGGAGCAGATGGCCTACCTCTTCGGCCTCGACGGCGTGGTGACGGACGAGGAGCGCGCCCGCCTCGAATCGATCGGACGCGAGGTGGAGCGGGTCGATCACCCGGAGAGCGCCTCTACCTCCGGCGCGGACGACCTGCCGCTCGGGCTCGGACGCGCCTACTGGGACGACCTGCGCCGCCACGACGCCCGCGAGGCGGCTGTGCTGCTCGAGGGACCCGTGCTGGTGATGCAGGGTGGCAGGGACTACCAGGTGACGCGCGAAGATTTCGAGGGCTGGCGACGTCTGCTGGCGGAAAAATCGAACGTCACCTTCGAGCTGTATCCCTCCCTCAACCACCTGTTCATCGAGGGCGAGGGGAGGAGCACGCCCGACGAGTACCACGTCGCCGGGCACGTCGCCGTCCAGGTCGTCGCAGACCTGGCGGAATGGCTGAAAGGGCGGCCCGCCGCCACCACGCCCCGGACCTGATTCCTGGTCCCTGCCCGGATCGATCCTCTACGCCAGAATAAGGCGCGCCACGAAGCCGGGCCGCAGGACCCGCGCGGCGTCGGCCGTGTCGCCGGTGACGCGTGCCAGGAGGTCGGCGAGCGCGGGATCGCGACGCAGGCGTCCCGCCACCCAGTCGGTGAGATGCGGTCTCGTGAGGAGCGCCTGCAGCAGCCGGTCGAGCCGCAGCCGGTCACGGAACGCCCGGCGTCTTCGCGCCTCGTACGGAAGGAGGGCGCGTCGCCCGACGTCGCCGAGCCGCAGCGCGTTCTCGAGGACGGATGCCGCCAGCTCCGCCCCGCGCAATGCCATGCCGATCCCCTCGCCCGTGAAGGGGTCGTAGAAGCCCGCGGCGTCCCCCACCAGGAGGACGCCGTCGCCGACGCTTCGGGCCGCGCGGCAGGCCAGGGGTCCCGTGGCCCACGGCCCGGCGACGATGTCCGCCCCCGCCGTCCGCCCGGCGGTCAGGGGGTGCGAGGCCAGGAGGTCGCGGAAGAAGCCGGCGAGGCGCGTGCCGGCCGGCCCCGGCCGCCGCGTCTCGACTCGGTCGACCACGACGCAGACGTTGGCCAGGCCGTCGGGGAGAGGATTGACGCCGCAGTAGCCGTACGGCGTGATGATCATCTCGCCGTGATCGTCGGGCACCTGCACCCCCCGGCAGTGGGCCATGACCGCCCACCTGCGGTGCCGTGGCTCGGGCCGCCGCAGGCCGAGGCGGCGCGCCACGAACGAATTGCGGCCGTCGGCGCCGACCACGACCTGCGCGCTCAGGACCTCGGTGCCCCCGGACCGCCTGATGGTCACCTCGTACCCGCCGCGCGGCGATCGGGACAGTCCGACGACGCGCGCCCCCTCGAGCACCGCGGCTCCGCTCCGCCGCGCCCCCTCCAGGAGCACCCCATCCAGATCGTAGCGCCGCAGCGACAGGCCGCGCGTCCCGTCGCCGTAACGGCCCAGGACCTTGGTCCCGCCGGGGGAGATCACCGCCATGCCGACGTGGCGGCGCGGGCCCCGGGCGAGGACCGCGTCCAGCACGCCCAGGCCGGCGAAAGTCGAGAGCGCCGCCGGCGGAACGAACTCGCCGCAGATCTTGTGCCGGGGAAATCGGGCCGCGTCGCACACGGCGACCGAACGTCCTCCGAGCCGCAGAAGCGTCGCCAGCGTCGACCCGGCCGGGCCGCCGCCGGCGACCACGACCTCGAAGGCGGAAGAATCTCTCACGCAGGGACCGCGCGCACGACCAGGGCCGAGTTCTTCGATCCGAAGCCGATGCAGTTGCACAGGGCCAGGCGCGGGCGACCGGGGCGGGCGACGTTTGGCACATAGTCCAGGTCACACTCCGGGTCGGGGACTTCGTAGTTGATCGTCGGCGGCAGGAAGCCGTCGCGCATGGCCAGGATCGTCGCCACGACACCGGCGGCGCCGCAGGCGCCCTGCGCGTGACCGATCATGGATTTGGTCGACGAGGCCGGCACGTCCTTGGCCCGCGCCCTCAGGAGGGATTTCACGGCGAGCGTCTCGACCCTGTCGTTCTGGTGCGTGGAGGTGCCGTGCAGGTTGATGTAGTCGACGTCGGAGGGAGAGACTCCGGCCGAACGCAGCGCGAGCTCCATGGCACGGGTCGACTCGGCGCCGTCGTGGCTCATGTGGACCCGGTGGTGCGCGTCGCAGGTCGAGCCGTACCCTGCGATCTCGCCATGGATGCGCGCTCCGCGTTCGATCGCGTGCTCCCTGTCCTCCAGCACCATCAGGAAGGCTCCCTCCCCGAGCACGAAGCCGCTGCGGTGGCGGTCGAATGGGCGGGAGGCCTTCCCGGGACGGTCGTTCCAGCCGACCGCCGCGGCCCGCATCCGGCAGAACCCCTCCATCATCCCCAGGGTGATGCAGGCCTCGGCCCCACCGGTCAGGACCAGAGGCAGCTCTCCTCTCCTGAGTGCGTGCAGGGCGTAGCCGAGGGCGTCGGTGCTGCTGGTGCAGCCGTTGCTGAGGACGTGCGACGGACCGGAGAAGCCGAAGCGGATGCTCAGCTCGCTGCTCACCATCCCGACGACCGAGGAGGAGATGGCGAACGGGTTGACCCGCCGAATCCCCCCGCGGTAATACGCTTCGTACTGGCGCTCGGCGAAGTCGATAGCACCGGCGCCGCTGCCGATGACGACGCCGATATTCCGGCGCACCTCGAGCGGCAGGTCGCCTCCGAGGCCTGCGTCCAAAAGCGCCTCGCGCGCCGCGGCGATCGAAAGCGGCACGATCCGGCCGACGCGTTGCAGGTCCTCGGGATCGAGGTGCGCCGCGGCATCGAAGGAGGGGACTTCCGCCGCCACCTGGCACGGCAGATCGACCGGGTCGAACAGCGTGATCCGCCGGGCGGCGCTCCTTCCCTCGCGCAGTCCGCGCAGGTACGCCTCCACCCCGAGACCGAAGGGGGATACGACGCCGAGTCCGGTCACGACGGCGGCCATGACGATCGAGTCTATCACCCGGTCCAGGACCCGGCGACGGGGGCCATGAGGCGGGCCGCGCCGCGGGCCCGTTCGCGCAGCCAGTCGGCGCACAGGAGGGCGTAAAACGGCGCGTACTCCACGAACCGGATCCAGGGGTACGGCTCGGTCTCCCGGCCCGAGGCCCCGAGGTTGACGTACGCCAGGGACGCGAGCCCGGTGAGAAGAATGAAGGAGCGCGAAGGGTAAAGGCAGAGCCACGGCAGGAGCCACAGGAAGTACCACGGGTGGACCGTCGGCGACAGGAGGAGCACCGCGCAGGTCAGAAGGAAGCAGCCCCTAAGTGGCTCCACGCGCCGCCGCCACAGCGCGGCCGCGAACGCGAGCAGGACCAGCCCGCAGACGCCCTTGGCAAGGTCGATGGGATAGACGTAGACGTACAGGCCATCGAGAGCGCCGGTGTGCGGGACGCTCCGGCGCACCCAGGCGATGCCGGCCTTGAGCCATGGCGTCGGGTCGATCCGGACGATCGCGGCGAGCGTGACTGCGAAGAGCGATTCGTTCCCCAGCCAGCGATCGGCATACTCCCGCAACCCGGCGAAAAGCCGCCACCCCGCGGCGCGAAAGGGCCAGTACGCTGCCGCCAGCAGAACCGGCACGAGAAGCAGGAAGCGCAAACGGATCGACCTCAGGAGTGGCACGAAAAGGAAAAGAGGGAAAACCTTCAGCAGACCGCCGACGATCAGGGCGACGGTCGCCCGGCCTTCCCTTTTCTGTATAATCGCGCCGGCCGCCAGGAGCGCGAAGAGGCTCGCCGCCGCCTCGAGGTGGCCGCTCCAGGCCGTCTCCGTAACTGCCAGCGGGTTCCAGGCATAGATCAGCGCTCGCGCCGCCGGCTGCCCGCGCGCCCGCAGGAGCGTCCTAAGAGCGAGAATCGCGAGAAGATCCGCGGCGACGAGCAGGATCTTGATCCCGTAGACGCCGAGATGCAGCGCGGCCCCGGCCGTGAACAGCGTCTGCGCCGCCGGCGGGTAGATGGTCGGCACGTCCGAGTGTTCGAGGCGCGCGGGGTCCGCCTCGCCCGTCTGGACGAAAGCGCGTGATGCCGGTGTTGTGAGATACGGGTTCCCGCCGGCGAGTGTCGTACGGCCGTCCCAGAGATAGCGATCGATGTCGTGGCTGAGGAGCGGCGGGGCGGCCAGGAACGTGAGCCTGAACACGACGGCCAGTCCCAGGATCACGAGGCCTGTGCTGTCCCGCGGAGAGGCGGCGCTTTTTCCGAAGTTCCCGTCCGGGCCGGCCGGAGCGAGGGCGAGCCTTACGGCAAAGAGATAGAGACCGAACACGGCGAAGAACAGGGTCAGGAAGGGAATGGTCCGGCCGGGACCGGGCCGCGCCTCGAGCATGGCGAGAAGGCCGCCCTCGATTCCTACGCCGAGGACGAACAGACGGGAGCGGGACCGCTGCAAGGCCCGGGCATCGTAGCAGAGACGCTCACGGCCCACAAGTGAGGTGCTCCGCGTGACCGTCGTCGAAGGTGCTGTCGTCGCGGCCTATTATGCGACGCTCCTGGTGCTGGCGATCTACGGCCTGCACCGATACTATCTCCTGCACCTCTTCTACAGGCACCGGGGAGACGGCCCGGGCGCGGCCGCGCGGCTCGATCCTCTGCCGCACGTGACCGTCCAGCTCCCGGTCTACAACGAGCGCTACGTCGTCGAGCGGCTCATCCGGGCCGCCTGCGCCCTGGACTACCCGGCCGGCCGCCTGGAGATCCAGCTGCTCGACGATTCGACCGACGACACGTCCCGTCTCGCCTCCGCGGCGGTCGAGGCGATGCGCCGCCTCGGGCACGACGTCGTGCACCTGCGCCGCGGGACGCGGGAAGGATTCAAGGCCGGGGCGCTGTCGTACGGGCTGGCCCGGGCGAAGGGCGAGCTCGTCGCCGTGTTCGACGCCGATTTCGTGCCGCCGTCTCCGTTCCTCCTCGACCTCGTGCATCACTTCAGCGACCCGCGCGTCGGGATGGTGCAGGCGCGCTGGGGCCACCTCAATCGCGAGTACTCGGTTTTGACCCGCATCCAGTCGATCTGCCTGGACGGCCACTTCGTCATCGAGCATGCCGCCCGGCACCGCGCCGGCCGCTTCTTCAACTTCAACGGCACCGCCGGAATCTGGAGGCGGGCCTGCATCGAGTCGGCGGGAGGCTGGCAGGCGGACACCCTGACCGAGGATCTCGACCTGTCGTACCGCGCGCAGCTCCTGGGCTGGGAGTTCGTGTTCCTGCCGGATGTCGTCGCCCCGGCCGAGCTGCCGGCCGACAACGACGCCTTCAAGACCCAGCAGCACCGCTGGACCCTGGGATCGATCCAGACGGCCCGCAAGATCCTGCCATTGCTCTTAAGGTCGCGACTGCCGCGAAAGGTGAAGGTGGAGGCATTCTTCCACCTCACCAACAACAGCGCCTACGCCCTCATGGTCCTGCTGGGAATCCTGATCGTACCCGCCATGCTCGCCCGCCGCGCGCTGGGCCTGGACGGGCTCACGTACCTCGACTTGCCTCTCTTCTTCCTGTCCACTCTGTCGGTCTCGACCTTCTACATCTGCTCGCAGCGCGAGGTGCGCCAGGACTGGCTGGCCAGCCTCGTCTACCTGCCTTTCCTGATGTCCCTCGGGATCGGACTAAGCCTGAACAACGCCCGCGCCGTGTGCGGCGCCTTTTCGGGGAGGAGGGTGGAATTCCTCCGCACTCCGAAGCACCGCCTGGAGGGAACCGGCGGGGATTGGTCGCGCTCCTCCTATCGCGGCTCGGGCCGCCGCGTGTGGACGGCCGCGGAAATGCTCCTGGGTATTTATTTCACCGGCGCGAGCGCTTACGCCATCATCGCCGGGAATGAAGCCATGCTCCCCTTCTTCCTTCTGTTCCAGATGGGGTACCTCTACACCTCCTTCCTGTCCCTGGCGCAGGCCCTGCGCCGCCGCCTCGAGCCCGGCCTCATCTTTCGGGCATTTCGAGAACGTGAGAAAAAACGCCTTGACGCGGACCCCGGCGCGGCGTAGATGAGTGCGCGACGCGAATCATTTCTAACCCGTCATTTGCTGATCGGCCATCGCCTCCCCCCGACGGATCCGGTTGCAGCCCAGAGGAGGGTCTGTGCCGCCGCTGCGGGCCGCTGCTCTTGCCGCCGGCGCTCTGCTCGTGCTCGACGCCGCGGCCGCCTCTCCCCTGGCGCCGGGGCCCACGACCTGCGCGCTGGAGCTTTCGGCCCGCGACGCATCCGGCAATACCGTGCTGCAAACGGTCGCGTACGCCCTCGACCGTCCCGGGCTGGTCCTGGCGCCCCTGTCCCCGGCGGCGCGCCTGCGGCCACGCTGGCAGCGCCTGCAGACGACCCCCGATCCCGCCCTGTTGGGGCCGGGCGCGGGGCGCGCCCCGATCGAGGTGACCGAGGTCCTGCTCCAGGACCCGAGCCGCGACCTGGTCCTCCTGCGCGCCCCGGGGCTTGCGGCCTGCAACGCGGGATGGGAGGGGCCGGGCGACGGCCGGGCCGACGGCACCGAGGCGCCGCCGCCCGCCCGGGCCGAGGGCGAGGCGCTGATCGGCATCCGCAATCGCGACGG
>WNEQ01002003.1_pt1 | contig 10702 bp, 9 predicted proteins | sample 5399971 | NCBI WGS metagenome assembly WNEQ01 (sample SAMN13153330, study PRJNA577476) | soil metagenome | isolation source: 20 cm grassland meadow soil 2 days after 1st rain plot 5 | place: USA:California | collected 2015-09-18
TCGACGGCCACCTCCTCGTAGTGCCAGTGCACGGCGAGGAACACCCCGACCAGGAGCGGGATGATCACGACCACGATCCAGGCGCCCTCGCCGAACTTGGTGACGGTGAGGGTCAGGAGGACGATGCCGGTCACGACCGCCCCGACGCCGTTGACCCACATCCGCCACTGCCAGCCCTTCTCCCGGAGACGCAGCCACCGTCGCACCATGCCGCCCTGCGAGAGCGTGAACGAGATGAAGACGCCGATGGCGTAGAGCGGGAGAAGGGCGTGGGTATCGCCCCCGAAGAGCACGATCAGGAGGACGGCGAACCCGCTCAGGATCAGGATCCCGTTGGAGAAGACGAGCCGGTCGCCCTGGTTCGCGAACTGCCGCGGCACGAAGCGGTCGCGCGCCAGGATCGAGGACAGGCGCGGGAAGTCCGCATACGACGTGTTGGCGGCGAGGACCAGGATGAGCAGGGTGGCGGCCTGGACGCAGTAGTACGGCACGCCGGTGCCAAACACCCGGCGGGCGATCTTCGACACGACCGTCTCGTCGCCCCCCGGGACAATGCCGAAGTCGAAGGCGAGATAGGTGATCCCGAGGAACATCGCGATCGAGAGCACCCCGAGCCAGGTCATGACGATCTGCGCGTTCTTCCCCTCGGGCGGCTTGAGCGCCTGGACGCCGTTGGAGACGGCCTCGACGCCCGTCAGCGCGGTGCAGCCGGCGGCGTAGCTTCTCAACAGGAGGAAGAGTCCGAGGCCCTCGATACCCGGCGGATGAGGCTCGTAGGGGGCCTCGGGGAGCAGATTGAGCGCTGTGGCGACCAGCCCGTACCCGACCATCCCCAGGATGCTCACCACGAAGAAGTAGGTCGGCGCGGCGAACATCCTGGCCGATTCGCGGACGCCCCGGAGGTTCCCCATGGCGATCCCGGCGACCGCGAGGACGCTCAAGACGACGCGGTAGGGATAGAGCTGGGGCACGGCCGACGTCAAGGCCGCGACCCCGGCGACGACGGACACCGACACCGTCAGCACGTAGTCGACGAGCAGCGCCGCGGCTGCCGCCAGAGCAGGGAAGATGCCGAGGTTGTCCTTCGCGACCAGATAGGCGCCCCCGCCCTGCGGGTAGGCCACCACCGTCTGGCGGTACGAGATGACGACGATCGCGAGGAGGGCGGCGATGCCCAGGGCGATCGGCAGCGAGTAGCTCAGGGCGGCGCTGCCGGCGAGGATGAGCACCAGGAGAATTTCTTCGGTCGCGTACGCCACCGACGACAACGGGTCGGAGGCGAACACCGCGAGCGCGACGGCCTTGCCGAGCCGCTCGTGGCGCGCCTGGGCGAGCGGCATGGGCGGACCGACCAGCAGGCGCTTGAGTAGAGTGATTCGCATCCGACTGACCACTCTACCCGTGCTGGGCTGCGCCGGAACTCCGGTCGCGGATTTTTACGAGATTTTTACGGCTCGTGTCCGCTTCTTGAGACAGGCTTTACCGGAGACCTGTCTACGCTGGGGTCATGCGGCGGCTGACTCGTGTGTGACGGAAGACGCTCACCGACCTCGACCCCTCTGCCTGGGTGGGGTCGTCTCTACACCAGCGTGCTGCTGGGTCTCGTCACGTTCGCGGTCGTCGAGCTCCGCGTGGCAGCGTCGCCACTCAAAATCGGTCTCGAGGCCGGGATCGTGGCGGGGGTCTGGTGCGTGGCCGCCATGTGGGGGCGGGCGAACCGCGTCGCTCGCGATCTGGACGAGTGGTGCGAGTGTGGGCGACGAGGCCTCACCGTGCGCGTGATCGACACGTTCGCCGATGACGGAGCTACACTCCTCGTGTGAGCTACGCCCTGCCCGGCCCGTTAGCGCGTCGTTCGACGCGCGGGTGGATCGTCGCCGGCTATGCGCAGGCGGTCGCCGCCGTCGCGTTCGCGACCGGCCTCTCCTGGCTGATGTTCCCGTTCTTCGAGCCGGCCAACCTGATCATGACGTACCTGCTCGCCATCGTGGCCATCGCCGCCCGGTATGGGCGGGGGCCCTCCGTCGTCGCCTCCGTCGTGAGCGTCGCGGCCTTCGACTTCTTCTTCGTCCCGCCCTACTTCACGTTCGTCGTCGCGGACACGCAGTACCTGCTGACCTTCACGGTGATGCTGGTCGTGGGGCTCGTCATCAGCGGGCTGACGGCCCGCATCCGCCGGCAAGCGGAGGCGGCTCGCCAACGCGAGCAGCGAACTGCGGCGCTCTACGCCATGAGCCGTGAGCTCGCGGCGACGGGAGACGTCGACGCGCTCATCGCGATCGCGGCGCGCCACCTCACGGAGGTCTTCGGGGCCGAGGTGGCGGTGCTCCTGCCCGACGCCGAGGGGACGCTCCAGGTCCGCCGGACCGAGGGGCGCCCTGCGCTCGAGGAAAACGAGCTCACGCTGAGCCGCTGGGCCTTCGAGCACGGCCAGCCGGCCGGGCTGGGCGCGGCGCGGTCGAACGGCGCTCGAGCCGTGCACGTGCCCCTCCTCGGTCCTCGCGGGCCGATCGGTGTGGTGAGCGTCCGGCCGCCCGGGCGCGACGCCCTGACGGCGCCCGAGCCGCTCCGGCAGCTCGAGACCTTCGTGAACCAGACGGCGCTCGCGCTGGAACGGACGCGCCTCGCCAACGAAGCCCAGGACGCGCGCGTGCGCGCCGAGACCGAGCGGCTCCGCAGCGCGCTCTTGACCTCGGTCTCACACGACCTCCGCACACCGCTCGCGGCCATCACGGGCGCGGCGACGACGATCCTCGAGTCCGGCGCGCGGCTGGATGCGCGGGTCCAGCAGGAGCTGCTAGAGTCCGTCCGCGACGAAGCCGAGCGCCTCAACCGGCTCGTCCAGAACCTGCTGGAGATGACGCGGCTCGAGTCGGGCGCCCTCGGGCTCAGCCGTGACTGGCACCCGCTCGAGGAGGTCGTCGGGGCCGCGCTCGCGCGGCTCGCCAGGGGCCTTGCGAGCCGGCGTGTCGCCGTCAACGTCCCGGCGGAGCTACCGTTGGTCGCCATGGACGACGTGCTCATCGAGCAGGTTCTCGTGAACCTGCTCGACAACGCCGTCAAGTACACGCCGCCCGACAGCCCGATCCGGATCATCGCGAGCGCGACGGACCGCGCCGTGACCGTCGAGGTCGCCGACCACGGCCCGGGGCTCCGGCCTGGCGAGGAGGACAAGGTCTTCGAGAAGTTCTACCGTGGGCACCCAGCCGGCGGCCGTGGCGCCGGCCTCGGCCTCGCGATCTGCCAGGGGATCGTCCGGGCGCACGGCGGGCGCATCTGGGCCCAGAACCTGCCCGAGGGGGGCGTGTCCTTCCTCTTCACGCTGCCCCTCGGCGAGAAGCCGCCGGCCTCGGTGCCCGCCGATGCCTGACCCCATCGTCGTCCTCATCGAGGACGAGCCCCAGATCCGGCGCTTTCTGCGCGCCACCCTGACGGGGCAGGGGTACCGCCTGTTCGAGGCGACGACGGGAGCCGACGGCCTGGTGGAGGTCGGCTCGCGTCAGCCGGACGTCGTCATCGTCGATCTCGGGTTGCCCGACATCGACGGCATCGACGTGATCCGCCGGCTGCGCGAGTGGACCGACGTCCCGATCATCGTCCTGTCCGCGCGCGGTCAGGAGCGCGACAAGGTGACGGCCCTCGACGTGGGCGCCGACGACTACGTCAGCAAGCCCTTCGGCGCGGGCGAGCTCCTCGCACGGATCCGGGTCGCGCTCCGCCACACCGCGGGCGCCTCGCACGAGGGCGACGACGCGGCGTTCCAGGTCGGGGAGCTCCGGATGGATCTCCTGCGTCGGCAGGTGTTCGTGGGCGACCGGGAGGTGCGCCTGACGCCGATCGAGTACAAGCTCCTGGCGACGCTCGTTCGGCACGCGGGCAAGGTCGTCACCCACGCGCAGCTGCTTCGTGACGTCTGGGGACCGACGCACACCGACCAGGCCCACTACGTGCGCGTCTACCTGGCGCATCTCCGCCACAAGCTCGAGGCCGAGCCGGCGCGCCCCCGGTATCTCCTGACCGAACCGGGGGTGGGCTACCGTCTCGCGACCGAGTGACCGAGCGGCCCGAGGACGACCGCGAGGAGGCCTCGGCGTCTCACCACGCGGCGCGGGCGCGCATGAACTGCGTCAGGAGCGCCCCGAGGATCTCCTCCTGTTCCTGATCAAACGCGACCACGGTCCCGGTGTCGCCGACGGCGTTGATGAGCTGGACGACGCCGAACACCTCGGCCCGGCCGTCGCGGAGCGGCATCGCGAGCATCGACTGGGTGCGGTAGCCGTGCACGGCGTCCCAGTGGCGGTCGAACTCGTACGGCCGCTCGAGCGGTAGCTCGTACACGTCGGGAATGTTCACCACGGCACGGGTGAGCGCGACGTAGCTGGCGACGCTTGGCTCCACGAGCGCGAGCGGCTCCGCCGCGAGACGGCGGCGCGCCTCGTCCGCGCCGAAGCGCCGCGCCAGGAGGTCGTTCTGCACCGCGGCGAAGCGCAACCGGTCGCCCTCACGGAGGTAGACCGTCCCGGCCTGGGCTCGCGTCAGCCGGCGCGCCTCGGTGAGGAGCAGCTCGAGCGCGCGCTGACGATCGGGCTCGGCCGCGAGCGCGTCGCCGATTCGGGCGAGGGCGTCATGGTCCATCGGTCGTCGCCTCAGACTATCTCATTCATCCCGCGCTCCGCGGTCCCCGGCTTTGACGTAGCGCCACACCGGATCGAGGGAGAACCACCGGGTGGGCGCGACGAGCAGCGACTCGACCGCCGCCCGGTGCTGCCGGTGGAGCGTGGATTGTAGATACCGGTCGAGGTCGACGGGGTAGCTCGAGTCGCCGAGGACGAAGAACAGCCCGGGCGTGTCGACCACCTCGCCCACGAGCATCCGCGCCGGGCGCAGCCGCTCGACGAGGTCTCCGGTGAGCTCTTTCAGGCGCCCGGCGAACTCGGCCGCGAACGCGGGCTGACTCGTCAACAGTCCCGCGATGCCGTACGGAGTCACCTGGGTGCCCTTGACGAACTCGGCGATCCGCTCGACACGGAGCGCCGGCGTGCTGAACCTCGCGTGCGCCGCGGCGACCTCGTCCAGACGGGCCAGCGCCTGCCGACGCTCCCTGGTCTCGAGCCCCGCCTCGGCGTACACGACGAGGCCGATGAACTCGGCGCCGAGGAAATGCTCCCGGTACATCAGCGACTCCATGACGTGGGGGCTCTTCCGCGTATAGGTCTGGTGGATGAACGAGAGCTCCTGGCGAAGGGCGGCCTCGTGGCCCTCGAGGGCGACCGGTCAGCGTCAGGGCGAAAACTCGCGGGCGAGATCGTCGCGGAGCCGCTGGGCGAACTCGGCCTGGCGGGATTGCGCGAGGCGCTGGCCGATCCCCGCGCCCTCCCCGGTGAGGACCGCGGCCACCCGAATCGCCTTCGCGCCGATCGGCGTCTGGGAGAAGCGCAGCAGCTCCTTGGCGTCGGCCTCGCCCTCGCTGAAGTGCTTCGCGTAGACGGAGACCAGCTCATCCTCGAGCAGCGCGGTGGGGAAGACGCCGGCGAACGTCCGGCGGATCACGTCGACCAGCTTCCGCTCCTCCGCGGCCGAGACGGGTCGCTGTAACTGGCGCGCGAGCGCCGGCTTGAGATCAGGGACCAGGGCCTGGGCGATCTGCTGGAACACGGCGTCAGTGACTCCGGCGCCCGCAGCCACGTGCACCAGCTCGCGGATCGCGCGCTCGTGCGCGGGACTGAGCGTCGCCGCGGGCGACGGCTTCGCCTCGCGCGGTTCGGAGGGCTTCGCCTCGGGAGCCGGCGAGGGTTTCGTCGCGGGTGGCGGCGACGCCTTTCCTCCGGGCGGTGACGGCGGTTTCGCCTCGGGCGGCGATGGGGGCTTCACCCCGGGTGGAGGGGGAAGGGGCGCGACGGGGGCCGGCGGCGGGAACTGCGAGTAGTGGACGACCCCGTCCTCGTCGACCCACCGGTACAGCGCCTGCCCCGCGGCCTGCGCGGCGATCGCGGTGACAACGATCACGCCGAGGACCGTGAGCCGGACGGCGCCGGGTCTCATAGGGCTGGCCTCCCGCTTCCCGCGCTCATCCGGCGCTCAGACCGTCACGCCGCGATAGGTCGGCGTGCGCCACTCCGCGTATCGTTTGTCGACGCCGCGGACAACGTCCATGTAGACCCGGAGCACGCGCCGGGTGAGCGGGCCGACCTGGCCGTCGCCGAGCGGAAACCGGTCGATCGAGACGATCGGCGTGATCTCGTAGCCGCTCCCGCAGAAGAACGCCTCGTCGGCGACGTAGAGCTCGGTGCGGTCGATCTCCCGCTCGACGACCTCCAGCCCGAGGACGTTCGGGCAGACCTCCTCGATGAGGGTCGCGCGCGTGATGGACTCGAGGACGTCGGCGGTCACCGGCGGGGTGACGAGCCGGCCCTTGCGGACCATGAAGAACGTCGCGCCGGTGCCCTCGGCGACGTGGCCCTGCGCGTTCATTAGTATTGGCGCGTCGTAGCCGTCGGCCTTCGCCTGCAGGAGCGCGAGGCGGCCGTTCTGGTAGTTCGGGCCGCACTTGAGCCGGATCGGGATCGCGTTGTCGGAGGTGCGCGTCCACGAGCTGACGCAGCAGGAGAGGCCCGCCGCCGAGATCCGTCCCCGCCGGCGGGGATTGATGTAGAGGCCCGTCGGCGCCGTCGCGTCCATCCCCACGCCGACGACGTAGGCGACCAGGTGCATGTGGACGTCCTCGCGGATCGCGTTCCCCCGGAGGACCTCACGCACGGCCTCGTCGAGGTCGACGTCGGTGTACGGGACCGTGAACCGCATCATCTTCATCGACTCGCGCAGCCGGGTGAAGTGCTCCTGCAGCCGGAAGGCGTAGAGCTCCTCGTCGGCCTCGTTCCAGTAGGCCCGCAGCCCCTCGAAGACGTTCGTCCCGTAGAACACGGCGGCGCTGTTGACGGGCAGCACCGCCGCGGCCTGATCCACGAGCGCGCCGTTCATCCAGATCCTGAGCTCACTCATCGCGTGCGGCTCCTTTGTGGGGTCATGACGGACGTGGGAGCACCGGTTGCCTGACGTAGGCGATCGCGCAGTCGCGGCCGTGACGGGCCTCCGCTCGGGCGACGGCCTCCTCGACGCTCGGCGCCGCGTCGAAGCCGACGTGGCGCGGGACCTCCGGATCGTGCGGGCCGGCGACGATGACCCGCCCCACGTGGTCGAGGCGCTTGAGCGGGTAGACGGCGAGAATCCCGTGGACGGGGTGGAAGCCGAAGCGCGTCCGGTACGCCTCGACGTACTCCGGGCGCCGCGCGTAGTCGTCGGCAAAGCGGCGCATGATCTCGTAGGGGTCGCGCGTCAGCGGCAGGACGCGCTCCCAGACCTCCGGGTACGAGGGATGGGTCACGCGGTCCCAGCGGTCGGGGACCGGCGTCGCCATGATCACGGTGCAGCCCGGCACGCCCGCCGCTTCGGCGAGCCCGCCGAGGTAGCCGAGCCCGGAGGAGATCAGGGTGAGAATCGGGTTCACGTGGGAGAAGACCGCGTACGGGCTCGCATCCGGCACGCCGTAGACCAGCACGTCGAACCGCTCTCCTCCCTGCTCGCGGCGCGCGGGGAACATGCGCGCGACGTCGCCGAGCAGCTCCCGCCGCGTCGCGTCCACGCTGCCGGCGACGACCCGCGCCGGGCGCCACGGATCCGCGAGGAGCGTGTCGACCTTGAAGACGCGCCGGCCCACGCGGCGCTCGAGATGGCGGCCCATCTCGTCGAGGACCTCGTGCATCCGGTTGTTGTGCACCGACATGGACATGCCGTCCGGCGTGTGCGTGACCTTGATGGAGTGATAGGTGGAGAGCCCGACGCAGACCGACTTCCAGCCCCCGTTGAAGCCACGGTTGTAGCGCGCGTTGACGTACACGGTGAGGTCCGACTCGGCGACGAGGCGGTGGACCTCGACGGGATAGCCGTGCTCCGGCGTCCGCCCGAGGTCCACGATCGCCTCCCGGTCCTCGGCGTCGTGACACACGAGGCGCGGCCCGAACTCACGGACGAGGTCCGCGCCGAGGATCCGCTCGAGCTCCGCCGGACGGAGCTTCCGGTGGAGCGCGTTCGCGCAGATCAGGGTCACGCGCTCCCGTCCCACGCCCGCCGCCGCGAGCTGCTCGAGGACGGCCTCGATCGCGACCGCGCGGATCGGACCGTAAGAGGCGACGGTCGCGTCGTCGAACGCGATCGTCACTCCGGCGCCCGGCCTCACCAATTCCGGAATCGGCGGCAGCTCCCGCGGCGCGGCCAGCGCCGCGCTCACGGCCGCCTTGAGATCCGCGAGGGGTGCCAGCGTCGTCACTTCGACGTTGGAGAGGGCGCGGGTGCGCGCCGGCAGCGTCGCGGTCAGCGTCGTCTCGCCGTACGGCAGCTCCACGTTCACGCACCGCATCCTCCCAATTTCGGGGACGCTTGACAAGCATTCACGCGAAGGGGAACCTCCCCGCGTGACGACACCGCCCGAGCGCTTCGAGACCGAGCGACTCCAGCTGCGACCTCCCGTCACGGAGGACGCGGCGGCGATCTTCGCGACCTACGCGCGGGATCCGGAGGTGACCCGGTACGTGACCTGGCGTCCTCACACGAGGACCGCTGACACGTTGGAGTTCCTCAGGTACTGCGCCGAGGGATGGGCGAAGAACGGCCCGTTCAACTGGGTGATCACCCTGCGCGAGAGCGGGCATCTGGTGGGCGCGATCGAGCTCCGGCCCCAGGGACACCGGGTCGAGCTCGGCTACGTGCTGGGGCGCGGGTACTGGGGTCGGGGCCTCATGACCGAAGCGGCGTGCGCCGTGACCCGCTGGGCGCTGGCGCAGCCCGACGTCTATCGCGTCTGGGCGGTGTGCGACGTCGCCAACCGCGCCTCGGCACGCGTGCTCGAGAAGGCGGGGATGCAGCGTGAGGGCCTGTTGCGCGGCTGGTCGCTCCACCCGAACGCCGGCGACACGCCGCGCGACTGCTGGTGTTACGCGCGGGTGAAGGAGGCGGGGGTCGCCCGGTGCCCATGAGCGCCGGGACGCGCCACCACCGGAGCGAGCTCCAGGCGATCGCCCGGAGGGCGATGCGCGAGCGCGGGCTCGAGCCGGACTTCTCCCCGGCGGTCCTCACCGAGACGGGCGCGATCTCCGGGCCCGCCGAGGAGCGCGATTCCGCCATCCGCGACCTCCGCCACCTCCCCTGGGCTTCCATCGACAACGACGACTCGCGAGACCTCGACCAGCTCTCGGTCGCCGCGCCGGCGGGCGGGGACGCGGTGACGATCCTCGTCGCGGTCGCCGACGTGGACGCGGTGGTCCGCAAAGGCTCGGCGATCGACGGCCACGCGCAGATGAACACGACCTCGGTGTACACGGCGGCCGAAGTCTTTCCGATGCTCCCCGAGAAGCTGTCGACCGACCTCACGTCGCTCGGCGAGGGCGAGGAGCGGCTCGCGCTGGTCGTCGCGACGACGATCGGCCCGGACGGCGCCGTGACGGACGGCGACGTCTATCGCGCGCGCGTCGTCAACCACGCCAAGCTCGCCTACGACGCTGTCGCCGCGTGGCTCGCCGGGAGGGCACCCGTGCCGCCGCGCGTCGCCGCGGTCCCCGGGCTCGACGCGCAGCTCCGTCTTCAAGATCGGGTGGCGCAGGCGATGAAGGAGCTGCGCCACCACCGCGGCGCGCTCAGCCTCGCGACGCTCGAGCCCCGGGCGGTGTTCGACGGCGACGTGCTCACCGACCTCCTCCCCGACGAGCAGAACCGCGCGCGGGAGCTGATCGAGGACTTCATGATCACCGCCAACAGCGTCACCGCCAAGTTCCTGGAGGCGCGCGGCTTCCCCGCGCTGCGGCGGGTCCTCCGATCCCCCGAGCGTTGGGAGCGCATCGTCGCGCTCGCCGTGGATCTGGGCGAGCGACTTCCGCCGGCGCCGGACGCGCGCGCCCTCGAAGCATTCCTCGAGGCGCAACGCCTTGCGGACCCCGGGCGCTTCCCCGACCTCTCGCTCTCGGTGGTGAAGCTCCTCGGCTCGGGCGAGTACGTCCTCGATCCCCCGGGCGGCACGGCCGACGGACACTTCGGGCTCGCCGTGCGGGACTACACGCACTCGACCGCACCCAACCGGCGATTCCCCGACCTCATCACGCAGCGCCTCCTCAAGGCGGCGCTCACTGGCGGGCCGGCGCCGTACAGCGACGCGGAACTCGCCGCGCTGGCGCGCCACTGCACCGAGGCGGAGGACAACGCCGCGAAGGTCGAGCGCCAGGTGCGGAAGTCCGCGGCGGCGCTCTTCCTCGCGTCGCGCATCGGCGAGCGGTTCGACGCGATCGTCACGGGGGCCGGCGTCAAGGGCACGTGGGTGCGCGTGCTCCGGCCGCATGTCGAAGGCAAGGTCGTGCGCGGTGTCGAAGGGCTCGACGTCGGCGATCGGGTGCGCGTCGAGCTGGTGCGTACGGACGTCGAGCGGGGTTTCATCGACTTCGCGCGCGCCGCGTGATGCGCGATCGCCCGGGCGCGACGCCCGTCGGTCGATCGAAGGAGGCACCGGTGAGACACCCACGCCCCGCCGGCACAAACGTGGTGCTCGTCCTGATCGCGCTGGGCGCCCTCGCGCGCCCGTCCCTCGCCGCGGCGACCTGCACGCGGTCGGCCGCCCTCGACGCCCCGACGACCCTCGTTCTGTCGGGCGGCGGCGTCAAGG
>WNEQ01002014.1_pt1 | contig 10678 bp, 10 predicted proteins | sample 5399971 | NCBI WGS metagenome assembly WNEQ01 (sample SAMN13153330, study PRJNA577476) | soil metagenome | isolation source: 20 cm grassland meadow soil 2 days after 1st rain plot 5 | place: USA:California | collected 2015-09-18
CAGAATCTTCTGACCTATCTTGAATCTCTCGGAAAGTGTCGTGATTATGTGAAGCCAATTTAGCCACGACCCCAAGAGGCCAATCAGTTACGGTCGCAACTCCACATTACTGGGTTCGCACCATTATTTCGGAGTCCCGCCGATGATGCCGACCGCCTGCGCGGTCCAGAGTTGATCAATCAGCCATGGCGTCGTGGAAGCGGCGGACGCACACAGCTCGCAGGGCCGCACAACGGGAAACGGCGCCGGAGGGACCGGGGCGGTCACAACAAGGCCTCCGCGCAATCACGAATGGCGGCTTCAGCAACCGTGGCATCCACGAGATGCCATGGACCATTGGTTTCGACCTCAATTGGAATCCCAACGGATCATGGAATACATCTGCCGGAGAACAACCTCTGGCTCCAGCGGCGGCAGAAGCAGGCCCGGTAGGAGAAATCGGCACAACTTCAGGTTTCCCTTGATTCGACCGGCGCGCCGGCTTAATTGCGAATTGCCACAAGTCCACAAATTTGTTAGTAATCCTAACGGGCCAAATAGCACCAGGCCCGATCGATTCTCTTTTCCAAAAACAAAAAATTCAAAAATCGGCAGGAAGCCTAACAAAACTGTGAGGTACCGACATGATGAAGAAAATTGCGCTTACGCTGCTGTTGATCGGTTCCATAGCCGGCAGTGTCTTCGCGGCGAACTGTAGGGATCTTCCGAGTAACTCTCAATTGAGAGCTGCCATGCTCGCTTCCGCATCCCCCACAGCAGGCGGTTTGTTTGGTGGAGCCAGAATGTGGGGCGCTGTCGTCAATCGCGATGGCGAAATCTGCGGTTTCGTAACGACGACGGGCGATCCAACTCAGGTATGGCCTGGCAGTCAGGCGATTGCAAAAGCGAAAGCGTATGCGGCCAATGCGTTCAGTTTGGACACGCTTGCATTATCAACGGCCAACCTTTACACGTTTACGCAACCGGGGCATTCCCTCTGGAGTCTCGGCCAATCCAATCTCTGGAATCCTGCGTTCACTGCTCCTACGGGAGGACAGGGCGGCGGCGACCAGCAGATCGCCGGTGGTTTGATCTTTTTCGGTGGCGGCGTGGGGCTATACAAGGGTGGCAAGATCGTTGGCGGCTTAGGCATCAGTGGCGACACTTCATGCACCGATCATGAAATCGCCAAGAGAACCCGCAACAATCTCGGGATGAATCCTCCGGGTGGCGCGACTGCCGATGACATCGTTTATAGCCCTCCGGATCCGCCGTCTGTATTTGCGCATCCTCAGTGCCTGAACACCTGGAGAAATGGCGTTCAGCTCGGGAACGAAAAACCAGAGTCGTATCCGCCCGCTCCGTAAGATCGGCACCGGGCGCAAATGCCACGGCACATGCGCCCGATGTTTCCCCGTTCGGTGTTAATCGCCATTATGTGACGTCGCCACAGTCCGGAAAACCCCGCAAATGGCCGCCGGATACTGGCGGCATCGCGTTTGAAAAGCTGGTTGACAGGTGTCAGCTGCAATCATCAACACCGGCGATCCGCCATCCGAACCCCACCCCGTTTATAATTCCTACGTTCAAACGGATTTCAAGAAGCTTCCGATGCGGGTAGAATCCGTAACCTGCTCGGTGCGCTGAAGCATTTAAAAGGAGATCTATGAAGAAACAATTTGTGCTGACCGGTTTAGGTCTTTCAGGAATTCTAGTGGGCGTTCTGATCGTCGGCTTGGCCGCTGGATTCGCGGTCCAGAGCGGGCAACGCGGCCCGGCGACTCCAGCCGCGCCGTGCGGTCCTAATATCCCGGGCGATTTGGGAATAAACGCCGCGAAGAATTCGCGCTGTTTTGAGCTGCGGATGTATACGGTCGATACCAGCAAGAGCCGTATCAACGATCTGCACAAACGGTTTCGCGACGGCGAAGTCGATATATTCAAGAAGAACGGCATGGAGGTTCTTGGCGCATGGCAAAGCCTCGATGATCCCAACACACTGGTCTACTTGCTTGCACATAAGGACCGCGCAGCCCGAGATGCCTCCTGGGCCGCCTTCCAAGCGGACCCTAAGTGGATTGAATTGCGGACGAAGTATCCCGTAACCCTGACTCCCAAAATCTTCATGATGAGCGCGGCCGACTATTCGCCGCTGAAGTGAAATCTCATCCTGCCGGTAGCTCTCAGAGTGTAAAGAGTTGTTAAACTCTCGTGCGTTGTGGCTCTTCTTCGACGGATTATCTCTATAATGCGTCCATGAGCCGATTCACAGATCGCTTAGTGCCTTCGTTGCTGCTCATTTTGTTCTTGCTGGCCACCGTGTTTGCTAAAGCCGCGGATCGACAGCGCCTTGCTCCATACGGCACGTTCATAGCGACGACCGGCCGCATTATGATGATCGATCTGAAGAACAAAACGTTAAGAGTGCGCGCATCGGATGATCAGTTCACTCAGAATTTCTTGCTGGCGAAACAAAGCGATACATCTCCGGTAATCACTTTCCCGGGCGGCGCGACGATCCGCTTCCCTCAGCGCACGGGAAGGCGTCCTTCCCCGGCCGGCAGTACAACACCGAACCTGAACCAGTACACGGTCGTGATCACCAGCAAGACTGTGATTCAGGACGGGGCTGAACCGATGCGCCTCGAAGACTTCACCATCGGCGAGACTATCTCTATACACGGCTGGTACGCCGGCAATACCCTGACCGCGTCGAGAATGGCAAAGTGGTCTTAGGCCGCGCATTCGCTCGAAATCCGTTGACGCAGCTTCCCGCCCAACAGATCACGCTCTGATAGGAGCTACAGCCCGCGTCTTGAGGCTGCGCCCTGCTGCGCTTGCGCTTCGCGCGGGCTCGTGCTGCGGGCGGCTGCCGGGGGCCCATTTTACAAAGGGCCCGATGCTTCCATTCGGGAAAGACTGGGTGTACATTGGGTTCCGGCGGATAGACCCAAATCGGGAGTGGAGATTCTGAATCTTGGTTCAACGGGCGGAATGGTTCTGCCTCGGCTCGTTGAGGAAGGGAACTTGTTATGGCGCGAATCTCGCTGAAAGTGAATGGAAGGTCGCGAGTCGTGGATACAGACCCCAGCACTCCGCTGCTGTACGTGTTGCGCGACGACCTGGGGTTGAATGGGCCAAAGTTTGGCTGCGGTCTTTCTCAATGCGGCTGTTGCACGGTAATGCTGGAGGGCAACGCGGTGCGCTCTTGCAGCATCGCGGTGAGCAATGCTCAAAACCGGAACATTACCACGCTGGAAGGTTTGGGCAGCGTAGCCCGTCCTCACCGGCTCCAGAAGGCGTTCATTGAAGAGCAGGCGGCGCAGTGCGGCTACTGTATGAACGGCATGATCATGAATGCCAAAGCGCTGCTCGACAAAAACCCCCATCCAACGGAGGCGGAGATCCGGCGCGCTCTGGACGGCATCCTATGCCGCTGCGGAAGCCACCTGCGGGTCATCCGCGCTATCCAACGGGCTGCGGTCTAGGAGGTGCAACATGAAAAGACGACAGGTTTCCCGCAGAGGATTTCTTAAGAGCACGGGCGGGCTGGTTGTCAGCTTCAGTTTTTCGGCACCCATCTCCCAGCTCCTGGCTCAATCGCCAGACCTGCCCGCCGTCGAGCCAGAGGCCACACAGCTCGATTCCTGGCTCGCAGTCGCCCAGGACGGAAGTGTCACGGTCTTCACCAGCAAGGTGGAACTTGGTACCGGCATCGAGACTGCCCTGGCCCAGATTGTGGCCGACGAGCTGGATGTGCCGTTTCAGAAAATCCAAATGGATTGGGGGGACACCGCCAAGTCGGTAGACCAGGGCATGACGGTGGCCAGCCGGACGCTCGAGCGAGCCGGACCACAATTGCGCCAGGCCGCGGCGGCCGCGCGCCAGCAGCTTCTGAAACTGGCCGCAGCAAAACTGGAGGCTTCTGCGGAACAGCTTACCGTGCGCGATGGTGTCGTAAGCGTCGCCGGCAACCAGGCCAAGAAAGTCTCCTACGGCGATCTCATCGGTGGCAAGCGCTTCAACCTGAAAATCATCGCCACGGGTGAAGGCTGGGATATGAAAGTGGCTCCCGAAGCGCGCGCCAAGGATCCCAAGGAGTACAAAATCGTGGGCACTTCCGTGCCGCGCATCGACCTGCCGCCGAAATTCACGGGAGAGTACACGTATATCCAGGACGTCCGGATCCCCGGCATGCTCCACGGCCGCGTGGTTCGCCCGGCCGTAGTGAATTCCAAACCATCAAGTATTGACGAAAGCTCCATCCGGCACCTTGCCGGCGTAGTCAAGGTGGTGCAGCAGGAAAACTTCGTCGGCGTGGTGGCCGAGACTGAATGGGCCGCGATCCAGGCCGCAAGAGCTTTGAAAGTGACCTGGTCGCCTCCGGCGGAGAAACTTCCCGCGAATAAAGACGAGCTGGATGCGTACCTCAAGACTACCAAGAGCGTCATTGACATGAATCCGGTGAAGAAGGGCAACGTGGACGAGGCGCTTTCCAGCGCGAGCAGGACTTTTCAAGCCACCTACCGTTGGCCCTTCCAGTTGCACGGCATGCTCGGCCCCTCCTGTGCCGTGGCGGATGTCCGGGCCGACCGCGCCACCGTCTGGACCGGGACCCAAGCTCCGTTTATGACGCGGGACAAGTTGGCGACTCTTTTGGGACTGCCCAAAAAGAACGTTCGCGTCATCCATAAGGAGGCCGCCGGCTGCTACGGACGCCTGGAACCCGACGACGTGCCGGAGGACGCGGCGCTGATGTCCCGCGCCGTGGGCAGACCCGTCCGCGTTCAATGGATGCGGGAAGATGAGCACGGGTGGTCACCCAAAGGGCCACCGCATCTCATTTCGGTCCGAGCCGGCGTGGATAGTCAGGGCAAAGTCATTGTGTGGGATTACCTGGACCGCAGCTTCCCGTGGACCGATGCCAGGGGCGTCCTGCTTGCTTCCCGGCAAGTGGGCCTCAAGCCGACGGACCCAGGGTTTCCCAATGGAGCTACTTCGGCGGGCGAGGTGTATCAGTTCGCGAACCAAAAGATCGCCGCTCAAAACCTGCCCTGGCAGACGGCGGGGCCTATCCCGCTGCGTACTTGTAACCTGCGCTCGCCGGGACAGCCGGCACGCTGCTTCGCCAGCGAAGGCTTCATGGACGAACTGGCCTCGGCTTTGGGCGTGGATGCGGTTGAGTTCCGGCTGCGGTATCTGGGTGAAAACAAGCGGCTGCGGGAAGTCCTCGTGGCGGCAGCTCAAAAGGCCGGCTGGAAGGAACGTCCTTCCCCCGCGCCTTCCTCTGCCGGCCCCAAGCTTGCCGGCCGAGGCATTGCGATTACAGACCGCGCCGGCGCCATGGTTGCCGCCGTCGCCGAAGTTGAAGTGGACAAACCGACGGGTAAGATTGCAGTCAAGCGCATCACCATCGCGCACGACTGCGGCAGGATCGTCAACCCCGATGGAGTAAAAAACCAGATTGATGGGAACGTGATTCAAGGAGTGAGTCGCACGTTATTGGAGGAAGTTCAGTTCGATGCCACCAGCGTGAAGAGTCTGGACTGGAAGAGCTACCCGATTATCAGCTTCCAGAACATCCCTTCAATCGAAATCGTGCTGATCAATCGGCCGGAGATGGAGGCACTTGGCGCGGGCGAACCGTCCATCGTGCCGGTGCCGGCGGCAATAGCCAATGCCGTTTTCGACGCCACGGGAGTGCGCTTCCGGGAGGTTCCTCTCACGCCGGAGCGAGTCCTGAGCGCTCTGAAAAGCGGCCCCGCTCTGAACCAGCGCGCCCGATCTTAGGACGAGATCGCGAGGCAGGCAAGAGATTGCTACGGAGTGACGGTGACTGTCACGGTCTTGTAGGTAAACAGCGAGCCATCACTGGCGACTGCGCGCAACGTGTAAATGCCCGGCTCCTGGAACCTCACCTCTGTGATCCATTTGCCGTCCGGAGGCGGCTCGGGAATGGTGAAAGGCGGTGACCATGGTGAGTTTGCCCATGCGCGAGTATCGGTCCATGTCTTCATCTGTTCAGGACTGAACCGAACGGCCGAGGCTTTACCTCGGTACACGATCCACGACAACCGCAAACCGGGTCCGCTGGAGGGAACAATCGACGATGGAGGCCTGTAGAGAAGATTGGCGGCATTCGTTTCGGCGGTTGTGGGTACTGCGCGTGGAGCCGATGCCTTCTCCACTTCTTGAACCGGCCGCTCTCCGGGGTGTCGCGGCTGCAGTTTGCCGTCGCGTCTGGCGGGCAGGTTGTCGGGATCGCCGGCCAGGGCCACCAACGGTACCGGCTCACCGGCCTTGACCGTTCTCCGTGCTTCTCCTTCGACGACGAGCTCCGGCGGGATGTTGTACCGAAGCTCGTCGCGCAGACTGCCGCCGTCCCCTCCAACTTCGGTCGAAATCACCTGTTTGTCGATCTGGTAATCGCTCTTGAGCGATGCGTAGGCTTTCTCGGTTCTGCCGTGGGTCGTGAGGGTCCAGATCAGCTCTTTATTGCCGAAATCCTGGGGCAAGCGGATCGTGAACAGGAATGGGTTCCGCCGCGGATAAAAGTGCGTGGGTTGTCCTTGATCCGGCCCTCCGGGTTCGATGTTGTTGTCCGGCCCCACAGGAATATCGAACTCCTCCAGCCAGTTCGTATTCATGTAGCCGAAATACAATGTGAAGGAGCCATCCTCGTTCGGCATCCAGCCTTCGTATGCCGGCGAGACGCTCTGTCCTTTCGAGTATGTGAACCTGGTCTGAGCGCCCGCAGATTGCAACAAGAGGAGAGCGGTCAGCGAGACAAGCGCGACCGGAGCAACCCATCTCAACACGACAATCGGGCCACGAATCATCATCGGGTCTTATTGTCCGCCCGCGGGCTGCGCTGCGGGCGCCGGCGGCACAGGAGGCGCCCAGCACAGAGGACAACCGATATCGTAATCGTTCCGGCTCTTCATCTTCGCTCGCCGCTTCGCCATTTCCGCCTGAAACTGTTCCTCCGTGAGCGCGACGGAGTACCCAAGGTCGATGAACATGTTCGCGATCGAGCGCCGGCCACCACCGGCCCAGTTTCTTGGATCGGCAGGGTTCTTATTATTAGCGGTAGTGTCGAGGAAACCCATGAGATGAACAATGGTGCCTTTCGGCAGAAGCGGCGCCGCATCGTCCTCGTATACGTATTGCTTTACCCAGTTGTGGTCGTAGCCGACGCAATTCAGCGTCTGGATGTTGTGGCCCCAGATCGCTTCCAGACACATCCGCACGCCAGGAGCGTGCAAATGGGGCTCGAATGCAATGATCTTGGTGTTCTCCGTCAGCGTGGCGTAAGCATGAAGCTCTTGCTTCGCCTGATTCGGCTTCACGTCGATATCGATGCCGTTGCCCAAACGCAGGGTCGAACGGCGGAAGAGCGGTTTGTAGCCCTTGGGGAAGAACTTGAAGCCGAATTCAAGATGCGCCTTCGTTTCCCGTCCATTCGGGTGAATGTGACCGGCGGTCAGAGACAGCGACGAATTGGCGGCCAGCAGCCTGCCGGCTTCGGGCGGGAAGATATCTGCGTTGCGTCCAACCTCATGAATGGGCCATGTTGTCGCGGTTTCTTCGGCGCTCGCTGAATCGCGCTGGCCCGGCACGATGCTGGAATACGTCATGTGATGGAACGCATAGCGTCCGCCGACTGTCTTGATCGTGCCGCCTTTTGGAATGTCATTGACTTCGCGGACCTCCACAGCCGAGACGTAACGGTCCTCGGTCAGGCCCGTTGGAATGAGCCCGACGTCTCCCCACCAATCCGGCCCCGTGGCTGGAACGGTCACCTCTTTCGATTTCAGCACCAAGTCCGGTTCGCCGATCGTCCAATTGTCCGAGTCGTCGAAGTTGAGGGACGCCGGCATGTCGGCCGGATTGCCGCGTGACGCTCCGCTGTCCGCCCACTTTACGATCTTTGCAGTCTCCTCGTCACTCAATGACGGGTCGTTCTTGAATTTCTGAATGCCGATGTCTTTTTCCACGAACCAGGGCGGCATGACGCCGGCCTTCGGACCTAGGCTCGTCCGCATCTTCATCTCTCGGGCCCACGGTCTGACCTGTTCGTACGTGACCAGCGGCATCGGAGCAACGCCGTCCGGCCGATGACACGGCTGGCAGCTCCGCTGCAGGATCGGCGCAATATCCTTCGTGAAAGTGATGTCGCCTGGAGACGCCCCCGACTGCCCCCGAATGGCGGCTGGTGTGAAGAAACCCGCAAAAACCGGAACGAGCCACACGAGGCGAAGCGCAGAGGCGCGAGCCCCCAACGGACCTCCGACGTTCATTCACATACCTCCCTGAATCATGGGTATTTCATAGGAACGTTACTCTGAAGGGGCCGAGTATTCAAGCATTCTCAGACACCCGACGAATCCTCGAAAGTTATCCCAGATATCCAAGAAACCTCTGTAAGAAATATTGTCCGTCTCTCAATATTCTAGCGGCCGCTTGTCGCCAAAATGTCTTTTACAGGAGGGTCCGAATGCGCCAGTTGATCGCAATCGTTCTATGCGTCCTGCTTCCGTCTGCTGTTCTTACCCAGACTCAAACTTCAGCGGTGAAGAACAGTTTTCAGGAGGTGACATCGCACCTCGATTCCGGCGGCAATCTCTACCTTTATCTCAGTACGGAAGAATGGTTGAGTGGCCTTTCTGCTCAGATCGCCCAGTTTCGAAATATTCTCGATGCGATACCCGATACCTCCGCAGCCGATAAGCAAAATGCAACCCTCACCTTTAGCCTCATAGCGAATCTTGTCAAACAAAGCGGCATCGAGGAGATCAGTGGTTTTGGTATGAGTTCAATTGCGGTAGAAAAGGGCCTTTATCACGGCAAGGCGATACTGCATCACTACCGCGGCAATAATACCGGTTATCTCTGGTCGGTCTTTGGCAGACAGCCCCATACGCTGGACGGCCTCGATCTGCTGCCCGCCAACACTGCCTTTGCTTGGTTCTCCGATTTGGATCTCTCTTTACTCTGGTCCGTCGTCAACAAGGAAGTCGAACAATCGGGAATTCCAGATGCACATCGGGCACTGCAGGCATTCCGCGATCAGTTCGCAGCAATGACCGGCGGGAGTCTTGAAAAGACGTTGGCCTCGCTTGGAGGCGAATGTGGGCTCGTGTTTACGTTGGATGAAGGCGGAGCGAGCAATGCGTTCTTTCCCGGAACGACGATGCAAATACCGCAAGCCGGTCTCATGCTGGCATGCAAGGTCAAAGATGACACGATCTTCGACTTTGTCGATGCAACGTTGATGACCAATCCGCAGGTGATTCGAACGAATCGTGGCGGTCTCAGGATGCGGACAATGCCTCCGCCAGGCCCGACGCCTATCACACTAAGGCTGTCCATTGCCCGAAGCGGCGACTATTTCTTTGTCGCCTCCAACGACGCGCTGATCGAAGCAGCGGTCGAGGTGAAGGCCGGGACGCGAATGGGACTGAAATCCACGGATGAATTCCAGAAGTTGTCCCGGCGCGTTCCGGAACAGGGGAACTCGTTTACGTTCCGAAGCCGGAGAATCGCGGAGACGATGGCGGGCCTCCAGTCGCGTCTCTTGGCAAACAGTCCTGCAGCGAGCAATCTGGGTCAGACACAGTTGCTCACAAATTTCTTCGGCGCGCCAGGAACAACGGGCACCTATAGTGTCGGCGCCAATACTGACGAGGGTTTTCTCTTCACCGGCAACGGCGGCCAAAACCCTGCGGCGACGCTCTTCCTGCTGCCGGGCATGGCTGTGACGCTGATTGTCGCAACGATTGCGATCCCCAATTTATTGCGGTCGCGGCAAGGGGCTAAATAAAGCTTCGGCAGTTGCGAATCTCAGGACGCGTAAAATGGAGTGGATGACGTCAAATCCATTTGACGTTCGCACCGCAGTGGTTTTAGGCTGCTACCACCGATGGCGTGAAAGGAGTTTTTGCAATGAAGAGAGCATGCTTCGCGACAATCATCCTCTTGGTTTTCGCGACAACATTGTCGGCGGAAAAGAAGGACGTAACGATTACGGCGGCCGATGGCTTCGCCTTGAAAGGGACGCTGTATTCAGCCGGAAAGATCGGACCGGGGATTCTCTTGCTGCACCAATGCAATGCGGACCGTCAGATCTACGACACTCTGGGAACCATGCTAAGTGCGGCTGGTTACAACGCTCTCACGCTGGACTTTCGCGGTTTTGGAGGCAGCAAGAACGCTCAGTTCCCGGATCTTGCCTCGGCGCGGGACAAAATGCCGGGCGATGTTGACGCGGCGTTCCAGTTCCTGACAACGCAGGGTCTCGTGAACAAAACCGTGTTGGGAGTGATCGGCGGCAGTTGCGGTGTCAATCAGGCGATTCAAGCGGCGCGGCGGCATCCCGAAGTCAAAACGCTCGTGCTGTTGTCGGGCGGAACGGATGGCGACGGCGAAATGTTCATAAAGAATGCCGCCAAGATGCCGATCTTTGGCGCTGCCAGTGAGGAAGACACCAATGCCGCGGCATCGATCAAGAAGATCGTTGGCCTCTCAACAAATCGCGACAGCCAGATTACGATGTTAAAAGGAGCCGGGCACGCCGCCTCGATGTTTGAAAAGGAACCGGACCTCCAGGCCGACATTGTGATTTGGTTCAGGACGAATCTACCGGTTTCCGGCTACGCCGTATTACCGTCGTTGAAATAAGGAGCATGAAGATGGCCAC
>WNEQ01002334.1_pt1 | contig 10677 bp, 10 predicted proteins | sample 5399971 | NCBI WGS metagenome assembly WNEQ01 (sample SAMN13153330, study PRJNA577476) | soil metagenome | isolation source: 20 cm grassland meadow soil 2 days after 1st rain plot 5 | place: USA:California | collected 2015-09-18
GTTCCTCCTGGTGCTGGCCTACGACGGCACCTACTACCGCGGTTGGCAGATCCAGCCCGACGCACGCACCGTGCAGGGCGTCCTCTGCGACGCCGCGCGGCGGCTCGCGGCGGACGCGCGGGTGACCGGGGCGAGCAGCACCGACGCTGGCGTCCACGCCCTCCGCCAGGTCGCCTCGCTGACGCTCTCGCGTGAGCTCACCCCTCGGGTCGTCGTGCGAGCGCTCAACGCGACGCTGCCCCGTGACGTCCGCGTCCGGGAGGCTCGGGAGGCCCGGCACGAGTTCGACGCGCGCCGCGCGGCGCTCGGCAAACGCTACGCCTACCTGATCGACAACGGCGCGGTCCCGAATCCGCTTCTCTCGCGATACGCGTGGCACGTGCCCGGGGCCCTCGACGTCGGGGCGATGCGTCGGGCCCTCGCTCCCCTGCGCGGCCGTCACGACTTCGGCGCGTTCTGCGCGGCGCCGGGACGGGCGAAGGACCCCATGTGCGACGTGCGGGCACTGCACGTCGTGCGGCGCCGGGACCGGGTCGCCGTGCTCCTCTCGGCGGACCGGTTTCTCCATCACATGGCGCGGAACCTCGTCGGCAGCGCGGTCGCCGTCGGTCGCGGCTCCCGGGAGCCCGACTGGCTGCGGGCGGTGTTGGACTCGCGCGACCGGCGCCTCGCGGGAGCGACGGCCCCGGCGCAGGGGCTCACGCTGGTTCGGGTTCTCTATCCGCGCTAGAGGTCTCGCGGAGCCTTGCCAGAAGCGCTACGGGCTTCGGAGAAGCCCGATTGTCTTTGCAAAGGTCCCAGCGATCACCCAGTACCCCACGACATTCGGGTGGATATTCGGGCCGATTGGCGACGGCGGAGGGGCAATCCGAGCGGCGGCACGGGCGTGAAGTTCGTTGTCTGGAACGCCGCCTGAACGTCAGCGACGGGAACCCTGGCGGCGGCGTAGATCTGAGCGAGCACACTGTTGAAGAATGTGGTGAACTGCACCGACTGCTTGGCAAGCGCCTGGCCCGCCGGCCCCTGGAGCCACTCGGCCAGGAAGGGGTCGTAGTAGTTCATCGCCACGATGGGAACGCCGGGGCCCGCCGCCGCCCGGAGCTGCGCGAGGATGTAGGGCAGGTCATGGGAGACCTCCCCGACGCCCTGGTTGATGCACCCCGTGTCGATGCCGCTGAGGCCCACGCACGGGAGCACGTTGTTCGCGCCGATATCGATCGTCACCAGGACGACGAGGTGGGACCGTAAGAAGGCGACCGCCCGATCGAGCTGACTCGTGCCCGCCGGGTAACAGACACCCCCGTGGATCATCGTCGTGGTGGTCTCTCCGGGGCAGCCGAGCTTCGCCAGTTGGAGCCCGGCGACCTCTGCACGGTAGAGCCCATAGAGATCGTCGACGTAACCCTGGTTCGTTACGACGGAATCTCCGCGGGTGTTGGGTTGGACCCCTTGTGCTAAGGAGTCGCCGAGCGCGAGGTAATAGTAGGATGTCCCGCCAGCCGCGGTGGCCGGGAGTGCGCCTGCCAAGACGAGCGTGAGAAATGCGGCGATCACTGGAATGGAGCGCGCGTTCATCGCGGACCTCCTTTTAGCTCTGGTTACGCAAGGCGGTGAATCTTGGAGGGTCGTGGCGACCACGTTCAGCATTTCTAGCGGCTGAAGTTCACTTCGAGGCGCACGGTCGGGAAGCCCATCGAGTGCTGGTCCCACTCGATCGGGATGGGGGTCTTAAGGTCATCCGCCAGGTAGTACGCCACTTGCGTCTGGTCGGTTTTCACAGCCGAGCCCGTGGGGCTGATCGCGAACGGGAGGCGGAAGGTGCCCGTGAAGGGCAGCGAGGAGGTCGTCACGGACACCAGCCGGCCAGTCGCATCCGCCACCCTTGTGATCGTGAAGGTGCCCGAGATCGAGCCGAGGGGGACGCCGTGGACGATCGCGGGCGACAGATCCACGGTGCCCGAAAACTTGCCACTGATGACGGGCAAATCGGGAATGTGCACCGAGCTGTTGCCCGGCGCGTTGATCACGACGTCGAAGATCCCTTGGACGGGCCCGAGGCCCGTCACCGTGGAAACGCTGTCCCAGCCGATCGCGGTGACCGTGCAGCTATTCACTTCCGGGACCGTGACCATGAGGCTTGACGGACAGAGCGGCGTGCCAAGCGTGGCGAATCCGAGAAGCGGTGAGATCGCGCTCCTCATGATCACGAAGGCGCCACCATCGCCATCGCCCTTGGGGCGAAACGTTACTCGCTCGCTGATCTCGTGTAACGTGACACTCGGCGTGCCCGTTTGCGCATCACCGACAGCTGGGAAGGCTAGCAGCGCCGTAGCAAGCGCGACCAAAGTCGCGACGCGGGTCGTCATGTCTCGCTCCCTTTCGCAGATTGTGAGTTCACTCTGCGTTCGATCATCGCCGCGGCCCGCGAGGCCCGTCCATCGTATCTTGGTACTAGACCGGAGGTCCCATGACGTTTCCGGAAAGGACGCCGCGTGAGAGGGGTGCTGGCGCTCCAGATCCGCGTTAGAATCGTGCCCGGGACGTCTCGATGCGGACCTATCTGCGAGTCCGGGCCAATCGCGCCGACGAGGTCAGCGGCGAGGTCGTGCGCGAGCAGCCACTGACGATCTGGGTGAACGGCGAGAAGTTTCTCACGCTCCTCTGCTCGCCGGTCAAGCTCGAGGCGCTCGTCGTCGGCTACCTCTGGATGGAGCGGGTGATCGAGGATCACGCAGAGATCATCCGGCTCGACGTGTCCGCCGTGGACGGGCGCGCCGACGTGACGCTGACCCGGCCCGTGACGTTGCCGACCGAGCGGATCCTGACCTCGGGGTGCGGCGGCGGCATCACGTTCCGTATCGACCACCGGCTGTTTCCCAGGCTCAGCTCGATGCTCCGCGTGGCGCCGGAGACGCTGGCGCTCAGAATGAAGGACCTCTTCGCCGCCGCGATCCACTACCGGGCGTCGCGCGGGATCCACGGCGCGGCGCTGTCCGACGCGGAGCGGCTCCTCGTCGTTGCCGAGGACGTCGGGCGCCACAACGCGGTGGACAAGGTCAAGGGCGAGGCGCTCCTGCGCGGGATCCCCACCGAGGGCCTGATCCTTTTATCCACCGGCCGCGTCTCCTCGGAGATGCTCCTCAAGGCGGCGCGGATGGGCGTGCCGCTCGTCGCGTCGCGGACGTCGCCCACGGAGATGGCGGTCGCGCTCGCCGAGCAACTCAACGTGACCGTCTGCGGATACGTCCGTGGGGACAGCCTCAACCTCTACGCCGGGAGCGCGCTCCTGCTGGGGGAGGAGGCGATGGCGACGCGTCGCTGACGCGACACGACGGTCGGCGTGGAGCGCTTGTCGTCGGACGAGCTGAGACGGGCCCAGCGTGAGACCCTGGGGGCGCCGAGAATGCGCTACGGCCTCCTCGCGTGGGTCTTGTTCGTCTCGATGGATCTCCTCTACGGTCGCCGGCGGACCCTGTCGAAGTTCAAGGTTCTCGAGGTGATCGCCCGCGTGCCCTACCAGGCGTGGGAGCACGTCGCCTACATCGCGATCACCCACGTGCATCCGCGGCCCGACTTCGCGCGGCGCATCTTCGAGCGCGTCAGGGAAAGCCGGCTCCAGCAGGACAACGAGCAGTGGCATCTGCTGCTCCTGGAAGAGCTCACCGATCGCCTCGGGGTCCGCGAGGGCTTCGTCCGGTACCGGGTCGTCCCGCAGATCATGGCGTTCGTGTACTACCACATCGCCTGGCTGCTGTACGTGATCCGACCCCGCTGGAGCTACCTTCTGAACGCCTGGTTCGAGGACCACGCCGAGCACGAGTACATGCAGTACGTCGCGGAGAGCCCCGCGCTCGAGGCCGAGCCGTTCGAGTCCATCTTCGCCGACGACTACGGGCGCTTCGCGTCGATCGCCGACCTCTTCCGTCAGATCGGCTACGATGAAAGGGTGCACAAGCTCGAGAGCCTCGAGCGCGTCGCGACCGCCCGCTTCCGGTGAGACTCCCGTGAGCGACGACGGCTCCCTCGACGCCAAGTACCAGCGCCTCCGGCGCGGCCTCCGGTCGCGGCGGCGCGACGACCATGCGCTCGATCTGTTCAGGCGGATCGAGACGAGCCTCGCCGACATCCGCGCGGTCGACCGGATGCTCCTCGAGCTCGGCCGGTGCTACAACCCGCTTACGAACGGGCCGATCGTGGACCTGGCCACCCGCCGGGCGATCGTCGAGTCCCTCGAGGCCGGCCGGCGTGACGAGGCTCGGGCGCTCCTCGGCGCCTGCGTGGCTCGTTACGCACCGCCCGAACCACCCCCGAGGGCGTCGTCGCCGGCCCAGCCGGGGGAGCTGCCGCTGCCCGGCGAGCCACATTAGACGCGGTGCGGCTTGACGGGTGGTCGGGCCATGCCTAGGATGCCCGCGATTTCTTCGCCCAACTCCTGTCCAGGAGGTTTCAGGCGATGACACAAAGCCTCACCGAGCAGATACAGAGGTCCCGTCTCGTGGTCGTCGAGGTCAAGGGTGCCGAGGGCCGACTGCGCGTCAGGGGTGAGGCCGACGTGTGCACCGAGCTCTCGTGTGCGGCCGAGACCCTCGTGGTCACGGATGAGGACACGAAGGCGGGTCTCGACACGCTGCACCCCGGGGACATCATCAAGGTCGAACCGGCGGACGGACGTCCCGACAGGATCGTCGTGCTGCGCCGGGCGTGGGATGAAATCGCGAGTCCTGAGGTCTAGGGGCGCGTCGGGGACCCTGTCCGATCTGGCTCTCCAATCCTGCCTGCGTAGAGGAGTGTCGCTATGAGTCTGTCGCGACGCGACTTCCTGAGATACGGCATGGCCGCGGCCTCAAGCGCGGCCGCCTCCGGGACCATCGATCTAAGCCCCGTGGAGGCGGCTGCGACGTCCCTCAGGATCAAGGAAGCCAAGGCGTTTCCGGGCGTGTGCCCGTATTGCGCGGTCGGCTGCGCCCAGCTCATCTACGTCAAGGACGGCAAGATCGTCGACATCGAGGGTGACCCCGACGCGCCCCACACCGAGGGCGCGCTCTGTCCGAAGGGCTCGTCCACGTACCAGCTGTCACTGAACGAGCGGCGGATCACCAGGTGCCTCTACCGCGCGCCTGGCGCGACCACGTGGGACGAGAAGCCGCTCGACTGGATGATGGCCGAGATCGCCCAGCGCGTGAAGAAGACGCGTGACGCGACCTTCGTCGAGAAGGTCCGGGTCGGCGCGCGGGACGTCACCGTGAACCGGTGCGAGGGCATCGCCTGGCTCGGGTCGTCGGTGCTCGACAACGAGGAGAACTACCTGATCGCCAAGCTCTCACGGGGCCTGGGGCTCGTGAACTTGGAGAACTCCGCGCGTCTCTGTCACTCGGCCACGGTGCCAGCCCTCGGCGCGACCTTCGGTCGCGGGGCGATGACGACCAACCTCATCGACGTCCAGCACGCGGACGTGATCATGCCGACCTCCAACTGGGCCGAGTGTCACCCGGTCAGCTACAAGTGGGTGATGAAGGCCAAGGAGCGCGGCGCGAAGATCATCCACGTCGACCCGCGCTTCACCCGGACGTCGGCGACGGCGGACATCTGGGTGCCGATCCGGTCGGGCACCAACATCGTGTTCTTCGGCGGCCTGATCCGCTATGCGATCGAGAGCAAGAAGTACTTCCACGATTACGTCGTGGCCTACACGAACGCTTCCCTGTTGCTCGATCCCCAGTTCAAGACCCCGACGGATCTGGACGGGCTCTTTAGCGGATTCAACCCCGCGATCCGGAGCTACGACCAGTCCACGTGGAAGTTCGAACTGGACGCCGACGGCTATCCGAGGAAGGACCCGACGCTGCGCGACCCAAACTGCGTGTTCCAGCGCCTCCGTCAGCACTACAGCCGCTACACCCCGGAGATGGTCGAACGCGTGTGCGGCATCCCGAAGGAGCTGTTCCTCAAGGTCGCCGACATCTACTGCTCGGCCTCGGGACCCGACAAGACGGCGACGGCCTCGTACGCGCTGCAGCTCAACCAGTCGACGAACGGCGTGCAGCAGATCCGCGCCCTCTGCATGCTGCAGCTCATCCTGGGGAACGTCGGGCGCCCCGGTGGCGGGGTCGTCGCGCTCCGCGGCCACTCGAACGTCCAGGGGGCCACCGACTTCGGAACGCTCTACCACATGTTGCCCGGCTATCCCGCCGAGCCACTGCAGGGGCCGCACCCGACGCTCACCGACTACCTGGAGAAGACGACGCCGAAAGGCGGGTACTGGGTCAACAACCCGAAGTTCGTCGTCAGTCTGCTGAAGGCGTGGTGGGGACCGGCGGCGACGAAGGAGAACGACTACGCCTACGACTATCTCCCGAAGCGCGAGAAGGCGGACGCGTATTCTCACCAGCACTTCACGATCGGGATGCTCCAGAAGAAGGTGAAGGGCTTCATCTGCATGGGTCAGAACCCCGCGGTGGATAGCCCGAACGCCAAGATGGTCCGGCAGGGGCTGCGGAACCTCGAGTGGATGGTGGTCGTCGACCTCTTCGAGACCGAGACCGCCAGTGCGTGGAAGGAGCCGGGGATCGATCCGACGTCCTCGCAGGTCGAGGTCTTTTACATCCCGGGCGCGCCGGCCGCCGAGAAGGACGGCTCGATCACCAACACGATGCGGATGGCCCAGTGGCACGTGAAGGCCGTCGAGCCGCCCGGCGAGGCGCGCTCCGACGCGGCGTTCATCGTGGACCTCGGCAATCGCGTCAAGGCGCTCTACGCGGCGTCCAAGGCCAAGAAGGACCGACCCGTCCTCGACCTCGTCTGGGACTACCAGCCCCAGGGGCCCAAGCGGGAGCCCACCATGGAGCTGGTCCTGAAGGAGTGCAACGGCTACGCGACGGAGGACATCACCGACAAGGACGGCGCGTCCCTGTATAAGAAGGCCGAGCCGCTCAAGACGTTCGGCCACCTCCGGGACGACGGGTCCACCGCCTGCGGCAACTGGATCTATGGGGGCATCTATCCGGAAGAGGGAAAGAACCTGGCGCTGCGTCGTGAGAAGGCGAAGGCCGGGGACTATCTCGCCCACGGGTGGGGCTTCGTGTGGCCGGCGAACCGGCGGATCATCTACAATCGCGCCTCGGCCGATCCCTCGGGCAAGCCGTGGAGCGAGAAGAAGAAGCTCATCTGGTGGGACGCCGAGCAGAAGAAGTGGGTCGGCAACGACGTGCCCGACTTCCCGGGGACGATGGCGCCGGACGCCCCGCGGGCGAAGGACGGCCCGTTCAAGGGGGTCAGCGGGACGGACGCCTTCATCATGAACCCGCACGGCCTCGGCCAGTTCTTCGCGTCGATCGTGGACGGCCCGTTCCCCGAGCACTACGAGCCGTTCGAGTCGCCGACACACAATCTCCTGTCGAAGGTCCAGAACAACCCCGTGGCCAAGGTCTACAACGTCGGGGACCTGAACAAGCTCGGCACGCCCGACCGGTACCCCTACATCCTGACCACCTACCGGCTCACCGAGCACCACGCGGCCGGTATGTCGCGGCACGTGCCGTGGCTCTCCGAGCTCTTCTACGGGCACTTCGCGGAGATCGGGCCCGAGATGGCCAAGGAGCTCGGAATCCAGAACGGTGACATGGTCACCGTCGAGACGCCCCGCGCGAAGATCAGGGTGCGCGCGCTCGTCACCGAGCGGATCAAGCCGTTCATGATCAACGACAAGAAGGTCTACCAGGTGGGCATCCCGTGGCACTGGGGCTATCAGGGCGTCATGAAGTCCGCGCGGGGTGACATCACGAACGACCTGGTCGCCAGCCTCGGCGACCCGACCACGTTCATCCAGGAGTCGAAAGCCCTCCTCTGCAACGTCAGGAAGGAGGCGTAGCGATGGCACGCACGCTCGCGATGTTCACGGATGTCTCGCTGTGCATCGGGTGCCGCGCCTGCCAGGTCGCTTGCAAGCAGTGGAACCAGCTCGCGCCCGAGGAGCCGGAGTGGACGGGAACGTACCAGAACCATCACCACTTCACGGACAAGAGCTACCGGCTCGTGCGGTTCTTCGAGGAGACCGACGACAAGGGACAGATCAAGCAGTGGCACATGATGTCCGATGTGTGCAAACACTGCGCCCAGGCCGGCTGTCTCGAGGCGTGCCCGACGGGCGCGATCTATCGGACCGAGTACGGGACCGTCAACATCAACCAGGACATCTGCAACGGCTGCCGGTACTGCGTCTCCGCGTGTCCGTTCGGCGTCGTCGCGTTCAACCACGACACCGGCACCGCGACGAAGTGCACGTTCTGCAACGACCGGATCCACAACGGCCTCGGACCGGCCTGCGCCAAGGCGTGCCCGACCCAGTCGATCAAGTTCGGCTTCCGCGACGATCTGGCGGTCGTCGCCAAGAAGCGGATCGACGAGCTCAAGACGCTCGGCTACAAGGACGCCCAGCTCTACGGCGAGGACTCGAGCGGTGACCTGGGCGGTCTCAACGCGTTCTTCCTGCTCCTCGGCAAGCCGTCGGTCTACGGGCTGCCGGAGAAGCCCAAGCTCCCCCAGCGCAACGTCGTCGTCGACTCGCTCCTGTCGATCGGATCCGCCCTGGTCGTCGCGCTGGGCGGGCTGGTCGCCTTCAGGGGACGGGGCGGACAGGGGGGCGCGTAACATGGAGCCCGGTCTCCTCAAGAGCGCGGACTGGCCGGCGCTGATCGATGTCTACTTCTTCCTCGGTGGGATCGCCGGTGGGGCCTTCGTGATCGCCACGATCGCCAATCTCCTCGACGGCGAACGGTATCGGGACGTCGTCCGGATCGGGTATTACATCGCCTTTCTTGCGGTGACCCCCGGGCCGATCCTCTTGACCGTGGACCTCGGCGTCCCGACGCGCTTCCTCCACATGCTGATGGTGTCCAAGCCGTCGCTCGCCATCGGCATGGACGCCGTCACCGTCGGCCCGTTCCACCTCAAGCCCTTCTCCCCCATGAACGCGGGCGCGTGGGCGTTGCTGGGATTCAGCCTCTTCGCGTTCCTGGCGGCGCTGGACGTCTTCCTCGAGCACCGGGGAGGCCGGAGCATGCGGACGCTCCGCGTCGTCGTCGGCGTGATCGGCGGGTTCTTTGCGTTCTTCCTCGCCGCCTACCCCGGGGTCCTCCTCGGCGCCACGGCCCGACCGCTGTTCGTCGGTGCCCACTGGCTGGGCGCCCTGTTCCTCGCGGTCGGCGCCTCGACGGGCGGCGCGGCGATCGCGCTCGTCCTGAGCGTGCTCGGCGGCCAGCGAGGCGATGCGCTCGCCCGGCTCATGCGGTTCACCGCGTTCGCGTTGATCGTCCAACTCGCCGCGCTGGCGCTGTTCGTGCTGACGGTCTCCACGACGGGTTCCGCCGGGATCGCCCGGGCGCTGGCACAGCTCATCGCTGGATCGTATGGCGTCCCGTTCTGGCTCGGGGCCGTCGTCATCGGGATCGTGGTGCCGTTGGCGCTCCAGTTCGCGGGCGTCGTCCGGAAGACGGCACCGGCCATCACGGCGCTCATGTCCCTTCTCATCCTGGTGGGTGGGTTCGCCGTCAAGTACGTGATCATCGCCGCCGGTCAGGCGACCTGAGCTCCTACTCGAAGCTGCTCGAGGAGTGGCGCGACCTCCTGGCGCGCCGGCCGACTTTCCGCGAGCCGTTGTCGGCGTACCTCCCGGTGCTGGACGCCTGGGCACGGTGGCCGGCGGAGCGGGTGACGCCGCTCACCTGGACGGCCGCCGAATGCGACGAGCGCTGGCGGCGAGGGGTTCCACTGGTCTCTGAGGCATTACCTGCCATCATCCCGCAAGATATAGAGGATCTCCTTGGGTCGTCTCTCGGATTTCTGGCGGCGGTCGGTGAGGCCGAGGAGGCATTGGGGAGGCTCGCCGCGGCGTGGGACCGAGGCGAGATCGGTCCAGCTGCGTTGCTTCCGGCGCCGGGGCGCATCGGGCTTGCATCGCTGCCGGCGGACCTCGGTGTTCGTGCCGAGTCGGTAAGCTTCCTGGCGTGCGGCGCACTACGTCCGGCCCTCGATCGGTACTTCGCCGGATGCCGGATCCATCTCACCGAGAGGACGTGGGATCTCGGCGTCTGTCCCTTCTGCGGCGCGCCGCCGGGGTTCGGTGACCTCACCGACACCGGCCAGCGTCGGCTCGCGTGCCACATGTGCGGTGGGGCCTGGGTCTTTCCTCGCCTGCGTTGCCCGTTCTGCGGTGCGCAGGCCGCGAAGGACCTCGTTCGTCTGGAGGCCGAAGAGAAGGAGGAAGGCTACTTCATCTCCGCGTGCCGGCAGTGCAAGGCGTACGTCAAGGAGCTCGACCGGCGGATCCGCTGGAACGCCGGTCCGGCGCTCGTTGAAGACTGGGGCTCACCACACTTCGACATGGTCGCCCTTCGCGCGGGGTACTGGCGCCCCATCGCCTCACTGATCCAGCTCGCGCGCCGCATCTGACTCGCGGTGGGGCAAATCAGCATCGGAAATGTGGTAAACTCTCGCTGGATTTAACGTTTTTGACGCCATGTACCCAACTCTGCTCGATCTAGCGATTTTCGGCTATATCGCCGCGACGGGGCTATCGCTCGCTTATCTGGTCCAGCGGGAGGAGTGGCTCCATCGCCTTGCCTCCGTGGCGACGATCGCCGGCTGGGTCCTCCACACCGTGGCGCTTCTCGGTGTTGCCTT
>WNEQ01005275.1_pt1 | contig 10671 bp, 5 predicted proteins | sample 5399971 | NCBI WGS metagenome assembly WNEQ01 (sample SAMN13153330, study PRJNA577476) | soil metagenome | isolation source: 20 cm grassland meadow soil 2 days after 1st rain plot 5 | place: USA:California | collected 2015-09-18
GACCCATCGCTGTTCATCCGCAACATCTTCCCAGTCATCGACGCCGGGTTCTGGGCCTGCTGATCTTGATGGAACTCGCCAACCACAGCGTACAGCTTGCCATCAGGCCCGAACTTGATGTAACCACCGTTATGGTAGATCGTGTTCGGCGCGGAGCTGACAACGTCAAACAAGTCAAAAGCGTTGATGCCAGTATTGCCAGCGGCGGTGTAGCGGACGATGCGTCCATGCGTATAGAACCCGGTGTCGCGATATGTGTAGTAGACGTAAACGTACTGGTTTGTCGAAAAGGCCGGGTCGAGTGCTATGCCTAGGAGCCCAGCTTCGCCAACGTGGAATAGATCCGGGACCGTGGCGAAAGGTGTCGCTAGCAGCGTGCCGTTGGATTCGATGATTCGAATGCTGCCCGTGTCTTTCTCCGTAAAGAAAATTCTGCCATCAGGCGCGAAAGAGAGCGAGACCGGAAAATTGACGCCAGCCAGAAAAGTCGACACAGGAGACGACGCGTGCGCCCGAAAAAACATCACAGGACCCAGCGAAAGCGTGATCACGAAGACGATTCGCACATACAATTTCAGAGAGCGTTTAGAACGCAGCGAACAGAGCAACCGTCTATCTCTTTCCAGACCCAGAAAAAGAGTTGAGGCTCAATGCGTTATATACAATCACTCAACGGATTCTTCGAGAGGATCGACATGACTCGTCCCGATTGGCAGAAGAAACGGAAGAAAATGTCCGGCAGAGAAGGCCCAAAGAAAGGAAAGGTACGCTAGAGAATCGGCTCCCAAATCGTAGAATAGAGCGGAAAGTAACCTAATTGGGACAGTAGTATGTGTCACGAAATTGCCCCCCAAGACACGAGGAATCACCTAGGACCAGAGCAGGTCTGAAGACTGAAAACAGCTAGTCGGTAGCAGAGAGAAGAGGAACCTACGTTACAACTCCAGAAGACGCCGCTGCCAAATAGCTCATGCTAGAGTCCTCCCGAACCTTTCTACAGATCGGGCCTTCGCCTTCGCAGCCTCCTCTTCTCGGCTCTTGGCCCGTGCTTCGGTTTCGAGGGAGCGCAAGAGCCTGGTTGAAGCTCGGGCTACTTCATCGACCGCAACGAGAAACGATCGCTAGTTTATCTTCGAAGGCTTGCTGAAGCCGCTGATCTTCCGGACGAACTGGAGCGAAGCAGCCCGAATCTCCTCCTTAGTAGCCGGCGGGTCGAAGTTGAAGAGTACTCTGATGTTTCGGCACAATCTCGAGACCCCAGAGGCCCATTTCCGTATCAGACTTTATTCTCTTTCCTCGTAGCTCTACCCTCTCACCAGAGTAACTCGAAGGAAAAAGCCACCTTGCTCAGCGTACAAAGATCTTTGGCGTGAGTGCAAGAGAACACTACCTTTCATGACTAGAATCAGTTGTATACATGGAACTCATATCCATCCTCGACGCATTCCTAGATCGCCGTCCCATTGCTATTGTTTCATTGAGACGGCCCACAACAAGTGAAGGGGTGAGCAGCCAGAACAGAGGCATAAGCCGAGCTTCTTGCGCATAGGAGGATAGCGAGCTACCCTCTATGATGTATGTTCAACGGCCCTCTCTGATGGAGGCGTGAGAAACATGAACGGCCGTTAGATTCGACGCCTATCAGAACCACTGAGGGCCGTTCCTTTTTTCATACGATAACTAGGCTAGTGTATCGAAAGTTATACTTCGAATATCGCAGTTCGAAAATTTCGATTTTCGAACTTCTCCAATCGCGGAACAATGATCATCTTTCGACCAGCCAGCCCTCATCTTCAATGAAAATTTTCAAACGATCAACAAAGCACACCACAACGATTCTCTTATTGATCCTCGTGGTGACAAGCACTCTATTCATCGCCAGGACAGCATTCCATCCGGCCAACGCAGTCAGCCCCAACATTCCAACATTCACCAACTACGAACTCGCCGACAACCCGTTCGTATCCAGCTTCAGCGTCGGAACAACATGCCCGAACAGTGCCGGTAACCGTCAGAACACTGAGAGCGAGCCAGCACAGTAGCACACAAAACGGACTAATCTTAACCGTTGCGGAATCTACTTAGTAATAATTACCGCCACCTTCTTCAGACGAGATCACGGAGACTCAGACTCTCAACACAATCTACACACCCGGGCGGGAAAAGGGCTATAGACGCCGGATTCCCATCCCCCTTTTTCATCGGTCGAACAAAGCCCGTCCCAGCTAGAAGTCTGCCTACTTCTGGACACTGCATATGTTTATCACAAGGCCACCACGCCCCCTCTCCATAGAGTGATCAGGAACGTCATCGCAACAAATACCAGTCATAATTCTGAAAGAAGGAACCACTCGGTCGAGAGGAAGAGACGCTCAGAGGAGCAACATCACAGCCGCCAAGATCCTTGCTGAGACCGTCCGCTCAACCCTCGGACCACGAGGAATGGACAAGATGATGGTCGGAACCATCGGCGACATCGTCATCACAAACGACGGCGCGACAATAATGAAGGAGATGGATGTCCAGAACCCCGCAGCCAAGATGCTCGTCGAAGTCTCGAAGACCCAGGACAGCGAGGTCGGAGACGGAACCACGACCGCGGTAGTGCTCGCTGGCGAGCTATTGTCAGGAGCAGAGACATTACTCGACAAGGACGTTCATCCCAACATCATCATCGACGGTTACAGAAACGCCGCGGAAAAAGCGCAAGAAATCTTGGACGAGATAGCAGTCACGATAAAACCAGAAGACACTGAACAGCTGAAGCGCGTCGCGCTCACGTCTCTCAACACGAAAGGAATCTTTGGATCACAGGAACACTTCGCAGACCTTGCCGTCAAGGCAGTCCTCCAAGTCATGGAGAAGAGCGACGACAAGATCACAGCTGACATCGATCTCGTCAAAGTCATGAAGAAACACGGAAAGAGCCTAGACGAGACAGAACTCATCAACGGAATAGTCATCGACAAAGAAGTAGCCCACAGCCAGATGCCGAAGAACATAGCAGACGCCAGAATAGCCCTGCTGAACGCCAAGCTTGAGATCGACAAGCCAGAGATGAGCGCCGAGATCAGAATCAACAAACCCGAGGAACTCGAACAATTCCTAGACGAGGAAGAGAGGATGCTCAAGGAGATGGCCGACGAGGTCGCGGCCACGGGAGCCAACGTGCTCTTTACAGAGAAAGGCGCAGACGACGAGGCACTAGCTGTCCTAGCCAAGAAAGGAATCCTCACGGTAAAGAACGTCAGTAGCAAAGACATGGAAAAGCTCGCCAAAGCAACCGGCGGAACCATCGCCGGAACATTGAAAGATCTACCAAAGACAGGGCTCGGCCAAGCCAAAAAGGTCGAAGAGGTAAAGATAGGAGACGACAAGCATGTCTACGTCCGAGAGGGAAAAAACCCCAAGGCGGTCACGATCATGATCCGAGGCGGCTCAGACCATGTCATTGACGAGGCAGAACGCGCCCTCCACGATGCCCTATGCGTCGTGCGGAACGCCGTCGAAGACGGCAAGGTCGTAGCTGGGGGAGGCGCACCCGAGGCAGAGCTCAGCAAGAGACTCAACACGCTCGCGACCAAGACAGAGGGCAGAGAACAGCTCGCAATCAAAGCCTTCGCAGAAGCCTTGGAGGCAATCCCCGTCACAATAGCCCAGAACGCTGGAATCGACCCGATAGACATCATGGTCGAACTCAGACAGAAACACAATACTCCAGCCAACAAATGGTATGGGGTAAACGTGTACGAGGGAAAGACGGCGGACATGTGGAAGATGAACGTGATCGAGCCTCTACGGGTGAAGAAGCAGGTCATCAAGTCCGCGGTAGAAGCGGTCACGATGCTGCTGCGAGTCGACGACGTCATCGCCAGCAAGTCACCCGGGCCAATGCCAAGCCCAGGCGGATCCGGAGGAATGCCCCCTGGAATGGGCGGTATGGGCGGCATGCCTCCAGGCATGATGGGCGGAATGTAGCCGCAGAGACTGAGGTGGTTCACCATTTCTCACATCTGCGAGCGTTGCGGAGAGACCTTTCTGCGAGCGTTGCGGAGAGACCTTCGAGAACAGCGAACTCAACACTGACGAGAAGCTAGTGCTCGACAATTCGGGACAGTGGAAGAGAGAGACGAGTTACAGATGCTACGATTGCGCGAAGAAAGCAGTCTTCGGCTGAGCCTCCAGCACGCTTATCCTATTGTCGCGCTGGCGGGTAGCTAACCGCGCGCACAGCTCGATACAAGATTCCATCAGTCACATCATAATGAGCTGAACAGGCATAGCAGAGGTAGAGGCTGTGCCTCTCTCTATACTTGACCGTCGAACTGTCGATCCTACACCTATGGCATCGCATGGTCTGCAGTAGGGCTTGTGCTACTCTATTACTGGCAGAGATGGGTGAAAAGAAAGAGTCTAACTAAAAAGCGCGGAGGTTATTTTCCTCTCGTCTTCTTCGTAGACTCGCTGGCGACCTCTTTCATCAGCCTGTTAGTGTTCTCGCTCGATCCGCCCAGGCGGAGTGTCTGCTCGTGCTGCTCCGACAGGCGCTTGGTCGACTCTATCAGGTCCGCACGCATTGTCTGCTGCGCATTCGCCGACAATAGTCCCATCGTCTTAGTCGCTTCCTTCCAGTGTCCTCCCGACAGCTGCTTGTAGTACTCCTCCAAGCCCTGATAGTAGCGGAATTCTGATAACAGATTGTTACGGATGCTGTTCTGATACTCCTCGTCGCTCTTAGCAGGCCGGATATTGACTGGAGAATTAATCGTTCTCTTAGCACCGTCCACAGCGTCACCGTATGTGATCTTGATGTTCAACGGGTCTCCCTTGAAGCCCTCGGGGATAGTGATCTGTCCCCAGATCTTCGCGATGTTCTCCAGTGCGTTGATCACGACGGGTGGTCCAGGATAGTTGAGGATCCGGACATCCGAGGATCCAAAGTCTACTGTAATGTTCTGGCCCGAGACCTGGCTGACCGCGTTCTCTTGCATCAGGACGGGCAGCTTCGAAGCGTCTGTGATGTGGTAGAGTAGGCCGCCGGACGCGTCGGCGAGGGCTTTCAGAATATCCTCGCGATAGTCGTCGCCGATCCCGAACTCGATCATCTTAAACCCAGGGGGAACCTTCATCGTCGAGTACGGTTCGGGCTTTGTAACATCAGTCGGATGTCCGTCCGTGAGGAGGAGGATCCATCCTTGGCCGCCACTCTTTTCCGCGATGTCAAACGCAGCGGTTAGAGCGCTGAACAGTGCAGTCATCCCAGTAGCCTTTACCTGAGGCAGCACCTTGTCTAGGGCCGCGTCGGGATACGTGTGGACAGCGTCTGAGAAGGTGATGAACGAGATCTTGTTTCCGGACGGGATTCTGCTCCAGTACTCTTGGGCTCCCTTCTTTGCGAGATCGATTTTGGTGCCTGCCATCGAGTGGCTCGTGTCGAGAACGATAATGTGATGGAAGCCTTTGGCTTCGACCTGCTTCTCCGCTACAAGCGTGATCTTGAAGACGGCATCTACCTTAGAGTCGTAAGAGTATGGGTGGCTGATCTCGGTTCTTACCGATATCGTCATACTGTGACTCTCTCCATCTTGCCGTTGTCTAGGATGAGGACGCCGGCGGATTTGTGGTGGTATCGGCTTGAGAAGACCGTGATTACTCTGCCGCCCATATCGTCTCGGAACCCGTCGACAACCTCGTGGCCGCGGATGATTCCCTTCAGGGCGTTGCCGTCGAGGAAGGCTGTCGTTGCTTCTGAGCCGAAGTAGAAGGCTCCTTCTCCGCGGGTGCTGGGGACGAATTCTTCTATCATCTCGCGCGGGTCGTTCCAGAGGAGCTGGAATGCGACCGGATCGTCTGGATTAAGGTCCGGCCAGGGTAGCCCGGCGATCTGGTCTACGCTTGTTAGGCCTTTCGCGATTCCGCCGTGGAGGCAGAGGTAGTCGTTGACAACCACCGCGTACGGCATCTTCTGGAAGAATTCTTTGAACTTGTCATAGCTGCCCTCTCCCAGCTTCTTTGTAACCTCGTCCGTGAAGCCGTAGTAGGGGTTGGTCAGGGGACTCTCATGGTTTCCTCTGAGCATGATCGTACGGTGCGGATCCTCTAGGAGGCTTGCGGCAACGGTTCCAAGGTTCTCGAGGCTCGTATCGCTCCGGTCGACGTAGTCGCCTAGGAAGACGATGAGGTCAGCGTCGTCCCAGAACTTGTCGATCACAGCTTCCGTTACATCCACCGCTCCATGTGTGTCTCCGACGAATATCACTCGATTCTCCTCCCTACGATCTAGTAAGGGTCCGGCGAGCTGTTCTTCGGCTTCACCGATCACCCGGAGCGCCTCCGCGGCGTCGATCATTCACTCACGAGCTTCACGATAGTGCCCGTCCCGAACTTCAGCACGGTATTCGGCCTAACCTCGACACTATCGCTCACTCGCTCAAACTCTTTACCATTATAGATGAAGCTACCGTTCGAGCTCCCCAGATCCTTCAAGACCATCTTGCTCCCGTCGAAGTGCAGCGAGGCATGCTTCCGCGACACCTCAGGGTCTGGAATCACTATCACATTCTCCGGGCTACGTCCGATAGAGACTGTGGGAAAGTCGTCGAACTCGATAGCGACCTTCGTCTTGATGAGAGACGCTGCGGGTGTGTTCACGAAGACCATGTAGTAGCGCTGACCAGAGATATGCGGGCTTGATGGCATAGTGGTTTCCCCGAACGAGCTGAAAGAATCCTTCGGACTAGACAGGTTCTCGCGGCTGGGAGTCGGCTCGGGCCCGGACACGACGAACGAAGGCTTAGGTCCAAGATCACCCGAAGGCTTGGATTCAAAATCGTCCGTGCTTGCACTACTTGCGGGCTGGAACGGTTCAGGCTCTGGATTTGCCGGTTCGAGTCTCTCCGGCTCAAGAGTCTCATCGTCCTCATCCGATTTCTTACCCTTCTTGCTCTTCTTGCCTTTCGCCTTTTTGCCGCTGTTATCTTCGAAGGTTGAAGAGTCGTCGGATGATCCCGAGCCGAGCAGATCCTCGATCGCGATACCCTTGGCAGTGACATTGGCTCCGGGCCTCTTGTCACCACAACCATCGCAGAACTTGCGAAAGTCCTCGTTCTCCGCACCGCAGGAGGCACACTTCCAGTTTGTGCCCGTGCTCTCGATCTTGGGCTCAGCCAGACTCTCAGTCGTCGGCTCAATCTCATCGTCAGATGAGCGTTTGGAATGACGCAGTTTCATAGACGAAACCGGCCCATACATGTATCACACGGGTTAAACTCTGACAGTACCACCGGTCTGAGACGCGAGAGACATTCCGGATTTGCATGAGACTGATCCGATCACGTCGAGAGACTCGAAGAACCTCGCCCGAAAGATTGTCCCGCATGCTCAATGGTGGATTCAGTGGGAGGAAAACAGCCCCAGACCTCCGTCCCAGCTAAACCCCACCACAATCTCCCGGTAACGCCGGGCTTCTTCGCCCCAGCACTTGTAACAGTGATCTCTCTCCCGCTGGGTTTTCTCTTCGCTCTTGGGGTCCAGGGAACCCCGCTCTCATTCGTGATCAGCATCACCGGGTTCGGACTGCTAACGGCTCTTGATCTCAAGACGGGTCTCTTGAGGGCGGGACTCGGATCCGCTGTCACTTTTCTGACCCTGTCGTATATCCTTCAAAACTCTGCTCTGCTGCCTGGGATCGCTCCATCTACAGGCTTCTCGTCCCTACTCGTCGCCATTCCTCCAGCAGTCGGGGTCTTCTTCTCCACCATCCTCTTCTCACGCCGGCAGCGCTACAGGATTCTGAAACAGAATGTCTTGGCGACGCTCTCGATGGGAATCGGGCTCATAATCGGCGCATCAACAGCGCAGGAGGCCGGTCTAATAGGGGGGAATCTCATTTCATCATCACTCTTCATCCTGCTGGGTCTCGGGGGAAACTGCGTCCAGATGATGCTTCTGTTCTTTCTGGACAAATTCTGGCAGACCAAGAGGCAGTCGATGGCTGTTCTGCCCACGGCCTTCTTCTCGTACAACGCGATAGTAGGCTACGAATATTTCACCTCTCAGACTTCGACCCTCGCGTACCTCTTCTTCTCATCACTCGGGTTTCTCCCGCTTCTGATCATCGCGGGGATCGGTTCCTCCAGCATCGCCGTCAAGATGCTGAAAGCGCCCGCCAGGCCAACCGCCGGACCCTCTAGAACATCCCCGGTACCGACACCCGCAGCGCCCCCGAGGATATCTCTTTCAGGTGACCATTCTGTCAGACAAGGACAGACCGAGTTAGTCAAGATCACTACGGAGGGAGATGGTGGACCCAGAGACATGGCTAGCATCAGCGCGGTATTGCAGACGCCCAACGGAAGGCGGGAACCTCTCAGGCTGTCGCATGTTTCTACCGGAAGATACAATGTGTCATACCAAGCCACCAAATCCGGAAACTACAACCTCCACGTGAGCGTCACAAGCAAGACGCGTCACAGCTCGAAGGATTCATTCTCCTTCACAGTACAAGCCCCCCCACCTCCTCCACCCCGTCCACAGCCCGTGATTACTCATCCACACCCGGCACCTCCACCCGTTCCCGCCCAGCGTGTCCAGCCTCTCCCACCACTCCCCCGGCCCCCGCCGCTATCGCCTGTGGCGAAGCCGCCTTCGATTACCTACACTCGACAGGGGGTCCCGGCTCTCACCCTCAACACCTGGGACCCGAAGGTCTGGGTCGGCCAGGACGTGCACGGCTATCGAGTTGTTGACCATATCGCAACGGGAGCCAGTGGCTACGTTCTCCGCGCAACCTTCGGTCAGGCCGGGACGGAGGTGGCGCTGAAGATACCCATCCTAAAGACGACCCGGCCGAAATCCGTGAACGAACCCACGGCGGGAACGATGACTCTCAACGAGACCATGTCCGAGGCAACGCGACTCCTGGAACTTTCCGGCCAGTCAAAGTATGTAGTCCAGATCAGAGGGATACTGGTGGACCGGTTGAACGTGCAGGAGATCATGAAGGGCGATACCGCCCTCTATTATCGCAGCCCCCCGGCCATAGTCATGGAGTTCATGAACGGAGGCACTGCGAAGAAGCTCATCGAGGACCCGGAGTATGAGCCGCTCTACTACTCCGAGAAGTGGGGAGGACTCGTCATCCTAGTTGGCCAGATGATAGCTATGGCTTTGGACATGATCCACAAGGCAGGCTTCGTTCATCTAGACGTCAAACCACAGAACATACTCTTCAACACAAAACCACCGTCAACCGGTCAGGAGATGCTAGACCGGATCGTCTCCGGATCACTCCTGCCCAAGCTGGCAGATCTGGGCTCAGCCGTCAAAAAGGGCGGGAAGGTCGTCCAGTTCACATCTGAGTATGCGCCAGGCGAACAGGTTCTTGGAGACCCGGCCGAGTCGAGCATGGACGTCTACGCGCTAGGAGCCGCGTTATACACCATGCTAACGCGGACACCTGTTCACTCTCCGAAGCTGATCGAGGCCATGAACAATATTACCACAAGCTCCGACTTGGGCAGGGCGGAGAAGGATCTAGAGTCGGTCTGGGACTCGTTCAAACCTGACTTCGGACGAATAGACTCCAAATTCTCAGCCGCAGTCTCGGATCTGAAAGAGATGCTTGCGAGAGATCCCGAGGATAGACCTGAGGCTGGCTCGATCGCAAGTTCGCTCCAGAAGCTTGTAGACAAACGCGGGCTACTCTCGTAAAAGACTGTGTGAGGAGCAGACTCCCAGCAGCGCGAAGCTGCGATCCTAATCGTATCATGGAAAGTGCTTAATATGACGTATGTTATGCTCGGCGGTTGATATAACATATGTCATATGCACAGCCCGAAGTGCTGGTAAACACCGAATGGGTACATGAACACCTCAACGACCCCAAGACTAGAATCGTGGAAGTCGACTATGACCCGACAGCAAACTATCAGCTCGGACATATCCCCGGCGCGGTGCTCTTCGACTGGCGCAAAGACCTCAACCATCCCCTCCAACGCGACATACCAACGAAGGAGCAGATAGAGGAGCTATTCGGCCGGCATGGAATCTCGAACGACACGAAGATAGTCCTCTACGGCGACTTCAACAACTGGTTCGCAGCATACGCATTCTGGGACCTCCAATACTACGGCGCCAAGAACACGGTCCTCATGAACGGCGGACGCAAGAAATGGATCGACGAAGACAAGCCCCTCACAAAGGACACCCCACAGTACGCCCCAACCATGTTCAAAGCCTCCAACCCTGATGAGAGCATCCGGGTCTATCTACGCCAGGCTCTCGACATCTACAACAAGCCCGGCATCAAGCTAGTCGATGTACGCAGCCCCAAAGAATACACTGGTGAAATCTTGGCTCCGCCTGAATATCCGACAGAGCACGCACAGCGAGGCGGACACATTCCCGGAGCAGTCAACATACCCTGGAGCCAGGCGGTCAACGCAGACGGGGTCTTCAAACCCTACGATGAGATCAAGAGACTCTACGAAGCCCAAGGAGTCACCGCTGACAAGGACATCATAGCCTACTGCAGAATCGGAGAACGATCCAGCTTCACATGGTTCGTCCTCAAGTACCTGCTAGGATACCCAAAGGTTCGCAACTACGACGGCTCCTGGACGGAATGGGGCAATCTCGTCCGAAACCCCATCGAGAAACCTGCACCAGCGA
>WNEQ01002025.1_pt1 | contig 10646 bp, 9 predicted proteins | sample 5399971 | NCBI WGS metagenome assembly WNEQ01 (sample SAMN13153330, study PRJNA577476) | soil metagenome | isolation source: 20 cm grassland meadow soil 2 days after 1st rain plot 5 | place: USA:California | collected 2015-09-18
AAGTTTTCGCCACGACCACACGGGGTTGGGACCCGCCCTCGCGCCGGCATTGCTCGAACGCCTCCACGATCTCGGCATAATTGTGGCCATCGATGGTCGTGGCAAACCAGCCGAAAGCTCGGAATTTGTTCGCGAAGCGATTCACATCAAATTGATCCATCGTGCGCTGGCTCTGTCCAAGGCCGTTCACATCGATAGCGGCGTACAGATTAGAAGCTTTGTAGTAGCTGGCCAGGGCGGCCGCCTCCCATACCGACCCTTCCGCGCACTCACCATCGCCGAGCAGCACGTATGTGTTGTAAGGAATTCCATCCAAATGTGCGGCCAAGGCATTGCCCAGCCCCACGGAAAGTCCCTGACCCAGCGAACCGGTTGCCACATCGACCCAGGGCATTCTTGGCGTCGGATGTCCTTCGAGGTCGCTATCAAGCTGACGCAGGGTGAGGACGTCCTTTTCGCCAACGATGCCTGCTTCAGCGTACGCCGCCCACAACAGGGGGGCCGCATGCCCCTTTGACAAAACGAAGCGATCGTTCGCGGGATTTCGCGGATCTTTAGGGTCGAAACGCATCTCATTAAAGAAGATGACAGACATGAGGTCTGCCGCCGATAAACAGGATGACGGATGGCCTGAACCCGCTTCCGTCGTGGCTTTCAGGGAAAGAATCCTCAGCCGCCTGGCTTTTTCCTTCAACGTATCGATAGCTGTTGGCATTTCTTTCATTTTATCCCGGCGTTAACTGTCGCCGCTTTTGCAACACGATTACGCAGTACGCCGACGCCTTCGACTTCAATCTCGATCACATCCCCCGGCTGCATGGGCTTAGTTGTTCCCGGTGTGCCCGTATAAACGACATCGCCCGGCATCAGAGTTACGAATCGACTGATGTAGCTGATGACCGTATCGACCGGAAAAATCAGCTCGGTAGTTCGACCGGATTGTCTCACTTCGCCGTTGACGCGGCCTTCAACCAGCACATTGTTGTAGTCGAGTCCGGTCACGATAGCAGGTCCTAAAACAGTAAACGTGTCAGAGCCTTTCGCGCGGAACCATTGCAAATCGTTTTTTTGCCAGTCGCGTTCGCTCACGTCGTTTCCGGCCGTGATGCCAAAGATGTATTTGGCGGCATCGGCCGGTGTGATGCTTCTGGTCTTTTTGCCGATCACCACGACCATCTCGGCTTCGTAATGCACATTTTGAGCACCTTCCGGCAGCTGAATATTTTCTTCTGTTCCGATGATCGAGGAGCTCGGCTTCCAGAACAGCCCGGGAAACGGAGCCGGCTGTATATTCCGGTCAACAATGTGACTCTTGTAATTTCGCCCGACTGCTGCCACGTTTCGTGGGTCGCAAGGCGCGAGCAGTTTCACGTCGCGAAGGGTTAGAGTCTTACCAGTCGATTCTACGCCGGTGAAAATGTCGCCATTGAGCTCACGAATAAGATCGTCTTCGAGAATTCCATAGGATATTTTTCCTGCCGCGGAATAGCGGACGTATTTTGTGATTTTCGCAACCGTTGTCATAATGCCGCAGAGTGTAACATGCGCTTCCTACGTTTATTCCTATTGATATCGCTTCTCGCGTGTCCGGCATTGGCGGAAAACGTCGTACTGATGAACGGCATCATCATCGATGGAACCGGCAAAGCACGCTTCACCGGCAATATTCGCATCCGTGACGGAAAGATCACGGATATCGGTCTATTCAAACCTGCGGCGGGCGAAACACTGCTCGATGTAAAAGGACTGATTGTCGCTCCTGGATTTATTGATCTGGAGAATCTCTCCGTCGCGGAACTCGAGAAAGACATGGCCGTAACTTCGACGATTGCTCGGGGCGTTACAACGGCGATTCTTGGGAGCGATGGCACCGGTCCTTACCTGGTCGAAGAGTTCATGCAGCCCTTCGATGACAAGGCGCCTGCGGTAAACATAGCGATGCTGGTCGGCCACGCAACGGTACGCCGGCAGATTATGGGATCCGACTATACCCGGGCTGCAAAGGAGGATGAGGTCCGTGGAATGGTCCAGCTCGTCGAGACCGCGATGCGCCAGGGAGCGTTCGGTCTGGCGTCGGACCTTCGTACTGTTCCCGCATTGTTCAGTACAGCCGATGAGCTGTCGGCGCTCGCAAAAGCCGCCGCCCGCTTCGGCGGTACGCTTCTGATCCATCCACGCGACGAAAAGATCCAGGAGGCCCTCGACATCGCGCGAAATGCCAAGATGGCGCTGCAGCTTTCGCTGAACACACTCACGACGAGCACTTTGGCTGAGATTGAAAAGGCTCGACTCCAGGGCGTCGATGTCGGCGCGCATATTTACACATTTACGATTGCCGGTCCGGAGCTTCGAGGCCTGCTTCAAAGTTCCTCCACTGCGATTTCCTTGAACCAGCATTTGCGCGACGACAAAGGCCTGACGCTCGAACGGGCCATTCAAAAGCTTGCCGGCTTGCCGGCAGCTCGTTTTAGCCTGAAGGAGCGCGGTGCCTTGAGACGGGGAATTCCCGCGGATATCATCGTGTTCAATTCGCCGGCGCCTTCAAGCGGACTGAAATACGTGTTCGTCAACGGGACGCTAGTCTTTAAAGATGGACAGCCCACTGGAGCGCGCCCGGGCCAAGCCTTGCGCTGATGATTAGCCACAAAAAGGCATAGCGCGGCGGAGCCGCAACCAAATGTCGATGATGTAGCCGTTTGGACGGAACTTGAGTGCGTCATATTCCCCTCCTCGCAGAGGAGGGCGCGGAGCGCGAGCCCGATAGGGCGAAGCCTCAAAAGCGGCGCAGACGGGCGCGAAGCGCGAGCGCAATAGCGCGAAGCCGTAATAGTGTCAGTTCGGCTGGCCTTCGAAGGCGTGCCGAACTGACCACCCCGTCCGCGACAAATCGGAACGGATCTATTGTTTTTGATGTCGCGGCGACCCCTCCTCTGCGAGGAGGGGAATGTGCTGTGCCGAAACTTTGTCCAAAAAACTAAAAGTTGCATGCTTGTTACACAAAATTTCATAAAGGATTTTTTGAGCCTTTTGTGCCTTTTTGTGGCTAACCTCCTTTGTATAATTTGGGGACCATGAGGACAGTCCTTCTATTTGTCGGTATTGCTGCTATCGCTGTTCTGCAGTCTCACGCGCAGGAGCGCGCGTCTCAGCAGCAACAGCTTCGTGCTGATCCGCCCGGCGGCGGGCTCGCGCCTGATGCGGTGCTGCCTGCATGGCCGGCGGCACCAAACCCGCTCGATAAAATCAACCCCGTCACCGACGACATGCTGAGGAATCCACCGGCTGGAGAATGGCTGACCTGGAGGCGCACGCTCGACGATCTGGGATTCAGCACGTTGAAACAAATCACCAAGGACAACGTGAAGAACCTTCGGGTCGCGTGGTCCTTGTCGCTCGCTCCAGGACCAAACGAGGCCACACCGCTCGTGCATGACGGGGTTATCTTCGTGCACAGCTACAACGACAACGTGCAGGCTATACATGCGACGACTGGGGATGAACTCTGGCATTACGCTCGAAAGCTGCCGGAAGGAACGCGTCCAACCGTCAAACGCAATATGGCCCTGTACAGTAATAAGCTGTTCGTGGGTACCTCGGACCTGCACGTTATCGCGCTCGATGTGAAAACCGGAAACGTCGTTTGGGACCAACCGATCGCAAACCCCGGCGCCGGCTTTACCCTTACCGGCGGGCCATTAGTGGTCAAAGGTAAGGTCATGCAAGGCATCGGTGGAAGAGGCAAAGGCGGCGCTTACATCGCCACTCTGGATTCGGAGACAGGCAAAGAAGTATGGCGGTTTTACAGCATCGCGCGTCCCGGTGAGCCCGGCGGCAACAGCTGGAATGGTCTGCCTCTCGATCAACTCAGCGGAGGATCCGTTTGGACCGCGGGCAGCTACGATCCTGATTTAAACCTTGTTTTCTTCGGTCCCGCTCCGACTTATGACACAGGCCCGCTCCGCAATCCGGCGGGCCGGCCCGGCATCACCAACGACGCGCTTTATACGAACGCGACCGTCGCATTGAATCCCGATACGGGGAAGATCGCATGGTATTACCAACATGTGCCGAACGATCAGTGGGATTTGGACTGGGCGTTCGAGAGACAAATCGTTTCCTTACGCGGAGCCAATGGTCAGCCGAAGAAACTAGTGGTTACGGGAGGTAAGCCCGGCGTATACGACGCTCTCGAAGCGGACAGCGGTAAATATGTCTTTTCCTTCGACATGGGATTGCAGAATCTCATCACGTCGATTGATCCGGTCACCGGAGCAAAGAGCATAGACCCAAAGCTGATTCCCGGGACCGGTCAGCCCATGGTGGTCTGCCCGCATGCGGGCGGAGGACGGAGCTGGATTCCCGGCGCCTACAATCCCGAAACAAGGATCCTGTTTGTTCCCGCAGTCGAAACGTGTATGAATCTGAATCCCGCCTCAACCGGACAACGGACGTTTCTTTCTACAGGAGTCAGCGTGAATCTGCGGCCCCGCCCCGATTCCGACGGAAAGTATGGACGTTTACAGGCAATCAATTTGGAGACGAAAAGGACCGTCTGGACCGACCGTCAGCGCGCCCCCCAGAGCACAGGTCTGTTAGCAACAGCCGCCGGCCTCATCTTTGCGGGGTCAATCGATCGATGGTTCACCGCTTATGATGATGCGAACGGAAAAGCTCTCTGGAAGATCCGATTGAACGATGTTCCGAACTCTGCGCCGATTACCTACATGGTGAACGGGAAGCAGTACATTGCTGTGGTCGTCGGTTACGGAGGACCTCAGGCCGCCAGCTTCCCGCAACTCACGCCCGAAATCACTCTTCCTATTGCCCGGAGCTCCGCGATCTGGGTCTTTGAACTGAATAACTGATTCTCGTTCGGCAGTCGGCCCCCCTTAGAATTCCCCCCGAAAAATTCCTGGTTTACCCATACTTTCTGTACCTCCTCCATCCACTTAACCCAACAGATCAGCAAGATAACTTGCTCGATCCAATCGAACCCAAGGAGACGAAAATGCAAGAAACAAGGCAGAATGAGCTGATGATCGAGATCGAGGAACTCGAAGCAAAGATCGCCCCTGACTCCAGCGCAAGCTTCCTCGACTAGGACTTCTATCCATCCTGGCCGGCTGGGACATGGGCGCGTGTTCAGAGTTCCCAGCCGGTTTTTTTGCAACCCGTCTTCAAATCAATCACGTTGGCAATATCGCCGCTTTGGAAGTGTTTCAAACGCTTCGGAATTCTGTACCTTAATTCGGCTTCACGGCAACGGTCTGTTTGTCCTTTCACTGAAACTGAAATATGAAGAGCTGATCGTTCAGCGAAAGTAGAACCCGCATAGGATCGGCAGTTGAGGCGTAGAGTGGCTCGAAAATTACACGCCGAAGCACAAAGCTCTTAGGTTGGATAATCTCGTCTGCGAGATAATGCTCCGTTTCAAGATCACGTTCGATTTCCTCAAGGGCCTTTCTCGCGTCTCTTTGATTCTTCCACGTGCGTAGGGATGCAGCGAATTGGTTTACCGTTTGATCAAAACCATCCTCGCGAATCCGATATCCTCCAAGCCCGTCAGGTTCTACAGAGTACTTCGGTCTGGCTCCCATCGAATTCACAAGCGCCTTTGATGCGCCATACAGGACAATCGGTACTTCTTGATCCGTCCTTCTCAGGAGTGCGCGGTTATTCGCGTTAACGAGGAAAACCTTCTCTGAATCAACCGTTACCGCTTCGAGAGAATTATTCTCGACACCGATCACGAGTTGAAGTGAGTCGGGTTGTTCATCGAGTGACACCTCAACCGAAACGCCGTTGCGTTTTTCAGAGAGGAACAGAAAATTCCCCTTGATCCGCTCAACCGACTGGTTAGCCGCCGGAACCGGCACCAAACCTTTACCGCCAATGATTTTCTCCAGCGGCCGGTCGATCAAATCGTTATTTTTGATGTAAGCTACCCGGCCCCCGGAGAGTTGCACTTTCGACCATTTACCCGATTGCACGCTGTATTTCTCGAGGACTGCCACTTTTTGATTTCTCATGAATGTGGCAACTGGAGCCGCTTGATCATCCATACCGGCGTAGGCGGCGACTCCATCGCGGACAACGAATGCGCTCTGACTGGCCCTCAGTTCACCGATGAACATGAGTGCCGCCAGGCCGAACAAGGCAATTCGCTTCATATCGGCCTCCGAAGACGATTCTCAGTTGAACGACTTCGTCAGGGGGGGCACTCTATCATGCCTTTGTACATATGGATACCCGGTGTTTTTTCGAACAAAAAGGGAAGGCGGAGAGGGTGTCCCTCCATTTTGCTTCCACCGCCATCCGGCCTCGACCGGATCACCTGCGGAAAATCCCACGACTGATGCGGGTTGGCGGACCAACTACGGTGATGGCGCAGCAGGTCTAGAGTGCGCCGAAAGCAAGGCGCGGTCAATCCGTGTCTGAATCATTTGATTCGGACAGGGCATGTCCATCGGACAGGGCATGTCCAAATGTTCAAAATGCATCGGGCTGTCAGCAGTTATAGGCGCGTTTCCACGTCCACGGCCCTTTTGTTTGTAAGCGAGAGTGCCGCCCAGCTGGCGGCTTTTTGTTTTGCTAGGTCACGTCACTGCAGCACAATTCCGACGCCGAGGGCAAACGCCAAAGGTTCAGTATTTCTCGACGCTTTGGAGGCTATGTAATGAAACTTAAGAAGATCCGGGTCCGGGAGTTCAAATCCATAATGGATTCGAACGATGTCGATATAACGGATATCACCTGCCTTGTGGGCAAAAATGAAGCCGGAAAAACAGCATTTCTACAGGCGCTTTACAAGTTGAATCCCATTGTCCCGGAGCATGCCCGTTTCGACGTTGTCGAGGAATATCCCAGGGCGCACATCGGCGATTACATGGTGGATGTCGACCAAAAGGGGCGCGATCCCGCGCAGGTTATTGAGGCTTGCTTTTCCCTCGACGAAAAAGAACTCGCCTCCATCGAAAGCGAGTTTGGTCGCGGATGCCTTCGCGCGGCGGGTCATCATTTGAAATTGTCAAAGGGTTACAGCAATACCTTATCTGTTACCGTCGAGTGTGACGAGCCACAGATTGTGAGGAACTTGATTTCCGCCATTCAGTTTACGAGCCCAGAAGTCAGAGGCCACGTGGAACAGGCAACAACCGTGGAAACGCTCCGTACGATTCTGCTGAGTGTCTCGAAGCCTCATGATGGAATCACGCCGGTAGTTGCAGAATCAGACATCGGTCCTTTCCTCGAGAAACTCCAGATCTATACAGACAAAGGGCTCCAGACATACATTTATCAGACCTACCTTCAAGAACAAGTTCCCCAGTTCCTTTACTTCGACGAGTTTTATCAGATCGAGGGACTGGTCAACCTCGAAGCGCTCAAAGACCGCCTCGCAAATAACCAGTTATTGGAGTCTGACCGGCCGATGCTAAGTATGCTGGAGTTGGCGCGCATCAACGTCGATCAACTGGATGTGGCCGCTAACACACAAGACCTCGTAACCAGGCTTGAAACAGCAGGTAATTATCTGTCCAGGCGCCTTCTCGAGTATTGGTCTCAAAACCTGCATCTTCAATTGCGCTTCGATGTGCGTCCGGGAAGGCCTGGGGACCCGCCCGGCTTTCAAACAGGAACGAACGTATGGGTGAACGTTTATGACACAAACCACTGGGTGTCGGTTCGAATTGGCGCACGGTCCCGAGGCTTCATCTGTTTCTTTTCGTTTCTTGCCTGGTTCTTCAAGGCGCAGAAGTCCAGCAGGCCAATGATTCTCTTACTCGATGAACCCGGGGTCTTTCTCCACGCCAGCGCACAGAAAGATCTTCTCCGCTTCATCGAGAAAGAGCTCAATGGCTGCCACCAGGTGATCTATACGACTCACTCGCCATTCATGGTTGACGCCGAACACTTTGAGCGTGTTCGCATCGCCTGCGAACTCGGGATGAAGGTTGGAAAATCTTCGCCGAAAGAAGAAGGGACCAAAATGCTTTCCGACCCGCTTCAAGCCGATCCCGAGAGCCTGGCTCCCCTTCAAGGAGCCTTGGCGTATCAGAGCATGAATACTCTTACGAGCGCCAATACGCTGGCTGTCGCGACGATGGCAGATATGTTCTACATTCAGGGCGTCACGGACCTGCTCAAACGTGCCGACAAAAACGGACTAAGCGAACAATGGGTACTGACACCCCTCGGCGGGATGGATAAGGTCTCGACTTTTATTGCCCTCATTGGAACCCAAAGGCAGATGAATCTTGCAGTTTTGGTTGACTACCAAAAGAAGGACCAGCACGCGATACAGGACCTCTGTAAAGAGACACTGCTGAAGCAAAGCCAGATTTTTACCTTCACGCAGTTTACCGGAACCACTGAAGCCGACATCGAAGATATGTTCGACCCCGAGTTCTACCTCGAACTGGTCAACGGCGAATACAGAAACGAACTCATCAAAAGCATCTTCCAGGGCGATCTTCCGCTGCACCCGCGGATTGTCGGCCGGCTCGAACTGTATTTTCAGCGAACTCCTTTGAGGAACAGCTTGAAATTCAATCGATATCGCCCGGCTCGATATTTCGTGGAGCATGCATCCGAGTTGGCTCCAAAAATGTCAACGAGAAGCAAGGAGCGATTTCAAGCGGTATTCAACGCCTTAAATCGAATCCTCGAATGCGCGAAAGGAAAGTCGGCAGCCGACTGAAACGGATTCATTCAGCGCTCACCAGTCTTCAGCTTGGACCCGACGTGTCGTCGGGGGCAGCCACAGGCATCCGGAAAATTTCGTAGGACCTGTCGTGGGACGCTCTCTCGAAACCTCTCGCAACATACTGAAACAGCGAGAGGGGAAGGCGGAGAGGGTGGGATTCGAACCCACGGTGGAGTTACCCCCACTCCGGTTTTCGAGACCGGCCTGTTCAACCGCTCCAGCACCTCTCCGAAAAGCGGACGGCCGACCAATAATGTTATTCTGTTTTCGATCGCATTATCGAGAGGGAAATCCGATGAAGAGAGCAACGAAGTCTGTTGCGAAATTGGTTGTTCTTGAGAATAACGATCGCATTTCTGAGGAGACCGAGGAAATTCAAAACCGGATTCGCGAACGCGCCTTCAAGCTCTCACAGGAACGGGGGCATGCGGGACGCGAAGTGGACGATTGGTTAACGGCCGAGTCCGAGATCATCAACGTGCCACCGGCGGACTTGATCGAGAAAAATGGAATGTTTCAGGTCAGAATGGCAATCGTTGGACTCGATCTCGAAGAGATGAGTGTGATGGCGAGTCCTCAACAAATGTTGGTGCGAGGCGATTACCGCCATGAGGATGACCAGGACGATGGAACGGTCCATCTGTGCGATTTCAAGCCGGCGACTGTTTTTCGTTCGATTCGATTTCCACAACCGATCGACGTGAACAGCGTTGACGTCGCATACCAGGACGGCATCCTTCGAATCATGGCAGCCAAAGAAGGCGCAGGACAGGCGCGACCAAAACGCACGATCGCCCGCAGGGCTCCGGCGAAGAGGAAGCGCGCGAGTTAGCCTAAGCGGCTTTTGATTTTGATTCCAGGGGATATCCTGCCGCCACCCACGCGTCGAAACCTCCGCGAAGAGCGAAGACGCGAGGATATCCCTTTTCGTTCAGAATTTGCGCCACACGGGCGCTTGAGCCTTCAGACGGTCAAGTGCAATAGGTGATGACCGTTGCTCTTTTATCGATTTTACCCAGATGAGATTCGATGTCGTCCGTCGGTACGCGGATGGCTCCGGGTATTTGCTTGTCGGATTCTGTCCATGCTTTGGGATTGCGGGCATCGACAAATACCATCGGCTCTCCCGCTAAAACGCGTGCATTCACCTCTTCGGGTGAAATTCTGTTGGAAGCCATACTGCACTCCTGCCGTCGCGGAATTCTTCTTCAAGACTGGGTGCACTTGTGGGTCCATTGTCGATGAAACAGTTAGAATGGAATTGCGAGTATGAAACGTTCGGGAATTGCCGATCTCCCGCTGCACAGCGGGCGCGTGCCGCAATGGCTTGCCGATCGGATGACCAAACTGGGCACTGGAATTGTTGAAGCTGTCGTTGAGCGTTATGGACGATCAGCGCTACTTACGCGTTTGAGCGATCCATTTTGGTTTCAGGCGCTCGGATCGGTGATGGGAATGGATTGGCATTCCTCCGGGATCACAACCTCCGTTCTCGGAGCGCTCAAGCGCGGTCTCCAGGATCGTTCGGATGAGCTTGGCATCTATATTTGTGGCGGCCGAGGGCGGCATTCGAGAAATACTCCGCAGGAATTGCGTGCTCTTGCCGATCGCCGTGGATTCGACGGCGAAGCGTTGGTTCGCACAAGCCGGCTCACGGCCCGCATCGACAACAACGCCATCGCCGATGGTTTTCAGATCTATCTCCATTCGTTCATCGTCACGTCTGAAGGTGAGTGGGCCGTTGTTCAGCAAGGGCTGAACGATGCCAGCGGTTTGGCCCGGCGCTATCACTGGCATTCTGCAACCTTGTCTCTGGTCGCTGAAGTGGTTCATGGAACACCCACACGCTTTTCCGATCCAGCCCGGTTCAGTTTTGCTTTGGGCGGCAAAGACCGCCATCCATTTCCGGTTCCTCTCAAAACTTACGACGAGGCTATTACCG
>WNEQ01002346.1_pt1 | contig 10643 bp, 8 predicted proteins | sample 5399971 | NCBI WGS metagenome assembly WNEQ01 (sample SAMN13153330, study PRJNA577476) | soil metagenome | isolation source: 20 cm grassland meadow soil 2 days after 1st rain plot 5 | place: USA:California | collected 2015-09-18
TTGAGTCCGGGCGTCCTCAAGGCCATCTTGAACATCGGACCGCCGAGAGCGTGCGCCTTTTCCATCGCTGCAAAGCCTTCTTCGCTGTAGTTGCCCAGTCCGAGGAACCGGGGTTTGAACTCGAAATAGTTTGGGAAGTTGAGGCCGATGTTGGGATCGAACCAGATGCCGTTCTGGGCGAGAATGGTGAATGCTTCCTGCGTCGCGAGGACGCCATGTTCGACGGCAGTGCAGTGCGCCCGCGCGGCTCGTATCATCGATTCGGCGCTCTGCGCGTGGATCATTGTCCGCAGGCCCTGCGCGCGAGCTTCGCCGCAGGCTGCATCGAGCTGTTCCTGGGAGAGGGTCGCCCCGCCGCCATCCCTGATACTGGCCGACGCGAAGATCTTGATCAGATCCGCACCTTCTGCTTTCTTGCGTCGAACGTATTCGCGAAGCTGCTGCGGTGTCAGCCGCGCATCCGTCATTTGGTCGAGCGAGGTGAGGATCCGGGGACCGGGAAGCACGCCGCGCGCGATCGCATCCCGAAGCGGCTTGTCGGACGGCCTGCCTACACTCTGCACGGTCGTGAACCCCGCCATCAAAGTGACGTACGCGTTTTCTGCTCCGTATAGCGCCGCCTGGTCCGCAGATTCTCCTTCATCGACCCACCTGTTGTTCGCATCGAAGTGCCATCCGATATGAACGTGTGTGTCGATGAACCCGGGCAGCAGCGTCATCGATCCAAGGTCGTACGTTACTGCGCCGGCGGCCGGCGCGACACGCTCGATCTTCGACCCGCGCACGGTGACGACAACATTCCGCTGCGCGCGGCCGTCAAAAATCTGCGCCGCGCGGATCGTTACCGGTGCTCCGGCCTGCTGCGCCGGCAGGCTCGTTGCGCCGGCCACCAAAATCAGCAACCAAGTCCGAACAAGATTAGTCATTGGCTTCACCATGCTGCGGATGATATCAGAGATTGCGCGCCACTTCCGCGTGGAGCTACTCTCTTGACGCTGCTTCGCGGCTGGCATTTATGACGGGATTTTCGGCCGTCGATTACGCGGTCTTGTTGCTCTATCTGGTGGGAATTACCGTCTTCGGCAGGCTCTTCCGCCGGTCGCAGCGCACGGTTAAGGATTATTTTCTCGGCGCAAAAAACATTTCGTGGATCGTGATCAGTCTCTCGATTGTCGCGAGTCGAAGCCGTGCTCAGCCACATCGAGTGGGGCGATCTCAGCTAAGAGGTGCGCGTTTACCAAGAATAAGCTTTTCAAACGCGATGCCGCAAGTATCCGGCGGCCATTTGCGGGGTTTTCCGGACTGTGGCGACGTCACATAATGCGTTTATGTTGAGCAAGGGCCACACGTGCATTGTAGACCCTGGACGCACGACCACAATTCACGCAATCGAGAGATGGATCGAGCGGATGAGCGGAATCACAATTGGGTTTGCGAAGGCTCGCCAGTACTGAACGGGCGACCTACCCCGGTATCAACCTCTACCCCGAGGAGGCCTTCTCATCACACCTCGCCAGGACAAGAGGAAGCACGGCGAGTGACGGATACATCGTGGGACTTGATCAGTCTCCAAAGAGTCGCACAAGATCCTACTTTCCAGTTAATACGCCTTCACAACTCGGGGCGTTTCGTATTTTTGCTCCTTGGGAGAGCAGATACTCTGCCACATTGATGCGCCCGCCACGACACGCCATCTCAAGCGCCGTGCTTCCTCCTCCGCTCGTATTTGGGGATACGCCGCTCTCAACCAGAGCCTTTGCCAGTGCGAGCCTTCCATCGACCGCGGCAATCATAAGAAAGTTCTGGCCGTGGTCTCCCGGGCCAGCTATCCGAACTGTCGCCGCCATCCAGGCACTGTAGGGAATATAAAGCAAGCCAGTGAAGAGGCACAGGGTCAATACCAGAGACCAGTTCTTTCTTGAGAGTTGCAAACCTCGAAACCATGCGACGGCAACGGATAGCAACGCGATGTGCGCCAGAATGACCCAGAGATACAGAAAAGGAAAGACGTGAGCCAGAGTGAATCCAATCATCTGTTCGCCGTCCCTCCATGTCATGACTGTCTGCTCATACACCAAACGGGAGGCAAGGAGAATCGTTCCCGGAAGAGCCGTTTTTAGTAAAAGCCGGAGCCATTTAGGTTCCGACTGTCGTGACGATGGGGTGACTAAGTCATTCATGGGTGGCCCAGGCTAACGCTAAGAGGAGAAAAAAGATCTCACAAACGTTCATTGTTAATTACATCCGCGTGGCGTGAAACCAGTGCCGATAGTTCTACCGAACTGGCCGGTCACATCAGGTAATATCGCCCTCACCCAGCCCTGATCGGCAACTATCTGCATCCCTCCTGCTATACTGGGTCGGCAATTTGGCCATAAGTTGCGTGGCTGCTCGCGGAGAGAGTCTTTTGTCCAATCTCATAGTAGCCGATGTTGCCAATTCCGCCGGCTCTGATGGCCTGTGTGGCACCCCCAGCTCCCAACGACCCAACTACACTGAGTCCTGCATCAACGGTGAAATCGCTCGCGTCAGGTTTCGGTTGGCGTCTCGTTCGAGCGTCACTACAGTGCCGTTGCGATCGCGGATAGCAATGAGCGCCGCTTGTTGACCTTGGATCATACGGGACAGCAAATCAGAACGTTTACGACAAAATGTATTGTTCACACTCAGTGCTTGACGTGGGCATTGCGCCAAGCCGCAATAGCGGAAACCACGAACAGCAGAAGCATTGTGGGGGCTGCGGAAAAAAATAGCCAGAATACGTGGGCGATGTAAAATGGTGGAGCATGCATTACGGCCATTCCCCAGAAGAGTGATAGCGCGACTGATGCCGTCAATGCCAGCAAAGCACGTCGCCATGATTTCCTATAGCTGTTTGGGCGAAGGATAACTAGAAATATCAGTAACTCTGCCGTTGCAATGGCGGCGAAAGTTGCAACTCCCTGCAGTGGATATCCCTTTGGACCGCGACCACCCTCAACAACCTCCAAGTACTGATCCTGGTCGAAGCCGGCTGCGACAATGTAAGCTATGCCTGCCAAGGCCAACACCGATATGAGCAACAGAACAATACGATTCTGGTTTTTCATCTAGATGACGCAGAGACCAGAGCAGTCATGTTCGATTTTTTGCTGAACTGTGCACGGCGCAGATCAGACGAACGAGCGTTAATGTTAGCCACACAATACTGATCCCATTCTGCATCCACTTGTACAAATTGGCTGCGCGCACAATAGCACTTCAGTCGGGTGCGGGAGTGCTGGCTCGTGTGATACTCTTCGGCGGGCTCATATAGAATGCCGTAACTCGGAATGAAGCAATGGTGAACTGTCGTGAATGCGGTATTGATTTCGAACCCACTCCAGACGAAGTAAATCAAGCCGTCGATGAAATCCTTGAAACTTCCCTGAACCACGCGGTTCGTGTTGGCGGCGCATGCCCACTTTGCGGGCACTCCAAAAACGTTCCTGTATCCCATCGAAAAACGGCCCAATTTGCGTTACTGCTGGCGTGCCTCTCGATTTTGATCGGTATTGCAGTTGTAGTTCATCAGAGCCGCCAGACAGAACGAAACGTGGCTGCGAACGAGGCACTTTCCAGACTCAACACGAGCCCAGTCGTGACAAATGTATTAGGTTCTCCCCTAACGCTCGGCACCGTGTCTGGCGATGTTCTCAAGGACGAAACGGGATGGAACGAAGCACAGCTTGAACTTCGCGTGCATGGGCCACTGGGCCAGGGGACAGCTCACGTCATCGCCGGCAGGGGCAAGGGACAATGGATATTCGATACCTTGGAGGTCCTTGCTCCGGAACTGCACAAGAAAATCAATGTCATCTCCGGCAGTGTCGTCGAGTACGAGCCCGGCGCTTATGTGGATGTCCATACGCAAGTTGCTCGGGTTGGCTCCCAGGAAATGCCCATTGAGGTTCCACCGCCGTCATGGAATGGGGAGTACCCGTGCATCTATGCAACAGTGGCAGGGCACAAGATTGCTCCGACACTCGGGCAATGCGTTCTCGGACAAAGGAATACGGATCCGATTGAGCGATACGAAGCGGACCTGCGTTATGGCTCGTTTGTCATGCGTGAAACCGATCTGTATGCAGCGGGCACCGTCGAAATCCCGTTGACACGTACTTACACTTCAACCGACTGGATGCACCCGAACCACGTTCACGCCTTCGGCCAGAATACAAATCACCCATTCGATATTGCCCCGGTCGGCTCACGGAATCCCTACACGTATTTGCTTATTCTTCTGGAAGACGGCGACTTCCTGTTCTTTTCCCGGGTGTCCAAGGGGACAGGTTACGCCGATGCTGTGTATCGGCATTCCGAGACCTCAACACGATATTACAAATCGACGATTGCCTGGAATGGCCATGGCTGGACGATGAAGCTTGCCGACGGCTCGACGATTGTATTTCCCGAGTCATACAACGCGAGCAACATGGCGCAGGGCGCGCCGACCGAGATGACCGGTACGAACGGTGCGAAGTTAGAGCTTCATCGCGACGGCAAAAGAGACCTTCAGGAAATTCGTTCCTCTTCTGGAGAGGCGATCCATTTCACTTATGACCGTCAATCCCGGATCGTCCGCGCTGAAGATCTTAGCCAGCACTGGGCCACTTACCAATACAACAACGACGGCATGCTTACTGATGTCCAACGGTCCTCGGGAGAGAGCCGCCATTTTTCTTATGACGGCCCTTTGATGACATCGATCGCCGACGAAACGGGGCAAGTTCTTGTACGCAATGAATACGAAAACCGCACTCTGATCGGCCAGGCATTTGTAAATGGAGAGGTTTATCACTACCAATATCAGAACCCCTCCAATCACGTCTATGCGGACACGGTGACAATTACTATGCCTGACAAGACTCGAAGAATCATCTCAGTGAAAGATTCCGTCCCGAACTACATTAAACAGTTTCCTGGCGTGCAGAACTGATTCACAAGTTATCGCCAGCTACCCGAACCGCCCATTGCGTCCATCGTTTGCGGATCGAGTGGACCGTGAAGGGCCGGTTCTGTCCGATACACAAGAATAAGCCCCAGAGAATCTCGCTCCGTTGGGCCCGTCGACAGCCTTGGGCATGATCGCGCGGAGCACGTCGAAGCGTCCGACCTGACGTCGGCCGCCACGTCTCGCTTCAAAACTTGGTTGGTATGGCGACGAAATTACTCTGATTGCCGGCCGAATCGAAGATGTATATGTAGAACACGGCCGGATATCCGCTCGGGACTGCGCCAGTCACGTTCGGGGGTTGAAATGTGCCGCTCAGCGTCCCGCTGGCCTGATTGAGCAGGCTTGCGCCATCAATCATCACAGGTCCATAGTCATATCCGGCATCACCGAAATCCACATATGCTACGCCGGAAACAGTGGTGGAGGAATTCGTTACAATGTCGGAGTCGTAATCGGTCACGTCGATTTCGAAACTGATTCGAGCGGGCGATCCCTGCGTCTTCGTAACGCGAACGGTATTGATGGCCGGCCGGTACATGCTATTGGACGCAATCGGCAATGCCGCAATTTTGGCGCCCGTGAGTCGCAGAGCCGTTGCCGCAAATATGGCCGCGCCGTGTAGAGATAGAGCGCCATCGAAGTCGGGCAGCGAGGCGAGCTGTGGAAAGATCTCCGTGACAAACCGCGCTACGTGTCCATTAGACGGTAGCGTGATTTGCTGATTGCCGATCACGTCGCCGTTGCGGTTCAACAGTCTAAGATCGATCGCAGCCGGCGACGTCTGGGGATTGACGAACGCCACACCAACGTCCTGTGATGTCGACTGGCTCTTCACGTAAATCAGGCCGCGAGCCAGCGGAACCGATTCCAGGACACTCGCTTCGGAAACGAGATCAGACCCGGCAAACGTCTGAAAAACGGCGCTCACGAGCAAATGGACAGTCCCGGGCAAAGTCAGCCGCAGCCACCCGCTCCGCACCGTGTCGTCACCGCTGAGTACCACACGGGTGACGCGATTACCTGGAACGGTGAACGTGATCGACGATGCCGGAGCCGCGCCGTCAGCGGATGCAGGCAATCGATTGCCGTCATCATCGAAAATATCAGCCGTACCGAAAACGCCGGTCGAGACGTTGGTTGTGAAATACAAGACCGTCTTGATATTGATATCGGTTGCCGGGCCGCCAAACGCGACTTGAGGCAGAATACGGACCTGGCTTCCACCGTCGGGTCTACCAGCGACCGGTATGGTCGTCAGTTGCTCACCGTTGATCCGCACGGCTGTGGCAATGAAGCCGTTCCCGCCGGCGAGATTGCATGCCGAACTGGAACATGAGTCCAGAGAGACTTTCGCGCGAATCTGTTTGATGTTGGAAACGCTGGGAAACAGCTCTGTCAGAAATCGGGCAACATGCCCATTGGCCGGTACAGATAACGCATTGCTTGCCAGCACACTCCCCGTACTCGGATCCCATAATCGAGCCAGGACGTATGCCGCAGCCGTGTCGGGATTGGCGATCGCGATTCCGGTATTCAGGACGCCATCCGTTTCAGCGGCGAAATCCGTAGCCGGCACGACGTCAGAGGCGGAATCGACTCCGATCTCTGAAATGAGCGTCGTTCCGGAGAATGAATCGAGAAGAACTGTCGTGAGCGCGTCACAAGGCGAGTAGACGATCTCCATCCAGCCCACGGTGATTGCGCCATTGATATTAATTTGTACTTGTCTACTCTGCCCGCCGTCCAATTTGAGATCGATCGTGGATTGCGGATCCTGCCCATCGAACAGAACGGCGAGAGGCGATCCGCTATCTGAAAACAACGTCACATGCGCCGTCGTCGAAGCTGAATTGTTGTTCACGATTTGAAGCAGGGTCACGTAGTGCGGTCCGTTCGGATCGCCGCCGGCAACAACGTGAGGAAAAGCAATCGTCACAGGCGGGTAAGTAACCTGACCCGACGCAACCTCCGCCCACAGCACGAAGGAGAGGAACGCAATCTTCTTCATCTTCTCTCTAATTACCTGAGATTACCTGGCTCGATTGTTAAAAGTTGTGCAGTGGCGGCCACCCGCGGGGCCGGAATGTTGAACAATCCGGCATATCCCAATCCACCTGTCGATATGGCGGGCTTCAAGGCAGCCATCGACGCCTATACGGCCGCTGCCGCTCTGGATGGGGGAAAATCGGCCATCACGGAGCGGGACAAGCGCCGTGCGGATGCGGTCATCATGCTGCGTCTACTCGGACACTACGTCGAGGTCGCCTGCAAGGGTGATCCGCACACGTTTGTCTCTAGCGGTTTCGTTCCCGCGTCGGCGCGCCAGCGCACTCCATCGCAGCCGGTATCCACACCCTCGATCGTGAAGATCGATCAGGGCAGCACCGGGCAGCTCTTAGTGACGATCCAATCGGTCAAAGCCAGAAGCTACGAACTGCGGTATGGACCGGTTCCGGCTTTGGGAGCCACTCTCAATTGGACAACGATAGTGGTCCCGAGCACGAAACCGGCAACCCCCGTCAACAACCTCACACCTGGTACGACCTACACGTTCCAGGTACGGGCATACGGGAAACTGGGCTTCTCCGACTGGAGCGATGCGGTCGAACGGATGGTCATCTAACCGCGCGAAGCGCAAGCCCGACAGGGCGCAGCCGTGAATAACGGGGTGGTTCTCTTGCGGGGACCACCCCGTTTTTTCTAACAAGGAGATCACATGGTGGAAATCTGCAGAGGAGGGGCGGATGCGCCAAGCGCAGCGAAGGCGCAGCCGGGGTGGTCAGTTCGGCGACGCTTTCGGCCGAACTGACCACCCCGGCCTTCGGCCACCCCTCTGCGAGGAGGGGGAATGCACACATCATCCAACCAGCAAGATTTGCAGGTCCATCAGGTTCGTTTGTGTCGGACCGGTGATGATGAGATCCCCCGTCGCTTTTAGAAAATTAAAAGAATCATTGGAGCGAAGGAAATTCTGGGGCATCAATCCGAGTTCGATCGCGCGTGAGCACGTGAATGGATCCACCAGTCCGCCGGCTGCGCCTGTTGGACCGTCGCTGCCGTCGGTCGCCACACTGGCGAAACAGGCTTGTGATGAGAACGGACGCGACGCGACGGAGATCGCCCACGCGAGCGCCATTTCCTGATTTCTTCCTCCGGTTCCGTTACCGTGGAGAGTCACGGTGGTCTCACCGGCAGCCAGGATGCACGCGGGCGATTGGATAGGATTTCCTGTGCGCGCTGTTTCCCGCGCGACTGCAGCGAAGAAAAGGCCCAGATCCTTCGCTTCTCCTTCGAGCTCGGTCCCGAGGAGCAGCGTATTGAAACGCAGTTCGCGGGCTTTATCGGCGGCCGCATCGGCGAGCAACCGGTTGTTGGCGATCACGTGATTATCAACCTTCTTGAAGACCGGGTCCCCAGGTTCAGGGGTATCCGGAATAGCTCCCCGCGCGCCTTCTTGGAATCTTTTGCGTACAGCGTCCGGAATATCGAGAGCGTATTTCTGAACGATGGCGAGAGCGTCGGAGAATGACGTCGTATCCGGAGCCGTAGGTCCGGAAGCAATAAAGTCGATGGGATCTCCGATGACGTCGGACATTATTAACGAAATCACGCGTGCCGGAGATGCCCACCTGGCGAGCTGTCCTCCTTTGATGTCGGACAGATGTTTGCGTACTGCGTTCAGTTCTCGAATCGTGGCGCCGGCGCGCAGCAAAAGAGATGTCGTTTGCTGTTTCTCTTCCAGCGTGATTCCCTCGGCCGGGGCGGGCCACAAAGCCGAACCTCCCCCGGAGATCAAAACAAGAACGATGTCATCCTCGCTCACTCCCCGGAGCAACTCGCGGGTCTCGCACACCGCGCGAACGCCGGCACCGTCGGGAATAGGATGGGCGGCCTCAACAAGCCGCATCCGTTGAAGCGGCAGTGCGTGGCCATACTTCGTGACAATAAGCCCGCCACTGATGTGGCTGCCCAAAATTTCCTCGGCAATCTGCGCCATTTTCGCGCTCGCCTTACCGGCGCCGATGACGATCAAACGGCCGCGAATCGCGATTTCCTTGCCCCCGGCGATAAGGACCTTGTCACGGAGTTGAAGAAATTTTCGAATGCATGTGGAAGGATTCGCTGCATTCAGCGCGGCCTCCCAAATGAGCCGTGCCGAGTGCCGAAGCTCCTGGGTATTCAATTACTGCGCATGCTCCCTTGCGATCTTGGCGCGGATGTCTTCGACAGCGGCGCGGTCGGGAGCGTTAGGACTCTCCTTCAGATATGTGTCGGTCTCGTCGATGACCTCCTGCCACTTGTGCTGCATTACGTAGATGTTCGCGAGCCACAAATGGATCCGGGTAAGATTCGGATTAAGATCGTGGGCCTTCTTGAAAGCGGCTTCGGCTTCTTCGAGGAAGGAAGATTTATAGTTTGCGGTTCCAAGCAGCAAGTATGCCGGCGCAGAACGTGGATTGAGTTTTACGGCAGCTTCGAGGGCATCCAACGCCTGATCGAGAATCCGGCCGGTTAACTCGGCATTCTCTTTTTCCAGTTCGGCCTCTTCAATGTAAAGGCTGCCGAGATTGACCAAGGGCCTCTCGCTCTTCGCGTTCAACTCACGGCTGCGCGTGTACTCCTTTTCAGCCTCCGGGTATCGCTTCAAACTTTGGTAGAGGCTACCCAGATTGTTATGGGCGTGGTAAAAATTCGGCGCGAGGCGAACCGCATTCTCCAGCAGTTTGATGGCATTTTCGAGCTTCCCTCTTTTCTTCTCCTCTATCGCTTTTTCATATTCCTGGACGGCTTTCTTAGGAAGGTTCTCCTTCATCTGGCTGATGTCGATCACATCGCGATCTTCGGCATCCAGTCCCGAGAGGCGGGAGCGGGGATCCGCAGCAGATTTACTGATAAAGATCGTGACGTTAGAGGCGCCGAAGTTGTTGAACACCTCGACCTGCTGCCGCGCCGATTCATAACCGTCGGCTGTTACGGAGATGAAATACGAACCGGGAGCGAGATTGCGAAATTCAAAACCACCGCCGCCGTCGGTATAAGTGGTTTGAACCACCTGCATCGTCGTTTTTTCGAGTCGCACTTCAACGCGTTGCCCGACGTCACCGCCGTTGCCGATAACTACTTTTCCGCGAATCGCCAGGTCAACTCCGCGGTTTCTCTGCTGCGGTAAAACCTGGGCGCCGAAAGCACAAAAGGTGAATAAAACAAGCGCCAATCCGACGACTGCCGTTCTAGCCATTGTGGCGACCTCGCTGGTATCTGCCGCGTTTATACCATAAACTAACTGCGCGATGAAGACGGCGCTGGGCACGATTCTCATCACGGAACAAGAGATCCGGCGCCGGATTGCGGAACTGGGCCGCCAGATTTCCAACGATTACTTGAAAACGCCGGTCACCCTCGTTGGGATTCTGAGAGGCAGCTTCGTTTTCCTTGCGGATCTGATTCGCGCCATTTCGTTGGAAACTCCCGTCGAAGTAGATTTTATGTCAGTGTCAAGTTATGGCGACGCAACAACGACGTCGGGTACGGTTCATATTGAAAAAGACCTGGGAATTTCCGTGGGCGGCAAAGATGTCATTATTGTTGAAGATATCGTGGACACAGGACTTACGTTGTTTCATGTTTACAACATTCTTTTGGGCCGGGGAGCGCGATCGCTTCGCGT
>WNEQ01002027.1_pt1 | contig 10640 bp, 9 predicted proteins | sample 5399971 | NCBI WGS metagenome assembly WNEQ01 (sample SAMN13153330, study PRJNA577476) | soil metagenome | isolation source: 20 cm grassland meadow soil 2 days after 1st rain plot 5 | place: USA:California | collected 2015-09-18
ACTGTCGATCGTTGCCGGTTTGTGGTTATGGGTTCTGTTTCCGATCCCCTTTTTGCCGCTCTTTAATGCTCCATACGATCCTACATCTATTCATGTTTCACTAATCATCATAAGCATAGCATCCATACCTTTCATCCTTCTTGCACTGTTTATGAACAGCGGAGGAAAACGGGACGAAGAGCCGTAAAAGGGGTGTTGGCCTTCGCTGAAGTGATGAGTAGGGATTAGGAGTATAGTCTAGTTGATATACTTTTGCGCCTATCGTCGAAGTTTTCAGGCTGTTTTCTAGTACAACATATCTAAAGGTTTATCTTACTGCTGTCATAGCCTCTGGTAGGAACAGTCATCGATTGAACCCACTTCACAGGCTTTTTCATAGAACAAAGAAAACCGTGATTTGCCCACTTTGCAAAGCTTTATTTGCTGAAAAAATAGAGCTTGTCATCCACATAAGAGAACGCCACTGATTCGGAAATAAAACCCTAGAATCTCATTGCATAACTGATTATAATGATGACACATTTTGTTGGATAATGACGACGGAAATATCTCCAATAAAAGATTTTCTTCAAAGTATCAACGATCAAACGATGAGAGACATTATGAAGTATTTCCAATTCGAAGACTATGACGCTTTCGTGCGATACGTCAGAAAGTTAGGAATCAGCCGAAAACAGTGATAAAGGGGATCGCCCTGCCCGCCTGAGGGATGACGATAAGCCCAGTGTTAGATTGGATGACGGGCAGGACGCGCGTACTATGGGGTTTTTGCAGTGAGAAAGACGCTTGCATCCAATTTAAGACTGGCTTAACATAGTTAATCGATCTGTTTTAAGTGGCGTAGGGCCGTGATGTCGATTTTTTCGGATCTGGAGCTCTTAAATATCATGTTGCCGAAACAATGATCCCCAAGGGTGAACCCGGTAAAAGCTGTTGGGTTTAGGCTCAGCTGTTTCTATTGGGCATAGCCCACGGGGACTTTGTCGAATCGTAATTTGCGATAGAAATTCAATCGAATATTTATCATGACTGCTTTTGTTGTCGTTGAATTTACATCCTACAATCGAAGTTTATGTCGTGATGGCTGACAGAGGATTTTTGAAATATCCGTTAATCCATACCGATATCGACTGAGGGGGGGCCCTTCCAATAACGACTTTAACTGGGATCAGGAGTCGCATGTTGGGGTAGCCATATCTTGGGCCTTTCCCTCATCTCTATCTACACAATTCTTCGAGTGCTAATCAGCCCATAACTGCTCAGATTCGGCGCCGCCGCTTGTTCAGGCTGAGGATAATGAGTCCAGCCCCGCCCCAGAGCACGAATGCGGGGACGAAAAGTTGATAGAACCATGCTACGCCGCCTAGGACTGCCAATGCCATTCCTGCGATGCCTTTTAGCTTTTTGGGCGCAATAATCATGCCCTTAAGGCAAGGGCCGCAAATCCTTTGATGGGCCTCTTGGCCGTGTCCGCGAGATGGGATTGAGACTGTTTGGCAAGCATTTCAAGCAGACGCCGGCCTGCTTCCATCTTTTGCTTCTTCAGCTGCGCGTCCTTGACCTTTTTCTTTGAATACTTGCCGATCTTCTTGCCAAGATCCATTCCCACGAGCACTATTTTTCGGGCGCCAAATTCCTCCGCCAAAAACACGCTTCTGTCGCCGTCAGTGAACCCTCCAAAGTTGTGGACGTTTTCAAATGGCATCACCTGTGTTGACCCTACCAGCTTTCTGAATTTCGGAACGAGCTTTTTGAGCATCGCGGTATTGTCGCTATGCGCGTGGACGACCATCACCGCGCCGCTTCTTTCAGCCTTTTTCAGAGCATTCGGGTCGCCGTCGAGATCAGTCACAACAATATCAGGCTTGATCTTGTTTTCAATCAAAAACTGGACGGCGCCATCGGCAGCTATCTTGACAAATTTCCTGTTCTTCTTGACGTATTTGAGCGCCTTCCCGTCGGCGAGGCTTGGACCTGCCCCAACAACAATGACATTCTTGCCCTTGATCTTTTTCTTGAGGACCTTCGGGTCAAGTGCCTTTTTCTTTATCATGTCTGATAGAATTTTTGCAGCCTCTTGATCCATTTCGCTGTTGTATCCAAATTCTGCGCGGATGCCCTGATAATACGGGAACCAGTCAGCGAACTTCACAGGAAAAGGGTGAGGTGAGGTTGCTATTAATATCTTCTGGCTTGCAGAATAGTCTTTTGTGTTTCCCTCAATCCTTAATTACGCGAAAAGGCTACCACGAGGAATGGAGTGCGTACTGGTACAAGTCCAAGGGAAGCCTTTCTTTGAAGACCTATGAGCACGTCGAACTCCAGCATAAGGCCCTTCTTATTACCGCAAGCGTTATCGTAAAAACCTTCTTGATGGCGATAGCTTCGAGCTATGTCTTTTGCGGAAGCATCGAGCCAAACACGCTCTTTCTGAAATGCGGCACTTCCAACGTCATTTACATGGGTGCCAGCGTGGCTGCCGTCGCGATAATGGGAGCGCTTTTCGGCTATTATGTGATCAGGCTCAAGTCGTTTGAGCCGATATTTGCCAGGATGATGAAAGCGGACTTTATCATGACTGCCATGTATTTCGGTGTGGCGTTTTCAGCGCCCGAGATTATCGCAGGAAAGGTCATGATCTGGCTTTTTGGAATTTGGATACTTGGCATGCTACTCGCCCCTTTTAACAGAGAGATGACGCTTTTGAAAAAAGTGACAGAGTATGGATCGCTGGTTGCTCTTGGAGCACTTTTAACTGCACACTTTATCCCGGCTTTTCAGGAGTACGGCTCTTCCTATACGCTTGGCATGATGGTCAGCAGCGTGCTCAGCATGTTTGGTGCCGGCAGGACCAAGTAGCTGTTCGTTAACGTTAATATCGGTAGACCAGCTAGACATGACGAAAGCACGGCAATGGAGCCCAAGATCCAGTCGACATCATGGAACCCCGAGATAGAGAAGGCGATCCTCAAAAAGTGGGAAGAGCAGGACGTCTATCGGTTTGCAATAAATGACAATCCTTCATTTGTAATTGATACTCCGCCTCCATACCCTTCCGGTCGCCCTTGGCACATTGGCGCGGCCGCGCACTACGCGCAGATCGACATGATAGCTCGCACCGCCAGGATGAACGGCAAGAATGTCCTATTCCCGATAGGAATAGATAGGAACGGCCTGCCAGTCGAGATCTATACAGAGAAAAAGCATAAGGTGCGCATGCGCCAGATGGACAGGGAAAAGTTTCTCGAGCTCTGCAGGTTTGCCCTCGATGACCTCGAGGCCGAAATGATTCAGATAATGAAGGGCATGGGATTGTCCGGCAATTTCCGCGAATACTACAGGACCGATTCTGATGATTACAGGGCATTGACACAGAGCACGTTTATCGAGCTGTGGAAGCAGGGGCTTGTGTACCTCGCAAACAGGCCCAACAACTACTGCCCGGACTGCGGGACCACGATAGCAGACGCTGAGATAATCTACGAAGAGATCCCGACAAAGCTCATTTACATGAAATTCAGGATAAAAGAGACCGATGAGGATGTCATTATCGCGTCGACAAGGCCGGAGCTACTGTTTGCTTGCCAGGCAGTTATTGTAAATCCGGCAGATGATAGATACAAAGGTCTGCAGGGTTCGCATGCTATTTTGCCATTGTTCAATCGGGAAGTGCAGATAAAGCCGCACCATTCGGCAAAACCTGAGTTTGGCTCTGGTGCCGTCATGGTGTGCAGCTACGGCGACCAGAACGACGTGCAGGTCTTTAGAGAGTTGGGCCTAAAGGAAATAGTTGCGCTGAACGAGAATGGCGTTACAACCGAAGCAGCAGGTCAGTATTCCGGCCTACGGATAAACCAGGCAAGGACAAAGGTGATCGAAGACCTGAAGAATTCAGGTTTGATGGAAAAAGAAGAGAGCATCATGCACCGGACGCCGCTTTGCGAGCGGAGCAAGACCCCTATAGAGATAATCCCACTGCACGACTATTACGTAAAACAGCTTGACTTTGTGCCGCAATTAAGAGAGCTTGCGCACAAGCTAAAGTTCCACCCCGACATGCACCGGCAAATCTTGCTCAACTGGCTCGACTCGATCGCAATCGACTGGCCGGTCTCTAGACGTAGGTTCTACGGCACCGAAATTCCAATATGGTACTGCAGCGCATGCAAGGCGCCAAACTTGCCTGCACCCGGCAGATACTATCGCCCCTGGAAGGAAAGACCGCCCTTTGAAAAGTGCGAAAAATGTGGGGGATCTGAATTCACTGGCGAGGAGCGCACCTTTGACACGTGGATGGACTCGAGCATCAGCCCCCTGTACGTCACGAAATTTAGTAAGGATAAACAAATTTTCGATTACACTTATCCCACTACCGTTAGGCCCCAGGCAAAGGACATCATACGCACCTGGCTTCACTACACGATGCTCCGGTGTGTGCAACTGACGGGAAAAATGCCGTGGAACGAAGCATGGATAATGGGTTACGGGGTCGACGAAAAGGGGGAAAAGATGAGCAAGAGCAAGGGCAACGTTGTCGACCCGTTTCCCGTGATACAGAAGTACGGCGCTGACACGTTCAGATTCTGGTCTGCAAGCGAGGCCAATCTTGGTTACGACTTTAGATGCTCGGAACAAAGGATTGCCGGCTCGCAAAAGTTCCTCTCAAAGCTCTGGAATTTGGGGAGGTTTCTGTCTTCGTTCGATTTGGTGGCAGACCAGCCGGTGCTAGAGGCGTCTGATAAATGGATGCTGGCAGAGCTTGCCCGGCTTGTGGACGAATGCAAAAAAGGTTACGAGGATTACAATTTTTTTGTGCCGGCAAACGCAATCCGGGATTTCACGTGGAACCTTTTTGCGGCCCACTATGTCGAAATGGTTAAGGGGCGCGCCTACGCAACAAGCGAAGACATCGGCACTAAGTCGGCCCTCTACACGCTCCACAGGTGCCTTTCAACCATCCTGCTCATCATAGCTCCGATTACGCCTTTCATAGCAGAAGAGCTCTGGACAAAGATCTACTCTTCCAGCAGCATTCATATCCAGCCAATGTTCCGGGAAGAAAGGGCTGACCCTGAAATGACAAAGTACACGAAGCAGATAATCGATTTCAACTCGATGGTCTGGAACAAAAAGAAAGAGACGATCAAGGACGGCAAACCACTCTCACTGAAGGACCCGATAAGTGTGACAGTGCCGTCCGAACTGGCACAGTTCGGCAGAGACCTGAAGGAAATGCACAATTTGGCATGAAGGCCGTCCCATTTTTCGAGCATGGGCCTGTAGATGTTTTGCAGTATTGCGAATTCCCGGATCCAGTTGCAGGCAAGGGTCAAGTTATTGTTGACGTCGAATACTGCGGGGTAAACCATCTTGACATATGGACAAGGATTGGCATTTCCGGCAAAAAGATCAAGCTTCCGCACATCTGCGGCTGCGACATTGTCGGGACCGTAAAGGGTCAGCGAGTAATGGTATACCCGGGCTTTTCTTGTGGCAAATGCAAGTACTGCAAAAGCGGGCATAAGAACCTCTGCACCGAGTTTGCAGTCATTGGCGGCATGAGCGATTGGAATGGCGGCTACGCGGAAAAGGTAGCGGTGCCTGTAACGAACGTCATCACGATACCAAAAGCGTTGAAGAGCGAAACAGCGGTTACGCTAGCAGTTTCTTACTTGGTGGCATGGAACATGCTCAAAGCGAACGGCGCTGACAAGGGTAAAACGATACTTGTTTATGGCGCAACAAGCGGAGTAGGGATGGCAACGATCCAGCTTGGTAAGGCACTTGGGGCTAGAGTGATAACAACGGTTTCAAACGGAAAAAAGCGTGAATTTGCAGAAAAACTTTACCCGCACCATATCATAGATAGAACAAGCCAGAATATTGCAGATGAAGTAAAAAAAGTAATTCCTGCCGGTGTCGACATTGTGATTGATCATGTTGGAGCCGCGACTTGGCCTACCAGTATTGCTGCTCTGAGACAAGGAGGAAGGTTGGCCGTTTGTGGCATGACATCGGGCAATGATGCTATGGTTCCAGTGAGGATGTTCTACACCAAGCAGATAGTCATGACCGGCGCGGTAGGGGGAACAAATGCGCAATTACAAGAATTGATAAGGTTCATCGTTAGGAAAAAGATCAAGCCTGTGATCGATTCTATATACTCGTTGAAGGATGCCAAACAAGCTCAGAGCAAGATGGAAGCTAATCTGCACTTGGGCAAGATTTTGTTAAAATGCAAATAGTCATAGCTCCATTAGTGTTCTGAAATGAAATGCGAAAGGATCTCTCGGATCATTAAAGGCATCAACGCTAAACCCGTGCTTTTGAAGCCCGGACTTTAGAATCGCGGTAATGTCCTTCTCATCATCTACAATTAGAATTTTGGCTTTGTTTGCTGTGTCTGTCATGTCCAAATCATTGCAGTAACTAAATGGCACCGCTACTACAAAAGCTTGTTGACAAGGATGGAAGACGCTATTGGCTGCGGCCGGGCGAATTGTCAAAAAACGAGCAATGCTCTATTGGGAAGCAGTCGTCCTTGCTCCATCTTCTGTAAGAAATGAAATTTCTTCCTCTAAGATTTCAGGATGGATGTCCGTCGGTATTGTAAATGTAAAAGTAGCGCCCCTTCCGTCATCATTGTTTTTGCCGGTTATCGTACCTCCATGAGCTTCGACAATTTTCTTGGATACAAAGAGTCCAAGACCTGTCCCACCGTCAGACTTTGTTGCGAATTTCTCAAATAGTCGTTTCATTATTTCGGAGTCTATCCCCTTCCCTGAATCTTGTACTTGAACCTTAACTTCGTCGTTGTAAATTGAAGCAGAAATAAGGACTTCGCCTGATTCGGTGAACTTTACAGCATTGTCAAGAAGGTTGTAAAGCGTTTGCCCCATCTTTGGTCCGTCGCAATAGATCCTTACATCGTTTCCGCCGCTAGAGGCTGTGCGCAGTTCGGAATCAAAGAGTATCCTCAGGTTGTCTCTTTCACCTAGATACTTTTTTTCTATATCTGCTATTACTGTCCTAACAAGCGTTTCTATGTCAACTTCCTCCAAATTTAGAGAGAAGACTCCACTTTCTATCCTGCTTACTTGCAAAATATCCTCGGATAGTTTCATTAATCTTGACGCATTACGCATTACCATAGACGTGCTGGAAAACAATTCTTCAAAATCCTCCTTCCCTAACTTGTCCTTTTGCTTCATTAAGCCTTGTTGGATGAGGTCTGCACCTGTAAGAATAGGCATTATGGGATTTCGAAGTTCATGCGCGGCGATGTTCACAAATTCCTCTTTTATCCTCTCTGCATCGCGACTCCTCTCATAAAGATCTGTTTCTCTCCATAGACTTTCAAAGATTGAAGCGCAGGGCACTACTGTTGCCTTGCTGTTAGAGTATACGGCAAGCCCTATTGCCTGGCTAAACGTTCCCTTTGAATCATCCTTTGTCTCTACGACAAGTAGAACCTTCTTGTCAACAATTAGCATGTTAAACTTTGTTTCGGTAGGAGTTTCAATTCTTCTAACAACAATGCCACTTGCCCTCAGCTCATCCAGCTTGCTCTTAGTGAAATCGTCTTCTGCAGATAAGATTCTAATTTGCACGCCACGTTTAACTGCCTTTTTTAATTCATCCACAATACCGATATCGCGTTCTCGGTGAATTGTGTTTACAGTCGGGAATGTTAGCAGAATTTCAGATCGAGCAACTCTGACCAAACTAATGTACTGCCGTCTTACCCTGTCTGGTGTTGACAAAACCTGAATTGATTCGTGTTGGGAAACGCCAAACCCTGTCTCTGCGAGAAAACTACTCAATAAGAGCGAGTTAGTTTCCAATGTTAATAAATACACATGAAAAACTCTTCTAGCGATTTGCTATGATAGTATTAAAAGTATTTCTTAGTACTTTTTTCCGACTTATCGACTGACCTCAGTCTATATTACGTGTTAGATCGAAGCAGAACTGTTTATCGGAATATTCCTTTGCAAAAAGTGATTAAAATTAGAGCGACGATAAGTGTCTTGGGATGAATGATGATATCAACCACGCTATTCATTATCATGAGGAAACTAAGCATTCCGAACTAGGTCTGCAAATGTCACGACATTACTTAGATTGGGATGACAGACCCAGACCGTTCAAGGTATATCAGGAGCTATCTTCAATCCCTCTTCCGCAAGACTTTCCCGTTCCAACCGCCGACGCTCTAACCTGCATTCGCAGTGTACGCCCATTTTTGCCCGAGTCTCCGCTTGACATCCGAGCATTAGCTCAATTCCTATTCTTCTCAGCAGGCATAACAAGGGAAATGAAATATGACTCTGGCACCTATTACATGCGCGCAGCCTCCGCAACAGGCGCTCTCTATCCAATCGAGCTGTACGTTATTTCCAAAGAGTTCGCAGGCTTACCCGCAGGAGTGTATCATTTTTGCCCAGGCAATTTTTCGCTTGTAGAGCTACGCAGAGGAGACTATAGAAGCAAGTTGGCAGAAATGGCTGGAGGTAACCCCAATATACTGTCTTCTGCAGTAACGGTAGCGCTTACATCCTTTGCTTGGCGAAACGCATGGAAGTACGGCGATCGTTCATACCGTCACTGGTTCTGGGACTCGGGCGTTATCGCTTCTAACCTCCTTGCAGTAGCCATCTCGGCAGGCGTGGAACCAGCTCTGGTGACCGGATTTTTGGACGCAGGGGTCAACAATCTCCTTCGTCTTGAACAAAGAAGTGAAGCTGCCGTGGTACTGGCCCCCCTGGGTTCTTCACTTGCAAAGAGGCCAGAAGTATCGTACTTCAGACCGGATCCCGAGCCCTTGCCGGTTCTTGACATTCCAAGAATTATTCCTATCTCCAAAAGGGAAACAGAACATCCTGAAATCTGGAAGCTCCACGATGCATCTAGCCTCCTAAGTGCAAAGGAGGTCGCGCAATGGCTGAGCTCTAGCAAAAACAAGTTCACCAATGTCGTTTCAGAAGACCTTTCTCAAGAACGCATGCAAGATAAGAGGCAAGACCTTGATTCCTTGAGCGATGTCATTTTGCTTCGGGGTTCAACCCGACGGTTCTCGCGCACGCCAATTTCCAAGGACCATTTATCGACCATCCTATTTAGCTCAACCAGAGGCGTTCCGCTTGATGTTCTTGCTAAAGGGGAGAGTCTAGTTGATATCTATCTCATAGCCAATGCAGTCGAAGGCCTGGCCCCCGGACATTACTTCTATAACCGGCACGCCAAGTCATTAGAACAACTTGATGCAATGAACGAGCTAGCCAGCCGAAACGAGTCTGGATACCTCTGCCTTGGCCAGCCGCTCTTCAGCGACGCCAGCGCGGTCCTTTTCATGATGACTGACATTAATGCGATTTTGAAGACCCTTGGCAACCGAGGCTACAGAGCATGCCAATTTGAAGCGGGAGTAGTTGCAGGCAAGATCTATCTTTCCTCTTACGCGCAAGGCCTGGGAGCCTCCGGATCTACTTTTTACGATGATGCGGTCACTGAATCCTTTACTCCACATGCTAGAAATAAGGCCGCAATGATTGCAGTCGGCGTTGGAATGCCTGCATACAAAGCTCGACGAGGGAAAATCCTGGCAGCGAGGTTGACAAAAAGTCAACTTCTGTCGAACGGGTGATCGCATGTGCCTGATAGGACCTAATGAGAGGCGAATTAGTATGGCAAGTTTGATTGGATAGCCGCATTCGTAGGCTTTCAGTCATATTCAGCCACGTATCGACAATAAAGATTATCAGCGGGAAAAATCTAATGATATCATCACAATCGACAAACGAATGATGATAATTGGTCAGTGGGTCGAGACCCCCAGCTCGCAGCGCTACAAGTATAGAATGTCGTGGCTCAAATGAACACTAGCATCATAAGAAATGCAATCGCCAATAAGGAGGTCATCGAGTTTACTTATCAGGGCTACCCAAGAGTAGCAGAGCCTCACGTTTACGGCATAAAAGCCGGAAAGAGGAAGATCTTGGTTTATCAGATAGGAGGCTTGACATCTTCGGGCAAGATACCTGATTGGCGGCTCGTGAATATTGATGAAATATCTGGCCTGCGAGTGATAAAGGACCAAAAGTTTGCAGGACCGCGAGAATACCATGAAGCAAATTACAAAGATTGGGACACCATTATTGCTTCTGCAAAGTAGATGTTATTCCGCCATGCCTGAATCACGTTTGTGAAAATTTTTGGGCAGGAGATGTCAAGCTAACAGGACCTGCACACGGAAACTGGTAACTCGGGCCCGATACTTCGCAGTGTCCTCGAACACCAGCTATAAATATTCGATGAACGTCTATTTTTTCGGTGCAAAATAGTGACCTCTGGAAAATTCTTCAATAAGGGCGTAATGACGAAGGATACACCGCACGTAGGTTACGTTGTAAGAGAGACGGATGATAAGATTGTTGTTTTTGGCGAAAAGGATACTAGGTATGATATACCCAAGTCTAACGTGAGTTTCGTCAGCAGAAACGTCCTGGTGGACCTTCCTGTTAAGGAATTAGTAGTCTACAAGACGCCTAGGGACGCTCCGCTGCCGACCGATAAGGAAGTAATAGGTCCAGATGCTGAACCAATGGATCTAGCAACTTACGAAGGAAAATATCCGAAAT
>WNEQ01002028.1_pt1 | contig 10638 bp, 10 predicted proteins | sample 5399971 | NCBI WGS metagenome assembly WNEQ01 (sample SAMN13153330, study PRJNA577476) | soil metagenome | isolation source: 20 cm grassland meadow soil 2 days after 1st rain plot 5 | place: USA:California | collected 2015-09-18
GACTGGACAGAAGGTGAGTCCAGTATTCCATTTCAAGGACCAAACGTTCAAGGGCCCCTACCAATATGATGCGCCTGATCTCTGTGTCGAGCTCTACTCTGGGAAAGAGAAGATCCAGATCAACCCAAGGCTGGGCACGAAGGAGCTGTGGAACCTTGACCCGCACTTCTCTTCTATTCATTCTCGTGACGGGTTCTGGGCGGCGATGGGACCAAGAATCAAGCGTGGCGTCAACCTAGACGCCAAACTCTTAGACATGAGCCCAACCCTTCTCAAAATATTGCGAGTTGACTCGACTAATGACTTCGATGGCCAAGTCCTAGATGGCGTAATCGCCTCCTGACTACATTTTAGCGTGGCGGGAGCCGTTAACCGTATACTCTGCCAAAGATCGAGCATTGGTCCGACCTGGATTGGAGGTGCTACTCCTCAGATTTTGTGGGATGGGTCGTAATATCGAGCGCTTGGATCCTCGCGCCTACTTGTTGAGGATGCTTCTGGTCTGGCTTGCGGGTGCGTTGCGGAAGGAGGATTCTATGTCCGCTGCTATGCGTTTCCATACTGCTTGGAATGATTCAGATGTGCTGATCCTTTTTAGCCCGAAATGGTCTGCGAGCCAGTTGTAGAGCCGCTTCTCGTTCCGGATGAACTCTTCCGTATGCTCCGGACGAGCAGCCAGAATTCTGCTGTCCTCGGCTTCAAGGACGAACGAGATGTCCGGGCGGGGGAGGATCCATATCAGCAGATGCTCTAGGGGAACCCTTTGATGGTTACCCCAGAATCCCACGATGAGGTCATAGATGTAGCGATCCGTTACAACGCTGTAGCCTAGCAGACGCCTGAGACCTATTCCGCCGATTAGGATTGGACAGTAGATCAAGAGAAAGTATAGGGACCATAGAATTCTCACCGGAGTCGTTCTTTCAAGATAGTTCACATCGACGCGCAAGATCCTTGCTGCCCTTCTCACTATGAATCCGAAGGGATCGAGGAGATCCTGATGGCGTAGATAGGAGAATTTCCGTCCTGAGCCATTTAGCAGGTAGTAGACCCTTCCTGCATTTGTCGACTTGCCCGTGCCGTGGGTCCCGCTGAGCGTGACCAACAGCGTCCTCATTCACAAGCCTCCCTTAGGGGAGAATCGATTCATCAGTGCGTCGATCAAATGTTCTAGAAGGAGTAGAGGATCAACGGAGTATATCAGATAACCCAATCTTCCGGTGGAGGCCGCGGCGATTCTTGACCTGAGGCCGCCGTCGGACCGCCCGCAGTATAGGAGAGGATGCGAAAAGTTGGATCCGATCACGCATGCCTTGCGAAGAATTGTCGGAGCCTCTTGGAGTAGGCGAGAGACATGATCCTCCTCGCCTCCATTCAGAGGAGAGCGGGAACTCGCGCGCGTGCTCATTTCCAACGGTGGTCCCGAGGACTGTCTCGAGAACTCTTTGTCCCGCCGGCTATTTATTCAATTCTCGAGTCAGAACCCGAGCCGATCGTCGTGTATCCAAGCATATCTCTGGACATGTTTTTATTGAAGAATATCACTGATCACCATGAAGGTTAAGAGCAGAGGTTTTACTAGGTTCTCGCGCTGTGACGGGGAATGACTCTGGGATTCGATGGAAAAACATCTGAGCGACCGCTCGCCTTAGCGCTAGTCCGGGCTCCCAGTAAATCCCACAACTAGTTCTCGAAATCAGAGCGAGTCTTGAAAAATGAATCCACTTCGCATATCGGTCATTGGCGGCGGTTACTGGGGCAAGAAGGTGGTGCGGGAGATTCTCGACATTGGTAGAACAAGCAGAGAGGTTGAACTCAAGTCTCTGGTCGACACTTCCCCAGCAAGTCTCGCAGCCTGTCGCGAGGAGTTTGGCGACAGCATAGAATACGGCTGGGACTATCAGTCCCTGGCGACAGACCCGTCGCTGTCCGGGGTCCACATCGCAACCCCAAACAGCACTCACTTCGAAGTCGCCTCAACTTTCCTCAGACAGGGCAAGAATGTGCTTGTGGAGAAGCCGTTGACGTTGAAGATGGACGAGGCCTATGAGCTGATAAGGCTCGCGCGAGAGAACAAATGTGTCCTCTGCGTCGGCCACATCCACAGGTTCAACAACGGAGTCAGGGAACTCAGAAGGGTTCTGTCGGACGGCTTGATAGGGGACCCATACTATCTACTCATGCGGTGGACTGCTTTGATGAACCCCCAGCTCCAGAGAGAGGTCATAACCGACCTAGCCCCGCACCCCTTTGACATCTGCAACTATGTTCTAGGATCATGGCCGGAGAAGGTTTCGTGCAAAGCCCGAGGGTACCGGACACGACAGAACGAAGAGGTGGCGTTCATTGCCGCGGAACATAAGGGAAGCGTGCTAGCTCACATCGAGCTCAGCTGGCTAGACCGGGACAAACGAAGAGAAGTGACAGTAGTCGGCAGCCAGGGAAACGCTCACCTAGACTGTGTCAACCAGAAGCTGTTCCTTCAAAAATCCAGCGTTCTGGAAGAGATACCAGTCTCGCCCAGCAACACTCTCAGAGAAGAGATAACTCACTTCGCCGAATGCATTCGCAATAATGGCAATTCCACACCGTTCACCAACCACTCCGATGGACTCTTAGGCGCCCGAGTAGTCGCACTACTGGAAGCGTCTCGTGAGTCTATGTACAATGACCGTGCGATTCAAGTCCAGCTCCCTATAATCCCGGAGATCTCCGTTAAGTAAATGAGAAGAGCGAGATTCTCCGTAATTGAGAAGGCGGTTATAGGTAAAGGCTCCCGGGTCTACGACCAGGTAAACCTATACAAATGCAAGATTGGAAAAAACACGAAGATCGACTCGTACGTGTACATCGAGGAAGGTGTCACCATTGGAGACAATTGCAAGATTCGTCCGTTTGTATTCATCCCCACGGGAGTCGTTATCGAGAACGACGTATTCATCGCCCCAAGCGTAACATTCACGAACGATAAACATCCGAGAGCTCACGGGGAATGGACCCTGCTCAAGACAACGGTCAAGAGCTTCGCCTCAATCGGGGCCGGGAGCACAATCAACCCTGGGGTTAACATCGGAGAGAATGCTCTCATAGGGGCAGGATCGGTTGTTACAAAAGACATACCAGACAATGCGATCGCTGTAGGAATCCCCGCTCGGGTCGTCGGGTACAGGAAACCACCAGCAAACCCTGATGGGTCACCGGTGGGAAAGAGAAAGTAGAATGGGCCATGAGAAGCGTCGCTATCATCCCGGTCTTCCGAGAAGCCGGTAAGGTCGGCCGCGTCCTCGAAAGATTTGAGCCAGGATCAGTCGACCAGATCTGCCTCGTCCTCGACAACCCCGACGACCAGATCACCAGCGAAATCGAGGAGTCGATCGGGAGAAGCAAGGTCCCAGTCTCGATCATCAAGAACCCCGAGAGAAAGGGCATAGGTTACGCCATCAGGGAAGGATACGAATACGCCCTCTCGCACAACTTCAATCTGATAATCGTCATGGCCGGCAACGGGAAGGACGATCCGAGAGAGATTACGAGACTCACTGAACCGATCATCAGAGGCGACTACGATTATGTCCAAGGATCAAGGTTTCTCCCTGGAGGACGACGAGAGAAGACTCCCCTGCTCCGAGGCATATTCAGCAGATCCTTTCCCTTCTTCTGGACACTATTGACAGGAGTCCACTGCACCGAGGTCACCAACGGATTCAGAGCCTACAAAGCATCGATCCTCCAGGACTCCAGAATCGACGTCTGGCAGCCATGGCTCGACGGCTACGAGCTCGAATACTACCTCCACTACAAGGCACTCACGCTAAGATACAGGTTCACCGAGAGACCCGTGACAAAGACATATTCACATGTTGGACGGAGAGGCTACTCTCACATATCACCATTCAGAGACTGGTGGCAGATCGTAGGACCCATGTTCCTCCTCCGGCTTGGTGTGAGACACTAGATGGCACTGCTCTCAAAGCTCCACCCAGTCGTCCTGAAGGCAGGAACAAGCAAAGCCTCCAACATACTGGAAGGCTACGCCGCGTTCTGGAAGATTCCCTATCAGCTGAACATTCTCAACGCGGAGGAGTCCATAATCTTCACCTCGGATAGAGCGACCGCGTTTCAGTCTCCCACTAACCACTCTGTAATACTAACTCCAGTGGGACGAGAAGAGGCGGAAAAGGCCGCCTCAGACGCAGGAGCCGGAGTCTCGTCAGAGAAGAGACTTGTCCGCCTCCCTGTTAGAAGGGGCATAACTGTCTCCATAAAAGCGAACGTGTACGAGTACTCTGGCTCGCGAATCGAGCCCCTTCTACTCTCCAAACGCATTCCAATCTTATCACGGGTCCACGGGACGAACGTCCACTTGCTTGGAATCGATCTTGTAGGAGAATACACGCGGCTGGTCCACGATGGCTTCCAGCAAGTCCCCAGCAGGAGATTCAGCCTTGTCAGCAAACTTCCTTTCTCCTACCAGTCGATTCCAGCTTTCATCAGAAACCGCTCGTTCCGTTCAGAGAAGGGACTCTCCGAGCTGACAGAGGAGAACCTCGGACCGGTGGAATGCCTCCGCGCAGTCTTCCTCGCCAGCGTAGTCAAGATCGCGGGTCCGGTTCCTAGAATCGGCTTCTGGAGACGGGGCAAAGGCTACGCTCTCTCAGTAACACACGATGTAGAGACAAGCACTGGCCTCGAGAAGGGAGCAGAGAGACTTATGGAAGTGGAGGGACGGCTGAAGATCCGGTCAACCTGGAACATCCCCAGTGACCGCTACCCCCTTAACGCCGCGTCGCTGACAAACTTGGCCAAGAATGGCGAAGTCGGCGCCCACGACACGAAGCATGACGGCAGACTGGTATTCCTCAGCGTTGAAGAGTTGACGCTAAGACTCGCCAGCTGTAGGGCGGAGATTGAGAGTCGTGCTGATCAGAAGATTCAAGGCTTCAGGGCCCCACTGCTTCAACACAGCCTAGGCTTGGCGGAGGCACTTTCCCACTCCGGCTACGAATACGACTCTTCATGCCCATCCTGGGAGATCCTTTCCCCGACATCTCTCCGCCCCCACGGCGTAGGAACCGTCTTCCCGTTCTACATGCATAAGATTCTCGAGATCCCCGTATCCCTCCCTCAAGACCATCAGCTTATTCGAGTGGCAGGGCAGAAACCCTCGGCAGCGGTTGACCTCCTTCTCCAACTGTCAACGTGGATCCGAGGTGTTGGTGGAGCCTGCGTCTTGCTTGTTCATCCCGACTATGAGTTCGCAGAGCCCGAGAACAAACGAGAATATGAGAGGCTTCTAGAGCGCTTCCGGTCGGACCCTGACTGTGACATAATGACACTCGGCGAGATGACCGAATGGTGGAATATGAGGAGCCAGGCCAGAATCCAGATCGACGACGGCAACGCTTCAATCGCCTGTCAGGGACCCATGCAAGGAGCGGGCGATCTCCAAGCCCAGCTCGTCACCGGCTACGGCGACGACGGCTTCAGCGTCGTGAACGTCTCATGACAAGCCTTCTCCTCATAGTCTGGCTCATCGTTGGTGGCGTCCACATTGGCGCCCCATTGATCTACTTTGGGCTCATGCGAAGGGTCGGCGCAAAGAGAGACTACAACATAGAGCAGAAGCCCATCGAGCCTGATGTGAGCGTCATCATTCCAACATACAACGAGGCCCCGGTCATCGCCAAGAAGATTGCAAATCTCCTGGAAAACAACTATCCGCTCGACAAGCTAGAGGTAATCATTACCGATGGAGGATCCAAAGACGGAACAGTCGAAATAGCGAGAGAGCTGTTGGAAAGAAGAAGTGTGCGAGCACGAATCCTGACCCAACGGGAGAGGAGGGGTAAGAGCTACGGTGTCAACGTCGCGCTGTCAGCCGCGAAGAACGAGATCATATGCCTAAGCGATGCAGAGTGCATGTGGGAAAAAGGAGCGCTGCACAACGCTCTGAAGTACATCTCCGATCCCTCGATCGGATCCGTTACGGGCATCCACGCGCTTTCCGGATCAGCCGAGGGATTGTCATTGAGCATCGAAGGCTCCTATCGATCGATCTACAGGATGCTGCGAGTAGCAGAGTCGAAGCTTCACAGCACCCCGATAGCGGAGGCGGAGATCCAGGTCTTCCGGTACTCGGACGTTAAGAAGGTCGATCCGAGAGTTGGGGCGGACGATACCTGTATTGCTCTCTGCGTGGTGGAGAAAGGACTGAGGGCTATCGCTGCTGAGGACGTGATGTTCTTCGATCCTACGCCCGGGTCTTGGACCGGAAGATTCCGCCAAAAGTTCCGTCGTGGCCAGCATATACTCCAAGCCTTCCTCAAACACTCGAGACTGATCTTCCGGAGAAGAGACATTTTCTCAAGCGTGATCTTTCCAATGGAGTTCTTCATTTATGTTATCAACCCGCTCCTCTTTCCTCTCTTCCTTGTCCTGACAGTGACCCTGATGGCTACGAATCTTCTGCTTGCTCTTCTCATTGCCGGAGCCCTGGCGGTTGTCGCCGCAGTCCCGGGTCTCAGGACTGCCTTTACAACCTATCTCACGAACAATCTCACAATGCTCGCAGCTATCATTCAGGAAGCGAGAGGAAACAAGCAGCTTGTCTGGACCAAGATCGACGAGACGAGAGTCAGCCCAGAAACAGCTGAGCCCCCAGTCATTCCGAGTTGAGGTCGACATGGAAAATGGATGAAGCGAAAGTCTTGTGGGTTGAACAGGTTTTCTGATGGGAGATGAGTGACAGGTGAAGTGGAGCGGTAAAACGGCCTTGGTGACTGGAGGCGCCGGCTTTATCGGCATGAACCTCGTGCGCGAGTTATGCGCGGCCAACTCTCACGTAACAGTGATGGACGATTTCTCAGCCGCACCACGTACGAACCTCTCAGGACTGCCGGTAGACATTGTCGAGCGGAGCGTGATGGAGGAATCTTCGTTCGCCAAGCTCCCGGACATTGACTACGTCTTCCACTTGGCAAGCCCCTCATCGGTGATACTCTATGGTAAGGAGCCTCAGAAGTGCTTCTCCACGACCACCATAAGCATGATCAATGTTCTGAGATACGCTAAGACGAACGGTGTCAAGAAGATAGTATATCCTTCAAGCGGAAGCGTGTATGGCCGAGCAAGCCCACCGCAGAAAGAAACGACAATTCCGAGACCGACGAATCTGTATGCGGTCGCCAAGCTGGCGTGCGAGCAGATGATCGAAGGGACTGAAGATCCACCCCCGACGACGATGTTGAGAATATTCGCAGGATACGGTCCTGGAGAAGCTCACAAAGGACAGATCGCAAGCCCCGTAGGGCTCTTCCTAAGATCCATTGCCTCCGACGAACCACCTATAATCTACGGGGACGGAACCCAGTCCAGAGACTTCATCTACATAGGTGACGTGGTAAAGATCATGATGCGAGCCGCTGAGAGCCCCGCGCTTGGAATAGTCAATGCTGGAAGCGGAGAATCACACACCTTCAACCAGGTTGTCGAGATGCTGAACCGGAGACTAGGCAAGAAAGTCACCCCCCGATACATCAACAAACCGATAAACTATCTTGAACGGACCCACGCGGACACGTCTCTGATGACTAAGACCTTCGGTGTCACTCCTTTGTCTCTTGAAGAGGGTGTGGACAAGTATTGTTCGTCCATAGAACTCGCGACCTAGCCGCTGCTGGGGGTCCTAGAAATTTTCAGCGAGTTCCGCAGCAGCGAGTATCGCCTATAGGCAGCGAGCATAGTCAGAGTCACTGTATAGCTCATCAAGACGGTCGCGCTGGAAGCTCCTGTGAAGAAATAACCTGCCCCTAGAATAACGCCTAGCGAAATCGACACGACAACGCTCAAGAAAATACTGAGGAGAATACGCTCAAGCTGGGAGAACTTATCGGCTGGAAACATGAAACGGAGTGTGGAGTAGCCCGGTAGAAAACCGAGCAGTCCCAGCCCGAAGAGGATCCGGAGAAACGTCAGAGGCGCCGTCTGTATCTGGAAGACTACGAGAACGACTTCCAAAGCAGAAACAGGTATGGTGGCATAGATCCACCAAGCCTCGGCTGGCGCTTTTAGAAAGCCGGAGAGTGAGTCATACCTCGCCCGGTCTAGACTGATGAGTCCACTCATGTGAAGATCCTGCACGATCAGCAGCAGATCCTCTTCTGTAGAACGAATCCCCTCTTGGCTCAGCCTGCTCTCCAACTCCTTGATGGTCGAGGGCTTATACTTACGAACGTAAGCGAGAACTAGCTCCTTCCTTATATTGGTCAAGGACCTGAGCCTCTCAGAAATCGACGAGGAAACAAACTTTGCGGACACGCTCCCTCGCTTTGCTATTCTGTATCCTACTATCCTCAATAGTCCTCTTAATGAAGACTGAACACGCGTCTGCTCAGACTGATCCCATAACCACGGCAAAGACCGACCTTGTCGCCGCGTTCCAGTCAATACAGACGGCTCAACGGCAGGGCGCCTCGAACGCTGACCTTCTTCCCTTGATCATTCAGCTCAACACTGCTCTACAGTACGAGGAGAATGCCACGATTCTTGGACAACAGGATCCTACTAAGTGCCCGAGTTGTCCCTCAGCCGCCGACGCTGCTGCCTTCCTATCAATCAGTCTCTCCACGAACGTCTCGCTGCAAGCCCAACGACTCGGGGACGAAGCCCAGAGCGCGTCTTTGCGTAGGTCAGTTATTGCTTATGGTCTCGCGTTGTGCGCCGCGACCATCGCAACCCTCAGCGTGGTCGGGGCTCCCAGACTGATACGCTTCATCAGGAAGAATCGACTCCGACGAGCCCGAATTGTATATGGAGAAGAGAATCCTGCAAGATAAGCTGGTAGTATTCTTCATCCTACTCGTATCCTTCGCGGCAATTTTCAGTTCTGCAACATTCTATGCTCTCAGCCCTAGAGCCTCCCAGTCCCTCATGGCCATGGGCATCTACTCGCGAACAGGACTTCTGGGATATACTGCGCCTGCGACCAACTCGACGGTCACGAGCGGGGACAGGCTCAACTGGACCCTATCCGTGATCAACAGTATGGGCTCGGCCCAGTTTGTTATGATAATCGCAAGAATCGCAAACTCGACCTTCCCGTCCTCTAATTCTACAACGTCATCCACGTTCCCCGAAATTGTCGCGCCGGAGCGTTTCGTCGGAGATGGTGAAACTTCGAATATCAGCTTCGACTGGGCCCTCCAATCCGTCACGCCCCAGTCTGGGGGAAGACTCTTGCTCAACCTGGAAGTTGAAGGCAACCCGGTCGTAATAACCGGAGATAGCTTTCGATGGATCTTCGAACTCTGGACATACGACCTAGTCTGTGCCTGCTTCCACTACGGCTACGGTCCGCAGAACAGCTCAACAGGAGTCTGGCTCCAGATCTGGTTCAACCCTTCCGCCTAGAATCCTTGCACTGGAGACAAATCAGCCGAGATGCCGGTTCTCATAGAGCCGATCGGTGCCGGTGGAATAGACCAGATTGAAACTGTGAGAAGCATCAGTTTCGAAAGCCGACTTCAGGTTGACGTAGTAAGCGGAGTTAGAGCCGAATCTCATGATGTAGAGATTATCGAAGAAATCTTGGATGAGCAGGTAGTCGGCGGTACGGTCTGCGTTAGCGAAAGTGAGATTGTATCCAGCATTTGCACCATAAGTACCGAATTTGATGTAAATGCCGCTCTTGCCTGTGATATCCGATTGCTCTAGGAGAATCGCGCCTTCGTAGCCGTAAAATGGAGCGTAGTATTTTTCTCCGTACCAGCCGGGATGGGCGACGAGCAGCGAGTGTACGTTGGTCGTCGCGGCCACGTTAGCAGCCAGCAGGTCCGATTGAGGCAGGTACTGGAAGGAGTCTCCGGCGTAGCGGGGGAGCGGCATCACTATAGAGAACCCGACCACCAAAACCATAAGCGCAATAGCAAAGGGCCGTAGAAACGACCAGCTCCTGATCCTGAGGTCTGCTCGGCGCTCGAGCAACGAGGCGGAAAGGAACGCGAAGGGAATCAACGCGAAGAGGTAGCTCCTCTGAAGAACGTCCGGATTTCCGAACAGTGCGACGGGTATTGTAGAGATTGCTGCTAGGAATAATCCTGCTAGAAAGTATTCTCTATCGCGGAATCTCTTGATGAAGATTAATAGGAACAGGCCCAACACCCAGATAGCTGCAGACATACCTTCCTCCACCAGAAGAGCCACTTGGTAGCTGGCCAGCGGTGTGGGAGGGGCTTTCTGAGGTATGTAAGGTAGGCCCCCCAGCCCGGCTGAAGCCGCCGCGTCTGCGATCCCTAAAACTACTCCGAGCGCGGCCGTAGCTACGCCAAACCACCAGATTGCTACAAATCCGAGGAGGACGACCAAGAACGGCCCGACATTGGAAATATTCGATCTGATGACTTGAAGCCGCCCAGAGGAGACTATAGGCTTCAGGATTAGGAAACCGATCGTTCCAAGACTCATCACGAGAGAGGTCTCGGGATGACTAAATACGAAAACTGGTATAGAAGCAATCAACATCAGAGTCAAGAGTGGCGAGTGAGTCTTATCCTCGAACATCCGGAGGAGGAGATACATGAAGCCGAGATACGGGATCAGCTCGAGGCTCTGGGGAGAGAGATGAAGCTGGAACCAGAACCC
>WNEQ01002938.1_pt1 | contig 10631 bp, 12 predicted proteins | sample 5399971 | NCBI WGS metagenome assembly WNEQ01 (sample SAMN13153330, study PRJNA577476) | soil metagenome | isolation source: 20 cm grassland meadow soil 2 days after 1st rain plot 5 | place: USA:California | collected 2015-09-18
GGTAGCCGATGCCGCGCCGGGCCCGCTCGTGCACCGGCATCGCCGTCAGGGACTTCCCATCCAGGAGCACCTCGCCGGCATCGGGCCGCACCAGTCCCACGATCATGTAGAAGGTCGTGGTCTTGCCCGCCCCGTTGGGACCGAGGAGCCCAACGGTCTCCCCGCGTTCGACCTGCACCGCCACGCCGTTCACGACCGTGCGCGGACCGTAGCGTTTGAGGAGCCCTGTCGCGGCCAGCATCGGGTTACGGGGCGGCTGGATACCCGACCAGGTGCGCCCCCCCGGTCGCCGTCACGCGTCGGGCCCGGAGGTCGATGGTGATGACAGGGGCCTGCACCGCGTTGCGCCCGAGACGCACGAGTGCGTCGCCGGACAGTTCTGCCTGACCCGCCTGCTGCCGGAACACCGCGTGGGCGGCGTGGCCCTCCACAGTATCGCGAGTGATGACGACATGGCCGTCGGCGATGAGTTCCTCCGCCAGCAGCTGCGCCTCGACGCGATCGGCGCCCAGCATGCCGTCGGGCGTGTGCGCCTGGACGGAACCGGACGCCACGGCTCGCCTGGCCGGATGATCATACGTGATCTGGTCCGCTGTGATCGCCCACGGCCCGCGGGCCAGCCTGGCGGCACCGGACGCGATGAGCACGCGTGGTTTCTGCAACAGTTCCACGCGACCGGCGCGCAGCTCAACAGGTTCGCTCAGCCGGTAAGCCACCTGCACCTCGTTCTCGGCCACCGCGCGCCCTTCGCGCAACCAGACAGTGACCGTGCCGGCGGACGCCGTGAGCATCTCATCGCCGTACGACACTCCGCTTGACGCGATGACGATCTGGTCTCTGGTATTGTATCGGACCGCCGGGGCCTCCAGCACGACCGGCCCTCGCCTCACCGTCACCGGATTGCCGTACAGCTCCCATACTCCGGCGCTGTCGTTGAACTCCACGCGAGTTGCGCCGGTCACTTCCAGCTGCATGGGCGGCTGCGCCGTCGCCGGACCCGAGGCTACAACGGCAACCAGAACACACGCCAGGACTGTCGAACCCGGTCCCCTCACCATCCGCCCTCCCCACCATCTATGGCGGAGTGAACGTGATCGCCACATGTCCCTCGAAGGTGACCGCGTCGAACGCGACATCGCCGGACATCTGATCGGCGCGGACCGTCATGCCAGTGTGGGTCAAGATGATTCCCCCAGCCGCCAAAAAATGTGTCCCGGTCCACCGCACCCGCTCCGCGGTGATCCTCCGTCCATCGAGCGCGCTCCCCGTGACGCCACCGGCAAGCTCCACAGTCCTGGTCTGGCTGACATACGTGGCGCGGGGAGCATGCAGCTGCAGCTGACGGGCGCCGCCTTGATAGAGCCAGCCGGAGACATCAGCCAGCGCAATCGTGTTCCGTTCACGATCGATCTGCACCGACGCCGCCTGCAGTTCCCACAGCTTGTGGCCGGCGTCGTCGGCGCCGGTCAGCCGCGTCCCCTGGATGTCCACAAAGGGAACCGGGACTGGCTCCACCACTGCGGCCACAGCGAGGAGGCAGCCGGGATAGCCCAAGGACGCCCCGGTGAACGCAGCCGCGCCAGTCACCAGGATCAACCGCCAGGGTGTACCCATGACCGTTCCCATCTTACCCTAAGGTTGAGGTTTACCGGGCCCTCGATAACTTGGGCACCTCAGGCATGCCGTGTGACTCTGACCCCCTCACCCTTGATCCCTCTCCCTCCAGGGAGAGGGGAACAAGGTTGGGCCCTACCGGGCCCTCGACAATTCTGCGATGACATGGTGGGCGGCGCGCGCGGCCGCACCGGGCGGGCCAAGATCGGCCGCCACCTCCCGCAACGCCGTCCGCATCGCGGCCCGTCGCGGTGCGTCAGTCAGGAGCATCTGCACGGTGTGTGCAATCACGTCACTGCGCATCTGGTCTTGGAGCAGTTCCGGTACGATCTCGCGGCCGGCCAGGATATTCGGAAGCGCCGCATACGGCACACTGGCGATCCGTTTGGCGATCTTCCAGCTCAGCCAGGGCAGGTGGTACACGGCTACCATCGGGATACCCAGCACGGCCGCCTCCAGCGTCGCCGTCCCGGTGGCCGTGACGAGCACGTCCGACGCGGCCATCGCGTCGTAGATCTCCGGCACGACGCGCACCGGCAGATCCGATGAGTTCACCAGCGGCTCCACCAGACGCGCCAGGTACTCGGTGGGTACGGGTAGGAGGAACCAGAGGCCGGGTCGGGCCTCGCGCAGTGCCCGCGCAGTTTCCAGCATGACCGGCAGGTGCGCGCGGATCTCCTGGGGCCGGCTGCCCGGCATCAGCCCCACGATCGGGGCATCGGCCGGCACCCCGAACCGCCGGCGCGCCGCCGGCGCGTCCATCGTTGGCTGCACCACATCGACGGCGGGGTGTCCCACAAATTCCACGTCGGCACCTACGGCGCGATAGGCCTCTGCTTCCCGTCGCAGCGTGGCCAGCAGACGCATCCGCAGCCTGGCCACCTTGGCCGCGCGGTTTCCCCGCCGCACCGACACCATCGGCGGGAAGTAGTACACCACGGGGAACGCGCCGCGGAGGAGCTCCGCCAGCCGGAGATTGAATGCGGCAAAATCAACCAGCACGAGCAGCGCAGGCGCTTCGCGCCGGATCATCTCCTCCACCTGCCGCAACCGGCGGAGATGGGTCCGCAGCCGCAGCAGGGGATCCACGTGCCCGATCACGCTCCAGGTGGAGCTTTCAGCCAGGATCGTCACACCGGCGGCGGCCATCCTGAGGCCGCCGATCCCGCGCAGCATGGCGGCGGGATTGAACCGGATAATCTCGGCGGCGAGCGACGCGGCGGCCATGTCGCCAGAGACTTCCCCGGCGACGATGAAGATGTTGTTGCCCCTACCGGCCGGCCTCAGCCACGTCCACCCCGACCAGCGCAATGCCGGACTGGTCGGCGACCGCCACCGCCTCGTGCCGGTCCAGCAGCAACGTCTTCCCAGCTTCAACGGCCAGCACGGTGGCACCAACGTCCCGCAGCAAGGCAACGGTTTGCGCGCCGATGGTCGGCAGATCGAACCGGGGATCCTGATCCGGCCGCGCTGCCTTGACCACGACGCTGCCCGCCGCCAACCCCGCGCCCCGGCGAATGGCGGCGTCGGTCCCTTCAGCCGCCTCCACCGCAAGAATCACACCTCGCTTCAGCACCACGGTCTGGCCGGCGTCCAGTGCGGCCACCGTCCGGGCCACGGACAGTCCCAACCGGATGTCGTGCCACTCGGGTTCCGTCGGGGCGCGGCGCGTGAGCACATCAGCGGGGACCGCGAGTTCAGGTGCGAACTCCAAGGGGCTCGCGACTTCCACCCCCAGGTCGTGCAGGCGCTGCACGCCTCGCCGAAACACGTTGTGATCTCGCCGGTCGGGGGCCTCACCCAGCCAGCGGCGGAACAGTGCATCTCCACGGTCCACCAGATCAGTCCGGGACACCCGGCCGACCATGAGGACGCGCCGGGCGCCGTGCCGTCGCAGCGCGGCAATGACGTCCTCCACCTGCCCGAATTGGACGCGGTAGGTGTGGTCGGCCAGCGAGACGAGCGCGGCGTCGGCATCGTCCAGGGCCAGGCACACCAGCAGATACCCGCGAGCCTTCACCGCCTTGGCCAGCACCAGAGGCAGGTTGCCCCCGCCGGCGATGAGCCCGATCGCATCGCGGGCGGGCGAGGCGGTGTCACTCCTCATCGCGCTCTTTGGTCCAGCGGATAATCCCGCGCTCCTGGCTGCCGCGGATGAACTCGATCATCTCGCGCACGTACGGATCGCTCCCTAGCTCGGCGTCCATGCGGCCCAGCGCCGTGGAGACACCGAGCCGGGACCGATACAGCAGCATGAAGGCCCGCTTGAGCATCGTGCGGTGGACCGGCGGAACCCCGGCGCGGGTCAGACCGACGGAGTTGAGCCCGTAGGCGTGGGCCGGCACCCCGAAGGCCAGCACGAACGGGGGGACATCCTGCCGCAGCACCGATCCGCCGCCGACCATCACCAGCCGGCCGACGCGCACAAACTGATGCACGCCGACCTGCCCGCCGAGATTGGCCTGCTCATAAACGAGGACGTGGCCCGCCAGCTTCGCGCCGCTGGTGATCGTGACGCCGGTGGTAATGCGGCAGTTATGGCCGATGTGCACATACGACATCAGGTAGTTGTCGTCCCCGATCTCTGTGATCTCTCCTTCTCCGTAGGCGCGGTTGACCGTGACGTATTCGCGGAACGTATTCCCGCTGCCGATCTGCACGAAGCTTCCCTCGCCTGCGAACCGGCGGTGCTGGGGTTCTTCTCCCAGGACCACGCCGACACTGAGACGGTTGCCCTGCCCAAGGGTCACGCCGGATTTGATGACGCTGTGGGGTCCCACAACCGTGCGGTCCCCGACGACGGCGCCGGCCTCGATGACCGCATACGGCCCCACCGCCACCCCCCGACCGAGGCGGGCCTCGGGATGCACGACAGCCGACGAATGGATGGACGTCTCGGCGGGGCTTGGGGCGCGGTCGGCACCCATGGTCACTTCGCCTCCGCCCGCGCGCTGGCGATGGCGAACGTGAACTCCCCTTCTGCTACCACCTCACCGTCCACCATGGCCCGCCCTTCTACCCGCCCGACGTGGCCACGCATCCATTTCACGGTGCACTCCATGACCAGCCGCGTGCCTGGCGTCACCGGCCGGCGGAACCGGACTTTGTCCAGCGCGGCGAAGTAGGGAATCTGGCCGGCAAATCCATGAGCGTTGAGCGCCAGACAAGCTCCGGTCTGCGCGATGGCTTCAACAATCAGCACTCCGGGCATCACCGGAGTTCCGGGGAAGTGCCCGGCAAAGAACCACTCGTCACCCGTGACGTCCTTTTCGCCCACGATGCGGGTGTCGCTGATCTCCGTGATCCGGTCCACAAAGAGGAACGGCGGACGGTGGGGGATCACCTTCTGGATGCCCTCGCGGTCCATGATCATCGCTGACCTCCAGCTGGAGTTGGAAAGGTCGTTCTACTCTTCAACTTTCCAACACTCCAACTTTTCAACTCGCCGACGACTCACCCTGCCGGCGACCTAATGCAGCCTGGCTATCTCTACAATTCGCCGGGCGAGTTCGACGTGCAGGGCGTGGCCGGCCCCGCAGGCGATGATATGCGCGCGCAATGCGGTTTCAGCGAGCATCAGGTCCCCGAGCAGATCCAGCACCTTGTGCCGCGCCGGTTCATCGGGAAACCGTGGCGGGGAGAGATACCCCTCCGCCCCGATGCCCAGGGCATTGACGGGGGACGCGCCGCGCGCCAGGCCAGCCTGCTGCAAGGCCTCCAACTCGGGGGCGAATCCCCAGGTGCGCGACGGCGCAATCTCCTCCGCAAACCGGCGCGCGTCCGCTTCGAAGTCCACGACCTGGGTCCCGAGGTTCGTCGCCGGCAGCGGGACGATGTAGGTGATGCGCAGGTGATCGGCCGGCACCGCCAGGATCCACGCCGCGTCCTGGCTCACCCAGAGGGGACTGTGCAGCGTCCGCACCGGCCGCCGCCCTTCTTGCTCGATGATCCCCGCCGAGGTGAGCGCCTCCACGTACGGGGCGGCACTGCCATCCAGGATGGGCAGTTCCTCTCCGCGCACCTCGACGCGCAGGTTGCTCACGCCCACGCCGGCCGCGGCGGCGAGCAGATGCTCGACCGTGCGCACGGGCGCGCGGCCGGCCAACGTGATGCCGCGCTGTGTCCCGCTCACCATCTCCAGGGCCGCCTTCACCTCCGGTTCCGCGCGCTGGTCGGTCCGCACAAAGACGATGCCGGTGCCGACCGGCGCCGGCCGGCACACCACCGTGGCGGGACTCCCGGTGTGGATCCCGATGCCCGAGCACGTCACCGACCGGATGATCGTCCGTTGCGGAATGGAGATCATCCCGCGTGGTGGCCCGGTGGGGGATCCGTGCGGAGCATGCGTTGCAGGGCGGCCTGCTGCTTGAGGGTCTCACGGTGCGGCCGGGCGGGATTCCCGGAGAAGACCGCTCCATCCGGCACGTCCTTGGTGACGGCGGACTTGGCCAGGATCGCCGCGCGTGCCCCGATGCGGACGTGATCTTTGACCCCGACCTGCCCGGCGAGAATCGCCCCGTCCCCGATGGTCACGCTGCCAGAGATGCCGCACTCGCCGACGATGATGACGCCACGGCCGATGGTCACATTGTGGCCGATTTGCACCAGATTGTCGATCTTCGTCCCTGCGCCGATGCGCGTTTCACCGAGCGTGGCCCGGTCAACGGTGGTGTTGGCCCCGATTTCCACGTCGTCTTCGATCACCACGCGGCCGATATGGGGCATCTTCACATGCCGGTCTCCATCGGCGGCGTATCCGAAGCCGTCGCTGCCGATGACGGCTCCACCGTGCACAATCACGCGCTGACCCACCTCGGTGCGATCGTAGGCAACGACGCGGGGATACAAGATGCTTCCGCCGCCGATGGTCACCTGGCGGCCAAGCACGCAGCCGGCCATGATGACTGCGCGATCGCCGATCCGGGATCCGTCGCCGATCACCACGTACGGACCGACGAAGGCTCCGGCGCCAAGCGTGGCCTGCGCCCCGATGATAGCCGTGGGGTGCGTGCCGGGGGCGAGCGGCGGCGCCGGATGCAGCAGGGCGATGGCCCGGGCCAGCCCCAGACGCGCATCCGTCACCCGCACCACGGGTTTGGCCTCAGACTGCAGGTCCGACGGTAGCAGCAGCGCGGACGCCGTGCTCGCCTCGGCGAGGGAGAGCAGGTGCGCCTCGCGCACCATCACCAGCGCCCCGGGCACCGCGCGCTCGACTTCGGTGACGTGTGTCACCTCGATGTCGCCGTCACCGGCGAGGTCTCCGCCGATCGCCGCCGCCAGCTCGCGGAGCTTCATGCTGCCCCCACGCCTGTCATTTGAGTCTGGCCAGCACCGCGTCTGTGATATCGATGCCGCCGAACCTGATGGCCTGCTTGACCAGGACCACCCGCAACCGCTGCCGGCGGGCTTCCTCCGCCACCGCGGCGTGGACGCGCTGATTGAGCTGCTCCTCGAGATCGCGCCGCAGCGCGGCAAGTTCCTTCAGATACGTCTGCCGGCGCGCTTCCAGATCCTCTTTGCTGAGTTGCCCGGTGAGCAGACGCAAATCGGCCACCATGGCCTTCTCCCGGTCATCGAGCTGCTTCTGGTAGGAGAGCCCCATCACACTCTCGTTGATGATCCGCTTGGAGTCCACCACCCCGATCCGCGATCCGCATCCGGTGGCAACGAGGAGCACTCCGACAACGAGCGGAACCCATGCTGGCGTTGCCGCGACTTTCATCGCTTTAGCTTCTGGACCACGTCGGAGGTGATGTCGATCCCGGCCACGTTGGTGACGAACCGGGTCAACACCACATCGAGTTTGCGGTCCTGCGCGATCGCGGCGATCTCGATCTTGACCTCGGCCAGGATGCCGTCCTCCAGGCGGACCCGCTGCTCTTGGAGCGAGACCATTTCCGCCCGCAGCCGCCGGTTGCGTTCGCCAAGATTCTCAGCAAACGCGCCCTGCCGTCCCGGTACCGGCCCCTGGGCCGCAGCCAGGAGTTCTTTGCGGCGCCGGTCCAGGCGGGCGCGGAATGTCTCCTCCAACCCGGCCGCCGTGTGTCTCAGTTCTTCTTGAAGTTCCTGCTGGCGGACCAGCAGCCGCCGCTGCGCCTCGGCCTGCACCGCCCCCTGCGCGGTCTTGAGTTTCGCGTTGATCTCATCTTCTTTGGCCTTCTGAAACTCTACAAACGCCTTCTGCGTCTCGTCCGCCTTGGCGGCGATGCGTTGTTCGCGCTCATCCTGTAGGGCCTGGACTTGCCGCTGCAGCTGCTTCGCCTCTTCTTCTGAGGTTAAGCCCGCCACCTCGGCCCGCAGACGAAGGTTCAGCAGGGGATAACGGTACTCATCGCGGATCGATTGCTCGGCCGCATGCAGCTGATCACGCAACTCGTCGCGCTTGGCCAGGATCTCCCGATCGCCCTCGGCCTCCAGTTCCTGACGGACCTGATCGATCTTGGCCGCCTGCTCGGTGCGCAATCCGTCTGCGAACGCCTCGAGTCGCCGCTCGCTGTCTTGTTTGAGAAAGGCCAGTTCCTTGTCGAGCTCGCCCTGCAGCTGGCGTGCTTCCAGGTCGAGCGCGCGCTGGACGTCGGCCTCAGGCATGGCCGGCGCCGCAGGGAGCAGAGCGAGCTGTGTCTGCACATCCTGCAGCTGCTGGGCCACGGCATCGAGCTCCTGCCAGCGAGGATGCGCGCGGGTCACGACCTGGAGGTCGACGACGCCCACCCGGGTCTCTGCGACAGGGGCGGAGGTGCTGCGGACCCGTCCGCGGCAGCCCCCCACCAGGACCACGACGAAGACCACAAGAAACGCTGCCCGCACTGTGGTCTGCGCCGCGTATCGTTCCGACATGTTAGAGGGGGTGGAATCCTATTTCGCAGCCAGCTGAGCGATCACCGCGTCGGTCAGGTCCACCCCACCGTACAGTACGACGGTGCGGTCGAGCACAATGCTGACGCCGCGGTCGCGGCCAACTTTCTCGACGGCCGCGCGGATATCTTTGTCCAACCCGCTCAGCAGCTCCTCGCGCTTCTGCACGAACTCCTGCTGGAGCTGGCGGTCCAGTTCCTGGCGCTGCACGGGCCCCAGGCTCTTGGCCCGCTGCTGGAACTCGCGTTGCTTCGCCTGGAAGAACTCCTGCAGGGCCTGTTCTGACGAGGCTTTGCGGGGGTGGTTGTCCAGCGCGCGTTGCATGTCCACGTATCCGATGCTGAACGACTGCCCCAGGACCGGACCGCTCTGCCACGCCACCACGCCGATCAGGACCAGCAGGGCGACCACGGCAGCACCGCCGAGCCAGAGCGTGGGAATCGTCTTCCCTCGTATCTGCATCACAAACCTCCTCTAGAAGGAAGAGGGAAAAGGGAAGAGGGAAAACCTCCCTATTCCGCCCTGGAGCGAAATCGCCCCCATCATTCTACCTCACCGCACCAGGTCATTTCCCATCTTCCCTCTTCCCTCTTCCATCTTCCCTCTTCCTTGTCTTATAGGTTGCTGGTCAACCGCAGCCACACGTCGCCGCGCGATGTGCCGATCAGTTCCCAGGCCAGGAACTCATTGAGGCGGTAGGTCAGCGTCCCTTCAAACACCTGAGTGGGCACCGCCCACTGCCCGCGTAGACCGAGATCGGGGCTGACCTGGACGGTCGTCCACAGCATGGTCTCCTGCGTCGATGGGGCATAGGTAACCCCCAGCGATGAGATCGGGGACACCTCGTAGCGGAAACCCAAATCTGCCGTGAGCGAGAGGGGGGTGGGCACCAGGCGGACCTCGATGAACGGCTCCAGCGGCGGGGCCACGAGCCGGCCCAGGTGGGCCACGACTTCAGGGCCGGGCGCGCTGGGCCCAATGTTTAGACGGGCTTCCACCCGGGCCCGGTACACCAGCGACTCCGCGGACACGGTCACGTAGGTTGTCTCGGCGACTTCGAGCCGGGAGGTGGCCACGATATTGTACTCCACGGCCGGAGGATACGCCGCGAGTTCCTCGTTGAGCATCCGCTCCAGGGAGCGCCGCGTGCTCTCGGCAAAGGCCACCGGCAGGCCGCGCAACGGTTCCGCCATCGAGGCGACCTGAGGACCGTGCTGGTCAAGCAGGATGATGGGAATTGAAGTGGAGCGGAACCGCACGCCGATATTTCGGATGACGCGTGAATCTTTGGGGGCGATCGTCAGGTCGAGCCGTACCGTCTCTGCGGGACGGATCCGCGCCGTCGCGGTGAACCCCGGCAGCGCCGCTTCCACCATGTCGCGGACACGGACCTCGATCAGCGGGCCGGCCCATTCGAGCGACGCCAGCGGTAGCGCCGTCACCAGGGCCTGCATCTCCGCGATGGTTGTGGGCTGCAGCAGCGCCAGGAGCAGCGGGTGCACGCGGGGGTGCTCCGCCCGCAGGTCGGGAACCACGACGACATGATCCACCACGGGGCCTAGTGGCCGCAGGCGCACCGCGACCGTCGTGACGATCCCGGGACGCACCATTGTCTCGGCGACGGCATACCCCGCGGTGACGCGCTCGACCACACCGCCAATGGTCTCTCCCGGCGGGGGCAGCAGCGCCGCCACCTGGTCCACCGGCCGGCCCAGCAACAGCCGTTCGGCCACGCTGGCCACGGTGGCCTCGAGGCGATCTCGAATGATCCGGTGCGGAGCCGCGCCGTCAAACGCCAGCTCGACCACCACCTGCTGCACCACCGTCTGGCCATGCGCCGGCGCGGCTCCGACAAAGAGCATGAGGAGTCCAGTGAGAAACATGGCGCTGGTGTGGAGGGGGGCGTGTGGGTGCTTCTGCAACTTTCCAACGCTCCAACGTTCCAACGTCGTTTCGTGTTAGAAGGGCGCGCCGAGTGAGAGCCACGTCTGCCGGCTCCCATCGAGCCCGCGCCATGCCAGATCGATGCGGATCGGTCCCAGCGGCGTATTGATGGCGATGCCCACGCCGTATCCTGTTTCGGGAGTACTGTCCAGTGGGGCGGCTCCACTGTCAGCGAAGAGAATCATCCCCACGTCCGTAAACGAGGGGACAAGCGCGCT
>WNEQ01002035.1_pt1 | contig 10627 bp, 7 predicted proteins | sample 5399971 | NCBI WGS metagenome assembly WNEQ01 (sample SAMN13153330, study PRJNA577476) | soil metagenome | isolation source: 20 cm grassland meadow soil 2 days after 1st rain plot 5 | place: USA:California | collected 2015-09-18
GACCCCGAGAACGGCGGCTTCGCGTACCAGCGCGCGGCCTGGGCGATGTCGCGCGCCGGCACACCGGTGACGCGCTCGGCGTAGTCCAGCGTGTAGGTCTCCAGCGCGCCGCGCCAGGCGTGATAACCCTCGGTACGCTCGCGGATGAATCGCTCGTCGGCGAGGCCCTCGTCGATGATGACGCGCGCCATCGCGTTGAACAGCGCGACGTCGGTACCGGGCTGCTGCGCGATCCACAGGTCGGCCTGGTCGCACAGCTCGACACGCTTGGGGTTGACGACGATCAGCCGCGCGCCGCGGCTCACGGCGCGGCGGAAGCGCACGGCGATGACCGGGTGATTGGCCGAGGCGTCGGCGCCGACGATCATGAGGCAGCCCGCTTCCTCGTAGTCCACGTACGAGTTCGACGTGGCGCCCGAGCCCATCGAGGCCAGCATGGCCTCGACCGACGGCGAGTGACAGAGCCGCGTGCAGTGGTCCACGTCGTTGGTGGCCATGACCACGCGACAGAACTTCTGCACGAGGTAGCCGTCCTCGTTGGTCGCCTTCGCGCTGGCCAGCGCGCCGAAGCGGCCGCGGTTGCGCGCCAGCCCTTCGGCGGCGGCGTCGAGCGCCTCGTCCCACGACGCGGGGCGCCAGCCGCCCTCGCCGCGGAGCATCGGCCGGGTGATCCGGTCCTTCGAGTGGACGAAGCCGGTGGCGAAGCGTCCCTTCACGCAGAGCATGCCGAGGCTCGAGCGATTGCGCGGGGCGTCGTCGGCCATGAGCGCGAGGCGTCCGTCGTCGCGGATCTTCACCTCGATGCCGCAGCCCACGCCGCAATACGGGCAGGTCGTCTCGACGCGGCGCACGATCTTGCCCGGCGTGTCCTTGGGCCGCAGCGCGCCCGTCGGACAGGTCGCCACGCACTGGCCGCACGAGGTACACACCGAGGAGGCCATCGCGCCGTCGCCGAAGACCCCGACCTTCGTGGCGTGGCCGCGGCCGAGCAGGGCGATGGCGCCGATCTGCTGGACGTCGTCGCAGGCGACGGCGCAGCGGCCGCAGAGGATGCACGCGTCGCGGTCGAGGACGAAGAAGGACTTGCTGGCGTCCTCGTCGTACGCGTGCAGCGGCGCCCACGACGGCTCGAGGCGGCCGTGGCGCGCGGCGGCGTCGCCGAGCTGGCCAAAGCCATTGCGGTGCTCGCCAGGCGTGAGCATCGAGCGCGTGAGGTCGAGCACGGTCGCGCGCACGCGCGCGACCTCGGGATGCTGCGTGTCGACCACCATGCCGTCGCGCGCGGGCAGGTGGCAGGCGGCCGGCGTCCCGCGCTGCCCGTCGACGTGCACGAGACACGTGCGGCACGCGCCGAGCGGCGCGCGGTCGGGGTCCTTGCACAGCTGCGGCAGCGCGATGCCGAGGCGATTCACGGCGTCGAGCACCGTGGCGCCGTCGGCGAGCTCGACGCGACGTCCGTCGACGGTGAGGATCATGCGCGCCTCATGATACGCCGAACTCGCCGGGGAACTCGGCGAGGCCCGAGAGCACGGAAAGCGGCGCCGCCTGGCCGAGGCCGCAGAGCGACGCGAGCTGCACCGTTTCCGCCAGCTCGCGCACCCGCGCCGCGTCGAGCTTGGGTTCGTCGAGCAGCGCGAGCATCCGCGCCGTGCCCTCGCGACAGGGCGTGCACTTGCCGCACGACTCTCGCGCGTTGAACGCCAGCAGCGTGCGCACCGCGTCGCGCACGGCCGCGGCGTCGCCCAGCGCCACGACGCCGCCCGTTCCGGGATTGACGGCGCCGCGCGGAATCAGCGGTTCGTCGAACTGGCGGGGCGGCACCACGCTGCCCGACGGCCCGCCGAGCACGACGGCGCCGATCGACCCGGCGTTGGCGCCGCCGCCGAGCGCGTCGACCAGCGTCCGCAGCGTGCACCCGACCTCCATCTCGACGACGCCCGGGCGGCGCAGGTTGCCGGACAGGCCGAACACCTTCGTGCCGCGGCCGGCGCCGAGCGCGGCGAAGGCGGCGCCGCCGCGCGCGACGATCGGCACGACGGCGAACAGCGTCTCGACGTTGTTGATGACCGTCGGCTTGCCGAACAGCCCCGACTCCACCGGAAACGGCGGACGCGTGCGCGGCATCGCGCGCCGGCCCTCGATCGACTCCAGCAGCGCCGTCTCCTCGCCGAGCACGAAGCCGCCGGCGCCGCGCCGGATCTCCATCTCGAGCGACAGGTCGGAGCCCAGAATCCGCTCGCCGACCAGACCCCACTGGCGGGCCTGGTCGAGCGCCGTCGTCAGCCGCTCGGCGGCGAGCTCGGCCTCGCCGTGGATATAAAGGATGGCGCGTGAGGCGCCCGTGGCGTACGCCGCGATCAGCGCGGCCTCCAGCAGGCGGTGGGGATCGCCCTCCATCAGATGGCGATCCTTGAAGATGCCGGGCTCGCCCTCCTCGCCGTTGACCACGAGGTACTTGGGAGCGCCGGCGGCGGCGCGACACCCCGCCCACTTCACCGCCGTCTGGAAATACGCGCCGCCGCGGCCCGCCAGGCCGGCCGCGCGGACCTCCTCGATCACCGCCTCCGGCCGTCCCTCTTCGAGCACGCGCGCGAGCGTGGCATAAGTGCCGTGGCGAAGCGCGTCGGCGATGTCGTAGGGATCGGCGAGGCCACAGCGCTCGGTGAGCACGCGGCGCTGCGCGGCCATCCAGTTCGGCGGCGCCGCGAAGTCGCGCTCGGCCATGTTGGCGGCGAGCGCGTTGAGCAGGCGCGGGACGGCGTCGGGCGTCACGCGCGCCGCCGTGATCGGGGGCTTGCCGTCGCGCAGCGCCTCGACGACCGGCGCCGCCCAGCACATGCCGTTGCAGCCGGCGGCGACGACCGTCCAGGCGAGGCCGCGCCGCTGGACCTCGACGCGCAGCGCCTCGAGCGTGTCGCCGGCGCCGACGGCGAGCCCGCACGTGCCCGCGCCGACGGCGAGTCGCGCGCCCGTCCGCCGGCGCTCGGCTTCGCGCCGGAGCATCGTGACGCGCGCGCCGGGCGAGCCGGACGTCGGCGGCGTGGCCGGCGGCCCGCCTCTGCCGGTGAGCGGCGGCGAGCCGTGATGTGCCACCGGACCGTCGAGCAGCGCGTCGACGACGGCTCCGCTCACGCGGCCGCGATACGCGTGATCGGCCTCGACCACGGGCGCCACCGAGCACGCGAACGCGCAGTCTATCGCCTCGAGCGTCAGCGCGCCGTCGCGCGTCGTGTCGCCCGCGCGGACGCCGAGGCGGCGCTCGCAGCGCTCGAGCAGATCCTGGCCGCCGCGCGCGACGCAGGCCACCCCCGTGCACACGCGGACGATGCGGCCGCCCGGCCGGGCCAGGCGCAGCTCCGGATAGTGACTGGCCACGCCCCAGACCTCGCTCTTCGGCACGCGCAGATGGTCGGCGACGGTCGCCAGCGTCTCGGACGAGAGCCAGCCTTCGGCGCGCTGGGCCGCCTGCAGCGCGGGCAGCAGCCAGGTCCGCTCGCGCGGAAACTGCGACAACGCTTCGCCGACGGGCATCTGTCCCGTCAGCGTATCACCGTCGGCGGGGTGTCAGCGCTCGAGCGAGTCGAGAAACGCCTTCAGCGCCGGTCCCCACTTCGCCCACTCCTGGCCGCAGGCACTGTGGCCGAACTCGCTGTCGATCTCCACGTACGTGGCGCGTCCACGCCGGCCTTCGCGAGCTTGTCCATCCCGTCCGGCGCGATCGACGGCGGAAACAGCTTGTCGATGCGCGACAGCACGTAGAGGACCTTCGCGCGGACCTTGCCGAGCTCCGGCTCGGTGTCGATCGTCTCGAGCGCGCGCCGCAGCGTCACCATCGAATTCGGGTCGAACTCGCGCGCCCAGGCTTCGGCCCTCTGGCGGATGAACGCCTCGCGCTGGGCCTGGTCGGGATACGTCGCCGCGTAGATCTCGTTGGCGCCATAGCGGCGAGGGGCGTGCCGGCTCAGGCGACGCCGACGTGCAGCGCGATGGTGCCGAGGCCGACCCGGCGATAGCTCACGTCGCGCAGTCCCGCGCGGCGCATCGCCTCGGCCAGGCCGGGCGGACTCGCGAAGCGCTCGACCGATTCCGGCAGATAGGTGTACGCCGCGCGGTCGCCGGCCACGAGCCCGCCGAGGAGCGGAACGACGCGCTGGAAGTAGAACCCGAACACGCGATCCCAGCCGGGCACGCGCGGCCGCGTGATGTCGAGGGTGACCACGAGACCGCCGGGCATGGCGACGCGCCGCATCTCCGCGAGTCCGCGCGCGAGGTCCACGAGGTTGCGCACGAGGAAGGCCGACGCCACCGCCGCGAACGTGCGGTCGCGGAACGGCAGCGCGAGCGCGTCGGCGGCCAGCAGCGGCACGCGCGTCTCGCGGCGTCGCGCGAGCTTCGTGCGCGCTTCGTGGAGCATGCCCTCGGAGAAATCCGCCCCGACCACCAGCGCGCCCGGCCGCGAGGCGCGCACGGCCAGCGCGAGATCGCCGGTGCCGGTGGCGAGGTCGAGGATGGGGCCCGGGGGCGCGCCGGCGACGGCGCCCGCGACGAGCCGGCGCCAGGCGTGGTGGCGGCCGCCGCTCATGAGCGAGTTCATGACGTCGTAGCGGCGCGCGATGCGCGTGAACATCTCGCGGACGCTCGCCGGATTCGGATCGATCACGCCCGCGACCATCAGGGCCACCAGAGGCCGCCGACGACCGACGCCAGCACGATCACGGCGATGTAGCCGTTGACGTTGAAGAAGGCCACGTCGAGGCGGGAGAGGTCGGCCGGGCTCACGAGCGAGTGTTCGTACACGAGCAGCCCGACGACCGCGAGCCAGCCGACCCAGTACAGCGGTCCGAGCGCCAGCATCACGCCGAGCAGCGCGAACGCCGCCGCCGTCAGCGCGTGGCAGACGCGAGCCATGCGCAGCGCCGCCGGCACCCCGAAGCGTGCGGGCACGGAGTGCAGGCCGTGCGCGCGATCGAAGTCGACGTCCTGGCAGGCGTAGATGAGGTCGAAGCCGGCGATCCAGACGGTGAGCGCGAACCACAGCACGAGCACCGGCGCGTCGAAGGCTGCGCGCACCGCGATCCAGCCGCCGGCGGCGGCGATGCCGTCGGTGAAGCCGAGGATCCAGTGCGACGTCCAGGTGAAGCGCTTCGTGTAGTTGTAGCCGACGAGGAACACGAGCGCGGGCAGCGCGAGCTTCAGGCACAGCGGATTGAGCTGCCAGGCGGCGACGAACATCAGCGCGGCGCCGCCGATGGCGAGCGCGCGCAGCTCGCCGACCTGCAGCAGCCCGCGCGGCAGGTGGCGCGCGGCCGTTCGCGGGTTGGCGGCGTCGATCCAGCGGTCCACCACGCGGTTGGTGGCCATCGCGCACGTGCGCGCGCCGACCATGGCCGCGGTGACCCAGGCCACCGTGCGCCAGCCCGGCCAGCCGCCGGCGGCCAGCACCATCGCGATATAGGCGAACGGCAGCGCGAAGACCGTGTGCTCGAACTTGATGGCGTCGAGCAGGTGACGCGCCCGGCTTGTCCGCCTCAAGCGATGACTCGCGTGCGGCGTCTCAGAGCCCGTAGTCCTTCCAGCGGCGCGTGACGAGGTCGCGCACCTCGTCGCTCATGCGAATCTCCTCGGGCCACGCCTGGGCGACGTCGTCGAGCGGGCCCTTCTCGGTGGCGTCCACGCCGAGCTTGCCGCCATAGCGATGGCGGAGCGCGGCGTGGTCGAGGTCGTCCATCGGCCCCTCGAGGATGACGAGGTCGCGCTTGGGATCGATGTTGCCGGTCGCCCGCCACGCGACTTCCGAGAGATCGTGGACGTCGACGTGCTCGCTCACGACGACGATGGTCTTCGCGAGCATCATCAGCCCCATGCCCCAGAGCGCGAGCATGACCTTCCGCGCCTGCCCGGGGTAGCGCTTGCGGATCGAGACGATGACCATGTTGTGGAACACGCCCTCGGCCGGCATGTTCACGTCCACGATCTCCGGCAGCATCAGCTTCATGATCGGCAGGAAGGTCCGCTCGGTGGCCTTGCCGAGCCAGTAGTCTTCCTGCGGCGGGCGGCCGACGATCGTCGTCGGATAGATCGGCCGCGCGCGCCGCGTGAGCGCGGTGAGGTGGAACACGGGATACTCGCGCGCCAGCGAGTAGTAGCCCGTGTGGTCGCCGAAGGGGCCTTCCGTGCGCCGCTCCGCGGGATCCACGTAGCCCTCGAGCACGATCTCCGCCTGCGCCGGCACCTCGAGCTCGATCGTCCGGCAGGGGACCATCTCCACGCCCGCGCCGCGCAGCCAGCCGGCGAAGACGACCTCGTCGATCCCGGGCGGCAGGGGCGCGCTCGCGGCGTAGATCATCGCGGGATCGCCGCCGAGCGCGATGGCCACGGGCATGCGGGTGGTGGCGCGGTGCTCGTGCTCGGCGCCGCCCTTGTGCGTCTGCCAGTGCATGCCGAGCGTGCGGTCGTCGAACACTTGTAGACGGTACATCCCGACGTTACGCGCGCCGGTCACGGGATCGCGCGTGAACACCGCGGGCAGCGTGATGTAGCGGCCGCCGTCGCGCGGCCAGCAGGTGAGGATCGGCAGCGCGGCCAGCGAGGGGTTGGCCGATTCGACAATTTCCTGACACGGCGCCGTGCTCACGCGGCGCGGCGAGGCCTTGGCGACGTCGAGCAGCGTGCCGAGCTTGCGCATCTTGTCGAGGAACGAGCCGGGCATCTTGAGATCGAGCAGCTTGGCCACGCGGGCGCCCAGGTCGTCGAGCCGCTCGACGCCGAGCGCCGTGGCCATGCGATCCGCGCTGCCGAAGGCGTTGGCGAGGACCGGGATCTCGAAGCCCTGCACGCGCTCGAAGAGCAGCGCGACGTTGGCCTCGCCGCGGCTCTTGGAGACGCGATCGACGATCTCGGTGACTTCGAGGTCGCGCGAGACGGGCGCGGTCACGCGGCGCAGACGGCCGCGACGCTCGAGGTGCGCGACGAGCTCGCGCAGGTCGCTGAAGGCCACCGCCTTACTCGTGGTGGAAGGTCGCGACCAGCCAGCCGGCGACGACGGGGAAGGCCAGGCTCGGGATCACGCGCACCCACACGAACTTCCATCCCATGAGCGGCGCCTCCCAGGCGATGATGCGCTGCAGCCCGAACAGCGACCACGCGGTCATATACGTGACGAGGGCGGGCAAGGCGGCGCCGGAGTGTGCGAGCGCGACGAGAAACGGCACGCTCACCATCGGCCCGCCCGGCGTGATGACGCCGGCGAGCATCGCCATGACGAGACCCTTCAGCCCCGCCTCGCGGCCGAAGTAGCGCGAGACGACCTCTTGTGGCACGACGACCTGAAACAGGCCGGCGAGCAGCAGGGCCGGGATGAGTCGCGGCAGCACGAAGCCGAGCATCGCCAGGCCGTTGCGCGCGCCGATCCCGGGCAGCGACGGGTCCTTGACGTACGCGATCACGGCGAACACGACGGCGAGGCCGGCGAGCACCAGGGTGGAAGGATCGAGGCGCATCGCCCGGGATTATGGCACATCGTACCGAGGCGATTTGCCGAGACGGGCGCGCGGCGGCTAGGCGGAGGCCGCGAGATCGCGACGCTCGAGGTACTCGAGGATGCGCGACCACTCGACCGGCTTTGTAAAGACGACGTCCGCGCCGGCCTGACGCGCGCGCGAGAGGAACGGCTCGCCGTAGCCGGTGACCACCATGACGCGCGTACCATGGCCCGAGCGCGAGCGAAGCTCGCGAATCAACACGTCGCCCGGGATATCCGGCAGGCCGAGGTCGCTCAGCACCACGTCGAACGGATGCTGCGCGACGAGCTCGGTCGCCTCCCGGCCGTTGGCGGCAGACTCCACGTCCGCGCCCTCGGCCCGGAGGAGGAGTGTGAATACCTCGCGGATATCCTGGGCGTCTTCGACAACGAGGATGCGAAGACCCCTGAGGCCCATGGGAATCCCCTGTGGGGGCCCTATTTAGCAAAGGGGATGCCAGTAGCCTGGTCGTCCGTCGTCCGGCGAGGATTGCTATACTGCTCGGGCGTTGGATCCGCTCGGCGCCAGTCTCCTCGAGGGCCTCGACGACGCGGTCGTCGTCACCGACGCCGCGCTGACGGTGGTGGCGTGGAACGCCGTCATGGAGCGCCTGACGGGAATCGCCCGCGCGGCGGCGCTAGGCCGGCCGGCCGCGGAGATGCTCGACTTCTTGCGCGACGTCGACGTGGCGTCGCACCTCACGCGCGCGCTCGGCGGCGAGACCGCGACGACCGGCGATGTCCGCTATGAGTTTCTGTCCGAGACGCGCAGCGGCTGGATCGCCGCGCGCTACGTGCCGTGGCGCGACGACGCCGGCGCCATCCGCGGCGTGCTCGGCTTCCACACCGTCGTCACCGAGCGCCATCGCCGCGCGACGTTCGCGCGCGCGCTGGAGTCCGTCGGCCGGTCGCTGACGTCCTCGCTCGACCTCAACGAGACGCTCGACACGATCGTGCAGCGCGCGCTGGAGGTGATGGCCGCCGACGCCGCCCTCGTCGTGTCGTGGGACGGCAAGGCGGCCGATCTCACCGTGCTGCGCGCGGCGGGCCGGCTCTCCGCGCACTACGCGAGCACGGGGTCCATCCCGCTCGGCGGCGGCCCGGTGAGCCGCGCGATCCTCAAGGGCACCGCCGTGAGCACCGCGGACATCCTGCACGACCCCGACACGTGGCTCGTGCCGGAGCGCCGCGCGCAGGTGGAGCGCGAGGGCTTTCGCGCCGTCGCCGCGGCGCCGCTGCGCAGCAAGGGGCGCGTGCACGGCGCGCTCGTCGTGCACCACTGGGCGGTGCGGACGCTGAGCGAGGAGGACGTGGCGGCGCTGCAGCTGCTCGCCGAGCACGCCGCGCTCGCCATCGACAACGCGCGCATCTACGCCGACGCCACGCGCCGCGCCGAGCGCCTGCGCGAGCTGACCGACCTCGAGCAGCTGGTGACCGAATCCCTCGTGGTGGACGACGTGCTGCGGCGCATCGCCCAGGCCACCGCGCGTCTGCTCGACGCGCCCATCGTGCAGCTGTGGACCGCGGATTCTGCCGAGCGCGTGGTGCGGCTGTCGGCCTCCAGCGTGGAGCCGGGGTTGCCTGAGGTGCGCATGCCGCGCACGGTGCCGTTCGGTGAGGGCGTCGTGGGCCGCGTGGCCGAGACGAAGACGACCATCTACGTCGGCGACGTCACCGGCGATCCGCGCGCGCTGTCCAGCGACTGGGCCCGTGAGACCGGCATCGCGCGCATGCTGACGATGCCGGTCCTCGCCGGCAACGACGACCTGCTCGGCGTGCTGGTGGTGCGCGCGCGCGACGAGAGCCTTTCGAAGGACGAGAACCGCGCGCTGGTGACCTCCTTCGCCGCGCGCGCCGCCATCGCCATGCAGCACGCGCGCATGTACGGCGAGGCCGTTCATCGCGCCGGGCGGCTGCGCGACCTGGTCGCGGTGAGCCAGTCCATCACCGGCTCGCTCGACTCCGCCGACGTCATGCGTCGCATCACGCAGGCGGTGGCCGGTATGCGTCCGGGGGCGCTCGGCGCCGTGCACCTCTACGACCCCGTGCGCGGCGTGCTCCGCGCCGAGGCGCTGTCCGGCTCGGAGTGGGACGGCCTGCCGATCGAGCGGCCGGCCAACGCGGGACTGCCCGGCGTCGTCTTCGAGGCGCAAACGCCGGTGCTCGTGCCGCAGCCGATGACGCACCCGCGCACCCTGGCGCGCGAGTGGTGGCAGAAGCGGCCCAAGGGCACGTACTACGGCGTGCCGATCGCCGTCGGCGAGACGTTCGTCGGCGTGCTCGACTACATTCTTCCCGACGGCCTGCCCGACGCCGAAGAGCAGGAGGCGCTGCGCCTGCTCGCGGCGCAGGCGGGCATCGCCCTGCGCAACGCCGGCCTCTACCAGACCGAGCACGTGCAGGCCGAGCGCATCCGCGCGCTGGCCGCCGTCAACCAGCACCTGTCCAGCGCGCTCGACCTCGACGAGCTGCTGCGCGCGATCTGCGAGTCGGCGGCCTCGCTCATCGGCGTGCGTTTCGTCGCCTTCTGGCTGGCCGACGAGGCGACACGCACGCTGACCCTGGCCAGCACCAGCGAGCCGGAGATCGCGGGCGACGCCCCGCGGCGATCCGCCCCCTACGACCTGGGCGCCACGGGATGGGTGGCGCGCCACCGCGAGCGGCTCGTCATCGACGACATCACGAGCGATCACCGCATCATGGACGTCGAGTGGCTCGATCGCTGGGGACTGACCTCGTTTGCGGCGTACCCGGTCCTCGCCGGCGACGGGCTGCTGGCGATCCTGGCGTTTCTGCACTCCACGCCGATCCGCGTCGGCGAAGACGCCGCCGACGTCGTCGACATGTTCCTGGCGCAGGCGAGCGTGGCGGTGCGCAACGCGCAGCTCTTTCGCGAGGCGCAGCGCCGCCGCGACGTGGCCGAGACGCTGGCGCGCGTGGTCCGCGAGCTGACCGGCAGCCTCGAGGTCGAGCGGATCGCCGAGATGGTCACGCGCGGCCTCGTGGAGCTGCTCGGCACGCGCGCGGCGGCGCTGTATCGCTACGACACCGAGACGGGCGGCCTGCACCAGCTGGCGGCGTACGGGGCGGGAGCCGACGTCGTCCGCG
>WNEQ01002041.1_pt1 | contig 10616 bp, 10 predicted proteins | sample 5399971 | NCBI WGS metagenome assembly WNEQ01 (sample SAMN13153330, study PRJNA577476) | soil metagenome | isolation source: 20 cm grassland meadow soil 2 days after 1st rain plot 5 | place: USA:California | collected 2015-09-18
GCCGCCTCGCCCCGGATGCGCGCGCGCTCGGCGAGGTCCCGGTACCCCCAGACGTGGACGATCTCGTTGAGGGGCCCGATCTCCGTGTGCCAGAAGGCGGTCAGCGCGGAGTACTTCTTGCGGTACTCGTAGGCCTCGCCGAAGCGCTTCTCGACCTCGGCCAGGCTGCCTGGGGCGATCCCATAAGTTCGGATCTCGTAGATCACGGTGGTCTCCTTTCTCGACGCGCCCCGGTCGGGCGCACCTCGTGCCGCGCCGGGAGTCTAGCACCCGCCCGCGTCGAGCGGGAACTGCCCTTGACAAGCCCGGATGGGTGGGCGTAGGTGTTTCACGACCACAACCCGTCGGGAGGTGCGCCGTGTGTTTCATCCACTCGGATAGTGCCGTCTCGCGACGAACGTTCATCGAGCAATTCTCACTGGGCGCGGCCGCGGCGGCGGCTGTCGCCGGCATCGGCTCGAGGCTTGCCGCGGCCGGCGAGGGCGTGACCGCTCCGGGCGTTGGTCGACCGGACATCGTCGTCGCCGAAGCCGCGAACCCCCCGGCGGGTGGAGGCAGGACCATCGACGGCTTCTCGAAGGTTCTCCACAACCGATGGAACCAGGATATCCCGGCCGTCGCGAAGGTCCGTGAGGGTGAGGCGGTCCAATTCTTGTGCCGAGATGCGCTGGATATCGGGACGGCGGCCAGGACACTCAGGCCCGACGGCGTCCTCACGCTCGATCTCGGGAAGGTGCATCCGCTCACCGGTCCCGTCGAGATCGAGGGTGCGAAGCCCGGGGACATCCTGGAAGTCGAAATCGTGGACGTCGCTCCGCTCGTCGACTTCGGGTACGTCGTCATCGGTCCGGCTCTCGGCCTCTTCGGAGGTCTCCGACCCGATGTCCTGGCCGCCTTCCACCAGTTCACCGAAGCTTCCGAGCTCAGCGACCCGAGTCCCGGAAAAGTCCCCGGGGCCATTCCGGCGGATCAGCCGTTCAACAGCGGCGCGCCATTCGTCCAGATCTTCACCTTCAACAAGGGCCAGAACACCGGGTTCGCGACGTTCGAGGGCAAAGACACCGGAAGGAAGGCCAAGATCCCGATCGCCCCGTTCATGGGGGTGTATGGGGTAGCACCGCTCCGAAAGGGCATGTATCGCACGGTCCCGCCGAATGTGAGCGGCGGGATGGGCGGCAACACGGACATCAAGCAGTTCGTCAAAGGGTCGAAGATCCAGTATCCCGTCCTCGCGGACGGTGCGAAGTTCTCGGTGGGCGACGGTCACATGGCCCAGGGCGACGGCGAGGTCTGCGTGACCGCGATCGAGACCCTCATGGCGGTGACGTGCAGGTTCAAAGTGATCAAGGACACGATCATCGAATCGCCCCGTGCGATCGTTCCGGCGGCCAACCCCAGCGACTTCGGGCTCACAAAGGACATGCTGGCGAAGGGGTTCTACCATACCACCGGGGTCGGACCCGATCTGATGGACGACGCCAAGCAGGCCGTGCGGGCGATGATCGACTGGCTCGTGCGAGATCAGGGCCTCAGCCTCCACGAGGCCTACGCCATCTGCAGCGTCGCGGGCGATCTCAAGATCAGCGAAGTGGTGGATATCCCGAACTGGGTGGTGTCGATGACGGTGCCTCGAGGGATCTTCGACTAGCCGGCCAGAGACACCATGGGCGCCGACTCGGCGCCCATGGTGTCTCTCAGTGGCCGCGCGTCACTTCAGCTCCTTCAAGACCTCCGTGACGTCGAGCGGTGTCAGGCTGATCTCGATGCGGCGATTCTCGGCCTTGCCCTCCGGCGTGTCATTGCTCGCGACCGGCCGGAAGGGTCCGTAGCCGACGGCCGCAAGATTCTTGGCGTCGACGCCGGCCTTCTCCTCCAGGTAGCGGAGCACCGTCGTCGCCCGCACTGCGGACAGTTCCCAGTTGGTCGGGAACTGCTGACGAAGCGCGACGCTGATCGGCACCGAATCCGTGTGTCCTTCGATCCGGATCTGCTTGTCCCTCACCCCCTGCAACACCTGTCCGACCTTACTCAAGACTTCCTTGCCTTGGGGCTTGATCTCGGCCTTGCCCGAGTCGAACAGGATCTTCTCTACCATCTGAACGGAGAGCTTGTCCCGGATCTGGGTGACCTTGATCTCGCCCTTCGAGATCTCGCTCTTGAGGTCCTTGACCAGGCTGTCGTAGGTGCCCTTGAGGCGGTTGATCTCCGCGTCCTTCTGCGCGGTCGCCTCGGCCGCCCGCTTTTCCGCATCCGAGAGCCGGTCGTTGAGCGCGGCGACGTCACGCTCCAGGCCGGCCTTCTTCGCCTCCAGATCGGTCGACTGCTGATCGAGGGACGCGATCTTCTGATTCAGGGACGTGATCTGCCCCTCGCGCCGCGCGACCTCTTCGCGCTGGCTGGCGACCTGTGACCGGAGCGAGGCGATGTCCTTTTCCAGCGTGGCCCGCTCCGCTGACGTCGTGCTCTCCAGCTCGCGGTACTTGGACGACGAGACACACCCGGTCAGCAAGCCTGCGACGAGAAGCGGGACGAAGAGATAGCTCCTCTGCATACGTGGTGTCTCCTCTCTACGAGTGCCGGGCCAACGAACTCGAGCCTCTCCGGGCACGTCATTTGGCCCCGCACGCTGCGGTCTCGCTCGGCGAGTAGCCGAATCATGTTTGAGGCCACACGAGCGGCACGATCCACCTAAATTGTAGGATGATCGGGGCGTTTGTCACGCCTGATTTTCGACCGGGCCGTAGGGCGCCGCCGGCCTCAGCCGCGCAGGTGAGACGTGCCCAGCGCGAAGAACCCCCAGCTCACGAGCACGGCGAGCGGCGCCGCGCCGAACGGCACGGCATACGAGCCGGTCAGGTCGTAGAGGAACCCAGCGGCGGCGGGGCCGAGCGCAGCCCCCGAGCGCCAGCCGAGGGTCAGCACGCCCATGATCGCGCCGAGCGCCCGCACGCCGAACACGTCGGGGACCACCTTCACGATCATCGTGTCCGTCGCCGCAAAGCCCGCTCCGAACACGGCCAGCGAGGCGAGCAGCGCCTCCCGCGAGGGGACCCACACGAGCGCGACCAGGGCGAGTGTCTCGAGCACGTAGGCGACGTAGATGGTCGTGAGCGTGCCGAGCCGGTCGGACACCGCGCCGGCCGTGAGACGCCCGCCCACCGAGCCGACGCCGTAGGCGCTGAGCGCGAGCGAGGCGCCCGCAAGGCCGATGGACCGGTCGCGCGCGAACGGCACGATGTGCACGGAGATCATCAGCGCGACGCCGCCGAGCAGGAGCCAGGAGACATTCAGGTACCACTGACGCGGATCGGCGAGCGCGTCGCGGAGCGTGACGCTCGCCATAGGAGAGGGGCCGCCGCGCGGGTCGGCCGCGCCCCTCACCTCGGCGTCCCGCGCCGGGCGTCGGAGGGACGCCACCTCCGCCGCGCGGGGCAGGCGGACGGTCAGCGCGGCGAGCATCGTGACCAGCCCGGAGCCGCCCCCGAGGAGCGCATAGGCACCGCGCCAGCCGAACCCTGTGATGAGCCACGCCGCGAGCGGCCCGCCCAAGATGTACCCGAGGCTGAATCCCACCAGGACGAGGGCGAGGGCGAGCCCGCGGCGCTCGTCGAACCAGCGCATCACCGTCGATGCGCTGAGGAGGTAGAAGCTCGACATGCCCACGCCGCCCATCACCCCGACGACGAGGTAGAGGTGCCACAGCGCGCCGACCATCGAGACGAGGGCGAAGCCCGCGCCGGCCAGGGCGAGCGTCAGGACGAGCATGACGCGGGGCCCGTGGCGGTCGGCGAGGGCGCCGATGCCGAAGCCGGCCAGGCCGCCGAGCACCAGGTTGACCGAGAGCGCCGTCGAGATGGCGCCTCGGCTCCACCCGAAGCTCTCGGCGAGGACGGGGAGGAACACGCCGTACGCGGCGAGCGGGGTTGCGATGCCGAAGGTGATCATGAACAGGGCGGCAACGATCAGCCAGCGACGGGCGGGGGGACGCATCCGCCGATTTCTATCACATCGCCGCGGGCTGCGTAGTGGGACCCGCGCGCGCGCCTGTCCTCGCCCCCGCGTTTGGTGTATAACTAACGACGGCAACTCCAAGGGAGGAGAGAACGACATGGCCCAGCTGAGGATCCCACTGGACGCGCAGCGCTTCGCCAAAGGCCTGACCTGGAAGGACTACATGGCCCAGATGGGTGACACCCGGGTTCGCACCGAAGACAACTACGCGAAGTCGGGCCTGACCGACGACGAGCGGAAGTTCTTCGGCACCGTCACCGCGGTGCGGTACGTGCTGATGCTGGCCGAGAACTGGTGCGGGGACGTCCATCGGAACTCGCCGCTGATCGCGCACATCTCGGAAGCCATGCCGAACGCCGAGCTTCGCGTGTTCTTCCGTGATCAAAACGCCGATCTGCGAGACGCGTTCCTCAACAACGGCTACCAGTCCATCCCGGTCGTCGTCTTCTTCGACCGTGACTGGAACGAGATCGGCCGCTGGATCGAGCGCGCGCACGCCGCGACCGCCAAGGTCATCGGGATCCGCGCCAAGACGCTCGACGTCGCGCCGAAGGACAAGCAGGACGCGGCGATGGCCGAGTACAGGAAACTGGTGCAGGTCGAGTACGACGCGCCCGGCGGTCCGCTCTGGCGCGCGGCGGCGCAGGAGGTGCGGCTCTTGCTGGACCAGCAGTTGGGGCTCGCGCCCAAGAAGTAGCCCGGCCGCGGCGGGGTCGAGGGGGGTGCCGCCCCCGCTATCGCCGGCCCTCGAAGGCGAGCCGCACGCCGAAGCCGAGCAGCACCGCGCCCGAGATCGCCTCGAGCGCGCGGTGGGTCCTCGCGCTCGTCAGGATGACGCGGCCTCGATCGAACAGGTACGCGAGCCCCACGAGCCACACGATCCCCTCGACGAAGTGGATCCCCGCGAGGAGCAGCGACTTCGCCAGTGCGGGATCGCCGGGGCCGATGAACTGCGGGAGAAAGGCGAGGTAGAAGAGGGCGACCTTCGGATTCAGGACGTTGTTCGCCAGGCCCTCCACGAACGGGTAGCGGAGCCGAAGCGCCGCGCCGCGCGTACCCCGTCCGGCGCCGGTCTCCGCGGCCGGTCCCCACGATCGCGCGTCGCCGGCTCCACGCAGCGCGTCGCGCATCGACCCGAGCCCGAGCCACATGAGATAGAGCGCGCCCGCCCACTTGAGGGCCAGATACGCATTCGCGGAATGCGTCAGGATGAGCGAGAGCCCGAGCGCCGAGAGGGTCGCGTGGACGAAGAGCCCGCAGCAGATGCCGAGCGTGGTCACGATCCCCGCCTGGCGGCCGCCGCGGAGCACGCTCCGGATCACGAGGAACGTGTCGGCGCCGGGCGTCACGGTGAGGAGCGCCGCGACGCCGGTGAACACGAGAACCTGATGGTCGAGCATCCCTAGCGCAGTCCCTCGGGGTTCACGACGTTGATCGGCTTGCCGTTTGCGTAGGCGAGGATCTGGTCGAAGATCGTGCTGAACATGGTCTCGAGCCCGCCGCGCTCGACGTAGCCGAGGTGGGGCGTGCAGACCACGTTGTCCATCGCCAGCAGCGGATGCTTGGCCCCGAGGACGGGTTCCTCTTCGTAGACGTCCACCGCCGCCATGCCCGGACGTCCCGCGCGGAGCGCCGCCTCCAGGGCGCCCGGCGCGATCAGGCCGGCCCGGCTGGTGTTGACGAGGAGCGCCGTCGGCTTCATCCGGGCCAGGTCCGCCGCGGTGACGATGGAGCGGGTGGCGTCGACGAGCCGCAGGTGGAGCGACAGCACGTCGGATTCCGCGAAGAGCGCCTCTTTGCTCGGCGCGACGGCGTGGCCGTCCGTGCGTGCCCGGGCGAGCGATGTCTCGTGTCCCCACGCGCGCACAGTCATGCCGAAGGCCTTGCCGTAGCCGGCGACGACGGCGCCGATCCGGCCATAGCCGTAGATGCCGAGCGTCTTGCCGCGCAGGCCGGTCCCGGCGGGGAACGCCTGCCAGGTCCCCGCGCGGAGCGCGGCGACCTCCTGGGGCACGCGCCGGAGCGCGGCGATGATCAGCCCCCACGTCAGCTCGGCGGTCGCGTAGGACGGCCGGCCCGGAGCCATGTCGGACGAGACGATCACGCCGCGGCGCGTGCAGGCCTCGACGTCGATGTGCGGGTACACGCTCATCTGGCTGATGAGCCGGAGCCTGTCCAGGCGCTCGAGCAGCGGCGCGCGGATCGGCGTGCGCTCGCGTAGCAGCGCCAGCGCCTCGGTGTCCTTGAGCCGTGCGGCCAGCACGTCGACGTCCTTCGTGTGGTCGTTCCAGATCGTGACGTGGTGGCCGGCGATCTTGCCGAAGCACGCGAGCGTCCGGATCGTGTCCTGATAGTCGTCGAGGATCGTGATATTCATTTCAGCTCCTGAGCCTCAGTCGAGTCCACGTGCGCCTGACGAGCCCCGGGCGCGGGGACTGCTCGGTCGCCTTGAGCGGAAGCGTCGGCAGGACGCGATCGAAGCCGGCTTCCCGATCCCAGCGATTGCGCGCCCACGCCAGCCATCCGAATGCGCGCACCGCCCAGTAGATGACGAGGCGTTGCCACCCCGGAACCGCCAGCACCTCCATCCCTTCGCGAAGGATCCGATCCGAGCTCGGTCGGGACCGACGCTGCGTCCAGTAGAGCCAGTCGTGGACGACGGCGGCGTTCCCGTACTTGCCCCATTTCGGGAGCACGATCCAGAACAGACGCGGGATCGACGCGAAGTCGGTCATGAATCCCACGCGCACGTCGATCCGGTCGTCGCTGCCTTCGCGTCCGACGTCGTAGCCAAACGGCCGCACGATCACCCAGGTGGTGCCGTCGGCGAGCGGGGTGACGACGAGCGCGTCGGTGAATCGGCTCATCGTGCGCGCGGATCAGGCGTCGCCTCGGTAGGTGACGGTCAGCTCCGGGCCGTTGCGGAGAGTCTGATACACGACGCAGTAGCGTTCGGTCAGCTCGAGCAGCTTCTGCCGGGCCTCGGGACCGGCCTCGGTCTCGAGCGTAATCGATAGCCGGATGTGTCTGAAGCCGACCGAAGCGTCCTTCGCCAGGCCGAGCGTGCCTCGAAAGTCGAGGTCACCCTCGGCGGTGACGCGACCCCCACGCAACTCTATGCCGAGGGATGTGGCGACCGCCGAGAGCGTCACACCGGCGCACGCCACGAGCGCTTCGAGAAGCATGTCGCCGGAGCACGCCAACGTCCCGGTGCCTCCCGTCGCGGGATGGAGGCCGGCCTCGACGAGCGCGCGCGCGGTGGCGACCCGGCAGGAAACGCCGTCGCCGAGCCGGCCCTCTGCCTTGAGCGTCACGAGCGCCGCAGCCGGGTCGTCGCGATAGCGTTGCTTGATGGGCGCCTGGAGTGCGCGAAGGTCGTCGCGGTTCATGGGTCTTCTCCCGATTCCGCAGCCTATCACGAGGGCGCCACGGCCCGCCGCGCGGTCTGCTACACTGCGCGCGCGATCCCGAGCAAAGGAGGCGGCCATGGCGGAGACGGCGAGGATGGCGGTGTTCCACGGGGCGGGGAAGCCGTTCGAGATCCGCGAGTACCCGGTGCCGGACCCGGAGCCGGGGGCGATGCTCATCAAGGTCGCGCTCGCCAACGTGTGTGGCTCGGACCTCCACTACTGGCGGGGAGAGCTGGACTACGCGAAGATGGGCCGGCCGCTCCCGCTCAACACGGGGCACGAGCACGTGGGGCGCGTGGCGAAGCTCGGGCAGGGGGTGACGACCGACTCCGCCGGTCAGCCCCTCGCCGTGGGCGACCGCGTCGCCTACCGGTACTTCTTCCCGTGCGGGCGCTGCCGCGCCTGTCTCCGGCAACGCACCAAGTCGTGCCCGGTGCGTCAAGCCAACTGGCTCGTCTCGTGCGAGGTGTGGCCGCACTTCCAGGGGGGCTTCGGCCAGTACTTCTACCTGCGCCCGAACCACGTCGTGTTCAAGCTCCCGGACGCGATCACCGACGAGATGGCGGCGGGTGTGAACTGCGCCTACACCCAGGTCTACGCCGGCCTCGACCTGGCCGACCTCCGCCCCGGGCAGATCGTCGTCATCCAGGGCGCGGGCGGCCTCGGCGTCTACGCGTGCGCGGTGGCGCGCGAGATGGGGGCGGGGCGCGTGATCGTCATCGACGGCGTCGACGAGCGCCTCGCGCTGGCGCGACGGTTCGGCGCCGACACGATCGTCGACCTGCGCGAGCACCCGACGCCCGAGGCCCGTGTGAAGCAGGTCAAGGCGCTCACGGACGGCTGGGGCGGCGACATCGTCATGGAGCTGGTCGGCAACCCGAAGGTGGTCGACGAGGGGCTCCGGATGACGGCGCCCGAGGGGACGTATCTGGAGATCGGCAATATCAACATCGGCTGGAAGGCGGAGTTCGATCCCGCGTGGATCATCTTCGGCAACCGTAAGATCCTCGGCCTCGCCCACTACGAAGCCGAGCATCTGCGCGGCGCGCTCGACCTCATGCACCGCACGCGCACGCGCTATCCGTGGGACAAGGTCGTCTCCCACACGTTCCCGCTCGAGGCGATCAACGACGCCTTCGTTCAACAGGATCGGGGCCACGTGACGCGCGCCGCGATCGTCCCGAGCTGAGGGCCGGCGCGCGGGTCAGGGAGCCCGGTCTATGGAGCTCAGCGGACAGGTCGCGATCGTCACCGGCGCGGGCCGCGGCATCGGTCGGGCCACCGCGCTCGAGCTGGCGCGGATGGGGGCCGACATCGTCGTCGCCGAGCTCGACCGCGCCGGGGCCGAGCGCACCGCCGCGGAGGTGAAAGGGCTCGGGCGCCGCGTCAGCGTCGTGCCGACCGACGTCACCGTGCGGGCCCACCTCGCCACGATGGCGGAGCGCACGCGCGCCGAGTTCGGGCGGATCGACATCCTCGTGAACAACGCCGGCGTCTACCGCGCAGCCGCGCCGCTCGACGTCACCGAGGAGCACTGGGACGCGGTGCTGAGCGTCAACGCCAAGGCGGTGTTCTTCGGGTGTCAGGCGGTGCTGCCCATGATGATCGCGCAGAAGCGGGGCAGTATCGTGAGCGTCGCGTCGATGGCGGGCAAGGTCGGCAACCGCAACAACCTCCCCTACAACGCGAGCAAGGCCGCCGTGATCAGCATCACCAAGAGCCTCGCGCTCGCTCACGCCAAGGACGGCATCCGGGTGAACTGCGTCTGCCCGGGCTTCGTGGAGACCGACATGTGGGCCGCCGTCGCGCGCGAGCAGGGCGCCCTGATGAGCCTCTCGCCCGAGGAGTTCACGCGACAGCGCGCCGCGCAGGTGCCGCTCGGGCGCATGGAGCGTCCGGAGGACGTGGCCAACGTGATCGGGTTTCTCGCGTCGAGCAAGTCGGGTTACATGACGGGCCAGGCGCTGAGCGTCGACGGCGGCCTCGTCATGCACTGAGCAAAATAATCTACCAGCCACGCGGTTGACCCGCCGGGCCTTCCGGGATTCCCCTCCGTTCCATTCCGGTATTCCTCCGATAGTCCCCGCCGAATCGGAAGCTCACAGTGGGCTGTCGCATGCAGGCGATCGGCGGGCCGTTCGCGGGGAGGCGCCGAATGAAGACTGCAACGCTCTTGCTTTTCAGCCTTTGCTTCGTGTCGCTCGTCCACGGCGTACCCGAAGTCGAAGGGCAACCCTCCTGGCCGGACACGGTTCGTTTTCTTGAGCAATCGACATTCGGTCCGACCGTTCCGCTGATCACGAACGTTCAGCAAGCCGGGTTCGAGGCGTTCCTGGCCGAGCAGCTCGCGGCGCCGATGACCGGATACCCGGATCTGGAGTTTTGGCCACAGAATCGCCCGGCGAGCTGCACGGGAGATTGCCAACGAGACAACTACACAAATTATCTGCTTCAGCGCCAGTTCTTTCTGAACGCCTTGAACGGCCAAGACCAGCTGCGCCAGAGAGTCGCGTTTGCGTTGAGCCAGATCCTGGTGGTCTCCCGGGTGGACGTTCCTCTCCCGAGCTGGATGCGAAGCTACCAGCAACTGCTCCATCGCAGCGCCTTTGGCAACTTTCGCCAACTCCTCTATGACGTGACCCTGCATCCGACGATGGGTCGCTTCCTCGACATGCTGAACAACCGCTGTCAAGCTCGCACGCCCCCCGAGCCGACCGTCTGCAGGAACGGCCTGCGAGCCCAGCCGAACGAAAATTACGCACGCGAGATCTTGCAGCTGTTCTCCCTCGGGACGTTTGGCTTGAATCCGGACGGCACGCGGCAATTGGATCGCTCCGGCAACCCGGTTCCCACCTATGATCAGCAGACGGTCGGGGAGTTTTCGCGCGTGTTTACCGGCTGGATCCTGACTCCTGCGTTGCCTGGTCCATCCGGTATCGGGGGAACGGTCCCGAACTATCGAGATCCGATGAGGGTCCGGCAAGACGCGCTCGGGCGTGAGGACTATCACGACAGGGGGCCCAAGACGTTGTTGGGCGGCTTCGCATTGCCTGGAGGACAACCGCAAGCGGAGGAGCTGAACGCGGCGATCGACAGTATCGCGAATCACCCGAACGTCGCGCCGTTCATCGGGAAGCAGCTCATCCAGCACCTGGTGACCAGCAATCCGACGCCCGACTACGTCGGGCGCGTCGC
>WNEQ01002298.1_pt1 | contig 10610 bp, 8 predicted proteins | sample 5399971 | NCBI WGS metagenome assembly WNEQ01 (sample SAMN13153330, study PRJNA577476) | soil metagenome | isolation source: 20 cm grassland meadow soil 2 days after 1st rain plot 5 | place: USA:California | collected 2015-09-18
GACGCGATCTGCCAGGAATGGTACCCCCTTTTTTGAGAGTCGTTTTCTATCTGGAACCGTTTTAGACGATTTTCCCCGCTAATCCCGCGAAATCCTATTCAATCGCGATTTTTGACATCTGGAATTCTAGGATTTTTGTTCGGGGCTAAGCTGCTCTACAGAAATGGGCTTTCAAAACGCTGATTAGGGCTTGTTTTGGGGGATTTGAAGCCGGAAAGACGTGGGAATGGTTTCACTCGAGGTGATTTCCAGCTGTCAGGGTTGCCTGTTCGCGGGGCTGGGCCGTTTTGGGCGTGAACCTTCGAAGGTCGAAACTAGGGGGTAGATCCATTGCTAGTTCTGCCAGAAGCTTTCCCACGAATGTTGCAAACTTGAAGCCGTGACCGCTGAAACCGTAGCCGTAGATCACGCTGGGGCGTTCGGGGTCAGGGGCAATTATGAAGTCAGAATTTGGTGCCATGTCATAGAGACAGACCTTCGAACGGTGTATGGGAGCGTCTGCTAGGCTAGGGATGAACCTTCCACATATCTCCCTACAGGTCGCGCCCATTCCTAGGTCTACCGATCTGTTTGCCGAGTCCGGGTCCACTGGGTCGGCAAGCCCCTTGTGGCTAACTTTGACCGCGTCGATGCCTGCTGCGGGTATCCCGTAGTATTGATCGGCGAAGAATACTGGGAATTTGTTTGGTCGGTATGGGCTGAGGTCATTGGGTTGGAAGTAGAAGATTTGCTGTCGTGTGGGGGTGATCTGACTGAGGCTCTCGCTCCGGAGAGTGTTGGACCAAGGACCGATCGTGACTATGACCTTGGCGGCCTGAATGGTTCCTCCGGACGTTTCGACCTCAACTTGGTCTTCAGCTTTGAGCCTCGTCACTTTGTGATTCTCGAGTACTTTGACCCCACGTTTTCTCGCCAGACCGCTCAGTGAAGCTAGAATTTTTGATGCGAGCAATACGGCCCCATGCGGGTCCAGGTACGCGTGCGTCGCAGTAAACTGAGGGAACCTCTCTTTAAGATTGGACTCGTCCAGCTCTTCCACAGGGACTCCCATTTCGCGAAGGGTTACGCAGCTTTCACGATTGAACCTGTTAGACTCCTCGTCGTCGCCGTCAACAAGTAAGAGTCCAGAAGGAATGAGTAGCTGTTCACCTGAATCCTGTTCAAGACTCTTCCACAGTGGCAATGTTTCCATTGCCATCTTCGCGTAGAGCTTGTCAGACCCGTACGAGTACCGGAATACTCGGTTGGCATCATGACTGCTACAGTAATCGTTTCCAATCGAGTACTGTTCAACAAGAACAACGTTGAGGTCATCCGTCTTGCTCATCCAGTACGCCGCGGCTGACCCCATCACGCCAGCTCCGATTATGCAAACATCAGCCTCCATTCTTTTTACGCCCCTGCGGTCTTGCGAAGCAAGCCTCTAGCTCTTGAAGAATGTCCAGCGCGTTGGGTTGCCCTTGATACTGGAGAGATTCTCAGTGATTCCAAACACGACGCGAGGGGCAACTCTGTAGATTGGGTCTTTTGTCCCCTTCAGGTCCCAGCGGTATTTTTTCTTGTAAGCCTGCGTGCACTCGCGAAGTAAGGCCTTGTCTGAGCAGATCCCGGCCGTTCCCTCGAGTACTACTGCATCGACGGCTCCTTCAGGACAGACTATGCATTTGGGATTAGCCTGGAGGTTCTTGTACTTCCTAGACTTGACTCCCGTGGAGAAGAAAAAGGAGTTTCGTACCCAGACTCCCCATACAGGCATCACATGCGGCCTTCCATCCAGCCACGCGCTCATCAGCCAGTAAGTGTGCGAATTAGTCAGTCTCTGTACGGCCCAAGCCCAAGGTAGGCTCTTTCTGTTCTTGTCAAACATCATGTCATAGCCAGGCATGTATGGTCGGCCGGAAATTCGGCCCGGTTTTGGTCGGCCTGGTCTCGGCATTGTCCCCAGAACTCAGTCTTGGATTACAAGACTCTTTGTCTCCGAGACGCGTGGTTGAGAAACCTGAAGGCGGGAATCAGGCGTATGCGAGCAACTCCGAGGAAGAGAGACCGCGTTTCCACGCCCACAGTAGGGCTTTCTCGCCCTTCTGACAGGGTGGACGAACTCTCCCCCCGAGCTACTCCTCCTACAGATAATTGCACGTTTGGAGCGGATAAACTGAGCGTGCACAAAGTGTACATCGCGGCGTTGCTTTCGCAACATGAAGAGACCTTCTTCATGCCGATGAGAACCGAGTTATGATTCTACCTTGTAGATGAGCCAGTTCTTTTCCTTGAAGTTGATCAGGCGATAGTCCCCTTTCAACTTCTTCCCTTTCAACAACACATGGTACTTCTTCGGTTCTCGGAGCTCAAGGACGTATTCTCCTTCATCCCAGACCTTGACCGAGCCGGCACCATATCCTTCCGAGATCGTTCCCTCAAAGCCATAGTAACTCAGCGGGTGATCCTCGACTTGGACAGCAAGTCGCTTTACACCGGCCTCGACAGGAACCCCTTTAGGAACTGCCCAGCTCTTGAGAACACCATCCAGTTCTAGCCGAAAATCCCAGTGAAGACGTCGGGCATGATGTTCTTGGACTTGGAACCGCAGCTCTTCGGTCCCTTGAACCGGCCGCACGCGAACTTCCGTCTTCCCGCTTCCCCCTGGCGACTTGCGACTCAACTTCTCTGTATTACTTGCGAGGGCTGAAGAAAATAGTTTGTGGCCGCCGATCAATTCGACGTGAAAGAGGGCGAAGTCAAGCCCAGCTGAGGGTTCTGTGCTGTCAAACTCAAGTATCGCCTGTCTCCCTTCACAAGAAGCTCGAATACGAGAGAGCCCAACAAGAATGCGCCGAAGAATGCCCCAAGTGCTGAGAATCCGAAGAATTCCGGAAATGCGAGGACAACGAGATTGTTCAGAAATCCGAAAGAGGCCGCTCCACAAATGAACGCAAGAGACAGGAATCTCCAAGGTCGCGAGGGAAAGAGAACATGTCCTGCGTGAAGCACTAGGAGGGTCAGTCCCGCCGATAACGTAAGATATGAAATTGTAAAGGCAGCGAAAACCGTGGGTCCCGCCTGAACAGCTAAAGCAACTAAAGGATTCAGCTCGACTATTGCTCTAGAGCCCGATAGTCCAATCAGAGTAACCGCTATGTCTCCGGAGCTCAAAAGTAACGGCATCAAATACAGATACCCGTCTCCTCGGTTTAACAGAATGACTATTTGATCGAAATCGCCGTTGATATTCCACAGCCCCACTGTCGTGGCCAGGATCCCAACGATCAGAACAAAGAGCACAGCACCTGGGTCCGAACTGAAGACCCCTGGAGTAATGACAGTAAATGAGGCGATCAGCTGGCTTGAGAGAATCCAGTACAGTCCCGAACCTGCCATGAGAAGACTAATACCCGATGGAAGCTTCACAGTGAACTTGTCCTCGGAACTTATGATTCGGCAAGCTATGGACAAGTTTAGGCATTTGACCCCGCAACCAGCTCACGACGGTTCTGTCGAATCGATACTTCTCACATCCCGACGGACAGGCAGTTCTAGCGAGAACATCGGTGGCTGCGAAATCCCTGCACTTGCCTATTGCGAAGGCGTTCAAATAACAAACGGAGAAGCATCTCATCATGAGGAAGGTCTTTTGCGAGACGCTTGGAACAACGCTTCACCTTCCTGATAAGATAGAGAGGATCGTGAGCTTCAGCCCAGCCGTTACCGAGACCCTTTTCCTCTTGGGGGCAGGTGACGAAATTGCAGGGGTGTCTGCCTTTTGCGCACGCCCGCCCGAGGCAAGAAGAAAGAAGGTTCTAGGTAGCTACAATACTGTTAGCATGGACACTCTGAAAGAGATCGGACCTGACGTACTGTTTACGACTACTGGGTACCAAAGAGAGTTTGCCGCGCACCTCGCCAAGAATTTTCCCGTGTACGCCCTCGAGCTTCCTGTAACCGTTTCCGGAATTGTGGATTTTGCGCAAAAGGTTGGATTGGTAACTGGCCGAGTTCTTGAGGGCGCTGCTCTTTCACGCAGGTTGCTCGAATCGCTAGCAAGATGCAACCCAGTCAAAACGAGGATTCGAGCCTATCTTGAGATTGACTTCAACGGACCGGTATCCTTCGGTGCGTACAGTTACATCACAGACGCTATGCGATATCTCGGAGTAGAGAGTATCTACGGGAATCAATTCTGCGAGTGGTTGACTCCTGACCTTAACTTCGTAAGACGCTCGGAACCCGATGTAATCTTCTACGAAGCGAAGATGTATTCTCGTTTCCAGAACGCGGATCTCGCACGTGTCTTGGTTGCACGGGGTTGGGAGAATATTCGCGCAGTAAAAGAGAATCATGTCTTTCTTGCTCCGGGACCATTGGATTTCTTTGCTCACCACGGTCCAAGTTTCATCACTGAGGTATTGCCTTGGATGCAGGGTAGGCTTGAGGAGAGCCAATGATTCTGCTTCGTAGAAGTTTGTTACTATCGTGATATAAGCTACTATGACGGTCAAATGTTTATAGCTGGGTGCTCTCCACTTGAAGCTATGGCAGTGGCATCGCGAACGACGAGTGCTCGCACTTTGATTCTCGCTGCGATTATTATTGCCGCATCAGTTGGCAGCGCTACGGGTTTCGCCGCGAACTATCTAACTAGAACCGCGCCACCCTCCCCGGAGAATCGGGTTTTCTACCTCTTCGCGAGAGACCTATCCTTCAATTTCAGTCTAACCTCCGGTGGCAACCAACTGACTTCGGATTATGCTTATTCGACCAATTACATCATAATCAACAAGGGTGACACGCTTGTCATTCACTTCTACAACCCTACGGATGAACGCCATTCATTCACCATGAAAGCACCATACGAGGGGAACTATACGCTTAGTGAGGGACCCACAGATCAAGCACCAACCAGCCCAATTCACGATGTTACAATCACGATTAACGCAAGCCAGGCCGGGACCTTTCAGTTCTACTGCATCTTTCATCCTCCCCAGATGAGAGGCAGTCTCATCGTGCAAGGCTAGAAAGAATTCCCAGAAAAAAATGGGGAGCTGCCGAGCTATCGAAAGCGTTATCGGTTATCCTGATGTTCGCGTGCAATTGTGAACGCCGCCGGTTGAAGTAGAGCTTCCCGAACCCTGCAGATTCGCACCTCTAGCAAACCCCGTAACTATAGCAAAAGCATTGGCAAGAGCATAGACTGCGAGACCAACTCCGAAGCCCACGATGAGCATTATTAGCAACACTGAGCGAAAGGAGAAGCTCCTTCCAGTTCCATTGGTTACTGATTCCAGACATTTCACCGTTAACCAAACCAGGAGCCCTGGGGATGACAATATCGTTCTCCTAGGAATTCCTTTAAATGAAGCTCAAGCCGAGCAACAATAGGCCAGCTTCTCTCTTTCTAGTTCGTTACTTGTCCAATCTCTTAAAGACCGATGACAGGACAAGCTAATCGTGCGGGGGTTCCCGAGACCCGGAAACGCTCGCAGGCGTTTCATGGGCGGGACTCAGGTCAAAGGGGCAGGACCGTTCGCAGATGGAACACGGTGCTTGACTTAAGATCCGACTGCAGGAGAAATCCTGTGGCGAAGGCCTTCGTGGGTTCGAATCCCACCCCCCGCACCATTTTACCGAGTGGCACTTCGTAGCCGTCAAGCACGCAGAGCGACTAGGACTTCATGATTCCAAATCAAACCTCATGGAAGACCATTGCTCGCCAGACTGTTTCCGGCATTGGCTCACGGCCCATTTGAGGCGGGCAGTCAGAGCGTTATGCCCTTTACTCCGGAACATGTTCGAAATCAACACGGACTTCTCGACCATATTGCATCCCGTAGGTGTCCAGAATTAGGAACCAACGCGCTTTCCATGCATTGTCGTTGTGAGGGTCAGGCGAGAAATCTAGCAATACTCTTCTGTAGTTACATAACAGGCTACCCGTGAGCAATCTAAAGATATAGAACGCAATACTCCAGTCCAGCCGGGATTATATTCTCTGTCTTCACAATAGAGATTGAGAACCGGAATCTCGTGGTTTTGATGGATAGAAGGGCATTATTGGTCGTAATCGCCTTACTCATCGTTCCAGCTTTCGCCGTACTTGGGAGACCCGTCCATGCCGACAGTGCCGCATGGCCTGTTCTTCTCGACGCGAATAGCATTAGTTCAAACGACGCACTGCCGAATGCAAACTTTACAGCGGTCAAGACCTTCAATGTCGGCGCGATTATCGAGGCAAACAGCACGGTTCCGCTGGCGGGAGTATTTGCCTGGCAGTTCGCGATTATCTACGACAACACAACCGTGGTGCCTCAAGGAGATCCGATCGCCGGTCAGATTGCTGACCCAGCAGGACCAAGCATCAACTTCGGCAGCATGACCGGATCGGGACAGGTGAATTGGGCGGGAAGAATTGCTGCGTCGCAGGGGTTCGGTAATTCCGTTTTAGTCGACCCGAAAATAGACGCTCATCACAATGAGATTCAGGTTTTCTTCACACTTCTAGGTCCGACGACGCCAGCGGTGACGATTTCACCGGTTCCGAGTTCATCAGTAAAAGGTAATCTCCTCGCGAACGTTCCCTTTGAGCTCATTAAGCCAGCAACCTCTCTCACTTTCAGCATTGATGCGGCTCACACGAAGTTCGTTGACAGCAATGCTAGCTCTATACCGGGGATAGTCGCGGGACCCCCTGTCCTAGAGAGCATCGTAAACAGTCCACCAGTTGCAGTCTTCTTCGCGACACACCTCTTTGAAGGCGACCCTTCTTGTTCAACCGTCACTGGCTCTACCTGTTCGCCCTTCGCAATCAGGTTCGATGCCTCAGCAAGCTCTGACTCGGACGGGTTCGTTTGTGGCCCGGTGAACTGTACTGCCGATAACGCAGCAGGCTACTTCTGGGACTTTGGAGACGGGATCCAGGATAGCGTCAACGCAATTGCGACATGCAGTCCGCCTTTCCTGGTTTGCAACCAAGGAGTAATCGCGATTCACGACTATGGAGGACCCGGAACATTCACAGTCACGCTTCGAGTCATAGACAATCATAGCGCTACCGGCTCGGCGAGAGATGCACTTGGTCAACTAATTCTGAACAACCAGCCAAGCCATGCTCTACAGGAAGCAACCCTGGTTACGCCTCCGCTAATCGTATCTGTTGACTGCGGAACCGGCCAGACCGCCGGGAAACCCTTCAACTGCTTGGTTTCAGCAACTGGCGGAATCAAGCCTTACTCGGGGACAGGCACATTTTCGGTTACCGAGCCGGTCAAGGGGGTATTTGCCGAAACTTTCAAGGTCACAGACGCTGATGGAGTCAATGCCACTGGCTCTACCGGTGTAAGTATCGCTCCGCATCCACTCGTTGTAACAGTATCATGCAATTCAAGCGGCCCGATCACGGCAGGAAAACCCTTCACGTGCACAGTCTCGGCCACGGGTGGAACAGCACCCTATTCCGGCACCGGAACGTTCACGATAGTCGAACCGGTAAAAGGCACGTTCACCGAGTCCTTCAGCGTCACCGACGCTAATGCGCAGACCGCTTCCGGGTCCGCAACCATCAATGTTACACCACAACCCCTCGTCGTGACGGTCACATGTCCTGCATCTGGGCTCACAACGGGCAAGCCGTTCAATTGCACCGTCACGTCATCTGGCGGCACTTCGCCATATGCGGGGACAGGAGAGTTTAGTGTTACAGAACAAGTCAAAGGATCCTTCACAGAGTCCTTCTCGGTAACCGACGCGAACGGAGTCACCACGTCTGGATTCGCTATCGTAACAATAGAACCACAACCGCTAGTAGTCCAAGTAGCCTGCGGTTCCCCCACTGCCGCTCCTGTCACTGCTAGTAAGCCCTTCAATTGCTCAGTATCGGCGATTGGTGGCACGACACCTTACTCGGGAATCGGAACCTTCTCCGTAACGGAGCCAGTCAAAGGCAATTTCGTCGAGACATTCAGCGTGACCGACGCCAACGGAATCTCTTCCTCTGGCTCAACCAGTCTAACAGTGGCCCCGCAGCCTCTTCTCGTAACCGTTGCATGTGCAAACTCGACATCATCTCAAGTTACAGCAGGCAAGCCTTTCGACTGTGACGTGTCTGCAATAGGAGGTACAGCCCCTTACTCGGGCACTGGAACCTTCACCATAGTTGAAGCCGTCAAGGGCACATTCACGGAGACGTTTACAGTTACGGACGCAAACGGAATAGTCGTTTCTGGCTCTGCGAGCGTTGTCGTGCTTCCTCAGCCCCTACTCGTTACCGTCTCCTGCCCGTCCTCCAGCGTTACTGCTGGCAAGCCATTCAACTGCAACGTATCCGCAACAGGTGGAACCTCACCTTACATAGGAGTCGGTGTGTTTTCCGTAACCGAGCCGGTGAAAGGCACCTTTGTCGAAACGTTCCCGGTCGCCGACTCGAACGATGTAGCCGTATCGGGCTCTACAAGTGTTACTGTGTTTCCTCAGCCGCTGGTGGTGACAGTGTCATGCGGCCTGCCAACAGCAGCACCTATCACATCTGGAAAACCCTTCAACTGCTCAGTCTCAGCAGCAGGAGGTTCCCATCCATACACTGGCACTGGGATTTTCACTGTAACAGAACCTGTCAAGGACTCGTTCAACGAGCAGTTCAGCGTGACTGATGCGAATGGCCTTTCCTCCACCGGTTCCGCGACTGTGAACGTAGCTCCGCAGCCACTTGTCGTAACAGCTTCATGCGGGTCACCCGGTGCGGTGATCACTGCTGGCAAGCCGTTCGATTGCGTCATATCTGCCTCAGGAGGATCACAACCCTATTCAGGAACAGGAACCTTCAGCATCGTAGAACCGGCAAAAGGGTCCTTCACTGAGACCTTCAGCGTAACAGACGCGAATAACGTCGTCGAGATTGTTACGACATCTGTTAGGATAGACCCGCAGCCACTTGTGGTACTTGTCACATGTCCATCTTCAGTAATTACAGCGGGTAAGCCATTCGACTGCACCGTGTCTGCAAGTGGTGGCACCTCTCCTTACACGGGTACTGGCACGTTCAGTAGAACAGAAGCAGTCAAAGGTTCGAAGACAGAATCCTTCACGGTTATCGACGCGAACGCCGTGTCTGCCTCAGGCTCCACGACCGTGCTCGTTACGGCTCAACCATTGGTAGTTGATGCATCTTGTCCGCCGAACGCCACTGCTGGAGCTGCTTTCGATTGCACGGTGACAGCGTCCGGTGGAACAGGTCCATACACAGGCACCGGAACGTTCAGCAAGACAGAACCCACCAAAGGTTCGAAGACTGAATCCTTCACGGTAACCGATGCTAACGGAGCAAGCGCATTAGCCTCGGCAACGGTCAATGTTCAGGGAACACCTCTGGTCGTGAACGCTTCATGCCCAGTATCAGGTGTGACAGTGGGTAAGCCCTTCAGTTGCACCGTCGCAGCTACAGGCGATACCGGCCCATACCAGGGAATAGGTGATTTCAGTCGCACCGAGAGCACCAAGGGCACGAAGACAGAAACGTTCAGTGTCACCGATGCGAACGGTGTCACAGCCACGGCCACGGCAAGTGTCACGGTCGCAGGCCAGCCACTAGTTGTCACGGTATCGTGTCCAAGCAACGGCTTGATTTCCGGGAAGCCGTTTAGTTGCGTGGTCTCAGCCACGGGCGGGACAACTCCATACTCGAGCACTGGAACATTTCCAGTCACTGAGTCGGCAAAGGGAGTCTTTTCTGAAGTATTCAGTGTGACGGATGCTAACGGTGCTGTCGCGTCCGGATCCACCAGCGTGACAGTATCTCCACAGCCTCTAGTGGCTAGCGTCTCATGTCCTTCGGTGGGTGTGACTGCTGGGAAACCATTCGGGTGCACTGTATCGGCAACGGGGGGAACGGCCCCGTACTCTGGCATTGGCAGCTTTACAATGGCGGAACCCGTCAAGGGCACTCTCACTGAGTCATTCCAAGTCTCCGACTCGAACGGTGTATCGACAGTTGGGTCTGCCGTTGTCAATGTTGGCTCGCAACCTTTGGTCGTAACAGTTACCTGCGGCTCGCCAAATTCTGTGGCGACGACGGGCAAGCCTTTCAATTGTCACGGACTCCAACGGAGTAACGGCTTTTGGATCCGGAAGCATTGTCGTCGGTCCGCAGCCTATGGTCGCGACGGCAACCTGCGATTCGTCTCAGACGATTACTGCTGGCAAACCTTTCGCCTGCATCGTATCCGCAGCCGGCGGAACTGCGCCTTATGTTGGTACTGGGATTATCACTCGGGTTGAGCAGGTCAAAGGGGTCTTCACAGAATCCTTCAGTGTCGTGGATGCTAACCACGTCGGCGCGACAGCCTCTTCAATCGTCACCGTAACTCCGCAGCCACTCGCCGTAACTGTCACGTGTCAATCGACAGCCTCTACGTTCACCGCCGGCAAACCATTCAATTGCGCCGTGTCCGCGAACGGGGGAACCGCCCCATACTTGGGCACCGGGACTTTCAGCCTGACCGAACCTGTGAAAGGTCTCAAGACCGAGATCTTCACAATCACTGATTCAAACGGCCTATCTGCTTCCGGATCCGCAACCGTCAACGTGTCCTCACAGCCACTCACCATATCAGTATCATGCGGTC
>WNEQ01002046.1_pt1 | contig 10603 bp, 7 predicted proteins | sample 5399971 | NCBI WGS metagenome assembly WNEQ01 (sample SAMN13153330, study PRJNA577476) | soil metagenome | isolation source: 20 cm grassland meadow soil 2 days after 1st rain plot 5 | place: USA:California | collected 2015-09-18
AAGTTCCCGGCGATCGCGCTCACCGACCACGGCAACCTCTTCGGCGGGATCGACTTCTACCTGGCCGCGCAGAAGGCAGGCATCAAGCCCATCTTGGGTTGCGAGGTGTATGTGGCGCCCGGCAAGCACACGGAGCGCGGCTCGCAGGACGGCGGCTACGAGGGCGCCAACCACCTCACGGTTCTCGTGCGCGATCTGGCCGGCTACAAGAACCTGATCAAGCTCGTCTCGCGCGCCTACCTCGACGGCTTCTACTACAAGCCGCGCGTGGACCGCGAGCTGCTCGCCAGGCACGCGGACGGCCTGCTCGTGCTGTCCGGCTGTCTGAACTCCGAAGTCTCGCGCGCGCTGTCGGCCGGCGATGTCGACAAGGCCCGGCAGACGGCCGGCTGGTACCAGGAGGTCTTCGGCCGCGACCACTACTACATGGAGATCCAGGCCCACGGTCTTCCGGAGCAGGCGCGCGTCACGGCCGACACGCTGCAGATCGCCAAGGCGATCGGGGCGCCGGTCGTCGGCACCAACGACTCGCACTACCTCGAGGCGGGCCACGGCCGCGCCCACGAGGCGCTGCTCTGCATCCAGACGGGCTCCACGCTCGCCGACCCCGACCGCTGGAAGTTCTCGACCGAGGAGTTCTACGTCAAGTCGGCCGAGGAGATGGCGCTGGTCTTCGCCGACGTTCCCGAGGCGTGCCGCAACACGCTGGCGGTGGCCGAGCGCTGCAACCTCACGCTCGACTTCGGTCGCTTCCACCTGCCGAAGTACCTGGTCCCCGAGAGCCACACGCTCGAGACGTATCTTCAGCATTTGGCGCGCGAGGGGCTGCGCCGGCGGTATGGCGCCAGCCCGGGCGAGGCCGTCGAGGCGCGGCTGGCGCACGAGCTGGCCGTGATCGAGAAGATGGGCTTCGCGGGGTACTTCCTGGTGGTCTGGGACTTCATCCACTACGCGCGGCAGCACGGCATCGCCGTGGGGCCCGGGCGCGGCTCGTCAGCCGGCTCGCTGGTCGCCTACTGTCTCGGGATCACCAACATCGATCCGATGCGTTACGGCCTGCTCTTCGAGCGATTCTTGAACCCCGAGCGGATCTCGATGCCCGATATGGACATCGACTTCGCCGACGACCGGCGCGACGAGGTCATCCGCTACGTGGCCGACAAGTACGGCCGCGATCGCGTCGCCCACATCATCACGTTCGGCACGCTGGGCGCGAAGGCGGCTATCCGCGACGTCGGGCGCGTGCTCGGTATGACCTACACCGAGGTGGACCGGATCGCCAAGCTCGTGCCGAATTTCCCGCTCAACATCACGCTCGACGACGCCTACCAGAAATCGCCACCGCTCGCCGACATGGTGAAGGGGCAGGAGAGCGTGGCCGAGCTCTGGGCCATCGCGCGCACGCTCGAGGGCTGCACGCGCCACGCCTCCGTGCACGCCTCCGCCGTCGTCATCTCCGACGAGCCGCTCGACGAGCACGTGCCGCTCTACAAGGATCCCAAGCGGCCGGAGCTGATCACCGGCTACGCGATGGGGCCGATTGAAAAGCTCGGCCTGCTCAAGATGGACTTCCTCGGCCTGCGCACGCTGACCGTGCTCGCCAACACGGCCAAGCTGATCACGCAGTCGCGCGGGATCGACCTCGACTTCGACGCGCTGCCGCTCGACGACGTGAAGACCTACGCCATGCTCAGCGAGGCGAAGACGTTCGGCGTGTTCCAGCTGGAGTCGTCGGGGATGCGCGAGGCGCTGCGGGGCCTCAAGCCCGAGCGGCTCGAGGACGTCATCGCGATGGTCTCGCTCTACCGGCCGGGGCCGATGGACCTCATCCCCGATTTCATCGCGCGCAAGCACGGCCGGGCCAAGATCACCTACGAGCACCCCGCGATGGAGAAGTTCACGCGGGAGACGTACGGGATCATGGTGTACCAGGAGCAGATCATGCAGATCGCCTCCGAGATGGCGGGCTTCACGATGGGCGAGGCGGACACGCTGCGCCGGGCCATGGGCAAGAAGGACCGCGACCTCATGGCCAAGCAGCGCGACAAGTTCATCGCGGGCTGCGGGGATCGCGGCACCACCGCGGCCAAGGCCGAGCGCGTGTGGGAGCTGATGGAGAAGTTCGCGGGCTACGGCTTCAACAAGTGCCTGGCCGCCGACACGTGGATCGAGATGGCCGACGGCACGCGCAAGCCGATCACGGCGATCCGCGAGGGCGACCTCGTGGCGACGAAGGACGGGCCGTACCGCGCCCACGCCGTGCGGCCCAGCGGCGTGCGGCCGGTGGGGCGCCTCACGCTCACCAACGGCCTCGCCGTCCGCTGCACCCCCGATCATCCGATCTTCACGCATCGCGGCTGGGTCAACGCCGAGAAGCTGGCCGCCGACGATCGCGTCGCCGTCTTCGACTCGGTGGCGGCCGCCTTCGAGCGCGTGGCCCTGCGCCGACGCGGCGGACGCGACATCACGCTGACGGAGACGCCGATGACGTGGGCGACGCCGGCGTCGTACGCGCTCGCGGGCACCGAGCCGACCTACGACTTCGAGGTCCCGGGCCCGGCGAGCTTCATCGCCAACGGCATCGCCGTGCACAACTCCCACGCCGGCGCCTACGCGCTCGTCGCCTACCAGACGGCGTACTTCAAGGCGAACTATCCGGTCGAGTTCATGGCGGCGCTGCTGACCTCGGAAATGGGCGACACCGACAAGATCGTGAAGTACGTCGAGGAGTGCCGCGCCATGGGCCTCACGGTGTCGCCGCCGGACGTGAACGTCTCCGCCGTGCAGTTCAGCGTCGCCGGCGACACGATCCGGTTCGGCCTGGCCGCCATCAAGAACGTCGGCGAGGCCGCCATGGAGTCGATCCTGGCCACGCGCGCGGCCGACGGCCCCTTCAAGACCCTCGACGATTTCTGCGCTCGCGTCGATCTGCGCCTGGTCAACCGGCGTGTGATCGAGTCGCTGGTCAAGGCGGGCGCCTTCGACTCGCTCGGCCTGCCGCGCGCCCATCTGCTGGCCCAGGCCGACGCCGCCCTGGAGGCCGGCCAGCGCGTGCAGCGCGACCGCATCGAGGGCCAGGCGTCGTTCTTCGACGCGCTCATCCCGGCCGCGGCGGCGCCCGCGCGGCGCGAGCCCACGGAGATCGTCGCTGAGTGGCCCGACGACCAGCGGCTCGCGTACGAGAAGGAGGTGCTCGGATTTTACGTCTCGGGCCATCCGCTCGCGCAGTACGCCTCGGTCATCGACGCGCTCGCGGTCACGACCTCGGCCGACCTCGCCACGCGCAGCCACGGCGCGCGCGTCACGCTGCTGGGCCACGTCGCCGCGCTCAAGGAGACGGCCACCAAGAGCGGCAATCGCATGGCCTTCGTCACGCTGGAGGACATGGCCGGCACTGTCGAGGTGACGGTGTTCCCCGAGCCGTTCAAGGCGGCCGCGCCGTATCTGCGCTCGCGCGAGCCGCTCGTCGTGCGCGGGCGGATCGACGACGGCGACAAGGGGCGCGTGATCCTCGCGGAGGACGTGCGGCTGCTGGAGCAGGCGCTCGGCGGCGCCGCGCGCCCGCGCGCCGCCGGCGCCGAGCCCGGCGCCTGCCGCATCCGCGTGGCCGCCGACGGCGACCCCGAGGGCCGGCTGGCCGCGCTGAGGCGGATCTGCGAGGCGCATCCGGGCGGCGTGCCCGTGTTCGTCCACGTGCTGCTGGCGGGGCAGGAGGTGGTGATCCGCGCGCGCGGCTGCTCGGTCGACGCCGCGCCCGAGCTCGTGAGCGAGGTCGAGACCCTGCTCGGCCCGGCCACGCTGAGCATCGACTATGCCTGAGGGTCTGGACTTCGAGCAGCCGCTGCTCGAGATGGAGATCCGCATCGCGGCGCTCCAGGCCACCGACGACCCCGCGCACGCCGACGAGATCGCGCGGCTGCAGGAGCGCCTCGAGCGCCAGCGCCAGCGCACCTACGCGAGCCTCACGCCCTGGCAGCGCACGCAGCTCGCGCGGCATCCCAAGCGCCCGCACACGCGCGACTGGTGCAAGCTGCTGCTGGAGGAGTTCACGGAGCTGCACGGCGACCGCCTCTTCCGCGACGATCCCGCCATCGTCGGCGGCCTCGCGCGCTTGAGGGCCACTCGGTCGTCGTGATCGGCCACCAGAAGGGGCGCGACACGCGCGAGAAGATCGCCCGCAATTTCGGGATGCCGCACCCCGAGGGCTACCGCAAGGCGCTGCGCCTCATGGAGCTCGCCGCCAAGTTCGGCAAGCCGATCCTCACGTTCATCGACACGCCCGGCGCCTACCCCGGGCTCGGCGCCGAGGAGCGCGGCCAGGCGGAAGCCATCGCGCGCAACCTGCGCCGCATGGCCTCGCTGCCGACGCCGATCGTGGCCGTGGTGACGGGCGAGGGGGGCAGCGGCGGCGCCCTGGCCATCGGGATGGGCAACCGCGTGCTGATGCTCGAGCACGCCGTCTACTCGGTGATCTCGCCCGAGGGCTGCGCGGCGATCCTCTGGGGCGACGCCGGCAAGGCGGCGGAGGCGGCGGAGGCGATGCGCACGACGGCGCCCGAGCTGCTGCGCCTGGGCGTCATCGACGGCATCGTCCCCGAGCCCGTCGGCGGCGCGCACCGCGACTGGGAGGGCGCGGCGACCCGCCTGCGCGCGGCGCTGCGCGATCAGCTCGCGGAGCTCAAGGGCAAGTCGCGCGAGGCGCTCATCACGGAGCGCTACGAGAAGTTCCGCCGCCTGGGCGCCTTCGAGGAGGCATCCGTGCCCGGCGGTCCTCGATAACGCGCTAGCCGCGCAGCAGCGCGAGGGCGGCGTCCTCGTCGGTGACGAGGACGTTCAGGAACCGGCCCGCGAGCGCGCCGCGCAGCGCGTCGACCTTGGCCTTGCCGCCCGACACGGCGATCACGTAGCGGTCGTCGCGGCGCGAAAGCGCCTGCAGCCGATCGCCCTCCACCGACAACAGGCGCCGCGAGAGCGCGCGCAGCTCGGGCCGGTCCACCACGCGGCCCTCGGCATCGAACGGCTGGTAGTTGATCTCCCCGACCACGCCGAGCTGCCGCAGGCGCTTGACGCTGACGCCGTACGACTCGGCGAGCGAGCAGAAGCCCGGCGTCTGCTCGGCGATCACGCCGACGCCGACGAGCGCGACGTCGACGTCCTGGGCCGCGTCGTAGATGGAGCGTACCTCGGGGTCGCGCAGCAGCCGCCGGCGCTCGCGCTCGATCTCCTTGAGCGACAGCAGGTGCTGCACGGGCAGGGCGTAGGCGCGCACGTGCGGCCGGTACTTGGCCGCCATCATGCCGACGAGGGTATTGGCGAAGATGTCCACGAGCTTGAGCGTGCTCTCGCCCGACAGCGGGTAGAGCGCGAGGTCGCGGAAGCGGCGCTCGCGCAGCGAGTGGATCGTGTGATAGAGCGTGAAGCCGCACGACAGTCCGATCCGCATGCCGTTCTCGGCCACCTTCTCGAAGTAGGCGGCGGCGGCCGCGCCGAGCTCGGCGCGGAGATCGCCGCGCCCGCCGGAGGCCACCACCACCGCCTCGCGCAGACCGTAGGTCTGCACGAGGCCGGTCTCGAGCTCCTCGGTGCGGGGCAGGTCGAGCTCGACGCGCACGAGCCCCTCGTCCATCGCGCGCTTGAGCAGGCGCGACACGGTGGCCGCCGAGACGCCCAGCGTGACCGCGATGTCCTTCTGGCTGCGGCCCTGCTTGTAGTAGAGCTCCAGGCACTGGACCATCTGCCGGACTTCACGGGAGGGCTGAGAAATTAATTTCATCGTCGTCAAGTTCTTGCTTGACGGGCGTAGTCTACGCCGTTATCCTTCGGCTCGACAGGAAAAATCCCACCCCCCACCACGCCAAGGGAGGCGAGCAATGGCCGCACGACGGTATGGCGATGGCACGCCGGTCGCGATGGACGCCTACCACCAGTCCAAGCACGAGCTCGACGGCCTGCCGGTCACGGTCACGGAGAAGATCCCGGTCACGAACACGCCGAACATCTTCTCGTACAGGTCCTACGTCTTCGCCAAGAACCCGGCGCTCGTCCGGCGCTTCATCAAGGCGACCAAGGCCGACGTGGGTGGGGTGGGCGGCCACGTCGTAGCCGCCGACGAGGTGAAGTCCGTCATCGCCAAGTTCGTCCTCGACAACAACGGCTACCGCGGCGAGCCGATCTTCACCTCGCTGATGGTCACGCACACCGGCGACGACTGCGCGGTCACCGGCATCATGGCCGAGTCCGTGGACATGTCGGTCGTGGACGAGCTGATGTGGGACGCGCTGCAGGAGGGCGCGGCCAAGGCCGCCGAGCTCGGGCTCTACGGGCCGGGCCAGGACCTGGTGGCCGACGCCTTCACCGGCAACCTGCGCGGCACCGGGCCGGCCACCGTGGCCCTGCCGTTCCCCGTGCGCAAGGACAATCCCTCGCAGACCGTGCTCGTCTCCTTCGCCGACAAGACGGAGCCGATGGCGTTCAACCACTACGCGACCGGCGCGTACATGCTGCCGCGCTTCAACACCGGCCTCATCATCGCGTCGTCGAAGATGAAGCGCGGCTACATCTTCGAGATCGTCGACCTCGACACCAAGGCGCAGGCCATCGAGGCCGGCGCGCATCCGCGCGATCCCAAGGCGCTCGACGGCAAGATGGAAGAGCTGGCCAAGGGGCTGCAGGAGAAGGTGATCACGCTCCGCGCGCCCGAGGACCTCTACGACATCGAGGGGCTCACGCGCTCCTCGCGCTTCGTCATCGCGCGGATCTGGAGCCGCAACGACAAGGGGGAGCGCGACCAGCTCGGCTACATCTGCTCGGCCGAGCGGCTGCACAACATCAAGACGAAGAAGGGCTTCACGTACGGCGGCAAGGACGATCCGGTGCTCCTGGCCTTCGCGCAGGGCGACTGGCCGGCGCCGGGCGAGATCACCTCGCCGTGGGCGACGGCGCCGATGGTGGCCGGCGACTGCCGCGGCAGTCACAACCTGCACATCCTGCCGATGCCGATCAACTCGCAGACGTCGTACTGGTCGGGGCCGATCCTGTCGGCCATCACGCTGTCCTGCAACATCCACACGGGCCGGATCGGCGCCATCTCCGACCAGTTCGCGCTCGGCACGCCGTGGGACGAGGTGCGCCGCACCGCCTCGCAGCTCGCCATCCAGTTCCGCCACGCGCACGGCGTCAAGCAGCCGGCCACGCTGCACGAGGACGAGCTGGAGTACCAGGAGGGCTGGAAGGAGCGCCGCGCGCGCCTCGAGCGCCAGTTCGAGATCAAGCCGCCGCTGACCTTCACCGACAACGGCACCAACGGCCACGGCAGCGCCAAGCCCACCGCCGCCGGCGCCCGCGCCGCCGGTGGCCGGCCGGAGGAAATCGACTAGAGGCGAAGCCGGGAACAGATTCGAGCGCCGGTTTTGCCGGCGCCAATCGAAGGTTTTTGGCCCTCGCGGGTGACCGTTGGGGGGTGTCGGGGGGGAGCGGCGTCGCCCCCCCGACGTCAGTTGTTTGACTTGCCGTAGGGCGGGTGCTACGGTCAAGCCAGCGACAAACAAGGATTTCCTGAACCCGCGCATGGCCAAGCTACACGTCATCACCTACGGCTGTCAGATGAACGAGTACGACTCCGAGCGGGTCGCCGGCCTGCTGCGCGAGCATCGGTACGAGCTCACGGACAGCGAGACCGACGCCGATCTCATCCTCGTGAACACCTGTGCCATCCGCGAGAAGGCCGAGGAGAAGGTCTTCTCCAAGCTCGGCGAGCTGCGCGCGCTCAAGGCGCGCAAGCCCGCGCTCATGCTCGGGGTGATGGGCTGCATGGCGCAGCTGCAGCAGGGCGCGGTGCAGAAGCGCGCGCCCCACGTCGACCTCGTCTTCGGCTCCGCCGCCGTCTCGCGCGTGGCCGAGCTGATCGAGCGCGCGCGCGCCGAGCGCCGCCACGTGCTCGAGACCGGGGAGGCGCCGCTCGTCAAGATCACCGCGCGCCCGCCCTCGGCCGACCGCGTGCGCGCGTACGTCACGGTCATGGAGGGCTGCGAGAAGCACTGCACGTTCTGCGTGGTGCCGCGCACGCGCGGGCGCGAGCGCAGCCATCCGCCGGAGGCGATCGTGGCCGAGGTGCGCGGGCTCGTCGCCGAGGGCTGCCGCGAGGTCACGCTGCTGGGCCAGACGGTCAACGCCTACGGCCGCGACCTGACGCCGCCGACCGATCTGCCCGAGCTCCTGCACCGCGTGAACGAGGTCGAGGGCCTCGCTCGCATCCGCTTCACCACCTCCAACCCCTACAACCTGACGCCGCGCATGGTCGCGGCCATGCGCGACGTGCCCAAGGTGTGCGAGTGGTTCCACCTGCCGCTGCAGTCCGGCAGCAACCGCGTGCTCGAGCGGATGAACCGCGGCTACACGCGCGAGCGCTACCTCGAGCTGATCGCGGCGCTGCGCGAGGCCGTGCCCGACATCGCGCTCTCGACGGATCTGATCGCCGGCTTCCCGGGCGAGACGGAGGAGGACTTCGAGGCCACCCTCGCGATGGTCGAGCGGGTCGGCTACGACAACGTCTTCGCCTTCCGCTACTCGCGGCGGCCGGGCACGGCGGCCGCCGACATGCCGGATCAGATCCCCGACGCCGTGAAGGCCGACCGCAACCGCCGTCTGCTCGACGTCGTGCAGCGCGTGACCGCCGCGCGCGCGGCGGGCCTGGCGGGTCGGGTGGTGGAGATCCTCGTCGACGGCGCCGCGCGGCGCCATGCCGGCGAGCTCGCGGGCCGCACGCGCTGCAACCGTGTCGTGAACTTCGACGGCCTCGGCCGGGTCCGCGTGGGCGACGTCGTCCACGCCCGGGTGACCGAGGTGCTCCCGCACAGCCTGCGGGCCGCGCTCCAGCCGATGCCCGAGGAGGCCGTATGCTCGTCGAGATGAAAGTGCGCGGGCTCGCGCTCGATCCGGTGTCGAACATGCCGATCATCATCCTGCGCGACGAGGACGACAAGCGCTCGCTGCCGATCTGGGTCGGCATCTTCGAGGCCAACGCCATCGCGCTGGAGCTCGAGAAGATTCCGACGCCGCGGCCGATGACGCACGACCTCATCAAGAACATCCTCGAGTCGCTCGAGGCGCAGGTGCTCAAGATCGTCGTGACCGACCTCAAGGACAACACCTTCTTCGCCGTGCTCCACCTCAAGCTCGGCGACACCGAGTACACCGTGGACTCGCGGCCCTCGGACGCCATCGCGCTGGCCCTGCGCGTGGCCGCGCCCATCTTCGTGGAGGAGGAAGTCTTCCCCAAGGCGGGCAAGATGGAGGTCGCCAAGGAGCCCGCGGAGCCGGTCAAGACGGACGACCCGGAGCAGCTACGGGAGTGGCTGCAGAACATCAAGCCGGAGGACTTCGAGAAGTACAACAAGGCGTGACGCGGGGCATGCGCGTCGCGCTCTTCACGAACAACTACGTGCCGTTCTGTGGCGGCGTCACGGTCTCGGTCGAGACGCTGCGCCGCGGCCTCGAGGCGCGCGGCCACGAGGCGTGGGTGTTCGCCCCGCGCTTCCCCGGCGCCGTCGACGATCCGCCGCGCGTGCTGCGCTACCCCTCGGTGCCGGCCACCACGTACCCGGAGTTTCCGCTGGCCATTCCGTTCGCCCCCGACATTGCGGCGCGCGTGCGCGCGCTCGACGTCGACGTCTTCCACGCGCACCATCCTTTCCTGCTCGGCCCGGCGGCCGCCCGCCTGGCGCGCCGGCTGGGGCGGCCGCTGGTGTTCACCTATCACACGCGCTACGAGAAGTACGCGCACTACGTGCCGCTCTCGCGCGCGGTGGTCGAGCGCGCCGCCGTCGCGCTGAGCGCGCGCTTCGCGCGACGCGCCGACGCGGTGATCGCGCCCTCCGCCCGCGTGCGCGACGACCTGCGGCACCACGGCGTGCGCGCCCCCATCACCGTCGTCCCGACCGGCGTCGACCTGACGCGCTTCCGCCCCGGCGAGCGCGGCGCCGCGCGGCGCGCGCTGGGCCTGGCGCTCGACGCGCCGCTGCTGCTCTACGTCGGGCGTCTGGACCGCGAGAAATCCGTCGAGCGCGTGCTGCTGGCCTTCGACCACGTGGCCACGACGCTGCCGCGCGCGCGGCTGGCCCTGGTGGGGCAGGGCAAGGAGGCCGCCACGCTGCAGCGGCTGGCGGCGCGGCTGCCCAGCGCGGCGCGCGTGCAGTTTCTCGGGGCCCGCGAGCACGACACGCTGGCCGTCTGCTACCAGGCCGCCGATCTGTTCGTCTTCGCCTCCGAGACGGAGACGCAGGGCCTCGTGCTCGCGGAGGCCGCCGCCTGCGGCCTGGCCGCGGTGGCGGTGGCCGCGCCCGGCTGCGACGAGGTCGTGCGCGACGGCGTCACCGGCGTGCTGGCGAAGGCCGAGCCGACCGCGCTGGCGGAGGCCGCCCTCGGCCTGCTGCTCGATCACGAGCGGCGCGCGGCCATGGGCGCGCGCGCCCGTGCCCTCGCCGCGCGGGAGTTCGACATGCGCCTGCAGCTCGATCGCACGCTGGCCGTCTACGACGCGGCCCTGGGCGCCCGCCGTCGCTGATGGCGGCGCCGCGCGCGATCCGCGTGAGCTGCCGCCGCGAGT
>WNEQ01006558.1_pt1 | contig 10598 bp, 9 predicted proteins | sample 5399971 | NCBI WGS metagenome assembly WNEQ01 (sample SAMN13153330, study PRJNA577476) | soil metagenome | isolation source: 20 cm grassland meadow soil 2 days after 1st rain plot 5 | place: USA:California | collected 2015-09-18
GGCGCGATGTAGTGTGACGACACTGAGGAGACCGGCTCCCAGTGCCGCGCGGACCAGCTTCGTCATGTCTCCAGCTTTCCCCAAGGGCTCGGGAACGGCCGGAAAACATGCGGGCTAAGTCACGGACCGTCAAGATATTGGCGCGGGCTCCAGCCCCTTGAGAAGGCCCGGGACGGAGATCAGGCGACGATTGACCGGATCTGCAGCCAGCCCGAAGCCTTCGAGCGCGAACACACCGAGGATCGGTTCGGACCCTGGCTCACCGAAGACGACGATCGTGGGCTGCGCGCGCCCTCCAATCCTGATCTGCATCCACCCCATCGGGTATCGGACCTCGCGTCCGTCTGCCAGAACGAACAGCCGCTCCTCGTCAGGCACCACACCCAGGGCGCCCAGCACGTCACGCGGGATCCACGTATACGTGGCACCTGTGTCCACGAGCGTTTCGATCGGCTCGAAGCGCTCGCCGGCTCGGTTGGCGACCTCGACTACGACGTGGAAGTGGCCCACGCCCGAATGTGGAGTGTCGATGTGCGACGGCGGTAACCGAACCATTGCGTCCTCGGTGCGAGATCACGCAGGGGTCCGGCAATCTACGCTCGGCGGGGCCGGGTAAGCAAAGCGGCGGGGTTACAAGTCACGCCGCGTCAACATGTTTGGAGTCCCTGTGACAGGCGTTACCGCCGCCCGGGTCACATATTGGCTAGCTATTGACCGAGCGCGGTGCCTGCCCTGGGGCAACGCAACACGAAAGGGGAGGCGCTGCCATGTCGGAAAGGCTCGGCTGGGCCCGGGTCGTGGGCGACGTGAACATGAGCGTGCGCCGCGGCGCCTGGTACGAAGTCACGCGCCTCTCGCACGAGGCCGCGACACTCGACGTCCACCACGAACCGCGCAGCGTCCCACGCTCGACCGTGGAGATCGTCACCTCTCGCCCGCACCGCTGGTCCCTCGTCGAACGTCCCTACGACGCCGTCGACCTGCCGATGAGCTGGGGCGCGCGCTACGGCGTCTGCCCCCACTGCAGCCATCGCGCGCCCGTGGCCCGCGGTTTCACCCAGATGCCCTGCCCGCGGTGCGGTGAGGTCGCGACCATTCCCCTCTAACCCCTCCCCACCTTCACCGCGGCTGTAACGCCACCCCGGCCGCGCCCGGCGCCGTCGAGCAGGTCGGCACCACCGTCTCGTAGCAATCCCGCAGCAGCGTCGCCAACGCCTGGAGCTCGGCCGCCGCGGCGGTCGTGATGTGTTTCCCCGACTGCGCGCGCAGCTGGTTCATCAAGTCCTGGATCGCGGCGTCCGCCCCGGCGACGTCGCCCGCGTCCCGCGCGGTCTCCGCCGTGGTGAGCTTGACCGTCAGCGCGTTGGCCACCCCGTCGCTGTTGATCGCCCCCGACGCGCGCAGTGCGGCCACCCGGTCGCGCACGACGCCGTACGCCGAGCGGCACACGACGCCGAGCGTCAGCGTCGTTAGCCGGGCGGCAAAGTCGAACGGGTTGCGCGGTCGCAGCTGCACCTGAGCCGGCACCGCTTGGGCGGCGCTGCAATTCCAGGCGATGCCCGTCAGGCCCACGGTGTGCGTGGTGGCGACGAGGTCGCAGTCCTGCGGAGCCTCGATGAAGGGCGGGATTAGCGGCGCCCCTGCGAAGAACTGGCGGCACAGGAAGCCGCCTAGGAACAGGTGGCTGTCGTTCGCGCCCAGCGTCGCCGTGAGCACGGCGAACCAGGGAGGGGGGTCGGTGGGGGTGGTGCGGGCCACGGTCGTGGGATAGAGCTGGCCTGGGAAGATGTCCGTCCCCGTCGTGCTGCTCGCCAGGTTCAGATCGCCCGTGCCCCAAAGATCGAGCAGGTTGATCCCGGGGCCGGGGAAGGTCTCCATCCCGCCGATGTTCAGATCATTGAAGAGCGGGATCTTGATGGCCCCCTCGAGCGTGGCCTCGGTGCCGGCGTCGGCGTGAAAGTGCCAGTTCTCGAAGCCGAGCAGTCCGGCCAGGTTGATCGTGTTCTGCTCGAAGCCGTCCGCCCCCGCGCCCAGGTCGAAGCCGCCGTCGCCGATGTCGAGCTTCACCTCGACCTTGGGCCCGACCGACAGCTTCACACCCAGGTCGCCCAGGTCGATCACCTTGACGCCGGCGTCGAAGTGACCGGCCCCCGTGTACTCGAAGCTGAAGCCGCTCGTCGTCGAGACGCTGCCGCCCGTGGTGACGGTGTCCGAGACCTGCACGTGTGGCTCGACGGTCGTGCCGGTGATGTCGCCCTCCACGCCGATGATGAAGCCCACTTCGATTTTCCCCGAGAAGCCGCCCACCGTGAACTCGCGCACGAAGCCCGCGCCCGGGATCGGCACGTCCACCTCGACCGACCCGCTGCCGGTGAGCTGGAAATCGAGGGTGGTATTGAGCTGCTCGTTCACGGTCGCGGCCACGGAGAGGCTCAAGTTCGTGAAATCGACGTCGGCGCTCACGTCGACGCCGCCCGTGAGCGAGAACTCGGCGTCGATCACTTTGGCCGTGATGTTGGTGCAGCCCGTCACCACCCCGCTGGCCGCGCACAGGTCGAAATTGTCGAGCAGGAAGCTGACGGGGTTGAAGTCCTCCAGGTCGGCCAGCGCCCCGCTGGAAGTTCTGATCGCGGGGGCTGCCGGGGGCGTCGGGCCTTGCAGGGGCCGGCTCGGACGCACCACGTGCCACGGCCCCCAGCGCACCAAGCCGTACGGCGATGGCGCGCTCCCCGCGCCCGGCGTGAAGGGAATGTGGACCTTGAACGGCGGGAACACGTCCCGCCAGACGGCCGCCGCCAGCTCGAGCGTCAGACGCCCGGAGCTGCGCGACACGGAGACGACCCGCCCGAAGAACCGGCCGCCTTGTCTCCCCGCGACGTAGTCGCCGGGCGCGATCGCCGGCGCCGTGTCCCGGATCTGGAACGCGTAGTGCCCGGCGGCGCGGTCGGCGGCCGTCCCGGCGAACGGCAGCCGGGTGGAGTCGATCACCACGAGCCGGATCTCGGGCTGCAACGCGAGGGGAGGCGTCGTCGGGTCCGACGGCGCGGTGACGATGGCGTCGCCGGTGCACGCGGCGATCACGACGCTCGCCGCGACGACAATCGAGGATGAGGTCCGCACAGTCCGCTCCTATCTGCTGGGCTACATATGGCGTGCTGGGAGGAGGGTCGCAAGAGGGAGCAGGGAGCAGGGAGCAGGGAGCGGTAAGTGGCGGTGCAATAGAAGGGTGCGGCTCGCGCAAATGGGGTGCGCGGCGACGCACGGCCGGCTGTCAGATTCGTGTCATGAAAAAATACCGCTCTCTGGTCGCGTGGCAGCGCGCACATCAGCTCGCCATAGTCACGTTCAAAGCGGCGGACGCCGCTTACCATCCGCGATCCCGCGCCTTGCTCGATCAGTTACGGCGGGCCGCGATATCTATCGAGGCCAATATCGTCGAGGGCTACGCACTGAGCACGCCGCTTCAGTTCCGGCGTCACCTGCGCATCGCGCTCGGCTCTGCCGCCGAAACGGAGTGCCTGATCGAAACCGCGTCGGAATTGGGGTACCTACCAGATCAGACGATCAGCCGCATGAGAAGGCTGCTAGATGAGACGCTGGCGACACTTTTCGGACTGGTGCGAAAGCGCTCGCACCCTGCTCCCTGCTCCCAGCTCCCTGCTCCCTAATCAGTCTTCCTTATCACTTCCATCGACACCGACGTCGTCAGCCCCACGTCGATCATCAGGTCCGTGCTGCCGAGCCGGATCGGCTTGAAGGTGAGGACGATGGCCGTGCCCTGCGGCTGGATGGCGATCAGGTCGAGCAGGCGCTCGGATCGCGAGTTGTACGTCTCGCGCAGCTCACCCAGGCGCGCGGTGAGCGTCGCGGTGGGCGTCGCGTTGCCGTAGCGGTCCCGCGCCCGGAGTGTCAGGCTGAAGGGGACGCCGAAGTCGACCAGGATGCGGCCTCCGTCCACGCGCTGGTCTTCGCGCTCGAGTACCAGCTCGAACGCGACCCCCGGCTCCACCTCGAGCGTGTCCTGCCGGCGCAGCGAATCGACGAGGGCGGTCACGAATGCGTGCCCGGCCTTCATGCCGAGCCGGACCTCCACGGCCACCTGGCCGCTGGAATCGGTGAGGGCGCTGTCCTTGTCCAGCTCCGCGTTCACGGCTTGAAACGTCACCGGCTTGCCGGGCAAGGGGGCCCCCGACGGCGTACGCACCTGGAACGTCAGGGCATCGGCGAGCCGGGTGCGGGGGAGCCCCCGTTGCACGGCGCCGGAGACGAAGCCGGCGTCGAGGAGCGGCACGGCGGGCGCGGAGACGACCGGCGGAGCCGGCTCGGCGCGCCGCCGCGGCGGCGCGAGCACGGCGGCGACCGTGGCGAGCGTCGTTCCCCGCACGCGCACCTCGAGCTGGCCGGGCCGCCGCAGCTGCGCCCGCCGCACCAGGAAGCTGACGCGGCCCAGGGAGTCCGTCGCCTGGGTGTCGGGGGGGGGGGCGCCCATGCTCGCGCCCGGGCGCAGCTCGATCGGCTCGTGGGGCACGGCGTTGCCGACCGAATCGCGCAGCGCGACGACGAGCGTCGTGTCTCCCGCCCCGAGCTCGAACGTCGCCGGCTGCACGTCGGCGGTCGCGGGGGGCCCGGGGCTGACGACGAGATCGACCACCGGCCGGCCGGGCAGGGGCGCGCCGGAGCCGCCGATCAGCTCGAGCCGGTAGCGCCCCGGCTGCCGGCCGGCCGGCAGGTCGAACGCCGCGAAGCCGCTGTCGTCCGTAACCGCCTTCACTTCGCCGGGAGGCCCGGCGGCGAGCCGCGGGGTGGCGCGCAGGGCCAGCGTCACAACGCGTGCCGGCGTGCCATCGGCGTGCTTCAATTGCACCGGCACGGTCGCCCCCGCACCTGCGACCGCCGTGACGCGCTGGGTGAGGAAGGCGGCGACGAGCGACACCGCCGGGGGCGGCGGAGGGGCGCCGGGGGGGACGGTGGCGGGTTGCGCAGCGGACGCGCCGCGCGCCGCGCAGGCGCCGACGCTGCCCAGCACGTCCGCGTCGGCGCCGAGGCTCCGCAGATCGGACCAGTCGCGCTCGCTCGGCCGGAAGGCGAGGCAGTTGCGGCGCACCGCGTCCGCGATCTCGCTGCGCTGAATCAAGGGGTTCGCGAGCAGCCGAATGAGATCCGTCTTGCGGAGCGGGGCCGCGTTCTGCGCCACGGCTGCGGGCGCCCAGCCCGCGAGCAACAGGGCCGCCAGCCGAACGGAGGCTCTCACGGCCGGGGGCAGCGCGAGCGCTCGAAGCGGCGCTCCACGGCGTCGATGTCCGAGTACAACGACCGGTCTCGCGCCCCGTGGGCGGAGTCGAGCGCGGACGCCTGCTTGCGGGCGGCGTTGTAGGCGATCCACCACTCTTCCAAGACGACGAGTCCGCGCCCCAGCTCGGGGCAGCCCATCTGGTGGTGGTCGAACAGCCGGGCGCGCGCGTCGAACGCCGCGACGGCGAGCGCGAGCGTGTCGGCCACTCGATCCACGCGGTCCGGGGCCGACGGACTCGTCACCTCCGCCGCCGCGCCGAGCGCCACCGCCGACGGGCGCGCGACGAGGCGGTACAGCAGCCCCAGCCCGGCCGCCCCCAGCAGAGCGCCGGCCACGTAGGTGGCGGCGCGCACCGCGCGCGGAGCCGCGAGGCGCGCGCCCCCCTCCCAGGCCCGCCCGGGGAGAGGAGGCTCTTCCGGCTCGTCGGGGAACAGCACGTGCGCGGTTGGCGTCACCGTGGGCGCCACCGCCGGCGGACCGGAGGGGGGCCGCTTCGCCCGCAGGCGATCGGAAGGCACCGTGTCCTCCGCAGTGCGGTAATTCTGCCACGGGAGGTCGGTGACCCGGCGCCCATTCGACAAGAGCGACCGATCGTCGTCGAGCCACTCGTAGAACGGGAGGGGCTCGCCCGGCCAGGTGTCGCTGGCGGGCTTCTCGCGCGGCACCACCACCAGCGCGATCTGCCAGGGCTCGAACAGGGCGTGGTGCGTGTCGGCGTCGTTGGGCGACAGGCCGGCGTAGGGGAAGAGGTGACTGTGATACCAGCCCACCACCTGGGCGCCGCTCTTGCGCAGCTCCTTCTGGACGGCGGCGAGCGCGCTGTGCACCACGGGCTTGGTGTTGTCCCCGGCCACGCGCCACGGCAGGCGCATGGTGCGCTCGACGACGAGGTACCCGCCGCCGTTGTCGGGTGCCTCGAACACGCCGCCCAGCAGCAGGCCGAGCGACGCCGCGCCCGCACCCGCCCCCACGTGCTCGTGAATCGCGGCCAGCGCGCTCTGGGCCACGAAGATCGGGAACGCCCCGCCGTCCGCTTCGGCCCACGCAGTCACGTCGTGGGGCGTCCAGAGGATGGAGGACGCGATGGGGAGGGGGCGGAGGGAGGGGCTCTCCGCAACGGGCTCGGAGCGGTCCATCAGGTGTGTGGGGCTGCAACTTCCTCGCCGCTAAGCGCGCCGGATGCCCGGGGGAGCCAACAGGGGAAGCGCTGGGAAAGTGTTGCAGGATTGCTACACCCTACAGCAGGCGACGATACACCTCCGCGGTCTGCTCCGCTGTGCGCTGCCAGGTGAACGTTCGGGCCCGCGCCCGGCCACGCTCCACCAGCTCCTCGCGCTGCATCGCGTCGTCCGACAGGCTCTCGAGCGCCTGGACGTACGCGGCCGGATCGCGGCCCTCGACCACCACGATCGCGTCGCCGCCTACTTCCTTGAGACCGCCGGCGCCCGAGGTCACGACCGGCAGGCCCGACGCGAACGCCTCGAGCACGGGGAACCCGAAGCCTTCGTACAGCGACGGGAACAGCAGCACGTCCGCGGCGCGATAGGCGCGCCGCAGCGTTGTCTCGTCGGCGAACGGCGCGCTCCGCACGTACCGCCGGATTCCCAGCCGCTCGATCAGCTGCTCCTGGTCGCCCGTGAAGCGTCCGCCCACCTGCAACAGGTACACGTCCGCCTCGGTGCGCAGCCGCGCCGCGGTATGGATCACCAGGGGGACGTTCTTCCGCTCCACGGTGCTCCCCACGTGCAGCACCACGAAGGCGTCCTCGGGGATGCGCCAGTCGGCGCGCCCGCGGGCGCGCGCGCCGGGCGCCTCGGAGAAGAACGCGCGGTCCACCCCGAACGGCACCACGGTGATGCGGCCGTCGTCGCCCAGCCAGGTCGCGAGCTCGCGCTTCAGCCACTCGGTGCCCACGATGTACGCCTGCGCCAGCCGCAACGCCTTGAGGGTGCGCCGCAGGAAGCGGTTGCGCAGCCCCTCACGCCAGCCGTCGGTGGGGGAGCGCAGGATGATCACCGGCATGAGATCGTGCACCGTCACCACCGCGGGGCGGCGGTGCACCCGCGTCACCATGTGGGCGTAGGTGTGATCGAGGATGTGCACCAGCTGCGCGCGCTTCGCGTCGCGCCTGAGCCACCACGGATAGAGGAAATAGCGCGCGAAGTAGCGCTGCGGCTCGCGCAGGGGGCCCGGTAGGACGAACTTGATCGGGTCCACATCCTGTGCCCACCAGCGGGGATACCCCCCCGAGTGCCGCCGGCCGTTGCCGAGTTCGCGCGTGATGTCGCCGATCGACGCCGCGAGCCGCACCTCGAACCCCGGGTCGGCGCTCTCGAGCCAGTCGTACAGCCGATGGGCGTAGCGGTCCATCGAGGGCCAGCGCTCCAACGGCAAGTCGGGGACGAGCAGGACGCGAGTCATAGCCTTTGAGGGAGCTGGGAGCAGGGAGCCGGGAGCAGTGGCTCGCAGTGGACCAGCCCCTGCTCCCAGCTCCCAGCTCCCTGCTCCCCTTCTTTCACGTGAGTATCTCTTTCCAGAACGTTACCGTCCGCTCGGCTACTGCGTCGTCACTGAAGAGCTTCATCGCCCGCGCCCGGGCCGCCTGGGCGAGCGCGCGCCGCTCCGCCGCCCCCTGAGTGCCCGGCGCCGCGAGACGGCGCAGCGTTTGGGCCAGCGCGGCGGGATCGTCGGGCGGCACCACCACGCCGGCGTCGCCGATCACCTCGGGCGTTGCCCCCGCGCTCGTCCCGACCACCGCGACCTCCTGCGCCATCGCCTCCGCCACGACGTGCGCCGCCGGCTCGGCCCAGGTGGCGAGCGCGCGCGACGGCAGCACCAGCACGTCGAGGTCGGGCCAGACTTTGGGGACTTCGTCCGCCGGCAGCGCCCCCAGCCAGCGCACCCGCGCCGCGAGCCGCAGCTCGGTCGCGAGCCGCTCCAGCCGCTCGCGGTCGGGCCCGTCGCCCACCACGATGAGACGCCAGCGCAGGGCGCGCATCTCGCCCAGCGCTTGCAGCAAAGTATCGAGTCCCTTCTCCGGCACCAAGCGGCCCACGAACCCGATCGCGAGCCCGTCGTGATACCCGTGCTCGGGGGTGGTGGGCACGTGCACGCCGAGCTGCGGGATCACCGCCACGGCCAGCCCGGGCACGAGCCCCCGCACCAGCGCCGCCGCCGCCTCGCTCCCCGCGATCACGCCCTTGAGCCGCCGCAGCGTGCGCCGCTGGCGCCAGCGGGCGAGCGGCGGCAGGGGCAGCGCCACGTTCTGATGTGTAAAGAGCACGGCGGGAAGCCGCAGGTGACGGGCGACGCGGACCACCTGGCGCGCGGCGCGCGCGGTGGGCTCCGCCTCGACCTGGATCAGATCGGGCCGCTTGTCGCGCAGCAGCGACAGCAGGGCCCGCCCGCCGAAGCGCAGCACGTCGGGGCTGCCGGGGTGGCGCACCGGCACGGGAAACACCTCGACCCCGTTCTGCCGCTCCCACGCGACCTCGAGCGTGCGGCCCAGCACCCCTTCCTCGCGCCACCGCTGCGGCACGCCGACGGTGACGTCGAGCCCGCGGGCCGCGAGCGCGCGCAGCTTGCCCCGGTTGGCAGGGGTGATGTAGGTGTGGCAGCTTGCCCCGGTTGGCAGGGGTGATGTAGGTGTGCGAGATGACGAGGACCCGACGGACGGTCGGACTGGCGGACGGTCGGACTGTTGAGTCCGTCATCTCAGGCATGCAGTCCGTTGACCTCCGGTAGAGGCCGGCGCGCCTCGGCGCCGGCCGCCGGATTCTCTGACAACTTACGCGCGGCAGGCGCCCCCTGGCAACGGCGGGCGCGGCCGGCTTGGCGAGCGGCCCCCTAGTGACTCGGCGTCCACAGCACGGCGCGCTCGTGGTCGCCGATGCTGATACCGGCAATCTGGCCGCGGCTGTTGATGCCGTGCGCTTCAGTCTGCGCGTCGCCCGGGAAGGTGCCGAGGTCCTGCATGCCGCTGCGCTCGTCCCACACGAACGCGTGCTCGATCGCACCGTCGGGCGTGAAGCTCCCGCCCACCGCCTGCCCGCGCTCGTTGACGGCGAACCCCACACTGAAGCTGCTGACGCCGAACAGGGCGCCGATGTCCACTATCCCGGTGGTAGCGGTCCACCGGAACGCGTGCAGCGCTTCGGGAGTGGCGTCGTTCACACTCTCCCCGACCACCTGGTCATTCTCGTTGACGGCCAATGCGACCGCGCCGCCGCACGGGTCCTTGAAGCCGAGCGAGCCGAGGTTGCGGAAGCCCTCCTTCGCGCTCCAGAGGAACGCGATCGTGAAGGCACACGGGTTGGCGTCGGTGCCGAACGGGCCGCCGCCGGCGACCTCCTGCCGGTTATTGATCCCGACCGCCTCCGAGTTGTTGCCGACGACGGGCACCAAGTCCGTCATGCCCTGCGTTGCCGTCCAGAGGAACGCGTGGGACGATCCATCCGGCGCGGTGCTGACACCGACGACCTGGTCCAGGTCGTTGATGCCGCGCGCCCGGCCGAATCCGCCACCGAACGTGCCCAGGTCCTGTATCCCGGCAGATGGCGTCCAGAAGAACGGGCGCCGCTCACCCGACGGCAACTCGCTCACGCCGGCCACGTGGCCGAGGTGGTTGATGGCAAAGGCGCGGCTGAACGTGCCACCCAGTGTGCCGAGGTCCGTCATGCCGCCGGTCGCGGTCCACAGGAACGCGTGCCTCTCGCCGGTGGCCGTCTGGCTGAGGCCCACGACTTGCCCGACGTCGTTGATCGCAAACGCTTCAGCAAAACCGCCGCCGAGTGTCCCGAGATCGGTGATCGTGTAACTCGGGTTCGCCGCGGACGCCATGTCGGCATGCGGTCGGGGGGGCGCCAGGGGCTGCGTGGAGTCGCTGCACGCGAGGACGCCGAGCAGCGAGATGAGCAAGGCGGGAATGAGCCGCGGGATGGTGTTCATGGTGCCTCCCCGGGGTCCGAGGACCCGTGACAGGATAGCCGACCCGCCTCGTCCGAGGCGTGGTCACCGCGTGGCCGATCATCGCTTGCGTCGGGATGGCGTCGGGGAGGGGCGTCGGAGCCGAGGCAGGGAGCTGGTCGCACGTGCCGGCGCGGCAATTGTAACACGCGAAAGCTCACCGCGCGACGCGCGGCACGGCTCGGCTCGGTAGGGGAACCAATGGGCGGCACAGGACTCGAACCTGTGACCTCCGGTATGTGAGACCGGCGCTCTAACCAGCTGAGCTAGCCACCCAACAACTAGACGGGTAGACGGATAGACGCCAAGACGGACAGGGGTGCGCTCCCAATACTCGCGA
>WNEQ01002053.1_pt1 | contig 10584 bp, 5 predicted proteins | sample 5399971 | NCBI WGS metagenome assembly WNEQ01 (sample SAMN13153330, study PRJNA577476) | soil metagenome | isolation source: 20 cm grassland meadow soil 2 days after 1st rain plot 5 | place: USA:California | collected 2015-09-18
AAACATAGTCGTTAGAATGTGTCCCTTATGAAATACCCATTTTGTGAGTCTTTTGTTTTGATATCCATGAATGTAATGGGGGAGGGGGGCACCACGGGGTTTAACCCGAAATCGTTGCCCCTCTCAAGGGATTCGCGTTTCGCGCGTAAGCCGCACCAAGTAAGTAGCTCGCTTTCACTTTTTTCAGGGAACTCAAAGAATGACTTCGTCTGCGGGAAGGGCCGCGCTTTGCGGCCCTTCCCACAAACGGTTAGTCTGGGGTGGTTGGGATCGTCTAGAAAAAGACTTGTAGTGCAACCTGCACTCGCCTCGGGATATTGCACTGGCTGCTTGTTCTCCCAAAGTTTCCGTTGCCGTTATTGGGCAGCCAGAACTGATCCACAGGGCAGAAGTAAACACGGTTGAAGACATTGCCTGCATCGGCTTGGACCCGAACGTATCGGCTCTCGCCAAAGTGCGTGTCTTTGAAGATGGAGAAGTCCTCGTTGTAATACTTAAAACCACGGACGCTGGCATCCTCGCGGGGAGCGTTGCCGAAGGCGAGCGTTCCAGGGTCGGCCCATCCTGTCTGGTTGAGATAAGCCCCCGTCGTTTTAGAGCCATTGGGATCTGAAAACGTCCCCGTCAGTCCGCTCCCGACTTTATTGGGGAACTTCGCGTAGTTAAAGAGCAACCCTCCAAGAACGCCATTATCTGTGGTTATAGAGAGCGGCCTCCCAGACTGGTATGTCTGCGTTGCTGAGATTTGCCAATTGCCGATGAACTTGTCCAAAGCTCCCGACGAGTTCCCGCCGACCCATTTGCCCTTGCCAAAGGGTAGCTGGTAAATCCAGCCGAAAGTAAAAATATGTGGCACGTCGTCGGAACTCACGCTGTAGAGGCTGTGTATATCGCTGGGATTCTGTACGGGAGGTCCCCCGGCTCCCAAACCGGTCTCCGAGCCGTTGTTCATCAGCCGAGAATAAGTGTAGGCCACGCGGAGTTGCAGGCCGTGACTCATGCGCCGGTCAAAGGAAGCCTGCAACGCGTTGTAGTGGCTATTGCCCAGCGGGAAATAGCGCCAGTTGATCTGCCGATACTGCGGCCACATTCTTAAGGACTGGGCCACGGTTCCCGTGAACCCCGGGTAAGGGGGTGTCGTAAATCCCGCACCAGTTGCTATAGCGTTGGGAACGCCGTTCGCGAAGAACCCATTCCCTAGAACGTTAGCGCCTAAGGCGAGCACGCTCCCAGCGTTCATGTTGTCATAGACGCCGGCGGAGCTACGTCCGTCGATTAGCCGCGTCCCGTGGTTGCCCACATACGCGATATCGATGGCCATGTTCTCGCTCAACCGGCGTTGGAACGAGATCGACCAGTTCTGATACCTGGGCATAGTGTACGTCTTGGGATCGACGCCCACGGGGTTTCCGCCATTCGATACGTCGGGTTTGAGTTGGGGCGGGAGCACGATGGACCCTGTCGGCCAGCCGCAAGGAGCGGCCTTGGTGGGACCATATACGCTTGGGCAACTACCGGTTCCTTGGAAGTAGAACGCGGGGAATTGCCCGTTCGTAATATTTGGCGCCACTGGATTGGTTTGGTAGCCGTCCACGGGGTAAGGATCCCACGAGTCGGCCTGTGCACCGGCGTAGTAGATTCCGTAGCCGCCGCGGACCACAGTCTTGTTCTTAATCTGATAGGCAAAACCGAAACGCGGACCTGTCGACCAGCTGCTGTTCCCGATGGCCTTGCTACTGTTAAAGATCGTTGCTCCCAAATGACCGACGGGGTTCTGAGCAGTGGGATCGAAAGTTGAAAACTTTCCGTGTTGCTCCGACAACCCCGATTGCCAGTCGAATCGGAGACCAAAGGTCAGTGTGAGCTTGGGCGTCAGCTTGAAGTCGTCGTTGATCCAGGGTGAGGAGTATTTCATCTTTGGCATGTAGCTGAACGGTGCAGAGAAATTGGCGCTGTCCACCTGGCCCAATATGAAGGAAGCGAATGCGTCCCCGGTTTGCGCACTCAAGTTTGTGCCGGAGGCGTCATAACCGGATGTTTCGCCGGCGTTGAAAGTAAAGTTACCTCCGGTGTTTACTGCCCAGCCCGTTTGCGGGAAGGTCATGTACCGGAATTCGACCCCGGCCTTGAGCGTATGCCTCCCGGTAATCCAGGTGATGTCGTCCAGAAATTGATAGCGATTGTTGATATCGCTCCCGCCGCTCGCCCACGGTGTCCCGTAGTGCGTGTAGCCAATCGGGCCATTGAAATTTAGCTGCGGGAAGCCCGCATTGTTGAATACCGACTGGTTTGGCAGCCCGAGTCCGAGCTTCTGATTCCACCCTACGCCACCGGATAACTGGTTGCCTTGCATATGCCAGCGGTCGTAGGCCAGCGTGGTGTGATTGAAGAGGTTCGGCTTGATGATCCAATTCATTTGCAAATGCTCGAAATGGTTGGTGATGCGCTGGAAGAATCCCTGTCCGATGTAGGTGTCGTTCGCGGCAGAATCCGTTTGCCCGTTATGCACGGTGGTGCAGCCCTGCGGACCACCGCAGTGAGCGGTGCGCGGCCGGTTGTTCTGGTAATAGGTATTGCTGACGGAGAACTTACTGTTGAATGTATGATCGATACGGAACAGCCAAGTTCTTACGTTAATTTTGTTATTGTCGTCCGAGTTCCCGCCAAAGCCGTTGGCCCGCACACATGTTCCGAGGTTTCCGGTTGCGTCTGGGCAGACTGTGCGGTCGAGCGCCGGGATGTTGGGAATCGTAAAGGCTGCCAACGAACTCCGCAGAGGTCGTTGGCCGGGATGATGTTCGCCTGACCGGGAATTGGCAGCCCCGTGGTGGGGTCGAATCCGTAGCCATCGCGAACAGGTACGCCATTGACTAGTCGGGTGGTGGACGGATTAAAGATTTCACCCTGGTACATGGGCCGGCCCAGCGCATCATGCCCTACGATTTTCGTCGTGTTCAGAATCTCAGGGTCGCTGAAGTCCCCCTGCCTTTCGGCGGCAGTCGGAAGAGTATTAACAAAGCCTGTGTTGACTATACTGTGGTAGTCGAGGCCGTCCACATTAATGAACCAGAACGTTTTGCCTCCCCAGGTAATCTTGGGCACTGGCCCGCCTACGGCAGCCCCCCAGTTGTTCTGTGTCAGAGGGAGGCGCTTGCGCAGGAAGAAGTTCGAGGCGTCGAGCTTGTCGGTGGTCAGGAAATCGTATACGTTGCCGTGCAGCTTATCGGTGCCAGATTTCGTGGCATAGGTGATAAAACCACCGCTAGTGTGCCCGTACTGTGCGGAAAAAGTGTTCTCGACGACCGTCATTTCTTGCACAGACGGGTAGGGTACCGCGCTTTCCTGCGTCCCCTGATGACCTTCGGCATAACCGAAGGCGGCGCCATCAAACCAGTTTTCCGTGGCCATGGTCTGGCCGCCGTTGATTCTGGAAGTAAATTGGCTGCCGCGGAAGATCGCGTCGCCGTTCGGCTGCATGGGCACAAAGCCGGGCTGCAATTGCAGTAGGGACTCGGCCAGCCGGATGTCCGCTCCCATGACGGCCGGAAGATCGCGATAGTAGGTCTCACCAACCGTGTGTGAGACCGTAGCGTTCTCGGTATTAATCTGCTCTGCGCCGCCTTCGACCTCGATCGACTGGGTCACCGCACCGAGTTCGAGCTTTACATCCTGGCGAAAACTCTGCGCGCCGCTCAACACAATGCCGGGGTGGGTGGCATGCTTGAAGCCTTCTTTTTCGACATCGATGGTGTACGTACCTATCGGGAGCGGTGGAGTGCTGTAGTTTCCGGCGCTATTCGTACCCACTACTATTTTTGCACCGGTATCCTGGTTGGTTATGGTGACTTTCGCATCGGGAATACCCGCCCCCGATGTGTCAGTGACGAGGCCGGTAATCTCGGCCCGGTCAGCAAGCTGGGCATGCGCGCCCTGCCCCGTGAAGACAACCAAAGCACACAGCAGCAACACGCCGAGAGATATTGACCGTCTCATCTTCGCGCCTCCAAACCACGCAAGCGCTGAAGTTTAGTCCAGCGCGAACCTTCCTGACGGTGCATGGAGCATGCTGCATATCTTGGTTTCGTGGCTATGCCAAGCCCTGTCACAGAATGTGTCTGTAGGGTTTTAAGCTGAGTCCGGCTTTTGCGACCATAGCCTCGGAATTTTCAAGTTGGTCTGCTCCACACCCCTCGGTCAACTTTCACGCAGGGGTCGTTTCATCAGAACGACCTTGCTTCGAGCGCCCCAAACGTCTCTCCGTCCAGGACGTTGTCCGCCAGGGCAGTTTCCCGGTAAACGTTTTCCCGAACGTCTGCATGCTTCTACACCCGGGCAAAACCGAAGTCAAGAAATTTCTTTGAAACTACAAAGAGATTTTTTGAGGAGGGAAGAAAGCCAAGGGATGTGGGGGAGCGACTATTGGGAGTCCCCAACGTCATCCTATTCAGGTATAGCGGAAGGATAGTATGCGTTTACAGCAGTTTGCCTCGGCGCTATCCTGTGCTGCTGCATTCTCAAAGTACCCCGAATGGAAAGTGAGTCCAACTCGGACTGGAAGCTTCGATGACGGGATCCAGACTATGAATCGTCGCGCAAGACTGACTCGAGCGGCAAGCCTTGCTGCATTCGTTGTGGGGTCCCTACTGGCTGCCGGGGCACAGGTACCTGAGAAGGGGGTTGCATCGGTCAGCCGGATTGAGGAAGACATACGAGCACACCCTGACAGTCCCAAACTTTATGTGGCGCTGGGCTTGGCGTTTTGGGACCGAAACGACTTCAGCCATGCCCTCGAAGCCTTTCAGCGCGCAGTGAAGTTGGGCCCTAGCTCTCCGGAGGCACATAACTGGCTGGGTGTCGCCACGATGCAGAAGGGTGATGTTCTGGGCGCCATCGCTGAATTCCGAAAAGCCATCTCGCTTAACGCAAAGTATGCACGCGCCTACACAAATCTCGGTTCGGCAATGGCCAAGAACGGTGACTTGGCCGGGGCCATCGGTATTTTTCAAAGAGCCTTGGCGCTTGAGCCCAACAATGCAGCGGCACACGTGAATCTAGGCGTCGCTCTTCGGGAAAAAGGCGATGCAAAGGCAGCGCTCGTGCATCTTCGGCTTGCCATCAAACTAGAGCCCGACAGCGTTAATGCGCAGTACTTGCTCGGCCAGACCTTGCAGCAAAGCGGAGATCTTGGCGGCGCTATTGAGACTTTCGAAAATTTGTTGCGCATCGATCCGGAGTTCCGCGAAGGTTACTATGCTCTGGGCGTGGCTTTGAAGCAGCAGGCTGCCTCACAGCGGAAGCCGCGCCAACCTTCCGCGAGCCAGGCCGACGAATTGTATAAGCGCGGGCAACAAGTCGCGGCGCGCGGCGAGATGAAAGAGGCCCAACAGCTACTCGCCGAAGCTCTGAGCAAGGATAATAGTCACGCCGGAGCGCAGAATTTGCTCGGATTCCTCTTTGGCCAACAGGGCGACTTGACTTCTGCATTGATTCATTTGGAGCGTGCCGTGGCGCTCCAGCCCGACTTTGCGGAGGCGCACTATAATTTTGGCGTTGCGCTGTGGTACGCCGGCTCGAAGGTTAGAAGCGTATCCGAAGTGCGAGAGGCTGTTCGACTGGATCCGGCTGCAGGCGCCAGCTATGCCTTTCTCGGAACCGCTCTGCGCGAAACCGGGGAACGCGAGGAAGCACGGCGAAACCTGCAGCGCGCGATTGCCCTCCTGCCGTCCTTTTCCGCCACCTATATTGACCTTGGAATTGCGTACCTGCGCGACAGCGATATGGATAAAGCCGTTGGACAGTTTGAGGCCGGGCTAAACGTTCCGCTTCCCTCCGGTCCAGCGCCCGATTGGGACACGGCGATTGCAGACCTGCGAAAGGCGTTAACTGCGAAGCCAGATCTGGCCGAAGCGCACAATGTGCTAGGGCTATTGCTTGGGCGCGCGAGCGCCAACAGCAAACAGGTATTGGCGGAGTTCCGCGAGGCCGTTCGCCTGCAACCGGATTTTGCGGAGGCACACAACAACATGGGGCTCGTGTTGGCGCAGGAGAACGACGAAAAAGCTGCCATCACTGAGTTTCGAGAGGCTCTGCGCATCAGCCCGGATTACGCGGACGCTCACGCTAACCTGGGCGCAGTCCTTACCCTGACTGACAGCGAACAGGCCGTGCGCGAATTGGAGAAGGCTGTAGCGCTCGCGCCCGGATCTTTAAAGGCGCAGTTCAATCTGGCGGTGGCTTATGGCCAAAATCCGAGCTACGGCCCGGCGAAAGAAATTGAGCAATTGCGCAAGGTGATTGCGAGCCAGCCGACCTTTTCTGGAGCGAGGCTCGCGTTAGGTAGGGCGCTCCTCGGTGAAGGGAAAGTGGAGGAAGCCATTGTGGAGCTTCGGGAAGCAGCGCGGCTTGCGCCTCAGAATGCTCAGGCACATTATCAACTGGGGCTAAGTCTGGCGCGAGCGGGGCACAAGGACGAAGCTACCGCGGAGTTGCAGAAGAGCCGCGAATTAGCTTCTTCCGACGATCGGAATCAGAATGCCGCTCTGGATATCGCGGAAGGCCGTATTGCACTCGATGAAGGTGACCTGGACCGAGCGACTGCTAAATTCAAGCATGCGCTTGAGCTTCAGCCTGAATCCCCGGATGCCCAGCATTTCATGGGGACAGTTCTTGAAAAGCAAGGCGATTCGGAGGGCGCCTCTGCGGCCTATCGAAAGGCGGTGGAGCTCAATCCTGGTGACATCCTGGCCAGGGAGAAAATCGCTGCGTTCTCCGGCGAGCGCGGTGCTGGAGACGACCCCAACCGCATCAGCGAATTCGAAGGCTATATCCGCGAAGGACGGTTTCAGGATGTTGAGCCGATGCTTGCTGCTTATGTGAAGGAACACCCGAAATCGTCTTGGGGTTGGTACGCCTTGGGGTACAGCCAGTTCGCGCAGCAGAGAATTGGAGAATCCATTCAGGCGCTGGCGAAGTCGCTTCAGGTCGATATCCGAAACGCGGAGGCGCACAAGATTCTTGGCCGCGATCTGATGATCATTGGAAAGTTCGACGCGGCGCAAACGGAATTCGAACAAGGAGTGCGGTATGCCCCGCGGTCCTCAGAGATGCATTTCAACCTGGGCAAATTATTCTCGATTCAAGATGAGTGGAATGCTGCCCGAAAAGAATTTGAAGAAGCACTTCGCATAAACCCCTCGTACGTAGAAAGCTGGGATGCTCTAGGGTTTGCTCAGGAAGCTCTAGGCGATGGTGCTGGAGCTGTAGAAAGTTATGAGAAGGCCATCGCGCTCAATCGGGCTATGAAAGGAAACTTTGTCTCGGCGCACGTGAATCTGAGCGCCTATTACAATCGCAAAGGCGATACTGAAAAGGCTCTCGCGTATGCCCGTGCGGCGTTGGACCTCGATCCTAAGTGTGACGGCGCCTGGTTCCAAGAGGCCAAAGCTGGCGAGGCGCAAGGCCGGCTCAATGATGCGGCCGAAGCCCTGGACCGCGCTGTTTCTCTAAATCCCCGGGCGTCTTCGTATTATTACGTTCTGGCAAGAGTCTACCGACAGCTTGGCAAGGCAGAAGAAAGCCGTAAAGCGTTGGATATGTTTATCCGTCTCCAGGATGAAACGAACGAGATCGAAGAAAAGCGGCGCAGCCTTGCCGATCGCTCGGTTTCTGCGCCTCAACCAAAGAACCAGCAGGACTAGTGCGGATTTACCGGCAAGGCTTCCGAAGGCTGTTGCTACGCTCGCCGATCGCGTTCGCGCAATGGCACTCAGAACGCCCCGGTCAGTTCTTCTTATGAAGTTCGATGACCGTAACACTTTCATGTCGGAACACGTAGTCCAGCTTCACGCCTTCTAGATTTACCCTGCTCTCTTGAGGAATCACAGCCTCCGTGTGCGCCTCATCGTTCTTTTCATAGATGCTTGACGCGAAGAGGGTTTTCACAATTTGATCTGCTGCCGGCGCAAATCCTGCGATGGAGATGTGCGCCGAGATGTCTTGCGTCAGGTGACGATTCGCGCAAAAAAGTGTCAGCTTGTCGCGCGCGTCGTTGAGCGCTGCCACTACGTCAAGATACGGAACATCAGGAATGTCCGGCAGCCGCACCGAGCCTTGCTCCACGTTGTATTTGCCAACTTCTGTTCGCGCTTCCACCCGCTGGGTGGCGTCCGCGTTCGAATACATTCGGAATGCCCAGTACGATGGCGCTCCGAACACACGCCCGCGTTTTTTCCAAATGCCCCCTAATTCGATAATTCCGGTCATGTCGGAGATGGGCACAATATCCGCCACGCGCAGAAGCATGTTGAGGAATCCAGCCGTACAGAGCGCGCCCCCCATGTTGTCATAGCGGGGAACGCGGTCATTCCCCGCCCAGAAAAGCCATTCGGTGAAGGCAATCTTCACTTTGTCCCGCGCCTGGGAATTTGCTTGGATTTGTTCTGTCATCGCACGGAGCTTTCGCTCCAGGCCCACCGGCAGCGCGAAGTCAGCCTGGCTGATAAAATCAGGCGAAGAATTCTCCCGGACCATTCTGTCGTTGGTGACCACGAAATGTGTGGAAAGGTAATCGAAGACGTCGGCGTTCGTTAATTGTGTTGCATTCCAATCCGGATAGGAATCCTCGTCGCCTCCTGTTGCAATCAATTTTGCATTTGGATCCACCGCGCGAACAGCGTCGCTGAAGGCTTTTGTTCGTTCTGCTACGCGCTGCCGCGTCGGATATCCTACTTGAAAATTGCCCCACAGCTCGTTCCCCAGCTCCCAGAGCAACCCGCCCGAATGGTCGCCCCAATGTTCGTTAACGTACTTGACCCATCCCACGGCTTCTTCGGCTGTGCCGCTTCCAAGGTTGAAGGCAATCTGTGGCCGCGCCCCAATCAGTTCGCAGAAGCGCAGGAACTCGTCTGTCCCAAACGTGTTGTATTCGGGCATGTCCCAAGCGATATTCAGCATGCTCACGCGTTTGTCGCGCGGGCCGATGCCGTCGTGCCAATGGTAGGCCGACGTAAAATTCCCGCCGAGGCGAACAATGGGCGATTGCATCGCTTTGGCCAAACGGATGATGTCAGGGTCCATTCCATCCACGTTGTCGGCCGGCATCAGCGACACTTGGTCCACCAGCACGCGGGTTTCGTTCCCAACGGCAATAACAAAGTCGGCGGGATCGAGTGGCGCGATCTTCCCCGCACGGATATCCAGACGAAACTCATAGCGTTTCCAATCGTTGCCCGAGAGCGAAATCACGCCGCGCGCCAATACGTTTTCCAGGTGATCGCGCTGCCGAAGAGAAACTTCCATTTCGGGCGTGCCGCTTGTGCGTTTCGCGCACAAGCTCCCCGTGTAATACAGTGTCCGGTGAACTGGCAGGTAGACCTTTTGCCGCACCCCCACTTGCTTGGCGGGCAGTCCCATAATAAAAAGCGAACGGGAGGAATTGACCGCATCGTTCCACCGCGGCTCGTAGCGATTGCCCTGTTTGGCATCGAGTGGCTCCCAAGGAAGCGGAAGGCCGAGTTCCGAAGCTCGTGCCAGTCCCGGCTCGTCGCTAATCATCTTCTGGATGGTCCGGGCGCTCCAGAGGTTGTCCTCGAAGCTGGGGTTCTCCAAAACTTCGGCCCATAGTCCGCCGTAAATCGAATGGCCAATCGGCTCCAGGAAACTTCCGAAAATCGTACGCGGTATCTTGTAACCAAAGGGCTTGGAGGCGTCAATTTCAATCGTGGCCTCCGTGGCCGCTTCCCTTGAAGGCGTTTGCGAACGAGAGGCCGAGACTAATGTGAGGCAGAGGCAGCACAAAAAAGAAATTGTTCCTTTCACGGCCAAAAACCTCCGGTGCGATTTCTCTTAACGTGAACTATCGAGCAGGGACGCGCTGAGCTTTAGAATCGCACATTGCCGTTGCATCATACCGAGTTCAACGTTTCGAGGTACCCGCACTCTTCGCTATCTCTGGTATGAGCAACGTGGACTCTGCACCCAGTGCAACATAAAAATCACCCGGATCACAGGCTGGCGCCTTCATTACCGGGTGAGACTGCGTTAATCCGAATCCCAAAAGGTGCGAATTCTTTCGCAAGTCCCATGGTCATGGTGGATAGGGCGCCTTTTGCACTTGCGTATGCAAGGGCACCGAGGCCTCCACCGTTTCGAGCCGCCACCGACGAGATGTTCACAATCCCCACCTGTAGCACTGGCAGCTCTCGAATCTTTTCGTGCTTGGCGCATCCTCGTTCCCTTGAGCCCTCTGGAAATCCCACACCTTCAATCCTAGCTCTCACCTATCGCACCGCCGATGCCATCGTCGATCGCTATCTGAAAAATCCCGCGGCATTGGCGTGAACAGAGGTCGGCATCAAGAGAATCCGCCGTTTACTTCGATGGCCTGCCCTTGAATGAAGCGGGCCTCGTTGCTACAAAGAAACAAGATCACATCCGCAACTTCCTCGGCCGTGCCTAGTCGTGCCATCGGGGTCGCCGCTTTGACGGCACTCAATGTCTGATTATTCGAGAACTTCCGATGGTAATTAGTGTCGATATTTTTTGGCCTGCCTTGGGCGCAGGAGGTCTCCGGTTCAAATCCGGACG
>WNEQ01002054.1_pt1 | contig 10580 bp, 9 predicted proteins | sample 5399971 | NCBI WGS metagenome assembly WNEQ01 (sample SAMN13153330, study PRJNA577476) | soil metagenome | isolation source: 20 cm grassland meadow soil 2 days after 1st rain plot 5 | place: USA:California | collected 2015-09-18
GCGGCGGCCATCCTCTTCCGGGACGCGGCTCGGGCCCAGCAGGTCGCCGAAGCCCTGAAGATTACGGCCGATGATCTCCTCCGGCTGGGCGTGATTGACGGGATTGTGACCGAGCCCGAAGGCGGCGCGCATGCCGACGCCGATCTGGCCGCGCGACGCCTTGGCGACGCCCTGGACGCGACGCTGCGCGACCTCGCCCGTACTGGCGTCCCTGCTCTCCTGCGCCGCCGGTACGAGAAATACCGGCACATCGGCAAAGTCGGCGTGTACTGGCGTCAGGTGGTGCGCCGCGAGATGCAGGAGTTGCTAGACAGCATTGAACAACGTCTCCTCCGGCGTGAGCCGCAGGCTACCGGGCAAGCCGAAGATGACGCGCGCCGCCGCCGGAAAGACACGGCAACCCCGAACACGTGAAAGGACGCGACTTATTCCTTCGCGTAGGGCCGACCCAACGCCTCAGGTTTTCCGAGGCCCCACCGGGTCCGGAACCACGATGTGGAGATCACGCACAGGATCGGGATGGTGATGGCAAAGGGCACCGTCCTCCACACATACCGGGAGAGCACGCCCGGGAGGACAAGTTCAGGGCTGAGGGACAGCTGCCACATGATTCCAAACAGTGAGGCACCCGCCAGCAAAATCCAAGGGTTCCACATCGAGAAGAACACGAGGGCCAGGCTCACAAATCCCCAGCCCATGAGAAAGTTGTAGTTCCACACCGGGTTGTATGAGAGCGTATAGGTCGCGCCTGACAGGCCCGCCAGGACACCACCAGACGTGACACACAGGTAGCGGATGAGCGCGACAGGGATGCCTGACGCCTCTGCGGCCCCTGGATTTTCCCCTACGGACCGGATCGCCAATCCATGGCTCGTCCTGAAAAGGAGGAACCAGGCGGTCGCGACGAGCAGGACCCCGAGCGGATAGAACGGCGAGAGACCCAAGAAGCGCGGGACTCGTTCCAGTCCCAGAGGTCCCGTGTAAGGATTGCCGAGGTAGGTCGTGAGGCCAAAGCTGAGGATCCACAGGCCCATCCCGCTCACCACCTGATCACCTCGCAGGGTGATGGAGAAGAAGCCGTGGGCCAGGCCGAGGAATCCTCCGATGGCCAGGCCGGCGAGCAGACCCAGGGGATAACTACTTGTGGTTTGAGCCGTGATAAAGGCTGCGGTGCCGCCGAATAACATCAGCCCTTCAAGGCCCACGTTGAGCACGCCCGAGCGTTGGCTGATCAGTTCGCCCAGCGCCGCAAAGAGGAAGATGGTCGACGCTTCCAGGCTCCGGGCGAGGAGCTCCCACATCGTCGTTCACTCCTGGGGGAGCTCAGTCGAGACGTGCGGCAGCGCCTCTGGGGGGATCCGCCGCCAGGCAAACCGGAAGCGGTAGAGCACGTGAGAGGCGACGAACGTGATCATCAGCAGGCCGAGGAGTGCGTAGTCGACCCCAAATGGAAGATGCAGCTCTCCCTGGGCGAACCGCGCGCCCAGAGACAGTCCCGCAAAGAGTACCACGATCGGTACGGCACCGAGCGATGAGCCGCGCGCGATCAGGGCGCAGATGATGCCGTAGAAGCCGAGATCCCCATAGTAGCCGTAGTTCCCTGGGATCTTGTAGACGCCCTGGACGGCGGCGAAATAATGGTATCCGGCCAGGCCAGCGAACGCCCCGCCCAGCAAGAAGACCACCAGGGACAGGGCAACGGGGATGATCCCCCCGTAGCGTGCCGCGGCCGGGCTCTCGCCGAACGCGCGGATCCGATACCCCAGTGCCGTCTTTGCGAACAGAGGATCCAGGAGCACCGCAGCGCCCAGGGCGAGCAGCGCGGTGAAGGGTACACCCAGCAGCAGTGGTGCGTGCAACGGGACCGGAAGTCCGAAACTCTCCCCCTCGCCCGTGGCACTCATGAACGGGCCGCCTTCCTTGATCATGTAGGCGACAAGCCAGAAGAGAATTGAGTTCAGCATCATCGTGACAAGGATTTCGTTCACCTGGAACCTGGCGCGCAGCACGCCGGCGAAGCCACCGACCACTGCACCCGCGGTGGCGGCGGCGACCACCATCAGCACGATGAGGAGGTCAGGCGGAAGCGCGCGCGCCTGAGCCGCATGCACGCCGAGAACGAAGGGAACCGCAAACCCTGCCAGACCTCCGGCATAGACCTGGCCGGGAAGGCCGATGTTCCATAGCCCGGCCCGCAGCGGGACAAGAAAGGCATAGGTACAGAACAGGAGATAGATGGAGCGATGGATGGTGGCCAGGAGGCCGTGAGGATTGAAGAAGGCATACGAGAACACGGCCCGATACGCTGTGAAGATATTCGTCTCGGCGGAGAGGAAGAGCACACTGGAGAAGGCGAGGGCCAGCAGGATGGCCACCACGGCCGTGAGGACAGCGTGGAATGGTGGAAGCGCTGGCCTCGGTTCCAGCGTGAGCTCGTAGCGGCCCAGTTTCACTGCCCGCGGGCCCCCTTGAGAGGCAACCCAGCCATCATGGCGCCCACGGTCTCGGTATCGGCCTCTTCGCGGGAGAGCACGGCGCCGAATCGCCCTTCGTAGATGGGGGCCACCCAGTCGCTGAGGGAGAGGATCTCGTCCAGGTCCTCGGAGATGAGCAGAACCGCAGCTCCCGCTGCTCTGGCATCCAAGAGTGAGGCGCGGACGAACGCCGTGGCCTCCACATCCAGGCCATGGGTGGGGAGGTGCGCAATGAGGAACCGGGGTCGGCGAGACAGCACCCGGCCGAGGATGAGTTTCTGCAGATTGCCTCCCGACAGGTGTTGGGCCCGGGTGTGCTGGTGGGGAGCTTTCACGTTGTAGGCGGAGAGGATGCGCTGGGTGAGCCGCTCCAGGCCCGCGTCATCAAGCACACCTCGCCGGGTGAACGCGGGGTCGAAATGGTAGTTCAACGTGGTGTTCTCGACGAGGGAGAACGCGGCGATGGAAGCCACCTCGGAGCGTTCCGCGGGAACGTAGCCGATCCCTCGCTGCCATCGTTGCAGCGGTGACAGGCGGGTGATGTCCTGCCCATCGAACCGAACACTGCCCGAGGCCGCTGGACGCAGGCCGGCCAGGACCTGGGCGAGTTCCTCCTGACCATTTCCGGTGACGCCTGCCACACCCAGGACTTCGCCTTCGCGAAGGGAGAAAGAGACACCGCGCAGGGCCAGCAGACCCTTGTCGTTGAAGGCGGCGAGTTGCTCCGCCTCCAGGAGAGGGCGCCCCCCAGGCAGGGCTCGGTCCGTCGAGCGGAAGGCCACATCACGGCCGACCATGTGCTGGACCAGGATCTCCTCGGTCGCCTCCGCCGTCCTCAAGCGCACCACCACTTTCCCGGACCGGAGGACCGTCACCCTGTGGCTGGCGCTCATGACGATGGGGAGCTTGTGAGTCACCAGAATCACGGTGATGCCCTGGCCGCGGACCAAGCCCTGCAGCCCCGCCAGGAGTGTCTTCACTTCTGGTGGCGTGAGCGCGGAGGTGGGCTCGTCGAGGATCAGGATTCTTGCACCGCGGTAGAGGGCTTTGAGGATTTCCACCCACTGCCGTTCGCCTTCAGACAGCTGCCACACTCTGGCGCCGAGGTCCACGGTGAAGCCGTACCGGTTCCCCAGCGTCTCTACCTCGGTGCGCGCAGCCTGAAGGTTGAGCACACCGCGCACGCGGGGGTGTCCGAGCACGATGTTCTCCAGCACTGTGTGCGCGGACACGAGTCGCCGGGTTTGATGGACCATGCCGATCCCATGCGCGAGGGCGTCGTGCGGAGATCGAAAATGGACCCGCCGGTCGAACACCTCCAGGGTGCCTTCGTCGGGCTGCACCAGGCCGAAGAGGATGTTCATCAGGGTGGTCTTGCCGGCGCCGTTTTGGCCCAGGACCGCATGAATCTCGCCCGGATAGACATCAAGATCCACATGGTCAAGAGCCAGCACCCCGGGGTAGCGCTTGGTGACGCCCCGGGCGGCGAGGATGGGTTCAGGGGCCGCTGCCGACCCCCGCCTCACTTGAGGATGGTCATCCCGTCCAGGTCGAAGTTGAACTTCCCAAGCAGCCATTCGTCGGACGGCATCTGCTGAGCCTTCTTCACCACCGTTCCCTTGGGGGGAATGGGGGTGTCCTGGAGCGCCAGTCCGGTTCCGTTGCTGACGAAGGCATGCTCGAAGAACGGATCCCACTGGCCCTTCATCATCTGCTCTCTGCGTTGGGTGACCAGTTTCAGAATCGAGGCAGGGATGAGAGGCCGGGCCTTGGGGCTGATCGCGTCCACACCCACCTGCTTGTTGTTCATGATGTCCACGGTGGGTTCGACCGTGCCGTCCGCCAGGGTCATCGTGTCCTGCATGCCTAAATAGAGCAGGGTGCGCGGGTTCTGGTTGCCGGCCAGCCAGTCTTTAACCATGCGGTCGTAAAGGATCTCCCAGCGCGTGTCAAAAGAGACGGCGACCGTGTCGGTGCTGGACCAGCCGTAGAAGCCGACCACGTCCATGTCCTTGCCCACGAACCAGATCTTCCGCTCCTGAGCCACATCCAGGGGGGAGCCGGAGTCGGTTTGCTGGGTGATCACGTCCACCTTGTACTGGCTCACCAGGGTTGTGGCGACTTCTCGCTCCTCCGTGGGTTTGTACCAGTCACCGACGTACTTCACGTACACGGTGACACGCTTGCCGAGTGCCTTGGCCGCGTCCTGCACACCGAGGAAGAAGCCGGCCGTGCGGCGCAGGACCTGGATGTTGGGGAAGGCGGAGACGACGCCAAGATTCCCGGTGCGGGTCAGCGCGCCCGCGATAAGCCCCTCGAGGTAGAGGGCCTGGTACTGTCTGGGGAAGAATCGGATGAAATTTCGCTTGGTCGTGACGTCGCTGGCGACCACAGAGCCTAAGTATACCTTCGGATACTTGTCCGCGATTTCCTTAAGGGGCAATCCCATGAACTCGGCATTCCCCACGACGATGTTGGCGTTCTGCCGGATGAGTTCTTCAGCGTAGGGGATCGTCACGTCCGGTCCGACTTCTTCCCGATAGACGTATTTCACGTTTGGATACTTCTGCGCGATGCGCTGGGCGGCGCGGTGGTGGGCGCCGGACCATGTAGTTCCTTTGATCACGCTGAAGTGCAGGATGGCAAGCGTCGCGGTCTGCCCTGCGGCCGCGGCCGCGGATACGGTCCACTGGGCCGCGGGGCTTGCAAGCACCGCACTGACCAGGAGCGCGACGGCGACGGCCCAACGCGGGGCAATCCTCGTGCTCGAATGAACATCTCGATCCATGTGCGTCCTCCCCCGACCCGGATTGCGCATGGGTGCGCAATAGACTTTGCGATGTGCGCCGGTTATCCTCCACGCGCGTGAATGCTGCTCAGGACTGATGGGGTTGGACTGGAGAGGTGTGCGACGCCGTACTTCGCGGGATCCTATCGGATCACGCCGGACAGGCGGATGGTGCCCTTCTGCACTTGTTCGACGGTCCCCCGCTCGCTGATCAGGTACAGCACGTTCACCCCGGAGGCCACGTGGTATTGCGTGGCGGCCTGTGGCGTGCCGATCACCAGCGGGATTCGCAGCTGCCAGGTCGTGATGAATGTCCGCAACGCTACGCGATCGGGTTGCATCAGCACCACGAGGCCGGCCAAGCGGCCCCCGGAATTCCGCACCCGCGCGTCCAAATCGCGAATCACCTGCCGGGTTTGATCATCCAGTCTCCAGATGAAGAGGACAGCGGTCTTGTGCCCGCGCCCGACCTCCAGCCGGTGAATGACTCCCAGACGATCCTTTAATGCCAGTGCTGGCGCTTTCACCCCAGTCGCGAGCGGAGGCCGCACGGGAGCGGGTCGCGGAGGGGCCGGCATGATCGGCTTTGGCCGCAGCGCCGGTGACGGCGGTGGCGCCCGTGATTCTATGGGCTGCGGCTCGGCGGTTTGAGGTGTCCGCGACGCGGATGGCGATTCGACCTCCCCGGTGAGGAGCGAGACAACAAGCGACACCGGCCCTTCGGTGACTTCAACGGTGCGATAGACTGACGGGTACCCCTCGCGGCTGACCAGAACGCGGTAGGTTCCCGGCTTCAGATCGATGGTCAGGGGCGTGGTGCCGACCTGCCGGTCATCCACCTGTACCTGCGCCCCCGACGGGGTGGAGCGGACGAGCAGAAAGGAAGAACTTTCCTCCTGCTGCATCACGGGCGCCGGAGCTGGCTTTCCCAGCACCAGTCCTACAGAATGCGCATACAACGAACCCAGCACTGGGACGCGCGCGCTGACCGCGGGCACACCGCCCAGCCCGATGAGTCCCGCCAGCACCACGACCACGGCTGCGGGTTTGAGCACCGCGGGCTTCAGTAATTTGGAAAATCTGCGGTGCCGGGGCAGCGTCGCCGGACGGACCTGCGTCCCGAAGAGCACGCCGCTCTTGGAGAGGTCCGTGCCGCAGGATTCGCACTGCAGAGCGCCAGCCGCCAGCTTCGCCCCGCAGATGGGACAGCTTTGGTCGCCTTTTGGAGCTGCAGGTCGAATATTCTGCATGTGTGTCGACCTTCTTCCCCTACCATTCCCGAAAATGTGCCTGTTTGGACATGGAACTTTTCCTCGCGAGCGCCGTCTAAGCAGACAGAGCCGGGCGCACGAGAGGGCGCGGTAGCGCCCAACCGCATTCCCCTCTCCCGGTGGGAGAGGGATAAAGGGTGAGGGGGAGCGCACATCCTTGTGATGGAGGCGCCGCTGTTGTGAGTGAAGAGGCAGACCTGATTGCGCGAAGCGCCGGTGGCGATCTGGACGCGTACGATCGCCTGGTGGGACTCTATCAGGACCGGGTCTACCAGGTCGCTTACCGAATCACAGGCAACCGTGAGGACGCCTGGGATGCTGCGCAGGAAACGTTCCTGAATGCGTTCCGGTCGCTTCCACGTTTCCGCGGGGCATCGGCGTTTTCTACCTGGGTGCACCGCATCGCCACGAATGCCGCGCTGGACTTGATCCGCCGCCGTCCTCCCCAGCCGCCTGTCTCGCTAGAGGATGTGGCGGTGAGCGCCGGGGACGACCCCGCGGAGGCCGCCACGCGATCGGAGCTCCAGCAGCGTATCCACCGCGCCATCACCTCGCTGCCGGCCGACCAGCGCGTGGTGGTCGTCTTGCGTGACGTGCAGGGACTGTCCTACGAGGAGATTACCGCCGTGCTGCGGATCCCTCCGGGTACCGTCCGGTCACGGCTCAGCCGCGGCCGCGAGTCGCTGCGCCGGCAGCTGGCCGATCTGGCCCCGGCGGCCGGCGTGTAGCCTTGGGTAGGAGGAGGATCGGTTCATGAAGATGGGCCACGTTACAGAGTTGCTCTCCGCCTATCTTGACGAGCAGGTGAGCTCCGGCGAGCGGGCGAGAATCACCACGCACCTGGAGGCCTGTGAGTCCTGCCGGGCCCATCTCGAGTCGCTGCGCAAGACCGTGGCCCTGCTCCACACGACTGAGCCGGTGCGGGCTCCGGAAGGTTTCCGCGCCAGGCTGCGCGAGCGGATCGACGCGCAGCCGCGCCGCGCCCCACGCACACTTAGCCTGCCCCGGTTGCCCTGGTCGTGGCGAACGGCTGCGGCGGCCCTGGCCGTGGTCATGGTCGGGTTGTTTACGGTGAACCTGCTGCGCGCGCAGTTCTCACCCGTCGCGCTGCAGCGCGCTCGGGGACCGGAAGTGTCCGTCTCGACGCCCCCGCCGCCATTCCCGGGGCCTCCAGCAGCATCTGTGGATCGGGCCGCGCGCGCGCCGGAGGTGGGCGCCCCCGCTCCATATACCCCCGGCGAGCCCGCCTTGCGCCGCGTCATCCGCACCGCCAGCGTAATGCTTGAGGTAGGGGATCTGGACCAGACGGCGTCGCGGCTGACCCGCATCGCCGAAGTGGCAGGAGGATTCATTGCCGACTCATCCTTCGCACAGGCCGGCTCGACGCCGGAAGGGACATTTGTGCTGCGCGTGCCGGCCCCGCGCTTCGCCGACGTGCTGTCGCAGGTGGAAGAATTGGGCCATGTCCAGCAGCGCCGGATCAGCGGTCAGGATGTGACCGAGGAATACGTCGACCTGCGCTCGCGCATCCGCAACCTGGAGCGTTACGAGCAGCGGCTGCTGGCATTCGTCGACCGTGCGGCGAAGGTGTCAGACTTGCTGGCGATCGAGCAGGAGCTCGCGCGGGTCCGCGGCGAGATCGAGATGCTCACGGGACGCGCGCGGTATCTGGACCGGCAGGTAGATCTGGCGTCGATTCAGGTGAGCGCCCACGAGCAGGCCAAGGCGTCCGGTGGGGTCTGGGACTTCTCGGGGACGCTCACGAAAATCCAGGCTGCGTTCCTGGCGACGATCCGCCAGTTGCTGCGAGTGGCTGAAGCCGTGGTCGTCGCCGTGAGCGCCCTGGTACCCGTGGTCGTGCTGGCCGGCCTGGCCTGGTTCGTGCTGCGCCGGGTCCGCGTGGCCCGGGGATTCTGACACCAGCATCATCAGCTAGTCAGGAGCGGGAGGGAGTAGTTCTTCTCGCCTGGCCACAGACAGGTCGGTGGTTTGAATCAGGCTCACCGCCGCGACGATCGCCAGTCCGCCTGCGATCTGGACTGCGCCCAGCGTCTCGTGCAGCAGCGCCATCGCCGCGGCGCTGCCGACCACCGGTTCCAGCGTGGCGGTCAGGCTGGCCAGGCTGGGTGTGATGTGTCGCAGCCCGTACAGAAACAATCCAAACGGAAGAATTGTGGCGAAGATCGCGATGAATCCGAAGAGCAGCCACTCGACCGGCGCGTAACCTGAGAGGTACGCCTTCCACGGCTGCACGATCAGGCTCCAGGCAACGGCGCCCGATCCCAGCGCGTACAGCAGCACCGTCCACGAGTCCACTTGCCGGATCCGTGCTCGGGCCAGGATCGCATACACACCGAAAGCGATTGCGGAAAAGGATCCGGTGAGCAGTCCCAATGGCTGCATACGGATGCCCTCCCTGCCGGCGACGAGAAAATACGCACCGGCCAGCGCGAGTAGGATAGCGCCGCCCCGCATCGGCGTGATGGTCTCGCGGGTCACGGCCCAGGCATACAGCGTGACGAAGACCGGACCCGTGTACTGCAAGAACAGCGCGGTGGAGACGTCTGTCAGGCTGATCGTCAGGTAGTAGCTGAACTGGGACGCGGTCATCGCCAGCCCCAGCACCACCAGCCGTCCCACTAGGCTCCGGGATACCCGAAGCGGATGTCTGCGCAGCGCCAGGATGACCAGAAGCGTCGCAAAGGACGCGGTCAGCCGGATCTCGATCAATGTCCACGGTTCGATGCGGCGGTTGAAGAGGCTCTTCGCGACGACTCCCGATATGCCCCAGAGAGTCGCCGCGCCCATAACGGCGAGGTAGCCTCGGGGCCGATCACGCAATAAGGGCGTTCACCGCGAGGACCAATCCCGCCAGCATGTCGGACCCCGACGTTTCCCCAAACGCCATGACGCCGCGAGCCGCGGCGGCGATGCGGTCCGGATCATCTTCCGCCACCGCGTCGACGAGCCGGTGCCAGGCCTCGCTGGCCTCCCCCCGCGCCGCAGCCTCAAGATAGGCCATGCTGATGCGGGTCGTCCGGTCCCGCACGCCAGAGACGATTGCCTGGCGCATCAGATCTGCGGTATCTGGATACAGCGCCAGCGTGAGCAGGCATCCGACGAGGACATCATCGCCTGAGGGTGTCAGTCCTGGGCCCAGACCGGCCAGCGTCCCTGCGGCACGACTCACGAGAAGCGCCTCAGAACGCTGCAGTCCCCGAGCCAGATCGCGGAGCGCTGGGGCCGCGCGCGTCTCCAGTGCAGTCGTCGCCAGGTGTCCAGTCGCGGCGCGGGCCAGGCCGCCCTCGGGTGCTTCCGCTTCGAGCACACCTCGCAGCGTAACTAGATTGTGGCGAAGCCTGCTGATTTGTTCCCCTGGCCATGGCGGCAGCGCCGCGTCCCACACGATGGCACCGGCGAGTTCGATCTCGAGACCGCCGGCCCGCAGCACGCGGTCCGTGGACGTCGCGGTGTCGCCTGCTGCAACGCGATCGTGAAATGTCTCCGCGTCGACGACGATATTGAGCGGACCATTCAAGAGCACGGGCGTGACCAGGGCGACGATCTGCCCGTCCATGTCGAGATAACTGCTCCGGTCAAATGTGGCAAGGATGTACCCGGCGCGGTGTTGCCTGAGGTAGTTGCCAATGCGGCGGTTCAACGACCGTGCCTGTAGCAGGGTGCGTGTCTTCATTGCCGCGCTCCGCCCCGAGCCCGCGGAGCGGGCGTGGGGGTTCCCGCCTTTAGCCTCTGCGCCGCGTCGGCGACGGCCTCCACAATTCCCTGATAGCCGGTGCATCGACAGAGGTGACCCGCCAGGGCCACCCGGATTTCCTCCGCGGTCGGGCTGGGATACTCGCGCAAGAAGGCGAGGGTCGTCATCAGAAAGCCGGGGGTACAGAAGCCGCATTGCAACCCGTGATGCTCGCGGAACGCCTCCTGGACGGGGTGCAGGCGGTCCGGCGTGCCCAGCGCCTCCACCGTCGTAATCTCCGCGCCGGCCGCCTGCACGGCGAACATCAGACAGCTGCGCACCGGCTCGCCGTC